>OBLU010003287.1_pt1 | contig 14652 bp, 11 predicted proteins | sample 1518681 | NCBI WGS metagenome assembly OBLU01 (sample SAMEA3539304, study PRJEB22396) | soil metagenome | biome: tundra; feature: field; material: soil | place: USA | collected 2010-05 | depth 0.15 m
CCTGGAGCCCGCGGCGCAACCCGAAGACGCCTTCGCCGTTGGCCTGCTGTCCCAGTCCGGTCTCGCAGGCGCTGAGGACCACCAGTTCCGTCCCTTGCAGGTGGAGTTGGCTGGCCTCGTAAGCCGTCAACACGCCGTCTTCCAGGTCTGCGGCCGGGCGCTCGCCCGCACGAGTGCGGTCCGCGCCGGCAAAGAACAGCCCGGAGCGCAGCATGGGATCGCGCAACGCGGATTGCCCGGCGGATTGCCCCGCAGATTGCCCCACGTGTTGCGCGCCCGGCGCAGCCTGGTCCGCGGTCCCCGCGTTGGCGAGAAAGAATCCGTGCGTAGCCAAATGCACCACCCGCGGGCTGCGCGCCCGCCCCATCACCTCTTTCAGGGCCATGTTGCCGGTATACAGCGACACTTGCCATCCGGCGTTCTTCAGGGAGAGAGCCACCGCCTGCGCTTCCGCCTGCGTGGCCGGGAGTGGCGGCAGAGCGCCACCGAGCTCGCTGCCGCGGAAGGCTGGCCTCGCTTCCGCGGGCGCCGCGGCCATGTGAACCGTGGCCCCCGCATTGAGTTTGGACACGGCTTCGCGTTGCGCTGTCTCGGTCAGATCGAATGCCGGGTTTCCCATCACCACAGCCGTCTTGCCGCCTCCGCCGCGCCGCGGCCGCAGCAAATCCTTGGTGCTGTTGACCACCCGCAAGTCGTACTTTTCGAGCAAAAGTTCTCCCGCCGAATCGCTGAACAGCCCGATGGGAACCTGGTTGAGAATGCCGTCGGGGGCGACGTACACGCGCTTCGCGCCGCCCAGCGCCGCTTCCAGAGGTTTCCAAAACGCCGCGTAAGCCGCGCCTGTGCCGGAGCCGGCCGCCGGCTCAGCGCCTGTCTTTCCCGCGACGACGGAGACTCCTCTGCTGCGCCCCACGTCCGCCCGGTAGGCCGTCACGGGCTCGGCTTCCAGTTTTTGGGCGTTGCCCAGCAATAGCAACCGGGGCGCGCCCGATGGCGTCAGTACCACCGCCGCATAAGCCTCGGCGTGCATCCAGCGGACGCCATTGTGAACCGGGAAGCGGACATATTCCACTGCGGCCTCGTCCGGCTTCAAGACCTTCTGCACGTCCTGCCAAGTCAACCGCGCCAGGGACTTCACGTCCGCCAGCGCCGCCGAGCGCTTCACCAGGTCCGTCTCGATCGCGTTGGCCTCCTGATCGAGTTGCGCCATGGCCTTCCGCCAGTCGGCGTCCCCCGCCGGAGCCGCTGCCAGCGCGGCCAGTTGGGCCCGCTTCTCCGTCAGCCGGTCGAACAGCCCCACGGCTTCGCGATCTCCGCTGACCAAAATCTTTGCCCGCAGCGCCGCCGCGTTGGCCGCCACCAGCCCTTTTTCCCAAAGCAGCGCGTCGAACATCTTGCCCGCGAGCGCCGGGTCGCGCGCCTGATTGTTGACCGCGAAACTGAACAACAGCGGAAATGCTCCCGGCTCCGTCGCCAGAAACTGCAGTCGCTGCCGTTCGCTCATGTAAGTGAAGCTCGAATCGACTTGTTTGGCCAGGCTCGCCAAACCCCGGTCGAAGTAAGTTGCGGCTAACTCCGTGCGGCCCCATCCATAGTAAGTGATCGCTAAGTCGAGCAGCGCTGCGCGCGTGTCCGGATGGTCGGGCCCTTCTGCCGCTTCCACAATGGAGAGGCCCCGTTTCTGCAGCGTCTCCGCGGCGGCGAAATTGCCTTGCCGCGTCCGCAGCCTGCCCAGGTTCAGGAGAGGAGCCACCAGGCCGGAGCTTGTGGGCCCAGATGCTTTTTCGTGGATCGCGATGACCCGCTCGTAAACCGGCGCGGCCTCTTCGGGATGTCCTCCGGCGTCGGCGACGTACGCCAGGTTATCGAGGTCGCGGGCCACATTCGGATGGCCGGGCCCCAGGCACTTTTCGTCGATGGCCAGGGCCCGCTGGAACAGCGGCGCGGCAAGGGGCACTTGAACCACGTCCATATACAGTTCCCCTAAGCCGTTGAGGATCCGCGCCACCTGCGGATGTTCCGGTCCGAGCGCCTTTTCGTCAATCGCCAGTGCCCGCCGGTACAGCGCTTCCGCTTCCGGGTACTGGCCTTGATCCTTTTTGAGCAGCGCCAGGCCGGTCAGACTGAGGGCCACCGACGGATGTCCGGTCCCCAGAGTTTTTTCGCGGATCGCCAAGGCGCGGCGGTACACCGGCTCAGCTTCCTGATACCGCCCCTGGCCGTAATACAGGGTCGCCAGGCTGTTCAGGACCTCGGCCACTTCCTGATGTTCCGGTCCCAGCGCTTTTTCGTCAATGGCCAGAGCGCGCCGGTACAGAGGCTCCGCGTCGGCGTACCGGCCCAGGGTGTTGAGCAGACCGGCCAGATGATTCAGGTCCGAAGCAATCGCCAGACCCTTCCCGGCGGCCAACTTTTCATCAATCGCCAGGGCGCGACGGAAAGTGGCTTCCGCCAGCGCGTACTTTCGCTCGTCCGCATAAAGCGTGCCGATGTTAATCAAATCGCTCGCCACCGAAGGGTGTTCGTTGCCGAGCAATTTCACGTGGGTCGAGAGGGCCCTGAAGTACAGAGGCTCGGCCTGCGCGTACTTCGCCTCGTGGTAGTAGACCGCTCCGAGATTGTTTAGATCCGTCGCCACGCCGGCGTCTTCCGGCCCGAAGGCTTTCTCGTCGATCGCGAGCGCGCGCCGCTCCAGGGGCTCGGCTTCGACGTACTTGCCTTGAGCGATCAAAACCGTGCCCAGGTTGCCCGCGTTGGTGGCAGTGTCTACATGGTTCGGCCCGAGCGCCTTCTCCCGGATGCTGAGAGCGCGCACCAGCAGATCCCTGGCGTCCGCCAGACGGCCCATCTTGAGGTAGAGAAGCCCCAGGTTATTCAGATGGGAAGCCACTTCAGGATGCTGCGGCCCCAGCGTCTTTTCAGTCACCGCCAAGGCACGGCGGTATAAGGGTTCGGCTTCCGCCCAGTGGTCCAGTTCCACCAGCACCAGCGCCAGGTCATCCAGCGAGGTGGCTACCTGCCGGCTCTGGGGGCCGAACGTCGCCTCGGCGATCCGAAGCGATTCCTGCGCCGCCGGCAGCGCCTGCGCGTACTTGCCCTCGTTATATAACTGCCTCGCGGCCAAGGCCAGTTGACGCCACCGGGCATCCTGAGCGGAAGCCGGGCCACAAAGCCAGATCAGTGCGGCCAGAGCAGCCAGTGTGCGCCCGAGCCGCACTTTCCGCGCCGCACCGCTTGCGATTCCCGTGAACCCAGCCACAGCCAACTCCTTCCACCACGATGGCACAATCTGAAACCGATTTCCTGAGATGGCAAAAGGCGGGTCCTGGCCCGAAGCAATAGGAGAAGCCGATTCCCTTTGAATCGGCTACAATTCATAGGACGAGGGGGATATCCGAATGCACACTCAGACTGCCCGCCGGACCGCTATGCGCCGGTTTTCCAGCATGGTTCTTTTGGCCGCCGCAATCATTGCGACGGTTGCCTACACCACGCCGCCCGCGCGCGGCCAGGCGGCCGACGTCAAGACCGCGGAGCAGGTATACAAGAACATCATTGCGCTGAAGGGAACGCCCGCCGACCAGTTGGGCGCGTCCATGCAGTTCATTGCGGCGTCGCTGGGTGTGGATTGCGAATTCTGCCACGTGCAGGGCAAGCCTGAGGCCGACGACAAGGGGGCCAAGAAGACCGCGCGGGAGATGATCACCATGACCCTGGGGATCAACAAGGACAGCTTCCGCGGCCAGCTCCGGGTGACTTGCTTCTCCTGCCACCGCGGGTCGGCAAGCCCGGTGAGCATGCCGCCGGTTCAGGAATCGGACACCATGCCGGCGCGCCCGGCGGCGCCCACCGCTCCGCCCGCCGGCGCGGCAACCGTTACGCCCGACCAGATCGCCGATAAGTATCTCACGGCCGTGGGCGGCGCTGACGCCGTCAAGAAGATCACCAGCCGCGTCATGAAAGGCTCCATTCTGGCCGGCGGCACCGAATCGCCCATCGAACTATATACCAAGGCTCCCAACAAGCGCGTCTCGGTCTCGCACATGGGCGGACGCGAGAGCATGACGGCCTTCGATGGAACCGTGGGCTGGACCGGCGGCACGGGCGGCGCGGCGCGCCAAATGTCCGAAGCCGAAGCCGGCAGCGCCGGGCTCGACGCCGAATTTTCCCTGGCTCTGCGCCTGAAGGAGATTTTCCCGCAACTGCGTCGCGGCCGTCCCGAACAGGTCAACGGCGTGGATTGCGAGGTGCTGCAAGGAACCAGGCCCGGCGGCATCGCGGTGCGGTTGGATTTCGACAAACAGTCGGGGCTGCTGCTCCGCATGGTTCGCACCACTACCAACCCCATGGGCCGGATGCCGGTTCAGATCGACTACGCCGATTACAAGGAGTTCGATGGCGTAAAGGTTCCGCTGCGCTGGACGCTGGCGCGGCCCAACGGGCGCTTCACCATCCAGATCAAAGAGGTGCAGGACAACGTCCCGGTGGACGATGCCAAGTTTACGAAACCGGCCGATCCGGCGAAATAGCCGCGCCGCTGACTCTTCACCTAGGTACGCACTCCCTTCGCCATAGGTGAACACGCCGGTTTCTAACCTTAGTTTACATCGAGTGTATTAGACATTACTCCGCTGGTACCGGTGGCACTGGTACGAATCCGCCATTTGGCTGGACAATACGAGCACGGAACATCGCGTGTCCTGATGGAGACGCGAATCGTTCGAGGAGGTGCTAGTGCCCCGGATTCTCTTGTGTAGCGGCGAACCCATCCTGGCCAGGGGGCTGGAGTCGGTGCTTCGCCATGCGGCAGGTTTCGACTTGCTTCCGTCCTGTGGGAGCATAGCCGGGCTAAAGGAACAATTGGCCCGCGGCAATCCCGAGGTTCTCCTGTTGGATCTGAACCCCGAGGTTACCTTCGCGGTCTTGAGCGACCTGAAGCAGGCGGCGCCGGAAACCCGCATCGTTTTGTGGGTGACGACCATCTCCACGGAGCTGGCGTTTCAGGCCATGGGGCTGGGGATTCGCGGCGTTCTGCGCAAGCAATTGCCGCCCGAACTCCAGGTGAAGTGCCTGCAAAAAGTTCATGCGGGCGAGTTGTGGTTTGAGAAGGCCCTGACGGACAGCTTCCTGAACGCGCGCCGGGTGGTTCTGACGAACCGCGAAGGCCAGTTGGTCAGCCTGCTGTCGCAAGGCCTGAAGAACAAGGAAATCGCCGCTACTCTGATGGTTTCGGAAGGCACGGTCAAGGTGTACCTTTCGCGCCTGTTTGAAAAGGCGGGCGTGAAGGACCGCTTCGAGCTGGCCTTGTTCGGGTTGAGGAACCTGACTACCGGGCAGCAGCCCGCCGCGCCGAACGGACAGAGCTACGGCCGCCATTCGGTGCGTGGGCTGCGCTCTCTATTGCTGGAAAGGCGGCCCGCGCCGGCGCTGGAACTCCAACCGCGTCTCGCGGCCGCGCGTCCGCCGGTCATTTAGAAAGATGGAAGGGTTATGGGTTGAGGCGGGACATCCCGCCAGAAGGACTTGAACTATGGAACGCTACTGCGCGTTATCGTCGATTATCTACATGATGGGTTTCGTGATGGTCTTTGAGGGCACTCACCACCGGAAGAGGCTGGAACGGCTCTTCCGCTCGGTGAATCTCTTCAGCCAGGACGAAATGGACCAGGTCCGCGCGATCTGGGCGGCCTGCCAGGAGACCTAACCGGTTCTCGCGGTCCCGGGAAGTAGGGATCGCGCCGTGGGTGCGGCGCGATCTGCTACAACTTTTACATGCGAGTTCTTTTCCTGGGCGGCACCGGAATCATCAGTACCGCTACAACGCGCCTGGCCGCCGAGCGCGGCATCGACCTCACACTCATCACCCGCGGGTTCCGCGCGGCGAGTCTGCCCGCCGGAGTAAACAGCCTGACCGCCGACTTCGACGACCCGGCCGGCATCGCTCAAGCGCTCGGCGACGCGCGCTTCGACGCCGTGGTCGATTGGATCGCCTTCACGCCCGCGCACATCGAGCGCGATCTCCAGTTATTCCGCGGCCGCACCCGGCAGTTCATCTTCATCAGTTCGGCCAGCGCCTACCAGAAGCCCGCCACGCATTATCTGATCACCGAATCGACGCCGCTCGCCAATCCCTATTGGGAGTATTCGCGCAACAAGATCGCCTGCGAGGAGCGATTGATGCGGGCGTATCGCGAAGAGGGTTTCCCGGTCACCATCGTGCGTCCGTCGCTCACCTACGGGGAAACGCAGATCACGCTCGCGATCAACAGTTGGGCGCGATCGTACACGGTGGTCGACCGGATGCGGCGCGGAAAAAAAGTCATCGTGCCGGGCGACGGCTCGTCCCTATGGGTCATCACCCACAACAGCGATTTCGCCAAGGGGCTGGTGGGGTTGCTGGGCCTGGAACAGGCCATCGGCCACGCGTTTCATATCACCAGCGATGAAGTGATGTGCTGGGACCAGTTCTACCGGATCACCGGCCAGGCGGCGGGCGTGGAGCCGCAACTGGTGCACATGCCGTCGGATTTCATCGGCGCGTGCCTGCCTGACGCGCTGGGCGGGCTGAGCGGCGACAAGAGCGTCAGCGTGGTCTTCGACAACAGCAAGATCAAGCGGTTCGTTCCCGGCTATTGCGCCACCGTTCCGTTCGGGCAGGGCATCCGGCGGACGCTGGCCTGGTTTGACGCCGATCCGGCGCGCCGTCAAATCGATGAGGAAGCCAATCGCCAATGGGATCGCCTGATCGAAGCCTGGGAACGAGGCACCAGCGAAGCCGTGCGGTATTTTCAATCGTAAGCCGAAGGCGCGACAATGGTGGTATGCGCGCATGGCTGATGGATTCCTACGATGGCGTCGAGAAGCTCCGGCTGGGTGACGTGGCCGACCCTGAGCCGGGCCCGGGACAGGTGGCGCTGCGAGTGCGGTTCGCCGCGCTGAACCCGGCCGATGCTTTTCTGGCGCGGGCGATGTACCCGGCCAAACCGGCGCTGCCGCACATCCTGGGGCGCGATGCGGTGGGCGACGTGGTATCCGTTGGGCCCGGAGTGGAACAGGTGCGGGTGGGAGAAACCGTGGGCATTCTGCGGTGCGACGTGGGCGTGAGCGTGTGGGGAACGCTGGCCGAAAAAGTGGTCGTGCCGGCAGACTGCCTGGCGCCGGTCCCGGCGGGTTGGAAGATTGAGGAAATGGCCGGCGCACCGCTGGTGTGTCTGACGGCCTGGCAGGCGCTGACGCAATGGAGCGAGCCAGCGGCGCGTCCGGCCGCGGGGCAAGTACTGCTGGTGACAGGAGCTTCCGGTGGAGTGGGCGTGGCTTCGGTGCTGCTGGGGAAATCCATGAACCTGACGGTGGTGGGGCTCTCGCGCAATGCCGAAAAGGGGGCGAAGCTGCGGGCACTCGGCGCGGATTTCGTTTTCGACCCGCAGGACGCGGACTGGCGCAAAAAGCTAACGGCGGCGATCGCGCCGCGCAAGGTGGACCTGGTGGTGGATAGTGTGGGCGGCGCGTTGTTCAACCAGGTGGTGGCGGTGCTGGGATATGGCGGGCGGATCAGCGTGGTGGGCCGCAGCGGCGGCGCGGTGCCGGAGTTCAACACCGGGACGCTGTTCTTCCGCCGGAATCGGATCGGCGGGGTGGCCGTGGCCGATTACACGGCCGCCTCGGCGCAAGCGGCATGGCAGCGGATCGTGAGCCACTTGGATTCGGTTGGGAAGCGGCCGGTGACGGACGGAGTCTTTGCGTTCGCGGATGCCATCGCGGCGTTCGGACGGCTGGCGGAGGGACCGATGGGGAAGGTGCTGGTGAGGGTGGCGGGGTGAAGACGGCCTGAAGAAGCAGGTCCAGGGGGACCCGCGCCGACCAGGGGTCTGCCCCACTACGCCGCCGGCGCCAGCAGATGGACACTCGCTGTGCGGCAGCACTCGCGCAGTTTCTGCTGCAGCACGGCCAGATCGGACTCATGGCCTTCGGGGATGAGAACTCGCCTGGCCACTTGCGCTGAGCTGGTGCCGTTGAAGGTCTGAAAGACCAAGACTAGGCGGGCGGGCGGATCGCGCGGAGCGGTGGCTTCCAGCAGGTAGGCGCCGGAGAGGGTCCACGGCGAGTATTCCCCGTTACAAAAGAGACCTTCGTCGCCGAACCAGGACTCCGGTGGGGCGGCCAGCAAGCGGCGATAGCGGCGCCCATAGTTGGTGCGGCCGGACCAGTTCGCGGCCATGAGGATCAGCACCACAAAGGCCGACAAGCCGGCAACGGTGACGACGTTTTCCCGGAAGCCTGCGCCGTCGAACAAAGCGCCGAACGCAAAGATCACCCCACACACCAGAACGGCACTGAGTAGTGCGCGCCACGTCATCGGCTTCGCTTTCGACCGTTCCCACGCCAGTTGATTCTCTGCCCAGGACTCCCATTGCGCCGGCGTATATTGCCAGTGGGCCCATGGGGCGGCGATAACCGCCGACATGCCAAGATCGAGGCGGCGTGCCCGCATATAGAAGCCCATCAGCATGGGGCCGCACATCAAGAGCACGAACCCGCCAAGGGCTGCGGGCAGCAACTTCCATGAGGAGGGGAGCAACAGGGCCGCCGCCGCGTTGATCAGCAGGTACACCACGGTGCGCCAGAACCACCGTTGGACTTTGCGGCGGTGGATGGTGACGAGATGCGCCGACGGCGGCACCTGGGCAACGTGCCGGTCGGTGATTCGGATGATGAGGCCGGTGGCCCCGGTTCCGATCGCTATAATGGCAACGGCTGCCAGGATCCCGAGCGCCACCGGCGAATGGCTGAGCGGCCCGGAAAGTACGCCCCGCGAAAGAGCCACCCATACTGCCACGATCAGCAGGCAGACGCCGACGACCTGGAGAGTGATCTTAGGCGAGTAAAGCGGGCTGCGCCGCCAGCCGCGCCAGGCGCGGAAGATGATGAGGATGGCGATCAGGGGCAGAACGATTTGCATGGGAATTCCTCATTGATAGAACGCGTGGAATGGAGCCGGGACGCCACAGGATTGGGCTAAATTACCCGCAGCTCTTTGCTGGTGGGGGTGAGGATGTCACAGCCATTTTCGGTGACGACGACGGTGTCCTCGATGCGGATGCCGCCGAAGTCTTCCAGGTAAACGCCGGGTTCGATGGTGATGGCCATGCCGGCCTGCAGGCGGCCCTTGTCGCTCTTGCCGAGACGCGGCGGTTCGTGGATTTCCAGGCCCAGTCCATGACCGGTGGAGTGGATGAAGGCGCCGTCGAGGCCATAGCGTTTGAGAACGTTGCGCGCGGCGGCATCCACGTAGGCGGTGCGGGCTCCGGCGCGGACGGCGTCGATCCCGGCCAATTGCGCTTCGAGCACGGCGCGGTAAGTGCGCTTCACTTTGGCGGTGGGAGTTCCCAGGTACAACATGCGGGTCATATCGCTCGAATATCCGTCTTGGAGAGCGCCCATATCGACTACCACTAGTTGGCCGGGCTGGAGGCGCGCGGCGGTGGGTTGGGCGTGCGGCAGAGCGGAGCGGACGCCGGCGGCGACGATGGTCTCAAACGACGGCTTTTCGGCGCCCAGGCGGCGCATGCGGTATTCGAGTTCGGCGGCGAGATCCTGCTCGGTGATGCCGGGGCGGACGCCCGGCACGGTTTGTTCGAAGGCGCGCGAGTTGGTCAGAACGGAGCGGCGGATGCGGTCGATTTCGGAGGGCGACTTGACCATGCGCATCCGTTCGACCGAGCCGCCGGCAGCGACCAGCGAGGCTTTGGCGGGCAGGCGCGATTCGAGCGAGCGGAAGGCTTCGCAGCTTATCAGCGCCGGCTCGTAACCGATGCGTTTGACGCGGTGGCGGGCGATGGCGGCAACCAGATCGGCCTCCAGCGGGCCCTTGGCGATGGTGATGGTGCAGGAGACTTCCTGCGCGGCCTGGATCTGGTAGCGCGGATCGGTAAACAGGATGGACCGGCCGGGCAGCACGAGCAGCAGGGCGTTGCTGCCGGTGAAGCCGGAAAGGTAACGCAGGTTGGGGCCGAAAGAGACCAGGAAGCCGTCGAGCTTGCGGCCGGCGAGTGCCGCGGCAACGGCCTGCCGGCGGGTTTCGGATTCGTTGGCCGGCGAAAGCGCCTGCCCCACTATCTGGTTATTTGCCACTCTGGAGCTCCTTGGCAAGGATGTGGGCGCGGCCGGCGAGGTCGTCGGCGGAGCGCAGCTCGCCGTTTCTTTCGGCTTCACTGGAGCTCTTGACGAACTGATTGATGCGGGTGACGAGCGCCTGTTCAGCGGCGCTGAGGCTGCGGCGCTGGGCCTGCGCGACCAGTTGGAGGGCCTGGCTCCGGTGATCCTGCGCGGACCGCCGCAACTGCTGCTGCTCGTTCGCGGGAATGATTTCCTGAATGGGCGGCCGGGCCGTTTCGGCGGGCGGTGGGGGATCGGGTTTGGGCGGCGGCGCGGCCTGACGTCGCGTGGTCTGCGGCGGCTTGGTGGTTGGCGGCGGCGCGGCGGCAGGCGGCGCGGCGGCGGGAGGCGCGGTCGAGAGCGAGTCGGGATCGAGAGGCTGCGGCCGCGGCAACTCCACTTGAGTTTGCGGAATGGAAAGCTGCTGAGGAGGAGGCGTGGGCGCCGGCGGGATGGCGGCCGGAACGGGTGGTTTGGCGCGCCCGGCGCAACCCTCCAGACCAACCAGCAGGGCCGCGGCCAGGATTGCTTCCATTGGTTTCATTCGGAATCGCTCGGTCACACCGCAAGCGGCAGACGAATCACAAAGGTAGTGCCTTTGCCCGGTTCGCTGCTGAAGTCGATTGTACCATCGTGTAATTGCACGATCCGGAAAGTCATGGCGAGGCCGATGCCGCTGCCGCCGGTCTTGGTGGTGAAGTACAGGCGGAAGATTTTTTCCTTCAGGTCGGGCGGAATGCCGGAGCCGGTATCGGAGATGCGGATTTCGGCGGTGTCTTTGGAGGCGGAGGCTTCAAAGCGCAGCTCGCCGCCTTCGGGCATGGCCTGGATGGCATTGACAACGACATTGAGGACGGCCTGTTTGAAGAGGTCTCGATCGACGCTGACTTCGACACCATCGGCGCCCGGGACTTCGGGCGCAGCCACCACCTGGATGTTGGCTGCGGCGGCCTGGGGGCGTGCCAGGTCGGCAATCTCACCGAGGATTTGTTGCAGAAGAACGGGGCGCAGTTTGAGCTCGACGGGGCGGGTGAAATCGAGGAAGGTCTTCACGACGCGGTCGAGCCGCAGGATTTCGCGGGAGATGATCTCCATTTGGGGGTCGACGTCGGAATCGCCGCGCGCCAGCTTGCTGCGGGCCACTTCGACGTGAAGGAGGATGGCGTTCAGCGGATTCTTGACTTCGTGGGCCACGCCGCCGGAGATGCGGCTGATGGCGGCGAGGCGGTCGGCGGTCTGGAGCTGGCGGCCGATCTGGCGTTGCGCTTCAGGATCGCGCAGGCGGACAATCAGGCCGGAACGGGGATTGGCGGCGCCGGGCTGCGCTTCGAGGAGGTCGATGGAGAGCAGCACGGAAGCGCTCTCGGGCCCACCGGTGAGCGGGATGCGGCGGTTGCGGATGTGGATGCCGGTGTTGGCGGCTTCGTCGATGAGAAGGCCGAGGTTGGTGGGAGGCGGGAAGATTTCGGCGATGGACTGGCCGGAGAGCGTGGAGTGGTCGCGGCCGAGGAATTTGTCGACCGAGCCGGAAGCGAAGACCAGCCGGCGGTCGCGGTTGAAGATGAAGACGACGTCTTCGAGATCGCGCACCAGGCGGTCCATGTTGCCGCGGAGGTCGGAGACTTCGAATTGCGCGCCGCGCAGGCGTTCGCCCAGGAGGCTGACCTTGGAGGCCATGATGGAGACTTCGTCGTGGGCGGAGGAGCCGGTGGCGGGTTCGGGCGGCGCGTAGTCGCCGGATGCGAGCAGGTCGAGCTGGCGCCGCAGCCGGCCCAGCGGGCGGAAGGCGAAGGCGGAAAACAGGAAGGTGACGCAGATGGCGCCGATGACGGAGGTGAGCGCGACGTTTGCGCTCTGATTCAAAGCCGGCTTGATGTTCTCGCGGAGCAAGGCGGGCGCCACGATGACGCGCACAAAGAGTTGCGGCGGCCCCAATTGCTTCTCGATCTGGAGGTAGCCGGCGTTGCGGCCCAGCAGCACGCGCAGCTTGTCGAACCAGCCGGCCTGATTGACCAGGGGAGTGAGATCGGGATAGCGCGGGCAGGCTTCCCCCTGGCGGTCGGCGAAGCTGTCGGCGAGGATTTCGCCATCCGCGTTGACGACGGCCACTTCGAAAATCACGGGCGAGGCGGCCATCACGCTGCGGAGGCGGTCGAAGAGTTCGGGGGTCTGGAGCGCGCCGGGGAAGGGCAGCGCCCGCGGGCCGTTGAGCGCCTGTTTGACCGAGTCGGTGGCCAGCGCCTGAACCACGCGGGCGAGCTGCAGGGTGTGTTCGAACTCATTCTGCATGATGTCGCCCAGATCGACGGCGGAAATGAGCGCCAAGACTATGGTGACCAGCAACACCGTACCGAGCGTCAGCTTGGCCTGGAGGGTCATGAGGGTTTACGGCACGCTGAGCAGAAGCTTGCCGGCGGTCTTGCGGCTTTCGAGGTCGCGGTGGGCGGCGGCGGCATCGGCCAGGGGATAGGTGTGGTCGATGCGGAGCTTGAGCTTGCCGGAATCCAGCCAGCCGAGCACGTCGCCGGCGCGCCACAGCAACTCTTCGCGTGTGGCTACGTAGTAGCCCAGGCTGGGGCGGGTGAGGAAGAGCGAGCCGCGGGCGTTGAGGATGCCCGGGTCGAAGGGCGGAACGGGGCCGCTGGATTGACCGAAGAGCGCCAGGAGACCGCGCGGGCGCAGGCAGTTGAGACTCTTGTCGAAGGTGGTCTTGCCGACGGAATCGTAGACCACGTCGACGCCGCGGCCGGCGGTGAGGCGCTTCACTTCGGCTTCGAAATCCTGCTCGGTATAGAGAATCACTTCGTCGGCGCCGTGGGAGCGCGCGATTTCCGCCTTGGCTTGGGTGGAGACGGTGCCGAAGACGCGCGCGCCGAGCATTTTGGCCATCTGCACGATGAGGCCACCGGCGCCGCCGGCGGCGGCGTGGACCAGGCAGGTGTCGCCGCTCTTCAGAGCGAACGTGGAGTGCGTGAGGTAGTGCGCGGTCATGCCTTGCAACATGGCGGCGGCAGCGGTGGGGAAATCGAGATGGGCGGGCAGCTTGACGAGTTGCGCGGCGGGGACCGCGGCATACTCGGCATAGGAGCCGCGCGCCATGGCGTAGGCCACGCGATCGCCGGGAGCGACTTCGGTGACGCCCGGAGCGACGGCTTCCACCGTACCGGCGGCTTCACTGCCGAGCGTAACCGGGAGATCGGCTTTGTAGAGGCCGCTGCGGAAATAGACGTCGATGAAGTTGACGCCGCTCGCGGCGATCCGCACCAGCGCCTCCCCGGGACCCGGGACGGGCGTGGGCACATCGACCACTTGCATGTTTTCGGGACCGCCGGTTTCAACAACCTGGATACGTTTCATGGGTCAACCTCGAAGAGCTCGCCGCGTGTGGACCGCGGCGGCGTAGAGCAGCAGGTACAGCAATGTGAAGGGAAAGGAAAAGAGGCGCGCCAGGATGCGCACGGCGCCGGCGCCGGCAAGGCCTGTGCGCAACATCACAAAACCCCAGGCGGCCGCGAAGTGCATGCGGTCGAGCCAGAAATAATCGGCGTTTTCGTTGATGAGAAAAACCTTGGCGGGAATGCGCGCGGCCAGCATCCACTTCCACTTGGTCATGAGCGGTTCGGCGGAACAGACGATGCCGGCGTGCGAGTAACGGTTGGCGGCCAGTTCGCGATAGAGCTTGCCGCGGCCTTCGGAGCCGCGATAATCGGCGACGCGATAGAGGCGGGTTGATGGCGGGAAGCCCGCGGGCAGCGTGGCGTAGCAGGTGACCAGATCGATGGCGGCGTCCTTACCCCAGGATCGCTGCAAACCGGGGATGACGCGCTCGAGGATGCCGCGAGAGCCGCTTTCCACCAGCAGGATGGACGTGGCGGCGGGCTGACGGCCGGTGAGAAAATAGCGCACTCATTTGAATATAGCCCGATCGGGAATGGAGCCGCGACGCTCGGCGTTAAGATAGGACGATGGCCGGGCTCGAAAAACTTTTGACGGAACAAACCAACCCGGCTTCGGCGTCCATCGATACGCTGAGCACGGAAAGCGTTCTGCGCATCATGAACGCGGAAGACCGCCAGGTGGCCGAGGCAGTGGAACGCGAGATTCCAGCGATTGCGCGGGCGGTGGATCGGATTGTGGCGGCATTCGAACGCGGCGGGCGGCTGTTTTATCTCGGCGCGGGGACCAGCGGGCGGCTGGGAGTGCTGGACGCTTCGGAGTGCCCGCCGACGTTCAACGTTCCGCCGGAGATGGTGCAGGGGATCATTGCGGGCGGTGAAGCGGCGCTGAGCCAGGCCACCGAAACCACGGAGGACGATCCGGCGATCGGGGCGCGCGACCTGGAGGTGCGCGGATTCACCGCGAGCGACGTGCTGGTGGGGATTGCGGCCAGCGGGCGCACGCCGTACGTGCTGGGTGCGGTGGCGAAAGCGCGGCGGCTGGGGGCGGTGACGGTGGGGATCAGTTGCACGCCGGATTCCGAACTGGCGCGCGCGGTGG
>OBLU010003288.1_pt1 | contig 14648 bp, 13 predicted proteins | sample 1518681 | NCBI WGS metagenome assembly OBLU01 (sample SAMEA3539304, study PRJEB22396) | soil metagenome | biome: tundra; feature: field; material: soil | place: USA | collected 2010-05 | depth 0.15 m
GAAGAAGTTCGCGATCGCCTGGCCGGTGCACGACAGCGCCGCCGTCGCCATTCCGCGACTGTGCGTCACCGCGACGTCGTCGTTCCAACCACGAGTGCCAATTGCGAGTTTGACCAAGATGATGACCGCGTGGGTCGTCCTGCATCAGTTGCCTCTCACGTATCAACAGCGTGGACCGTGTCTCGTGGTCAGCGCGTACGACGTCGCGCAGTACAACTACGACGTCGCGTCCGGTCAATCGAACGCCCGCATCGTGTTGGGCGAGAGGATCTGTGAAGGGACGTTGTTGCGTGGACTACTCGTGCACTCCGCTGGCGATTATTCGCAACTGCTCCTCAGCATCATCGGCTGGAGCCCGGCCACGTTCGTGCGGGTGATGAACGCCAACGCGCGCGCCCTGGGACTCACTCGAACGCACTACGCGGACCTCACCGGCATATCCCGCGCCGACCAGTCGACGGCCGGGGACCAGGCGACGTTGGCGGTCGATCTTATGAATGGCGAGCCAATCGTGGATCACATCGTCGCGCTCACTCACGTGGCACTCCCCTATAACGGCGTCGTGGTGTCCTACACGCCGTGGATCGGTACGTCCAATGTCGTGGGCGTCAAGTCCGGTTTCACGAATCCCGCGGGCGGCTGTGACGTGATGGCGGTCAAGGTCACCATCGGCGCCACGACGTTCTTGACCTACGCGGTCGTACTGGGCCAGCGCGGTGGGAACGCGATTGACGTGGCGGGCAGCGACGCGTTGGCGTTGGAACTCTCACTGCGTTCGTCGATCAAACAGGTGAGGACCCCGTCGGGCGTACAACTCGTGTGGACCGGACCGGCCTCTGACGTGAAGGTTTGATCGCCTTAGGTCAGGGCCTGGTGGAGGTCCTCGAGTAGGTCCTCGGCGTCTTCGATGCCGACGCTCAGTCGAACGAGGTTTTCCGGGATCTCGAGCAACGATCCACTGGTCGACATGTGCGTCATTTGAGCCGGGATCTCGATGAGGCTCTCGACACCACCGAGTGACTCAGCCAGCGTGAAGACTTTCGTCTTCTCGACGAACTGCGTGGCGCGCACTGCACCCCCGGCCACTTCGACGCTCACCATTCCGCCGAAGCCCCGCATCTGATCGAGCGCCACTTTGTGGTTCGGATGGGTCTCCAGTCCCGGGTACCAGACACGTTCGATGTTCGGGTGCGAAACCAGCATGGCGGCCACCCGAGCGGCGTTCTCTTGATGACGGTCCATTCGAACCGCGAGGGTTCGGATGCCTCGCATTATCAAATAGCAGTCCAGCGGTCCGGGAATCGCTCCCACCGCGTACTGGAAGAACTTCAAGCGCGCCGCGAGATCCGCGTCGTTCGTGACGAGCATCCCCCCGATCGCGTCGGAGTGGCCCCCGAGATACTTGGTCGTCGAGTGCATCACGACGTCGGCGCCGAGCGCGAGCGGTGTTTGCAGATACGGCGTGGCGAAGGTGTTGTCGACAACGAGTTGGGCGCCGTGACGATGGGTGATGTCGGCCAGGGCCGCGATGTCGGCGATTCGCAACCACGGGTTACTCGGCGTCTCGGCCCACACGAGTTTCGTACCGTCTCGCCACGATGACGCGACCGCGTCGACGTCTGAGAGGTCGACGACGTCAGTCACAATCCCCCACGGGCCGAAGATCTTGGTCAACATCCGAAACGTTCCGCCGTAGGCGTCGGCCGACAGCATCACGCGGTCCCCGGGCGACAACGTGCGAAGCATCGAGTCCGTCGCCGCGAGGCCCGAGGAGAACGCGATCGCGAACTGTCCCCCCTCGAGACTCGCGAGGACCGTCTCGAGCGCCGCTCGCGTGGGATTGTCGCCTCGTCCGTAGTCGGCGAACTTAACGACGCCGACGGACTCTTGGGCGTAGGTCGACGTGAGGTAGACCGGCACGTTGACGGCACCGGTTTCCAAGTCCGGCTCTTGTCCGGCGTGGATAGCACGGGTGGAGAAGTTCACGACAGTCCTTTCAACTTCGAAGCGGGTTCGGTCTTGGAGAGGAAGCCCAGGACGTCGGAGGCCGTGATGACGCCCCGGGGCCGACCGTCGGCCAGGACCAATAACGCGGGCGTCGTGGCGAGGCGTCGCGTCACCGACTCGAGCGGCTCACCGACGCCGATCGTCTCGAGGATCGGTCCCATGACCGCCTCGATTGGGCGATCGAGCATCGTCGGATCCTTGAACCCCAGCTCCATGAGGTCGAGCTCGATCGCCGTGCCGACGACCTCTTTGGCCGCCAACGGAAGTTCGTCGGTGACGGCGATGACCACTTGGGAGACGCCGCGCTCGCGCATCAGGTCGGTCACCTCGCGCACGCTGCGGTCGGTCGTCGCCAAGATCAGGTCGGTCGCGTTCGCGCCCTTTACGTCGAGGATGTCACCGGCGGTCGGACCGCTCGCAGTCGTCAAGAAGCCGTAGCCGCGCATCCAGTCGTCGTTGAAGATCTTCGAGATGTACCCGCGCCCGGTGTCGGGCACGAGGACGACCACGCACGATCCCTCGGGCGCGCTCTCGGCGACGCGCAGCGCCGCGACCACCGCGGTTCCACCGGATCCACCGATGAGCATCCCCTCTTCGTGCGTGACGCGCCGCGCCATCTCGAAGGCGTCGGCGTCGCTCACGGCGATCACCTCGTCCACGAGGCTCGGGTCGTAGTTCGCGGGCCAGAAGTCCTCGCCGACCCCTTCGGTGAGATACGGACGTCCTTCGCCGCCGGAGTAGACCGACCCTTCGGGGTCGGCCGCGATGATCTTGACCGCAGGGTTTTGTTCCTTGAGATACTTCGCGACGCCACAGATGGTGCCGCCGGTACCGGCCCCGGCCACGAAGTGCGTCACCGTGCCGTCAGTGTCGCGCCAGATCTCGGGCCCGGTCGTCGTGTAGTGCGCGTAGGGATTGGCCGGATTGGAGTACTGGTCCGGCCGGAACGCGCCAGGCGTCTCTCGGGTGAGTCGTTCGGCGGTCGAGTAGTACGAATCGGGGTCCTCCGGGGCGACCGCGGTCGGACAGACGATGACCTCGGCGCCGTACGCTTCCAGCAGTCGTACCTTTTCCGCCGCCATCTTGTCGCTCATCACGAAGATGCAGCGATAGCCGCGTTGCGCCGCGACAATGGCCAGGCCGACGCCGGTATTGCCGCTCGTCGGTTCGACGATGACACCCCCCGGCTTCAAGAGGCCATCGCGTTCGGCGGCGTCGATCATCGTGAGTGCGGGCCGGTCCTTCGAACTGCCGCCCGGGTTCATCGACTCCAGTTTCACCAGCACCTGAACGCCCTTCGGTGTCGTCAGTCGATTGAACCGAACGAGAGGCGTTTCGCCAATGAGGTCAAGCAGGGAGTTCGCTACGCGCATGGTTCCACCCTATTTGGGCGCGAGCTCGTATCGTGGCGACCGCGTCGATCACCTCAGGTTTCGCTGGCTCGCGCTGGGGTCGTCTCCATTGAAACTCCACTCGCCCTGCTACGGCGAACGTGCCACTCGATGACGCCGATGCTTATCCAGCCCACGATGATGACCAGCCAGAAGGTCAGGAGTCGGTAGACGAGGACGACGGCCAGTGCGGGTACCTTCTTCGCTCCGTAGGCCACGAGGACGACGGCCAAACTGCCCTCGACGATGCCGATGCCGCCGGGAATCAGCGGTAGTGACGCCACGATTTGGGAGATTCCGAAGGCGAGCAACACACCGCTCCACGGAATCGGCGCGTGCACCGCACCGAAACAGCAGATCAGTACCAGGAAATCCGTCAACCAGAGGGCCGTGGCCATTGTGACCAGCCACAGTGCCGCGCCGCGCGACAAGGGAATCTGTCGCATCCGCTCCAACGTGGACTCCACGCGCGCCAAGACGTCGCCCCGCGGGTGTCCCGTCACGCGCTGGACAACACGCACCACCGAACCCAGGAATCGTAGGAGTAGATCTCGACGAACCAGGAGCGCCCCCGCGATGACGACGACGAACAAGCCCACGATGACCCCGCCCCGTGCTTGACCCCCCGAGTGACCGGCCAACGCGACGAGCACGCCGATGAGGAGGAGGAGCGACATACCGATCGCCTGAGCGATCAGGATCGTGAGGATCGTCCAGCCGGCGCTCGCCCCGCTCGCGCCGTGACGCCGAAAGTACCGGTACCGATAGGCGCTGGACACCGCCGGCTCGCCGGGGACGGTGTACGCAATGGCGTTGTTGGCGAGCGACACGAGCGTGAGCGAAGCCAACGAGAGTTCGGCACCGCTCCAACGAAGAACGCGTTGTTGGAGATAGCCGTATCCGACAATCGACAACACTTCAGCGACGACGGCGCTCGTGGCCCACGCAACGTTCAGGTGATCCAGGTGGTGAAGCGCGGCCACGAACTCGCCGCGTTTGCCGGCGAGCAAGAGCAAGATGACTGCGCCGATCCCGACGCCGAGCGCGTATTGGATGATTATCCAGACGGTTCGACGTTTCCGCGACGGCGCCGGTTCGTCAGTCACGGATTCACACTACCGACGGCGAACCGTCGACCGGGACTGGCCGCGCGTTCGAAGTCATCGAATTCGTCAACCACTACGATTTGCCATGGCCCAGAGCGACTCCGCCGCAGCATTCACGCCGATCGAGCATCGCGTGCGAACGGCGATCATTGGTCTCGGCCGCGTGTACGAGCTCAACATACGTGCCTACTACGACAATCCCGACGCCGAGATTGTGGCGATCGTGGATCCGAGCGAACTTCGCCGCGCGCAACGCCAGGTCGATTGGCCCGAGGCGAGAGCCTTCGCATCCGTGGATGCACTGATAGGCCACGACATCGAACTCGACGCGGTGGAAGTACTGCTGCCGACGACACAGAACGAATACGTCGTCATGGCGTGTCTGGCGCGCGGTTGGCACGTGAATCTGCAAAAACCATTCGCGAACGACCTCGGAAGCGCGACGCGAATGATGAGATCGTCGCACCAGCACGGTGTGCAGCTTCGGGTGATGGAGAACTACCTCTTCTACGAGCCACTCCTCAAGTTGAAGGCGACCGTCGACTCGGGCGAACTCGGGTCGATCAGCGGCTATCACATGAAGATGGTCGCCAGCGGTCGAGGCGGATGGGAGGTACCCGGTGATTCGTACGAGTGGCGATTCCAGCAGGCTCGCGACGGACGTGGCCCGCTCTTCTTCGACGACGGCTGGCACAAACTGTCGACCGCCCTCTGGTTGTTCGGACCGGTACGAGAAGTGCGGGCCTGGATCGGTTCAACCGAAGTGATACCCGGCGTCGTGGTCGACGCGCCGACGACGGTCATCTGGGAACACGAGAACGGCGTTCGAGGCGTGTGGGACGTCACGCTGGCGATCGACATGTACCTACGATCGGACTACTACACCAACGACGAACGGTGGGAAGTCACCGGACAACGAGGCTACGCGCGAGTGAATCGCTGTACGGGGCGAGGAATCCAGGAGCCGAGTTTCGAGGTCTACCTCGACGGCGAGATGCGATCGTTTCACGCCCTCGACGACGACTGGGCGAGCAGCTTTCGCGATTCGGGTCGCCATTGGCTCCGAACGCTGCGATCGGGAGATAGCCCACTGCAGTGGGGGGCGGACCAAGCCATCGACGTGCTCCGATTCGCGCTCGCCGCTTATGAAAGCAGTGCCCATGGGGGCGTCGGTGTGAATCCGAAGTCCCTCGAACACGACGACGAGGAGCACTCCGAACGTTCGTGAGGTGTGCAATGGGCTCTACCAACGACGTTCGGCACCTCGTCGATCGCGGTGTCGATGGATTGATTATTCGCGAGTCGAACACGTCACTCGGTTGTGATGGATGAGAATGTGAGGAAGTGGAAATTGATCTCGACTTCGTCACTGCCCAACTAGCTGAAGCTGGGTTCATAGCCGCGCGCGACGAGGCCGAAGAACTCCTCGAATGCTCGCACGACGATAACAACGTCCTGGCGTCAATGATCGAACGGCGTATGCGAGGTGAACCACTCGCCTGGATCACGGGATCCGCGACGTTTTGCGGAGTGAAGATTCGAGTCGAGCACGGCGTGTACGTTCCGCGCTGGCAGAGTGAAGGGCTCGCACGCTTAGCCGTCTCACGTCTCCCCGAGCGCGGGACGGCCATCGACCTTTGTACCGGATCCGGGGCAATAGCGGCGACTCTCCTCACGCATCGACCGAACGCCCGAGTGGTCGCTTCAGATCTCGATGAACGAGCGGTCGCGTGTGCGACTTCGAATGGAGTCGAGGTCTATGACGGCGACCTCTTCACGCCACTTCCCCACGAACTCTTCGGCGAAGTCGACGTCGTGGTGGGTGTCGTGCCATACGTTCCCACTCCGAGCCTGTCGTTCTTGCCGCGCGACACCTTCATCTTTGAATCACGCACGTCGTATGACGGCGGCCCTGACGGACTCAATATCCTGCGTCGCGTCGTACGAGAAAGTCCGCGCTTCCTTCGATCTGGGGGCTGCTTGTTGGTCGAATTGGGTGGAGAACAAGCTGAACTTCTTCAGAGAGAGTTGACGAGATTTCGTTTCATTGACGTCAAGCTCTTGACCGATGATGACGGTGACGTCAGGGGCCTCGAGGCCACGCTGTCTGCGTAGCCGAGTGAATCTCATCCGAACGGCGTATTCGGTGACCAATTTTCGTCCTGTCGACGAGCCTCGGGGATCGACGTGGGGTGCTAGTACGAGTTGGGTCCTAGTGGTTTCCCTGCTTTCCTTGTGTCGCGGATTAAACGAAACTGTCGGCAGGTTTTCACAGACACGGGCACGCGGAGGTAATCAAGGCAATGAACCAAGCCCTGCGCGTCGCTTGGTATCGCAACCGTGCATGTTTTCGACAACGATTGACGAGTCTCGTGACGATGGTGCTGCTCATCGGCGCAATCGGAGGGCTGGCTCTTGCCTCGGTCGCGGGCGCACGGCGCACCGAATCATCGTTCCCGACGTACCTCGCCAGTACAAACCCGTCCCTCGTTGGCGTCTTCACGCGCTACGACGATCCCGGCTTGGGGGTCAACACCGGGTATGACCCACTGATACAGAAAGAGGTTGCGCGCTTACCGCTCGTCACGAGGCTGACGTCCGGAATTATTTTCGACGGCAACATCAACCTCCCGGCGATCAAGGGAACCCGTTCGAACGTGCTCGCCGGCGAGACGCCGCCCACCTTCATCGGGAGTTTCGACGGTGAGTTTTCCAAGGTGGACCGCGTCTCACTGGTGAAGGGAAGGCTCGCTGATCCCAATCGGCCAGGTGAAGCCGTTATGAACGTCCAGGCGGCGAATGAGATGGGTCTGAAGATTGGCTCGGTCATCCAGATCCCGGTTTACACCGACGCCCAGACTCGGTCCGCGAGGAGTGACTCGAAACTCCCTAAGCCATTCCTGGTCGCCAGTGTGAAGATGGTGGGCGAAGTAGCTCTTTCCAACAACATTGTCGAGAGCGATTTCGACGCGCTCGGTTCAGCGACCGTGATCTTCTCGCCAGCGCTCACTCGCCTCCTATCTACGAATTGTGCCACCGGCACCGAAACGTGGCTTCAACTGCGTGGTGGGAACCGAAGCGTCAAACGAGTGATTTCGGAAGTTCTTCATGTCGATCCGATCGCTAATTCTTTCGGCGGCGATCAACTCACGTCGAGCTTCGTTCCCGCCGTGCAACAAGCGATCGAACCCGAGGCGATTGCGCTCGCCGTGTTCGGCGGAATCGCCGGACTCTCGGTCGTACTTATCATCGCCCTGATGATCGGACGTTTCCTTCGAGTGGAAGCCGAGGGGACGGGAACCCTACGTGCGCTCGGCGCGAGTAGGCGAACGATGCGCTCCGACCAATTAATCGGCGTGTTCGGCGCGATCTTCGTCGGTGGACTCACGGCGGTCGCAACGGCGTTCGGGCTCTCGTCATTGAGTCCCATTGGACCCGTCCGACCGGTCTATCCGCATCGGGGCGTTACATTCGATTGGACCGTGCTCGGATTCGGTTTTCTCACGCTCGTGATCCTCTTGGGCGCCTTCGCGGCACTCGCGGCGAATCGAGGAATCAGAAGGATCACCTTGAAGAGCGCACTGCGACCGCCCAAACGTGAGCCGCTACTCGTGCGTTCCAGCGCCAACTCTGGGCTACCAATATCCGCCGTGACGGGCGTTCGTTTCGCACTGGCATCCGGAGAGGGCCGTAACGCAACTCCAGTGCGATCAGCGATACTGGGCACGGTCCTCGCCGTCACGGTTCTCGTGACCACGCTCACCTTCGGCGCCAGCCTTGACGGGCTCGTGTCTCGTCCTCCGCTGTACGGATGGAACTGGAACTACGCGATAATGGCGGGCTTCGCCGGGGCCGAGGATCTTCCCGCGTACCAAACCGCGTCGTTTCTCAACCGTGACCCGGACATTCAGGCTTGGTCAGGCGTGTTCATCATCGGCGCCAATCTCGACGGTCAATCGGTGGCGATGCTGACCGAGAGGCCCGGCGCACGGGTGGCGCCACCGATACTTTCGGGTCACAGCCTGAGCAAGAGCGACGAGGTCGTCCTTGGTTCGACGACGTTGGCCGAGCTCCACAAGCACGTTGGTGACACGGTGACGCTTTCCAACGGCGTCTCCAAGCCATCCACGTTGCTCATCGTCGGCACAGCGACGATGCCGGCGATTGAGGATGGCCTCGGCATGGGATCCGGAGCATGGGTGGCAACGAGTGACTTTCCCACGTCACTTCTCAATCTTCAAGACGCGCCAATCTTCGGCCCGAATGCGATTCTGGTTCGCACGCGCCCGGGGGTCACAGCCGCTGCGGCCCATCGCTCCCTCGAAAAGGTCAACCGAGAGATCAACGCGGTTCCCAAGGACGGTGGCCTCGCCGGTGGGGTGGTCAAGGTGCTTCGCCCCGTGGAAATCGTGAACTTCCATTCAATGGGCACGACGCCCACCGTCTTCTCTGCGTGCCTCGCACTCGGGGCGATCGCGGCTCTCGGCTTCACCCTGGGTGCCTCGGTGCGACGACGACGGCGAGATTTGGCTCTTCTCAAGGCGTTGGGTTTCACGCAACGACAACTCGCTTCGTCGATTGCCTCACAGGCAACGGTCGCCGCCGTGTTCGGCGCCGTCTTTGGCATACCGATCGGTATCTTCATTGGTCGTCAACTCTGGTTCATCTTCGCCCGGAGCATCGATGCCGTCCCGGATCCGTCCATACCGGTGTGGTCCATCGTGTTCGTCGGCGTGGGAACGATCCTCTTCGCCAACGTCGTCGCCGCGATACCTGGTCGGATTGCAGCACGGACCTCGACCGCCCTTGTTCTTCGAACCGAATAGGCGCTCGAACGTGACTACTGGCGAAGCGATCAATGTCGTGACGAGGTAATCCAGCGCGAAACCACAATCAGCTCGATTGGTCATGTCTGAAAATGTCGTGACACTCTCGTCCGGCGTAGTACACGAGGACGAACCCGGCGGTCGGATCGGCCCACCACCATCCGAGTGCGGCGTTCAGCACGAGTCCGATCAAGACGGCCGTGGCGAGAATTCCGTCGACGAGGGTCACGCGACCTTCCGCTTGCAAGACACGATTGTCGAGCGCCCTACCCGTGCGTGACTTACCAACGGCCAAGGTGAACATCGCGACCGCGGTCATCGCGGTCCACACGATTCCGACGACGCTGTGGCCCGCCCGGTGATTGGTGGCGATGACGATCACTCCTTGGACGGCGAGATACGTCGCGAGAAGAGCGAACGCCACGCCGATGAATCGCAACGCCCGACGCTGTCGCAGTTCGTTCGTCCCCTTGAGTTCCCAGATGACGACTACCGACGCACCGATCTCGATGAGACTGTCGAGACCGAATCCCGCGAGCGCCACGGACCGCGCGGCGAGCGCCGACCACGCCAAGATGAAAATCCCAACGACGTTCCATCCGAGCGTCGTGTATTCCAGACGCAGTCCTACGCGCAGGAGACTCGAACAGTTCGAGGACGGCACGTACCGATTGTCCCATGCGATTCGAAAGATGCGGCGCGGCTATGGCCACTCAATGGGACAATGTAGGAATGCCGACCAACGCGAGTGGAACTGAGGGTCCGTATGGCTGAGGGCCGGGGCGTCTCGGATCACTCTCACTCGGTCTCCCCGACGGGCGACATGCGCTATGTCCTCGTCGCGCTCGGACTTATCTCGATCTTTCTGATCGGCGAGGTGACCGCGGCCATCCTCGGACATTCACTGGCGCTTTTCGCCGACGCCGGTCATATGGTGACCGACGTTGCCGCGCTCTCGCTCAGTGTCTGGGCCATTCGGCTGGCGAAACGACCGGCCGAGGGTCGTTGGACGTTCGGTCTCCAGAGGGCCGAGATACTTTCCGCGGCGGCCAGCGGTGTCGCGCTATTCGCGATGTCCTTGCTGATCATCGTCGGAGCCATCGAGCGACTCGTCAACCCGCATCACGTACGGGGAGGCCTGGTCCTCGTCGTCGCGGTGGTCGGCGCCTTCATCAACGTCCTCGCCACGTGGGTACTCTCCAAAGCGAACCGCCAAAGTCTCAACGTCCGTGGCGCGTACGTGCACATCGTGACGGACCTCTACGCGTTCATTGGAACGGCGATCGCCGGGCTCGTCATCGTGCTCACGGGATGGAACCGTGCGGATTCAATCGCGTCACTCGTCGTCGTTGGCCTGATGACGTACGCGGCGTGGGGGCTGCTTCGAGACGCCGGTCGGATCTTGCTCCAAGCTGCGCCAGAAAGTTTGCAACTCGCCGAAATCCGCTCGCATCTCTGCGGCGTTCCTCACGTGCTCGACGTCCACGACCTCCACGTATGGACCGTCACCTCGGGTTCACACACGGTGTCGGCGCACGTCATCGTCGAGGATCACTGCTTCGACACCGGCCACGCACCCCAGATTCTTGACGCGCTCCAACGCTGTCTGGTGGAACACTTCGACGTCACCCACGCCACGTTTCAGCTGGAGCCCTCATCACACCTGAACCATGAAGGAAAGTTGCACCCCTGAACCGCGGGCGCCCTTGACAGCGTTTCCCACGTCGCGTCGTAGAGATCCATTTTGGCGATTCCTCCGTATAACTGACGTGATCAGTATGAGGATCCGTCGATGAAGCTACGTTTTCCATCGGGGACCCTTGCGCGTTCGACGCCTGATCAGGTTCACTCCCCGACAGGTTGGCGTCTCGGGAGATTCTTCGGCGGCGCACTTCTGTTCGTCACCGGCGCGATACATCTTGATCTCTATCTCACTGGGTATCAGACGATCCCTACCATTGGATGGCTCTTCCTCTTCCAAGTCATCGGCGCTTTCACCCTCGCGTTCGCGGTGATGGTCGCCAACAGCCGAATGGTGGCGGCGGCCGGAGCGGGATTCTTGATGTCGACGCTCGTGGGCTACCTCGTATCACTTCGAGTCGGACTCTTTGGCTTTCGCGAGATTCGCACGAGCGCGGGAATCCTCGCCGGAGTGATCGAGATCGTCGGATTCGCGGTGCTCGCTTCGTTCGCGTTGCGCCCTCGACGTCCGATGGCGCCGGTGCGTGACCGTCAGCCACTCCTGAACCGGAGAGTGATGACCCTCGCGGGGCGATGGGTCGCGGTGGCCCTCACGGTTCAGGCGGCGGTAACCCTTGGTCTGTTGCTCTCCACTGCCCGTGTGTCATCCACGAGTTCCGGTGGTTCGGTCGTCATCGTCAAGGCGGTCGAAGTCCACGGCGTCGAAGTACTCACGAACGCCCGCGGCTACACCCTGTACTGGTTCGCGCACGACTCTTCCAGCGCGTCGCACTGTTACGGGACGTGCGCGGAGTACTGGCCACCGGTGCTCGGAACACCGTCGACTGGCGTCGGTGTTACCGGGTCACTCGCCACCGTGAAACGACACAACGGTGCGCTGCAGGTCACCTACGACCGACATCCGCTCTACACCTACGTTGGCGACGCCTCCCCCGGCCAAGTCAGTGGAAATCACGTGAACCTGAACGGTGGCTGGTGGTACGAAATGAAGGAATCGAACTAGCCGATCCGGCGCAGTGCGCAGACCGTTTGGATGTTCGCCATCACCACACGCCGGGCACCAACCTCCATCGGACTCGCATCCGGTACTCGTCGTAACGACTGGATGCGCTGAGGAGTCGCTCTTCGACGACGGCTCGACCGACGTTGCAGCTACAGATGAATGTCACGACCATCGCGTTTCGCCACGAGAGGCTTTGCAGTAAGTACCCGATCTGGAGGAAGAAGTAGGCGGCGTAGATCGGATGACGGACAATCGCATACGGTCCGCCCTGTTTCAATCCCCGATCGGCGGCGGCGAATCCGAATGATCGACCCAGCGCGAAGAAGGACGCCACGCAGATGACGAGACCGATCATCTGGACGTCGAAACCGGCGACAACGCCCCAGTGTGGGTGGGCACCCGAGGGACGCAACATCACGCCACCGAACGTGCCCCCGAAGGCGAGGAGCCAATCGATCGGTCGCTGACTCACCACCAGCGCCGGGCGCCTGACCAGGTACGCGGCGGCGACCCACAACTCTTCGAAGAAGAAAATGGCTCCTATCAATGAGTGCGTGCGCTCGTAGTACTCGAATCCCGCTCGTGCGAACAGCGCCGCGCCACACGCCGCGACGAGGTTGGCCCCGATGCGAATGAACAGGACCGACCGAGGAGATCGCGGCACCCGGAGCGCTTCGCGAAGCGTTCGAGGTCTGTGGGCCTCGATCAACTCGTGGGTCATATTGGCTCGCACGGATGCGCGCTCGTGCTGACGAGCGATCCCAATCATTCCGGGGTCAATCGTTTCGAACGACTAAATCGGCGCTCAATGAGTGCGTCGACACTCGCTCGACCCGGACCGAGGAAGACGATCACGAGGGCCATGACAGCGAGCGCCATATTGAACTCATATCCCGGCGTCAACGACTCGGAATTGATCCCATTCGTCCACGTCACGGTGATCATCGCCATCACCTGGTCCCCGAAAAGGGCGAGCCCGGCCAGCCGCGAAAACACTCCGAGAGCGAGCGCTATTGCTCCACCGAACTCGATGGTGCCGCCCAGAACGGCGAAGAAGCCGCCCGGGTGGAGATGGGCGGTGTTCGAGAAGAAGAGGGCCGTTCGATGGATTCCCGGTCCATTGAATGCGCCGAAGAGCTTCCCCGCGCCGTAGTAGATGAAGATCCAGGCGAGGGCGATGCGCACGGCGGCGAGAGCGAGGTCACTCGCCCGAGATGAGGGACGGGTCGTGAAGATCATCGACGCCAAGGAGCGGCCACGTCGTCGGGCTTCGTCGTTCAACGCATCACCCTCGCGGTGTTCCGCGATTGTTGAGGGTCGTCGGGCGAGAGTCAACCGTGTCGAAACCTGCTCCGGTACGGTCCCGAACTTCGTTGTCGAAAGACAGGACTGCCAAGCGATCAGTCTCGGTCTCCGGAGGCGCGTCCAAAGGTCGAAAGGGACCAAGGAGTTGGGCGACGAGGACAGAAAAGTGTCGCGCGCGCGGCGCGCTCTGTTCGACGGCGAGTGGTCGACCGGGCAACCCGGTGTCAATTCGGATTGTCTCCTTCGTCGGGAAGACCGCGCGACCGGAGAGCTGATCCCAGATGGTGAGAGCGAAGCCGAGATTTACGTCCTGACGTCCCTCAACGCGGTGGTGGATTCGGTGATAGTTCGGACTACAGAAGATTCGGTTCAGTGGGCCAAAGCTCAGGTTCGTGTTCGAGTGCTCGAACGCCACCACCGCGGCGTAGACGACGAGCAACGTCGTGGTGACCGCACCATTGGCGACGAGAATTATTCCTGGGATCAGCGTGATGAGGTAGGACACGTGAATCAACGGATGCGTGCGAAAGACGGTGAGTACGCTCATGTCCTCTTGAGAGTGGTGAAGCTCGTGGAATCGCCACAGCATCCGAACGCGGTGATTCGCCAGGTGTGCGGTCCAGTTGCACGCGTCCATGGCCACGAAGATGAACGCGATCACGAACCAACGCGGCAAGAAACCGAATCGGGGCAGCACGATCCATGGAAAGGTCTTGGTGGCGACCTCGGCAAACGACAACGAGAGCGCCACGACCAACGGCACGACGAGGGTCGCGTTCAATACGGTGTAGAGAACGTCCTGTCGATATCCGCGGGCGAAGAACGATCGCCGTTGCGCCGGTCGCAGTCGCTCGATCACGAGGAACAGCACGAGGATCGCTACGGTCACCGGGCCGACGATGACCACTCGCAGATTCGTGATCGACGCGGCGAAACTAGTTCCTCCCCACCGACTGGACAGACCGATCGCGAGGAGGACAACCGCGACCGCGACGACGGAGAGCGCAGGCAAGTAAATCCGAGAAGACACTGATCGACGTCGGCTCGTTGTTCGAACGCGAGATTGGGGCGGTGACGCGGTATCCATTGAACTATTCGGTGCCGTGATGACGGACGACATGGTGGCCTCCTCGCTCACAAACTACGGTTTAGAATCCGACGCCGCCGCCGCCGCCGCTGACGGTGGTTGTTGTGGTCGGCTTCTTCCCCGTCGGCTTGACGAGTACAACGTCGGACCACTTACCCCAGGTGTCCGTGGCGTTGCCCGTCACCTTTCCGGGGGCCTTGTCCTTGGAGAACCAGAACAGCG
>OBLU010003289.1_pt1 | contig 14647 bp, 13 predicted proteins | sample 1518681 | NCBI WGS metagenome assembly OBLU01 (sample SAMEA3539304, study PRJEB22396) | soil metagenome | biome: tundra; feature: field; material: soil | place: USA | collected 2010-05 | depth 0.15 m
GGCGATAAAGCCGTTCCGGCCAGAAATCTTCGTCGTTCCAGATGTCCTCGCAAATGGTGATGCCGAGTTTGCGGCCATTGAACTCGAAAGGGGCGGTGCTTTTGGCCGGTTCAAAATAGCGGTCTTCGTCAAAAACGTCGTAAGTCGGAAGCAGGCTCTTGTGCGTGCGCCAGACAATTTTCCCGTTTTGCAAAACGGCGGCGGAATTGCGGAGCGCGCGTCCGGGACGTTCGGAATTTTCGTCAACGCAACCGACGCACAATGGAATTGGACCGATGCTTTTGGCGGTTTCGGCGAGCGCGGTGAGATTGGCGTCAACAAAATCGGCGCGCAGAAGCAGATCGCGCGGCGGATAGCCACAGAGAAACAATTCCGGCGCGATGACGAATTCCGCGCCGAGCGCGCGGGCTTTTTCGTAACCGGCAATGAGCTTTTGCCGGTTCGTTACAAAGTCGCCGACAGTCGAGTTGAGTTGGAGCAGACCGATTTTCAAGGCCCTCAGAATAATTGCCACCTGCAGTTTCGCAATGCTTTAGTGCGGACACGCCAAAGTTTCCTCGCGGCTGGCCAGATAAACGGCGGCGGTGTGTGGGCAAAAACAACCAGTTTTATCGGCGTCATTTGCAGTCACAGTCCATCGGGGATAGGGTGGCGCTGACAGAATTTGATTAATTTTGACGAAGGCGTCACGTTTCATTATTTTCGCACGCAATGAAAGTCCTGGTCTGGGAAATCAGTGAACTGGTCTGCTCCCGCCGGAATAATTTTATCTGACCATCCGCCGCGTGGCGGCCGCATAAGTTAAATCAGAACCCTTGCGGCACCGAGCCCAGGCTTTAACCTTCAAATCATCCAATAATGCATATTAAAACAATTTCGGTTTGTGGTCTGGGCAAGCTGGGCGCCTGCATCGCGGCGACTTTTGCCGCGCGTGGCTTTGAAGTGTTGGGCGTGGACATTGACCCGGAAAAAGTCCGGAAAATAAACGCGGGTTTGCCGCCGGTGGATGAACCCCGGCTGGACGAAACCATCAAGGCCGGACATTCGCGGCTTCGCGCAACGTGCGACGCGCGCGAAACCGTTTCCACCGATGTCACTTTTTTCATTCCGCCTTCGCCGAGTTTGCCGGACGGGAGTTTTTCCAACGAATTTTTGTTGAAGGCCATGCAGCCGGTCGCCAAAGCCATGAAGGACGCCGGCAAAAAGGGCCATTTGTTTGTTTGCAGTTCCACCACGACCCCCGGGGCGGTGGATTCGGTTTTGATTCCGATGCTGGAGCGCGAGCTGGGCGGGGTTTGCGGGCGGGATTTCAGCATGTGTTACAACCCGGAATTCATCGCGCTGGGGAATGTCGTCAATGGTTTGCTGGAACCGGATCTGGTTTTGATTGGCGAATCTGATCCGGCCGGCGGGGCGGCCTTGGAGCAACTTTACAAAAAATACAACCGCAATTCGCCCCGTATTGCGCGGATGTCCATTGTCAGTGCGGAATTGACCAAAATTTCGGTGAACAGTTACATCACCATGAAGATCAGTTTCACCAATCAATTGCGGCTGATCGCCGCGCGTCATCCCCAAGCGGATATTCACACTATCCTGGATGCCATTGGCAGCGACAGCCGCATCGGGAAAAAATATCTGCGCGCCGGTTTGAGCTATGGCGGGCCGTGTTTTCCGCGGGACAACCGTTTGCTGGCTTATACGGCGCGACAGGCGGGTCTAGAAGCCCCGTTGGCCGAGGCGTCGGACCGGGTGAATCAGCGGACGAACGAGGATCTGGTTGAAAAAGTGCGGGGCATGATAAAAAAGGACGATGTGGTTGCGGTCCTGGGCGTGACTTACAAGCCGGATACTTACATTACGGAGGAGGCGGCGGGGCTTTTTCTGGCGCAACAGCTCAAGCGGCAGGGTTATCGCGTGCTGGTCCATGATTTCGCCGCCAATCCTTCCAATGCTCCGGCCCTGCATGAATTTGAATGCGTTTCCAACTTGGCGGAATTGAAAAAACGAAGTGAGGTGAAGCTCGCCGTGATTTGTTGTCCCTGGCCGCAGTACCAAGGCGTGGTCCTGGGAGCAAACACGCAAATTTTCACGCCCTGGCAGTTTTGAGGTAAAATCTGCCGACCAGTTTTGTATGATGGTGGTTTGAGTCAGTTGTTCCCGAATGACTTACGGCCAGGAGTGCCGGGGGAGGTAAACCCGCTTCCTGCGATCCCAGTGGCGGAATTGCGGAGTGCGCGTCCGGGACGTTCGGAATTTTCGCCAACGCAACCCACGACCAGCGGGACGGACCCGATGCTTTTGGCGGTTTCGGCGAGCGCGGTGAGATTGGCGTCAACAAAATCGGCGCGCAGAAGCAGATCGCGCGGCGGGTAGCCACAGAGAAATAATTCCGGCGCGATGACGAATTCCGCGCCGAGCGCGCGGGCTTTTTCGCAACCGGCCAAAAGCTTTTGGCGGTTGGCGGCGAAGTCACCGACGGTCGAGTTGAGTTGGAGCAGGCCGATTTTCAACGGCGTCAGGTTAATTGCCGTGCGCGATTCCGCAATGAATTTGCGCGCGCCGGCGCGGGGTCATGGATTTTGCGCCGCCGGCTGCAAAGCGGGTGTGGGTTCGGCGGTTTCAACGCTGCGGAGGGCTTCGGCCAGATTGGTCAAATGACGTTCGAGGGTGAACCGGCTCAAAAAATGTTCGCGCAAATATTCACCGTTTTCCTGCGTCATCAACGCGAGCAGTGCGTCGGCGATGGGCTCCGTTGATTGGTCGGCGACGAGGCCGGGATAATTCGGCGGCAGCATTTCGGGCAGCGAACGCCAGCGCGTGGTCACGATGGGCAGGCCGAAAGCCATGGCTTCAATCAAATTCACCGGCTGGTTTTCACCGATATAGCGGGTTGGAAAACAAAACAGATCAGCCTCGCGCAAGACGCGTTCCTTTTCTGCGCCTGAGACAAATCCCAAATAATTTACGGTGTTGTTGAATTCAGGATTTTTCAGCAATTGGTCGAATTCCGCTTTTTCTTCGTGGATGACAAAACCGCCGGCGACGAACAGTTTCATTCGCACGGGTGATTGTCGCGCCGACAAAATTTGGTTGGCGACCCGGACGGCCTGCGCGGCGGCGAACAGCCCTTTCTCGCGGGTGCAATGCGCGAGAAACAAAACCCTCACCACTTGTAGATCGCCGCCGGTCTTTTCGAGATCGCCCGGGCTGAGTGGTTCGTTCGCGAACAATTTCGTGCGCGCGGCGAAACGCGCCTGGCGCCATGGCAAAATGGATTTCCTGAAATCCGGGCACGGATCGGGAATGCCGTTGCTGACGACGCGAATGCGCCGCGGCAAAAGTTTTTCTGCGTCGGCGACGTTGTAATTGGAGATGACTACGCTGAGGCCGGCTTGTTTGAACGCGTGATAAGTCACGGCCCGGGTGCGGATTTGGACGGACGTTTCAAGCCATTTGGCCAGACCGGCGGCGTGCCAGTGCAAAATGATTTCTTTGAAAAACGGACGGCAGATGAACATGACCAGCCAGTCGCGGTAAAGCGCAACGGACTTGCCGGGGGCGGGCACGTAATAAAAATTGGTCACGCCGTAACGGAACCGGCACCAAATCGCCTGGAGGCAATAAAACAAAATCAACGGGATTTTGCCGGTTTGGAGTTCGCCGATATCTTCGAGACTTTTGGAAAAACGCGCATTGACGTGGTAACAATCAATGCCGTAGCCGTTGCGCGCCCCTGATTTGTTCCTGGATTTGCGGCAATCGCCGCCGAAGCCGTTCAACATGAGTTGAACCATGTAACTTTGGCCGTGGTGCGGCGGCGGCACATGGGCGAAAACAAGCAGCTTCATACAGACGCGATTTCAACCCAAACTTGGGCGAAGGCGGGGTTGAAAGAAAGATCTTTTTGCGCGCAGGGTTCGGTCGGTGATGTGTCGGTTTGAGAAAGTGGCGCCGGCGTCCCGCCTGTGAAATCCAACCACCACACAGACCAGAGGCCGGTGCGACTTTCCGATTCGTGGCAAATGGATGTCCCACCGCTTCGGCTGGCGTTTTAATTTTCATTGCGTATCCTGCCCGGCGCGTAATTTGAATTTCCATGGCCATTGAACGAGTCAACGTCCTCGGCGTAGGCATCAGCGTCATCAATTTACCGACGGCGCTGACGGCCATCGCCGCTGCGGTGCGCGCGCGGCGTAAGGGCTACATTTGCGTGACCGGCGTGCATGGGGTGATGGAGGCGCAAGAAGATGCCACGCTCCGGCGCATTCTGAATCAGGCTTTTCTCTGCACGCCGGACGGGATGCCGATGGTCTGGATGGGCCGGCTGCGCGGCCACCGTGAAATGAGCCGCGTGTACGGGCCCGACCTGATGCTCGAGGTCTGCGCCTGGAGCGAAAAAAGCGGGTGCCGCCATTTTTTCTTCGGCGGCGCGCCGGGCGTGGCGGAACAATTGCGCGAAAAATTGACGGCGCGGTTTCCGAATTTGCAGGTCGTGGGCGGTTACACGCCGCCGTTTCGTCCGCTCAACGTGGAAGAGGCAAAACAGTTGCAGGAAATGGTTCGCGCGGCGCAACCCGACATCCTGTGGGTTGGCTTGAGCACGCCGAAACAGGAGAAATTCATGGCCGAATTCCTGCCGCGGCTGGACGTGACGCTGATGATTGGCGTCGGCGCGGCATTCGATTTTCATAGCGGGCGCGTCAAACAGGCGCCGCGTTGGATGCAGCGGACCGGGCTGGAGTGGTTCTATCGCTTGTGCCAGGAACCGGGACGGCTGGCGAAACGATATTTGCGGAACAATCCGCTGTTCGTGGTCAAAATCGCCGGGCAGCTTTGCGGGCTGAAAAAGTACCCGCTGGAGTGAAATCCGGCGAATTTGTTTGAGTAAAAGCGGGCGTTTGGTTATCTCAAGACTGGAATTACCGCACAAATGAACGGAAATCAAAATGACAACCCGCCTTTGAACCTCTGGCAGGATTCAGTGGACTGCTGGCGTCGGCTGCCGAACAAGGTTTTTTTCTTTTTGTTGCTGGCAGCGTGGCTGGTGCTGTTTCAATTTCTTGGCAATTCCATTCTGGGTTATATTCACACGTCATCGTTGTTTTCCTGGATGCATGAGGCGTATCGGAGTTCCGGCGGCTCGGCCAACGATGACGCCCACGGCAATTTTATCCCGTTTCTGGTCGTCGGGCTGTTTTGGTGGAAGCGGAAGGAACTGCTGGCGTCGTCATTCAATATTTGGTGGCCAGGGCTGCTGATTCTCATCGCGGGAATGATGCTGCACATATCGGGTTATGTCCTGCAACAGCCGCGCATCTCCATCGTGGCGCTGTTCACCGGAATTTATGGTTTGATGGGGCTGGCTTGGGGGCGCGAATGGCTGCGGAAAAGTTTTTTCCCGTTCTTCCTTTTTGCTTTTTCGATTCCTTTGGGCGATCAAGCCAAGTTCATTACTGTCCCGTTACAATTGCTGGTGAGCTGGTTGACGGCGGTGACGGCGCATATTGTGGGTATCGGCGTGATGCGAAACGGGGTGCAACTGATCGATCCATCGGGCACTTACCAGTATGAAGTTGCCGCGGCGTGCAGCGGCATCCGGAGTCTCATCGCGATTTTTCTGCTGGCCACGATTTACGGTTTCATCACATTTCACTCGACATGGAAACGGCTTTTTCTCATGGCGCTGGCGCTCCCGTTCGCCGTTTTGGGAAATTTGGCGCGGATGCTCTTCATCATCATTGCGGCGGAAATAGGCGGGCAGAAGTGGGGCAACTACGTTCACGAAAGCGGCATTTTCAGCCTCGTCCCGTATCTTCCGGCGATTATCGGGCTGCTGGTCGTCGGGCGGCTGATGGAAAAGTGGTGGGGGGCAGACGAGTCAGCGGAACAGGGACATCCATGAAATATCAAAAATGGCTGATTCTTTTTGTCGTGCTCGCGTTGATGGCGGGCACCGCCGGGGCCTTGACCTGGCTCAAGGGACACCAACGGCTCGGCAAACCGGGCATCACAGCGACCCCCATTCCCGGAAGCACGATGATGAAAATTGATTTGCCGGAGCGCGTTCTCGACTTCACTTCCACCAATGTGCCGGAATCGGAAGTTGAACTGGGTTATTTTCCAAAAGACACCAGTTATGCCAGGCGTCTCTATCAGGCGCCCGATGGTTTTGGAGTCAGCGCCGTTGTTATTTTGATGGGCGCAGACCGCACGAGCATTCACCGGCCGGAATACTGCCTGCTGGGACAGGGCTGGAGCATTGATAAAAAAACCGAGGTCAAAATTCCGATAGACGGCGTGCCCCATTATGAACTGCCGGTGATGAAATGGGTAATTAGCAAGACATTCGAAACACCTGATGGTCAGAAACAGGAAGTAAGGGGGGTTTATGTGTTTTGGTTTGTTGCGGATAACGAGCAGACCACGGGCAATGTCCAACTCCAGTGTTATCTGGTGAAAGACCTTTTATTCACCGGGGTGTTGCAACGCTGGGCTTATATTTCCTGTTTTGCCGTCTGCGCGCCGGGTCAGGAAGACGCGGCGTTTGAGCGCATGCGGAAATTAATTGCCGCCTCGGTGCCGGAATATCAATTGCCGCCCATCAAACGTTGACGGTTAAAACATTTGAATTTACCCGCAGTTTGTTTATTCTGAACAATACTTCACGGTTGAAATTAAAAAGCCATGTTGCGACGTGATCGTCAGATTCGAACGCAAATCCACCAGATGGCGGACGCCTGTCTGTTCGCGGTGAGTTTCTGGATTGCGTATGCGTTGCGCACCAATCCGCAAGTCATCGCATGGCTGGACCTCGAGGTGATCCCACCGGACGTATTTAACACGGTCGTCTGGCTGTACGTTGCGCTGATTCCCGCCGCGCCGCTCATTCTTGAATCCCAGGGTTTTTACAACCACCCCTTCCTTTGCCCGCGCCGGGACATTATCTGGCCGCTCTTCAAGGGTTGTCTCATCACGACCATTGGCCTGGTGCTGGTGATGTATGTCCTCCACTTTGTTTCACCGCGCGTGGTGATGGCGTTTTTTGGCGCCATCAGTTTCACCCTGGTCTATCTGAAGGAGGAACTGATGCGGCTGGCTTTGCGCAGCAAGTTCGGCCAGTCGCAGTACCAACGCCGCTTCCTCCTCATCGGCACACATGCCGAAATTGTGCGGCTTCGGCGTGAGTTGAAAGAACGATTGGACAAGAGCGTCGAGGTGGTGGGCGAATTGAGTCTCGGAGAAACCCCCGTGCAACAACTCGCGCAGATGCTCCACGAACATTCAATAAATGGGGTGATCATCAGCGCGCGGCATACCTACTTCGATCAGGTCGAAAACGCCATCAAAACCTGCGAACTCGAAGGCATCGAAGCCTGGCTGGTCGCCGATTTTTTTGGAACGCAGATTTCACGCGCGCGCTTCGACGAATTGCTCGGCTATCCCTTGCTGGTGTTTCGCACGACACCGGAAACCTCCTGGCAGGGCGTCGCCAAGCAACTCATGGATTTTGTCGGTGCGCTGTTGTTGCTGGTGTTGTTGATTGTGATTCCAGTGATTCCCCTCATCGCGCTGGCGATCAAGCTCACCTCGCCCGGCCCGGTTTTTTTCCGCCAGCAACGCTCCGGCCTCAACGGCTCGCCCTTCACGCTTTACAAATTCCGCACCATGGTCACCAACGCTGAACAGTTCAAACACGAGCTGGAGGCCATGAACGAAATGAGCGGCCCGGTCTTCAAAGTCACCAACGACCCGCGCGTCACGCCGATTGGAAAATTCCTCCGCAAATACAGCCTCGACGAACTGCCGCAACTCTACAACGTGCTCCGCACCGAAATGAGCCTGGTCGGTCCGCGCCCCTTGCCGGTGGACGAGGTGAAACGTTTTGAAAATCTGGCCCACCGCCGCCGCCTGAGCGTCAAACCCGGCCTCACCTGCCTCTGGCAAATCAGCGGACGCAATCAAATTTCCGATTTCAGAGACTGGGTGCGGCTCGACCTCGAATACATCGACAACTGGTCGCTGTGGCTCGATTTGAAAATCCTGGTCCGCACCATCCCCGCCGTGCTTATCGGCACGGGCGCAAAGTGAAATGCCAGTTTGCCTTTGATGAAAAAAAAGCAACCGACATCCGTCGTCACCGGTGCCGCCGGGTTTCTTGGCTCGCACCTGGCCGATTTGCTCCTGGCGCGCGGCCACAAGGTCATCGGCATCGACAATTTTGTCACCGGCACGGTGGACAATATTTCGCACCTCGGCGGCAGCCCGAATTTCAAATTTATCGAGCAGGACGTCACCGAATTCATCTTCCTCAACGGTCCGGTGGATTACGTCTGGCACTTCGCCTCGCCCGCCAGCCCGATTGATTATCTCGAACTGCCGATTCAAACCCTCAAGGTCGGCTCGCTCGGCACGCACAAGGCGCTCGGCCTTGCCAAAATTAAAGACGCGCGGTTTCTGCTCGCCTCAACTTCGGAAATTTACGGCGATCCGCTCGTCCATCCGCAAACCGAGGATTATTGGGGCAACGTCAACACCCTCGGCCCGCGCGGCTGTTACGACGAGGCCAAGCGGTTCGCCGAGGCCCTGACGATGGCCTATCACCGCGAACACAAGGTCGAAACGCGCATCGTCCGCATCTTCAACACCTACGGCCCGCGCATGCGGCTCAACGACGGTCGCGTCGTGCCGGCGTTCATCAGCCAGGCGCTCAAAAATAAACCCGTCACCGTTTTTGGCGAAGGCAAACAAACCCGCAGCTTCTGTTACGTGTCCGATTTGATTGAAGGCATTTACCGGCTGATGATGAGCGGCTATGATCTGCCGGTGAACATCGGCAATCCGACGGAACTGACGATGCTGCAATTCGCCGGACAAATCATCCGTGCCACCGGCTCGCGCAGCAAAATTGTCTTCAAACCGCTGCCGCAAGACGACCCTAAACAACGCCGGCCTGACATCACCCGCGCAAAAAAGATTCTCGACTGGGAGCCAAAAGTCCCGCTGGCCAACGGCTTGACGCAGACCATCAAATACTTCAAAACCAAAGTTTGATCGCACAAGGCAGCGACGGATGCGCTTGGCGATTTGCCGAAATCCGTTCACAATCAGTTCGTGTCTGCTGCCAGCAAAATCATTTTCCGCGCCCGACAATTTGAATTTGTTTTTCCGCGACCGGCGCTCGTCATGGGTGTTGTCAACGTCACGCCCGATTCCTTTTCCGACGGCGGAAAATTTTTTGATCCGGCCAAAGCCGTCGCGCACGCGCTTGAACTGGTCGCGCAAGGCGCGGAAATTCTCGACATCGGCGGTGAATCCACGCGTCCCGGGGCGGAACCGGTCGGCGAAACCGAGGAATGGCACCGTGTAATACCGGTGGTCGAACAACTGGTGTCGCGCGTCAAAATTCCACTTTCGGTTGACACGATGAAACCCGCTGTCGCACGCGCTGCGTTGCAGGCGGGCGCAAGCATCGTCAACGACGTGGCCGCCAATCGCGAAGACGATGCGATGTGGAGGATTGTGGCGGAGTTTCGCGCCGGTTACATTTGCATGCACGCGCGAGGCACACCGCAAACGATGCAAGCGAATCCGGTTTATGCGAACGTGGTTCGCGAAGTTGGCGAATTTTTCAGCGGACGGCTGGAAAAATTGAACACCAGTGGCGTGACTGCTGATCAGGTTGCGCTGGACGTCGGCATCGGTTTTGGCAAAACGCCCGGGCACAATTTACAGTTGCTCGCGGCCTTGCGGAGTTTTACAACGTTGAGGCGGCCATTGGTGCTTGGCGTCTCGCGCAAATCGTTCATCGGCAAGTTGCTCGGCACGGATTTAGCTGCACGCCTGCCGGCGTCGCTGGCGTGCGCGTGTCTGGCGGTTGAATCAGGCGTGCAAATCATCCGGACGCACGACGTGGCGGAAACGGTTCAGGCGGTGCGGATGACGGAAGCCGTGCTGGCCCGGAAGAAATAATGTGGACACATCTCCAGATTGATTGGGGTCCCGCGCTGGAAATTCTAATCCTCGCGGTCGTGATTTATTACACTTGCCGCTTTTTGCGCGGCACGCGCGGTTGGCCGGTGGTCATCGGTTTCGTCGTATTGTTGCTGGCGCTGGCGCTGGTCACGACGATTCTCGATTTGAAGGTGTTGCGCTGGTTGCTCGGCACATTCTCGGCGTTTTTTGCCGTGGCCGTCATGATTATTTTTCAACCGGAATTGCGCCGGATGCTGGCGGAACTCGGCAACCTGCCGTTCTTTGCCAGCGCGAGTGAACAGCGCGAAAGCATCGAGGTGATCATTCAGACGGTCGAGCGGCTGGCCGACGTGAAAATCGGCGCGCTCATCGCCATCGAACAATCCATCCAGCTCCAGGAAGCCGTCGAGTCCGGCATCCGCGTGGATTGCGACGCGACGCCGGAAATGCTGGAAACCATTTTCTTCCCGAACAACGCGATCCACGACGGCGGCGTCATCATCAAGGGCGACCGCATTGCCTACGCCGCGTGCATTTTCCCGCTCACCCAGCGGTCGGATTTGAACAAAACGCTCGGCACGCGGCATCGCGCGGCGATTGGTCTGAGCGAGGAAACCGACGCGGTCATCGTGGTCGTGTCCGAGGAAACCGGGATGATTTCGCACGCTTACAAGGGCCAGCTCGTGCGCGGCGTGTCGCTGGAGGAATTGCGCGCGTTCCTGACTTCCGTGCTTGTGCGACCGGCGAAATCACGCCACGGGGGCGTCGAATGGCTGCGGGCGCGCCTCGGCGAACGGCACAAGTCCAGCCCGGCCGTCATCACCCAAAACGGGTCGCGTCCGGCCGTCAAACCAACGGGCAACTGAATTTTTAAACCATGCGCGACTGGGTCACAAAAGATTTGGGCTGGAAATTGTTCTCGTTGTTTTTGGCGTTGGCCATCTGGCTGACCGTTTATAAAATTTACGAAGAGCCAAAGACCGCCTCCGGGTCGGCGGTCGGGAACACGGTTACCTTTGGCAATTTGCCGGTGCGCGTTGTTTCCACCGCGTCGGATGTCCGCGATTTTCGGGTGGCGCCCTTGACCGTAAAAGTCACTGTCAGTGGTTCGGCGGAAGCTATGGCCAAGCTTCAGGCCGACCAGGTTCACGCGGTTGTTAATCTGACGGACATCGGGCCGGAACGGAATTTGCATCTGCCGGTGGATGTTTCCGCCCCGCCCGGCGTGACCCTCGTGAGTGTTGACCCGCCCAAAGTGGGCGTGATCGTTCCGCCTCCGCCGGATAAAAAACCATGAGTTCCCCGAAAAAAATATTCGGCACGGACGGCGTCCGCGGCACGGCCAACGTCGAACCCGTCACCGCCGAGACCGCGCTCAAACTGGGCCGCGCCGCTGCGTACGTTTTCAAAAATCTTGAACGCCAGTCACGCGGTCGCGGCAAACACAAAATCGTCATCGGCAAGGACACCCGGCTTTCCGGCTACATGCTCGAAAATGCCATCTCCTCCGGCATCCTTTCGATGGGGGTGGACGTGCTGTTCATCGGCCCGTTGCCGACGCCGGGCGTGGCTTACGCGACGCGCAGCCTGCGCGCCGACGCCGGCATCGTCATCACCGCCTCGCACAATCCATATGCGGACAACGGCATCAAATTCTTCCGCGCTGATGGCTACAAGCTCGACGACAAAATCGAGGACGAAATCGAGAATTTGGTTTTCAGCGGCGAGATCGAAAACATCCGTCCAACGGCCGACGCCGTCGGCAAGGCGGTCCGCATTGACGACGCGCTCGGACGTTACATTGAATTTGCCAAGGCCAGTTTTCCGCGCGGCCTGACGCTCGAAGGGGTGCGCATCGTCGTGGATTGCGCGCACGGCGCGGCCTACAAATCCACTCCCTGTGTCCTGCGCGAACTCGGCGCGGAAGTCATTGTTTACGGCAACCAGCCCAACGGCATGAACATCAACCAGGATTGCGGCTCGATGCATCCCGAAGCGGTGTGCCGCAAAGTCGTCGAACACAAGGCGCATCTCGGCATCGCGCACGACGGCGACGCCGACCGCGTGCTGCTTTGCGATGAAAAGGGCAATTTGATTGATGGCGACGACATCATGGCCATCGCCGCGCTCGACATGCTCGCGCAAAAAACGCTCGCCGAGAAAACCCTGGTCGCCACCGTGATGAGCAACGCCGGCCTGGAGGCCGCGATCAAATCCGCCGGCGGCAAGGTCATTCGCACCGCCGTTGGCGACCGGAACGTGATTGATGAGATGCTGCGCCACGGCTTCAACTTTGGTGGCGAGCAGAGCGGCCACCTGATCTTCCGCGATTTCGGCACCACCGGCGACGGCCTCGTCGCCGCCCTGCAGATGCTCCGCATCGTGAAGGCCAGACAAACGCCGCTCTCAAAACTGGCGAAATGCTGGGCGCGCTTTCCGCAACTCATCACCAACGTCCGTGTGCGCGAAAAAATTCCGTTCGCGCAGCTCGACGGCGTGTTGAAGCTGGTCAAACAAGCCGAGATGGAACTGAAATCTGCTGGTGGTCGTGTATTATTGCGTTACTCCGGCACCGAACCGAAGGCGCGTTTGCTGCTCGAAGGCCATGACGCAAAGATTTTGGAAAAGTGGTCGCAGAAAATCATCAGCGCGATCCAGAAACAAATCGGCGTGTGATGTGGTAGCACCCGCGTCTCGCGGGTTGTTTCGGGCGTCGCGCCCGAAACCGTTTGCCTACACACATTGCCATCCTTCGTTTGAGCAATTGCAGTCGCACGTCCGCCGCTACAATTCGGCGGAACACCAAATTGAACCCGCCGGCTGCCGTCGCGCCGGAGCGGTGCTTTGGCGCGCTGCGAAGGCGGAAGGCGGGTGCCACCCACATTATTGCACGACCAAAATCTCCGGGCGCAACCGCCCGACGAATTGACTCGGCAATTTCGGGTCAATCGAACCGGGCACGAAATTTTCCAGCGCGACGTGGCCGTCGCAAAACGTCACGTTCGCTTTTTGCGAATGGCGGAAGTGGCCGTGCGGATAATAACTTGAGCTTGGATAATTGGTCGGGTTGTCGAGCGAATACCATTCTTCGACCCTCGGATCGTTGTGCGATGCGGGTGGTTGAAAATCGTTCACTTGCGCGGCGTCGGTGAAGAGCGCGATTTCCGTCGGGCGTTTGATCTGGCTGATGTTCACCGGCGGCAGAGTCGGCAGCGGCGGCGAAAGAAATCCGTTGTAGCCGTAGCTGAAAATGACGTTGGTGCCTTTCAATTTGAAATGGGCGAGCGCCGTGCCGAACGCGGGGCAAAGCCGCACATCGCTGCCGTTCAAATAGGGAAACAGCGCGCCGAGTGACAAATCAAAAGGCCGCGTGGTTTCCGCGCCCGCGCCGAGCCAGCCGAACCAGAGGATTTGCCCGGAATTGGTCTGGCCGAAATTATAGTTGAAGCAATTTCCGCCGTTGTCGTCCCAATATAATTCCGTTGCGACGCCGAGTTGCTGCAGATTATTTTCGCACGCGGCGCGCTGCGCGGACAATTTTCCTTTCGCCAAAACGGGCAGCAGCATCGCCGCGAGGATCGCGATGATGGCGATGACGACGAGCAGTTCGATGAGCGTGAACGCGGGTGGGTGACGGGTGGCGGGTGACGGGTGACGAGGGCCGGAAAACGGCAGGGTGCCACTCCGTTCGCCTTCAACTCTCGTCCCTCGACTTTCGACTGTTTTGTTCATGGCCGTTGGGCGCGAACGCGGTAAAACGCCTTGTCGTTTGGCGGATTGGGGTCCTGTAAAAATAAATTTGTTCCGTTGCCGCTGGTTGGGATTGAAACCGGCGTCCACGAAAGAAAATTCGTCGTGCGTTCGAGCGTGTAAAGCCAGCCAGAGCGGTCGGTGAACTGAATCTGCCAGACACCGTTGCTGAACGCGCCGGACAGATTTTGCGTCGGCGGCGGCAGTATGACGACGATGTTGCCGACGCTGCCGTGCGCGAGGACGGAATCGTAATCATCACCCGCGCTGCTGTAACTGCTGACGGAAAATGTGTCCACCAAAAAATTGTCACCGGCATTTTCAAAACCGTTGTCGCCGTTCAAAACGAGTGGCGGAAGTTCGCCGACAGATATGCCGTTGGTTGTCAGAAAAACCACGGCGGTTTGATTGCTCGCAGTGTAAGTCAGCGTAACGTGGATCAACTGGTTCGTCGGCAGTTCGTTGTCATAGACCGACACGTCGGCGGGCGCATAATCGTAGCCGTCATCGGAAATAAAGGACGGCACGGACGCCGCCGGCGAATCGAAAAATGGATCGGTGTAATAACCGTGCGTGTAATAATCAAATTCGGCGACGTCAGGTGCGTTGCCATAAGAGCCGCGCATGAAGTTGGGGCCGGTGGCGTTCGTGAAATTCAAAAAACCGAAGCCCAGTTGCAACGGCCCGGTCTTGCCCGGCTCGTTTCCGCTGGCGATGTCGTTCAAGCGGAGGTCAAACGCGACACTGAAATCGTCGTTGCGCGTGAGAATCGTGCCGAGCGGGTGATAAAAATAACTGTTGGCTTGCGACGAGTCCCAGGTGACGGCAAGGTCGTGATTCGTGGAATCCCACTGGAACAGACTGGTGTTGCCGAAAATTTGCCAGCCGTTTGACCGCGGATCGGCGAAGAAATCTTCGGTGA
>OBLU010003290.1_pt1 | contig 14645 bp, 8 predicted proteins | sample 1518681 | NCBI WGS metagenome assembly OBLU01 (sample SAMEA3539304, study PRJEB22396) | soil metagenome | biome: tundra; feature: field; material: soil | place: USA | collected 2010-05 | depth 0.15 m
CTCACTAGAGATTGTATCCATGGCGGAGAGATGGCGCAATAGGGGGCGCCGATTCGAAACGGCCCAGGTCAGCGTTACGGATGCGCGAGAAATCGGCCGCCGCTATGCGGCGCAGGTCCGAACCGGGACACGAACCGTCAAACCTTCACGGTCGAGCGCCTTAATAATCTCGCCGGCTTGATCGTACTTGCCGCCGATGCTCGGCAACGCTCGGAGACGAGGGAGCATCCGCGGCCGCAACGCGCGAGGCTTCCGGGAACGGGGGCAGAGGCGTATCTTTCCTGCCATCGCCTCTGACCGCAAACAAGCTACACTACCGCGCGATCTCTTGCACATTCAGACACCGATTTCGTGGACTTCTCGGATGCGGACCGCGGCATCGGCGGAGCGTGGCTACTTTGGATGCGGGATGATGTTCACGATCAGGTAACCATCATTTTGGATGAGGGAATAAAAGCGCCAGTCCTTATTGACGCGCGCCTGCCAGAGGCCCCGACTCTCGTCGTATTTCTTGGCGCGTAGCGATGGATGGTGGAGGTTCTGGAGCAACAGCAAAGACTGCTTGTCGAAGGCGCGCTGGACTTGTTGGGAAGCCTTGGCGTAGTTCCGCTCGAAGTGGGGAGTGCGGAGAAGCTTCATCACGCCGAGCGCTTGGTCTTCTTACGATTCAACTTCTTGGCTTCCTCGTGGAGCGAAGCGATGAATTCTTTGTGGGTAGCAAAAGGACCGTGGACATTGCCGGCGTCGATTTCGGCCAAACCTTCGGCAAGCTGAGCATCGACGATGCGGCGCTGCTCCGCCGTGTACTCGTCGGCCGCAGCCGGGGGCTTGGGATGAATGCTGATGACGCCACCGCAGACCTTGAATTCGATCTTCTGGCCGCTCTTAAGACCGGCCTGCCGGCGCACGGACGGCGGAACCACAAGCGGCGTTTTGTTTTTCACGGTGACGGTCATGGTAGGTAATACGTCGAAATGTGATTTCGCTTTCAGTGTAGGGTGGCGCGAGCGGGCTAGTCAAATTTCAGGAGCCACCAAAACACTTGCTCTGCGCCCTCATGCCTGGACCAGGCAAAAACGCGTACCTTGCAAGTAATTGAAATACTTGTAGTTACGTAGCGAAGCCCAGCGTGATCAGGTGGCACTGAACCGGCTCTTGGCGAAAACAGCCCGAGGTGTAGGTCACGTCCCTGGTTTGGGGCATCGACGGTTGCTTTTGGAAGGGGTTGCGTGCCCTCATACCAGAATCCGTGCCGAACCTACGGGGCTCGTAATATCAGCGCTTCCACCGGCGGAGGGTCCAGAGGAACGCTGCCCGTGAATTCTCGGTCTTCACTTCTCCAATCCGCCGGTGGACGATACTCCGGTTAACCGGCAGCGCGGGCCCCGGAAAACCGAAATTGCCCCACCCTCCGCGCCACGCTTTTGCTGACGCGAAGGTCAAAGCAGCCAACGGCCAGACTGAGGCCTCAAGACAGAGACGGCCGGCGTGTCGCTCCAGGACTTGCGCGAGCGCAGCTACGTAGCGACCCTGGTTGCTACTGAAAGTCCAGCGTTACACGAGTAGTGCGCTGTTTCTAAAAGGTTTAAGCAATCAGCCTGAATAGAAACTAACCTTGTGAGCACGGCCAATCGCCCCTACACTAAACACGTAGAAAGCTCCGATTTGGGGGTCAAAAAATGAAGAGATATCCAAGTCTGATGTACGCACTCCTCTTGCTCTGGCTGGCGTGCGCTCTTGCCTATGCCCAAGCCGTCACGGCCACGTTGCTTGGCACCATTAGCGATACAAGCGGAGCCGTCATTTCCGCTGCTCGGGTCACAATCACGGAATCTGCCACGGGAGTGTCGCATACCGGACAGTCTAACGGCAGCGGCAATTACGTGTTCCCCAATGTGCCACCGGGCCGCTACCAGGTCGCCGTTGAAGTGACAGGCTTTAAGAAGGAACTCCGCCCCGACATTACGGTGCTCGTGGACACCACTACCCGCGTCGATGTCCAACTGCAAGCCGGCGACGTCAAACAATCCGTAGACGTGGTCGCCGCTCCGCCTCTGCTCCAGGCGGACAGTGCCAGTACCAGTCAGAAGATCGAGTCGGCGGTGGTCGTAAACGCTCCCCTCGCCGTGAACCGCAATTTCCAGAGCTTGATTAATCTCGTGCCTGGAAGTTCGCCGGTGGTGTTCGACCACTCGCAATTCTACAACGCGGAAGGCTCGCTCCAGACCGAGGTGAACGGTCAGATGCGCTTCGGCAACAACTATATGATCGAGGGCACCGACGACAATACCCGAGCCGGCAATCTCCAGATTTACATTCCCGCGATCGAGGCCATCGAGACGGTAGACGTCTCCACCAGCAATCACGATGCGGAATTGGGACGTGCCTCGGCCGGAGTGATCAACGTGCTTCTTCGGTCGGGTTCGAACGCGCTCCATGGAAGCGCGTACGAATTCTTGCAGAACAACGCTCTGGATTCCCGATCGTTCTTCAATCCCTCCGTTGGACACATCGCCTACAACTACGTCGGCGGCAGTTTAGCTGGTCCCATCAAAAAGAACAAGCTCTTTTTCTTTGGCGACTACCTACGCACCATGGATCATGAGGCGAACACGAATCTGGTCACCGTTCCGTCTTCGGCTTGGCGGACGGGTGACCTGAGCAACTCTCTGGGCCTCGCGAAGCCGGTAATTGTCTACGACCCCAACACCGGCAATCCGCTCGACGGCACGAATCGGACCCCATTCCCGAATAACCAGATCCCTTCCAGCCGGATTAATCCGGTTTCCGCGGCGATCCTGAACCTGGTGCCGTCGCCGAACCTGTCCTACAACGCGGCCAATCCCACCAACAACTATTTTGCGCTGCTGCCCTTCCAAAAGACGAGAGACGCCTTTGATGTGAAACTGGATGACAACTTCACCGAAAAAGATCGGCTCAGTCTGCGCTTCAGCTATTCCAGGCCCGTCACGTATCAAGCCCCACTATTTGGTCTCGCCGGCGGCCCCGGACCCGGCGGCGCTTTCATGGGCACCGGCGTGCAAAACACTTACAGCACTGGATTATCTTACGTCCACATATTCGGATCTACGTTGATCGCCCAGTTCCGGTTGGGGCTGTCGTATTACCACAACGACGCGTATAACTCCGATTACGGGACACCAGCCTCCACCGCCATTGGCATCCCTGGCGCGAACGTCAACGACTTTACCAGCGGCCTCGCATCTATTGCCCTGGGCGACGGCATTTCCAGCCCTATGACCGGCTATTCACTCAGTATGCCGTGGGACCGTGCGGAAGTGAACATCGACCTGGTAAATACGTGGACCAAAACCGCCGGCAACCACTACATCAAGTGGGGCGCCGACCTGAAACGTTTGCGGGACAATCTGCTCCAGGAAGTGAACTACCCCCCGCGCGGCATCTACAGCTTTGGCAATGGGCAGACCGCCCTCTGTACAGCCCTTGGGACATCCCCCGCTACAGGACTCGCCACCAGTTGCGCCAGCAGCCAGCCAGGCGCACCGAATGACATGGCAAGTTTTCTTCTGGATACGCCGGCTTCATTGGGACGCGACTTCAACGGCTATTTCCCGGCTCTCCGGGCTTGGGAGTTTTCATCCTTCGTCAACGATCAGTGGCACGCCTCCTCGAAGCTGACACTGAACGTGGGTCTACGCTGGGACCTATATCCACCGGCAACCCCGGCTTATGCTGGCGGTTTCTCAAATTTTGATCCCGCCACGAACAACCTGGTGATCGCCGGCGTTGGCGGCAATCCGATGAACCTCGGCATGAAGATGCACTACAATTACTTCGCCCCCAGGATCGGTCTCGCGTACCGCATCGACAGCAAGACCGTCGTCCGTGCGGGGTTCGGCACCAGTTACACAAGGTTCTCCGACAATACTTACGCTTACAATTACCCGATCCGCAGCAGCGCCTTTTACAACAATGTCGGTGACGGGTTCGCTTCGGCATTACTGCCCACCGGCCAGATGGCCACGTTTCAAGCGGGCGAGCCGCTGCCTGTCGCGGTTCCGGTTCCATCTAACGGAATCATTCCAGCGACGGGCTCGCTGCTCAGCCAAAGCATGACCGCCATCAATCCGAACTTCAAGAATCCCTATGTGGAAACCTGGAGTATAGCCATACAGCGGGCCCTTCCCTGGCATTTCACGCTGGATGCGACTTATTTAGGGGTGCATGGCGTGGAGTCCTCCACCCAAGCCAACCTCAACACATCCACGATCCTCGGCAATGGCAGCGCGAATCAACCGCTGAATATCCTCTACGGGAAAACCGCCGGCGTAACGCTTTGGTTTAACGGCTATTCCACCAGCTATAACGCTCTGGCCGTGAAGTTTGACCGGCGATTCTCTTCCGGCCTGACCTTAACCACGGCTTTCACATGGGGTAAAGGTATGGGCTTCAACACCGGCGACGATGGGGCTATGTATTGGTTGATTAACCCGCAGCGCAGCTACGCCCGGTCTGACTGGGACCGCACACTCAGTTACGTCCAGAGCTATGTCTACTCTTTGCCTTTCGGAAAACAGCAGAAATGGATAAGTACCGGGCCGGCTTCGTGGATTCTCGGCAATTGGCAAGTCTCCGGCATCCTGACATTGATGACCGGGACCCCGATGACTATTACCGCCAGCGGCACGAGCTTGAATACCTCGGGCGAACCGCAGACGGCGAATCAGGTGGCGCCCGTCCAAATTCTGCATGGTATCAATGTCGGCAACCCCTGGTTCAGCACGGCGAGTTTCAGTCAACCCACCGCGCCTTTGACTTTCGGCACCAGCGGCCGCAACATCATGAACGGTCCCGGACTATTCTCACTGAACCTTTCCCTGTTCAAGGACATCAGAATCCGCGAGCGGGCCACGGTCCAAATTCGGGCGGAAACCTTCAATTTCACCAATACGCCGGAATTCGCTAACCCCAATACCAGCGTCACTAGCGCGAACTTCGGCTATGTTACCGGCACCCTTGGCAGCGGGACCGGCATCAATGGAACCGGCGGCGGCCGGGCCATCCAGTTAGGAGTCAAGGTCGCGTTCTAGATCAGAACACGCCGATCGTCACGGGCGGCTTCTCACGGTGTCTTCACAGCGCCGCCCAAGGGTCTGTTCAACTCGCTTGCGAGTTATCGAATTTCATATAATGGAGTCCCAAATGAACCCAGCAATAGAACGTAGAAGCTTCCTTTCGGGAGCTCTCGCTCTCGCCTCATTCTCCGCCGCGCCTCCGCTTGCCAGAGGAACCGGCGTCACATCCGCCAAAGTGATCCGCACTCCGGGCATCCGCTTGAAAATCGGCTTGAACGCTTATTCGTTCGACGCTCAGCTGCGGTCCGGAGCCACGACTCTCGAAGAATTGGTCGACTTCTGCGCCGCGAATGGACTTGACGCCCTGGATGCCACCGGTTACTACTTCCCCGGCTACCCCAAGGTTCCGTCCGACGAAACCATCTACAGCCTCAAGCGCCGTGCCTATCTCAACGGTGTTGCCATTAGTTTCACCGCCGTCAAGAACGACTTCACCCTGCCCGGCACCGCCGCCCGCAAGAAAGAAGTCCAGCTCGTCAAGGACTGGATCGAGGTCGCTGTCAAACTCGGCGCCCCCATGATCCGCGTCTTTACCGGACCCGATCAGGTGCCGGGCTATTCCTACAACCAGGTAGTCAAGTGGATGATTCCCGATTTTCAGGAATGTGCCGAATTCGGTAAGCGGCACGGAGTCGTTATTGCGCTCCAGAATCACGAGGACTTCGTGCGCACCGCCGACCAGGTCATAGAGATCGTGAACGCCGTCAATTCCCCCTGGTTCGGCTCCATCCTCGATGTCGGCAGCTTGCGCAAGTTCGACGTCTATCGGGAAATCGAAAAACTTCTGCCCTACGCCGTCTCCTGGCTCATCAAGGAAAACGTTTGGTATGGCGAAAAGGCCGTCCCCACCGACCTGCGCAAAATTAAAGCCATCATTGACCGCGGCGGCTACCGCGGCTACCTGCCGATTCTCACCTTAGGCGAAGGCGACCCCGCGCGGAAAGTCATGAAGCTGGCCGATGAGATGCGCACAGTGTTTTCGCTCTAGACTATGAAACCACTCGCTCTTCTGCTGCTGGCCGGCCTGTCGCTCGCGGCCACCGAGTATGGGCCCTACCACGGGATCTTCATCCCGGATGGGCTCGGCTTGAAGAAATCCTTCGGTGCGCCGAACCCTCCCATACAGGGCTCTTCGCAATTCACCATGTCCTGCTGGGTGCGCAGCGAAGAGCCATATCCTGAGAGGACTCTGGTCGCGGGGTTCGGTGAACTCACCACGGTTTCCCGCACGCAACGGTATTTCGCTCTACTGGACGGTCGGCCGGCACTGTGGTTAGGACTCGACGGCATATCCGCGCCCACTCCCTTCCGCCGCGGCGAATGGCACCACGTTGCTCTCTCTTTCGACGGCGCCACTGCCCGCCTTTACAGCGACGGAATCGAAGCCGCATCCGGGCCCACCAGTTTCTGGGAAGCTACCCCACTCATTATGCTTGGGCCGCAGGCCCTGCCCGGGCCGGCATGGTCCCATTTCGGCGGCAGAGTCGCGTTCTTCAACATAATCGACAAAGTCATGACACCCGCCGAAATCCGAGCGCTGCTCTCCCAGGCCGGCAACCTGGATTCCCTCGCCTTCGAACCCGCCTCCAAGCCCTGGCCGGTGCAACTCAAAGCGCACTCCGGCCTGTCGGTTCCGCAAGACCCGGCCTCGCTGCCCAGGTCCGCTGTCCCGCCCGGCAAACCAGTAGCGCTCCCCGTCACGGAAGTTTCGGCGTTGGCGGCTCGCGGCCCCAACCAATGGGTGCTGGCAGGCAACTGGAAGCTGGCGATCGCCAACAAGGTCTCGTGCACAGGCACCGATCTCTCCCAGCCCGATTTCCAAACGGACGGTTGGTGGAGCGCCACGGTTCCCGGCACCGTTCTGACCACCCTGATCGATCGCGGCGTCTACCCGGACCCGGATTACGCGTTAAACAACCTCGCCATTCCCGAGACGCTCGCCCGGCAGGACTACTGGTATCGCACGGAATTCACGCCGCCGGCCTCACTCCGTGGGCGGCGCCTCACCCTCACCTTCAACGGAATCAACTATGCCGCCGCCGTCTGGGTGAACGGCAGGAACGTGGGGAACATTAAGGGCGCATTCATACGCGGGGTGTTCGATGTCACGGGCCTGGTGGCACCCGGCAAACCAAACGCCGTGGCAGTCCGCATTTCCCCGCCGCCTCATCCGGGCATCCCCCACGAGCAATCCGTCAAAGCCGGCCCGGGCCCCAACGGTGGCATGCTGATGCTCGACGGCCCCACCTTCTTCTGCACCGAAGGCTGGGACTGGATCCCCGGCATACGCGACCGTAATACCGGCATCTGGCAGGACGTGATTCTCGCGGCCACCGGGACGGTGATGATTGGCGATCCCCACGTGGTCACCACGCTCCCGCTGCCCAACGCCAACCGCGCCGATGTTACACTCACGGTGCCACTGCGCAATGAAACCGGGGCTCCCGTAGCAGGGTCTCTCCTGGCGGAATTCGAAGGTGTTAAGGTGGAGCGTCGCGTCACGTTGCCGACGGGCGCGACCATAGTATCGCTGGCGCCATCCACGTTCCCGCAACTCAGTGTGGTCAATCCGCGCCTGTGGTGGCCTAACGGTTATGGGAAGCCTGAGTTATACCATCTGAAGCTCTCGTTCACCGGCGCTCAAGGCGAATCCGACACTCGGAGCTTGCGCTTCGGCATGCGGGAGCTCTCCTACGAGTTGAGCCTTCTCGACAAGACCGGCCGGTTGCGCCGCGTCGAGTATCGGCCCGCGTCCGCCCCGGGCGATCGATTGGTGGATGTGAGTCATGAGGGGCTGATCGAAACCGCCCAAGGGTTCGTGGCATCGTTGCTGCCCGGAGCCGAGTTGTCCAAGGCCATTCGCACGCTGGCCGACACGGCCGCCTCTCCATATCTGATCATCCGCGTCAATGGTGTGCGGATCGCCATCAAGGGTGGCAACTGGGGCATCAGCGACTCTCGTAAACGCGTCTCCCGCGATCGCATGGAACCCTACATCCACCTCACTCGCGACGCCAACTTCACCATGATTCGCAACTGGGGCGGCCAAAGCATGGAAGAGGTCTTTTTCGAATTGTGCGACGAGTACGGCATCCTGGTCTGGAATGATTTCTGGGGTTCCACTCAGGACCATAGTCTGGAGCCGGCCGATGTCGGTCTGCTGCTGGCCAATGCGCACGACACAGTATTGCGCTTTCGCAATCATCCTTCCATTGCCATCTGGTGCGGCGAAAACGAAGGTGTGCCTAACCCCGTCCGCAACGAGGGATTGGAGTCCATCGTCCGGGAACTGGATGGTACGCGCTACTATACGCCGAATTCGCGCCGCATCAACCTGGCGCAGAGCGGTCCCTGGCGTCACGGCGAGCCGGTTGAGTTCTTTACCGATCGCGGGCGCGGATTCACTACCGAATTGGGCCTGCCTTCGCCGCCGGCCATTGATGCCATGCGCAGCATGCTGCCGGCGGCGGACCAATGGCCGCCCAACGACACCTGGGCCTATCACGACTGGCACAGCGACGCCAATGGCGACGTCAAATCCTTCATGGCATCCATGGACGAGCGCTATGGCCCGCCCACAAGCCTGGAGGATTTCGAGCGCAAGGCGCAATTGATGAACTACGCCAACCACCGCGCCATGTTCGAGGGATTCAACGCCCACCTATGGGCGCCGAATAGTGGACGATTGATGTGGATGAGCCACCCCGCGTGGCCTAGCATGAACTGGCAGGCTTACGGAGCTGACTACGACACCTATGGTACATTTTACGGACTCAAGAAAGCCTGCGAGCCGGTGCACGTACAACTCAACCTGCCGGAACTCAAAATCGCCGTCATCAATAACACTCTGAAGCCGCTACGCGATCTCACCGTTCGCACGCGGGTGCTCGCTCTCGACGGCCGATCGGTGGCCGACCGCTCTGAGAAAATGTCCGTTGGGGACAACACCACGGCGGAGGGCGCCGCACTTCCCGATACGGGCCCGGAGGTCGTCTTCGTCAAGCTCGAACTTCGCGACGCGACGGGAGCGCTCCTCTCCGAGAACTTCTATTGGCAAGCCCCCCAGCCAGCGGCTCTACGCCAACTGGGCGAGATGGCTCGCATGAAGGTCGCCCTATCGGCCAATGCCCGCCGCACGGAAGAGTCGACGGTGGTGACCGTGACTCTGTCCAACCAGGGCGGCCAGGTGGCTGTAATGAACGCGGTTGCCTTGCGCCACGCGTCCACCGGCGCCCGCGTATTGCCCTCCTACGCCAGCGACAATTATGTACCGCTCCTACCCGGCGAGACCCGTCGAATTGAAGTGGAGTGTCCTGGGAGGACTGCCCCCGGCGATCTCGAGGTCGAGGTCACCGGTTGGAACACGCAGCCTGCGCGCGCCGCCGTGACGATGTAAGTCACGCTTGCGCCACATGGTATGCTTTTGGGCAAATGGCCGGTCGTGTTGACAGTGCAACCCATGCGGCTGCAATTGCCAAAATCAACGAAGTAGCTCGCTACGGGCCTGAACTGCGTCAACACCTCGACGAGATTGTAAACGAGGTTGCCTTCAAGGGCAGTCCACGCAGCCAGGAATTCCTGAAGTACGTGGTGGAACGGGCGTTGCGGGGAGAGTTTGACGACCTGCGTGAGCGCGCCATCGGTGTAGCCCTGTTCGGTAAGCCTGCGGCCTATGACACTGCCGAGGATGCCGTGGTGCGGGTGACGGCGAGCGACGTTCGCAAACGGCTGTTGCAGCACTACGGGAAGCCGGGGGCCGTCTTCCGGTTCCGTATCGACCTGCCGTCCGGATCCTACGTCCCCGAGTTTCGGTGCCTGGTCCCGGCCGGCCTCGTCGTGGATTCCGCCGTAGCGGCGGAAGCTACCGCGGAGAAGCCACCGGATATCCCGGCATCGCCGGGCCGCACCGCCGGTATCTTCCCCTGGCGCGCGGTGGCGATTGTGGCACTGGTGGCACAGACTGTCAGCATTGCCTGGTGGCTGGCTTCGGGCCGCCCGGCAAGTGGACCGCCGCCGGCCCACAACTTCATCGACACAGCATTTCAGGGCGTGCCCGGGGCACTCCAGGTGATCGTTGGCGACGATGGGCTCCTGCTGATCGAGGTGCTGCTTAACCGGACATTCACTCTCCAGGAATATGAGAACCTGAAGTACCTGAGCACGCCGGACCTCGTACAAGAGAAGGGTCTGCAACAGTTCTGGGACAGCCTGTCCACCCGGCAACTCACGAACCTGGGAAACCTGCAGAACGCGGCCCGGTTAGCGGAAGATATGCGGATTCACAAATGGAATGTGCTGATCCGCCAGGCCCGCCAGGTGAATGCGCGCGATTTCCGAAACGGGAACTTCATCATTCTGGGAAGTTCGCATACCAATCCCTGGGCCGCCCTGTTCCAGCCCCACGATTCCAATTTTCTGTTTGAATCCGCTCCTCCAGGCAAGTCGGCGATCATCCGAAACCGCCAGCCAAGCCATGGCGAGCCCACCACCTACAACGTTCAACTGGACCAGACGACCGGCAAAACCGTCACCTATGCCGTGGTTTCTCTGGTGGAGAACAATGCCCATACGGGAAGGGTCCTGCTCCTCGCCGGTCAATCCACCTCGGCGACGGAACTGGCCGGGGAATTCCTTTTGCGGAGCGACTCGGTGGTCAGAACGCTGCGCATGCTGAACCTGCCGCAAAAGGGCCTTCTGCCCGACCTGGAAATGATCCTGCGCATCACCGAGGTAAACGAAGTCGGCGACAGCGTGGCCCTTGTGGCCTGTCGAAAGCTGAGCGGTCCCGAATAAAAAGCGGTAGCCACCGCAAGTAGCCACTGAAAATTCCGCCGCTGTTTCTTGATCCCTATTATTCAGCAGCTTACAGGCGGCTACCCACGACTCATAACCTTTTGATGGACCCGGCGCGAGAGTAAGATCGTGGCAGCCATGAGTTTCAAACCGAGCAGCAGAAGGCATTTCATCATTTCCGCGGGCGCCGCCCTGACGGCCGCGCAGGCCACCCACGCGATCGGCGCAAACGATCGTATTCGGGTGGGCATAGTCGGCTTAGGAGGCCGTGGCAAAGACCACATGGACCTGTATTTCGATGTGCCCGGGGCCGAGGTCGTGGCGCTATGCGATATTGAACAGGCTGCCCTGGAGAGAGCCGCCGCGTACGTGGTTGGACACGGACGGCCCAAGGCTAAGGAATACGCGGACATGAGAGGGGTTTTCGACGACCCGGGCGTGGACGCGGTTTCCATGCCCCTGCCCAACCACTGGCACGCGCTGGCGACCATTTGGGCCTGCCAGGCCGGCAAGGATGTGTACATCGAGAAACCGGCATCCCATAACGTGTTTGAGGGGCTACGGATGACCGATGCCGCCCGCAAATATCGGCGCATGGTCCAGGTGGGTTCGCACAGCCGCAGCATGCCCCACAAACGAAAGGCCATTGGACTCCTGCACGAAGGCATCATTGGCAACGTATATCTGGCCAAAGCCATCTGCTTCAAGAGGCGTCTCTCCCTGGGACATGCCCCTGATGGCCCCGTCCCGCCCGGTGTGGACTGGGACAAGTTTCGGGGGCCCGCGCCTATGCGCGCGTTCAACCCGCTCCGGTTCAAGTACAACTGGCATTGGTTCTGGGACACCGGCAACGGCGACATTGGCAATATGGGTCCCCATGAAATCGACATGGCCCGCTGGGGGTTGGGGAAGGAATTGCCCACTGCTGTGATCTCAACCGGCGGAAAATATGTGGTGGACGACGATCGGGAAACGCCCAACATGCAGGTGGCCGATTTCGATTATCGCGACTCACGCGTCGTGTTTGAGGCGCGCGGACTGCTCACCGGCACGGAAGGCGATCTGCCCAAAGACAAAAACGGCGATATGATCGGCAACCTGTTCTACGGCAGCGAAGGCTGGATGAGCCTGGAGGGTTTTGGCTTCAGGGTCTACAAGGGCGAGAAGCGTGAGAAGGTCATGGACGAGAAGGGCGATGACTCGACCATGCCTCACATCATGAACTTCCTCGAAGCGGTCCGCAGCCGCGACTACAAGCACCTCCATGCGGACATCGCAACCGGCGCGGCCGTAGCCGCGATGGCGCATATCGCAAATATCAGCTATCGTCTTGGGCGCAAACTGACTTTCGATCCGCGGATGATGCAGTTCCCGGGGGATGCTGAAGCCAACCAAATGCTCACGCGTGTTTATCGCGCCCCATACATCGTTCCACACAAGGTTTGAGAAGCTCTGACGGTGACACCGCATCCAGTGTTAGCGCCGGATTAAAACAGCGGTGTTTCCGCCGGTTTCGACGCCGTGGGGAGCGCCGACTACGACGCCGAGGCACACGAATGCGACGGGGCGCAACGCTGCACGCGGTCGGTTTGAGTAAAGCGTCGGCGTCTACTCGCGGGCTTCGACTCTGCAACAGTCTCCGATCCAGTTCCGGCCATCCCAATCTCTCCTTTCTCGAATTCCTACGGCTACCGGCGCGCTCCGTTCGGCATACGCGCAGCCATCAGCCGCGACCGCGGACGGACGTGGTCGCAGCCGTTCACGCTGTCGGACGACGGGGCCGGCCCCGATCTCGGTTACACCTCCACCGTCGAACTGAAGGATGGTCGGCTGCTCACGGTGTGGTACGAGTCGCTGGCCGGCTCGCCGCGGGCGGTGCTCCGCAAGCTCGAGTGGTCCCTCGAAGATGCGCGGCCAGCCCAGGCGGGCGATGAGGCGAACTTATGATGTAAGATATCACTTTCGGAGAAAGAGGTTGCGAATGCTTAGGGTGAACCTTTCAAAGATCTGTATTCTGGCTGGATTGGCGGTCGCTGGCTGGGCTCAACTGGCCCCGCCGGTTCGTGAAATCCCGCTCTATCCCGGTGTGGCTCCCGGTTCGGAGAATTGGAACTATCCGGAGAGATCCGCCGGCACGGCGGACAGGCCGCAGGCGCAGAATATCGTTCGACCGGTACTGCTCTATTACCCGGCTGAGAAGGCTAACGCAGTGGGAACCGCAATGATTGTCGCGCCGGGTGGTGGTTTCCGGACGCTGATGATGTCATATGAAGGAGTGGATGTCGCCAAACGGCTGAACCAGATGGGTGTGGACGCGTTTGTTTTGAAGTACCGCACCACCTATGTTGACCCTAATGCGCCACCTGCGGCCGGGAGAGGGCCAGCCACCACAGGTCCGCAAGCGGGCCAGAATGTGCGTGAGATGGCCGGCGCGGACGGACAACAAGCGGTGCGGCTGCTCCGCCAGCATGCCGCCGAATATGGCGTGCTCCCCAATCGAATCGGCATGATTGGTTACTCGGCCGGAGGCGCAGTGCTTCTCTCGACGGTGTATGGGCCCGCCGATGGAAGGCCGGATTTCGCGGCCCCGGTCTACGCCGCCGGCGCGAATTCGAATCCGCCGCCGGCAGCAGCCCCGCCGCTGTTCATCGCGGTGGCGGCGGACGACCAGGCAGTCGGATACCAGGGGTCGATCGACCTGTTCGGCGCGTGGAGAAAAGCGGGGCTGCCTGTCGAGCTTCACGTATTCCAGACCGGCCAGCACGGCTTCCTAAAGAAGGGCGGCGGCGCGGATCACTACCTGGACCGGGTGGAGGAGTGGCTGAAGCTGAACGGCTGGCTAACCAAGGTATCGAAGTGACAAAGCCGGGAGACAAACTTTAGCCACGTCGATGCCTTTCCGATATTGCCGCATAATGCCGGCGATCTGGACTGGGAGGGTGACCCCAACACGAGTGCTGGGAATCCGCGCGACTCTCGTGAGGACGTTCGGCTTGATGGCGCGGCTCGACTTTTGTGCTCACCGTTCGATGGCCGACGCGGCCATCGCCATAAAGCTGTTGATCTCGTCAGCCACATCGCCACCGCCGTTAGTGCGCTGCATGAAGATGATGCCGACCAGGTCTTTGGCCGGATCCACCCATCCATAGGTGCGATAGGCGCCGCCCTTTACGAAACTACCGATCGAGTTATATCGAAACGTGCCAAGCACCTCGCGGACCACCTCGAAACCGAAGCCGTGACCCACTCCGGGGGCAAAGCCTGCCTTCATGGAGCCGGTCTGCGATGAGGTCATCGCTTCCACGGCGGCAGCGGACAGAATACGCTGCCCGTTCAGTGTTCCTTTGTCGAGCAGCATCTGGTGGAACCGTGCCATGTCGCCGGCTGTGCTCAAGAGGCCGCCCTCCGGAGCGGGAAACTTGGGCTGCGACATCGCCACGAGCTTCAGCCCGTCGGTCTCATAGGTGTAGACCGAGGCAACGCGGTTCGCCTTGTCGGGGGGAACGAAGAAGAACGTGTCTCTCATTTCCAGCGGCTGGAAGATTCGCTCAGCCAGGAAGCGGTCATAGGGCTGGCCGGTAACCACCTCCATAATGCGACCGAGCGCGGCGATCCCGATATTGCTGTAATTCCATGCCGTTCCCGGTTCGAACAGCAGGGTTGCCCGGGAAACGCCGGCGACGTTCTCGGCCAGCGTGTTGGGCGGCGCCTCCCGTCCCGGCACCCCGCCCGGCA
>OBLU010003291.1_pt1 | contig 14644 bp, 12 predicted proteins | sample 1518681 | NCBI WGS metagenome assembly OBLU01 (sample SAMEA3539304, study PRJEB22396) | soil metagenome | biome: tundra; feature: field; material: soil | place: USA | collected 2010-05 | depth 0.15 m
TCATGGAAGGCAAGGCCGTGCTGTTTAAACGCTTTGCCGGCGTGAATGTCTTCGACATTGAACTCGACACTCACGATCCGGACGAGATCATCAAAGTATGCCAGTTGCTGGAGCCCACCTTCGGCGGCATCAACCTCGAGGATATCAAGGCCCCGGAATGTTTCTATATTGAAGAAACCTTAAAGAAGACCATGCACATACCGGTCTTCCACGACGACCAACACGGCACCGCCATTATTTCCGGCGCGGCGTTATTGAACGCTTTGGAAGTGGTGGGCAAGGACATCGCCAAAATCCGCCTCGTCATCAACGGCGCCGGTGCTTCCGCCGTAGCCACTGCCGAGCATTACATTCGTCTGGGTATGAAGCGGGAGAACATCACTCTGTGCGACACCAAGGGAGTGGTTTACAAGGGCCGCACGGCGGGCATGAATCCATACAAGGAGCGCTTCGCGCAAAATACCAAGCTGCGCACGCTGGCCGAGGCGATGGTGGACACCGACATGTTCCTCGGACTTTCCGTCGGTGGCGTGGTCACGCAGGACATGGTGCGCTCCATGGCTGCCCGTCCCATCGTCATCGCCATGGCCAATCCCGACCCCGAGATCACTTACGAGGACGCCAGAGCCTGCCGCAACGACGTCATCATGTGCACCGGACGTTCCGACTATCCCAACATGGTGAACAATGTGCTGGGCTTCCCCTTCATCTTCCGCGGCGCTTTGGATGTGCACGCGACGACGATTAATGAAGAGATGAAGCTTGCGGCCACCCGCGCCCTGGCTGACCTGGCCAAGGAGGATGTGCCTGATTCGGTATGCCGGGCCTATGGTGTGGCGCGGCTGGAGTTCGGTCCAGACTATCTGATCCCCAAGCCGTTCGATCCCCGCGTGCTGGTGTGGGAGTCTGCTGCCGTAGCCCAGGCAGCGATGGAAAGCGGTGTGGCTCAGGAGCCGGTCGACATTAAGGCATACCGCGAACAGCTCGAGCGGAGTCTGGGCAAAGCCCACGAGCTCTCGCGCATGATGATTGTCAAGGCTCAGGCGAAACCCAAGCACGTCGTATTCCCGGAAGGAGACAACGAGAAAATCCTGCGTGCTTGCCAGTCGATTCTCGACGAGAAGATCGCCACGCCCATCCTGCTGGGCAACGCCGCAACCATTCAAGCCAAGACCGCCGAGCTGGGATTGAATCTGCAAAAGGCGGAGATCGTGGATCCAGCGGCATCGCCTCTTCGCGAAGCTTACATCCAGGAACTGTTCCGCTTGCGCCAGCGTCGCGGCGTCACCCTCACCGAGGCGCGCACTCTGATCGACGACCGCAACATTTTCGCGTCCATGATGGTGCATATGAGAGATGCCGATGCCCTGGTTGCGGGCGTCACACAGCACTTTCCCGATACCATTCGTCCGGCGCTGCAGATCGTTCGCATGCGCGAAGGCCTGCACAAGGTTGCCGGATGCTATCCCCTGATCACGCGCAAAGGAGAGCTGCTATTCCTGGCCGACACCAGCGTCAATATCGATCCCTCCGCCGAAGACCTGGTGGAAATTGCCCTTTGCGCCGCTCAAGAAGCTCGCCGCTTTGACCTGGTACCCCGGGTTGCCATGCTGTCCTTCTCCAACTTTGGCGGCACCAAACACCCGTTCTGCGACAAGGTTCGCAAAGCGGTGGACTTGCTGCATAAAGCCGATCCCACCCTCATCGTCGATGGAGAGATCATGGCCGATGTCGCCGTCTCCCCAGAGATCCTGGAGGAGACCTATCCTTTCAGCCCGCTGAAGGGCGGCGCCAACGTGCTGGTGTTCCCCGACCTCCAATCCGCCAACATTGCCTACAAGCTGTTAACGACGATTGGTGGCGCCGAGATTCTTGGTCCCATCCTCATGGGTATGAGCCGGCCGGTACATTTGCTGGCACGGGGCGCCGAAGTGGAGGAAATCGTAAACGTGGTCGCCATCGCTGTGGTGGACGCGCGAGAAACTGAACTGCACGCGCCCGCAATCGAAAACTCGGTGGCGCGAGCGGACTAACCGACAACGCGACGCTTTCATGGCATCGGTCGGGCGCGCCCTGCACGCCCGACCTTTCTTTTTTGCTCCCTGCATCCGCTCAGAGAGTTGCGCGGACCCGGCAGATTTCTGATATCGTTCATGCCTGTCCTTCTGCGCGAAGGATATGAGTTGTGGTATGGAACGCGTCGAAAAAACCGTTTTCCTCAGCTACCGCCGTACCAACATTCCTTGGGCACTCGCGATTTTCCAGAACCTGACGCAGCACGGCTATGACGTGTTCATTGATTTCAGCGGTATCGCCAGTGGCGACTTCGAGAGCGTCATACTCGGAAATATAACTGCGCGGGCGCACTTCCTTGTCCTGCTCACCCCCTCCGCTCTGGAGCATTGCGGCGAACCCGCAGATTGGCTGCGCCGCGAGATAGAAACTGCTCTGGCTAACCAGCGCAATATCGTGCCGCTGATGTTGGAAGGGTTCGACTTCGGCACGCCTACGATCGCCAGTCAGCTCACTGGCGAGCTTGCCGCACTCAAGAAATACAACGGACTAAGCATCCCGCCAGAATATTTTATGGAAGCCATGGGACGATTGCGCGACAGGTTCCTGAATGTGCCACTGACTGCGGTGCTGCACCCGGCACCCGCCTCCGTAAAACGAGCCGCTACGGAGCAGAAGGCTACGGCTCACGCGGCTCCGGCGGTCCAAGAAAAAGAGTTGACCGCCCAACAATGGGCTGAGCGAGGGTTCGCTGCTGCCGACCTTGACGAAAAGCTGCGCTTTTACACCGAGGCCATCCGGCTCAAGCCCGACTATGTCGATGCCTACGTCAACCGAGGCGCTACGCGCGGCGAAAAAGGCGATATCGAGGGGGCTCTACAGGATTTCACCGAGGCCATCCGTCTCAAGCCCGAATATGCCGAAGCCTACAACAACCGGGGCTTTGCTCGCCTCGCCAAAGGCGATGTGGAGGGTGCGCTGCAGGACAGTGACAGGGCCATCCGGCTCAGACCCGACTCTGCCTACGCCTACGACAGCCGGGGCGGCGCGCGCCTCGCCAAAGGCGATGTGGAGGGTGCGCTGCAGGATTACAACGAGGCCATCCGGCTCAGGCCCGACCTTGCCATCCCCTACGACAACCGGGGCACTGCGCGCCGCGCTAAAGGCGACGAACCGGGCGCACAGCAGGACCATAATGAGGCCCTCCGGCTCGGATTCAAACCCAGAGAGTAAGCGTCGAGGGAAAGCCTCCCGCGCGAGAGACGAGCAGCGGGGCACAAGCTGACGCTTGTACCCCCAACGCTGTGCCCAGGTCGAGGCCCCCTACTTTGCCTGCAGAGTCTCGATATAGTGCGTAAGATTCGCGACGCGTTGCTGCACTTGACCTTCGTGTCCGCGGCTCATACTCCAGAACAACTCTCCCCACACTGGCATGTCTTTCGATCCGTGCGCGGGCAGATCGGCCGTGCCGCGGATAGTTGACGTTACCTTCAAAGCGGGATACTTGTCGCCATTGTTCTTGCTAAGTTGAGTAAGATCGGTCGGAGGCATCTTCAGGGCGCTGGCCGCCGGCCCGCCGCCTTTGCCGTCCGTTCCATGGCAAACCGCACAGTATGCCGTGTACATCTCCTTGCCGGATACCGGCGACGTGGACGTGATCGGCACATGCTGGATGACCGTCTTCGATTGATCTGGCGTTTTCTCCTGCGCGGCGACCATGCAGGTGGATACAACTAGGACTGTAAATATCAAAATCAGTTTCTTTAGCGACATCGCACTTTCTCCTTTTAGGCCGAGGGCTCTCACTGAAACCCAAGCCTGCTCAGTAACCGAAAAGCGACAACGTTGCTACCCGGAGTAGCGGGAGAAGAAAGTGAGCGTTATTTCCTCTCAACTTATTCATAGTCCACCATTTCTCCCGTGGCTGTGATCAAAGGCACCACTTACGGTGCCGCTCATCACGACGAAGAAAAAGCTTAACGAATCTGCACGACTTTCCGCCAAAATAGTGCGCCTTAATTTTGCCGCACGTCAAGCCAAAGGCGTGCGCTTGTTCACATACACCTGTGACGACTGTCACAACCAATCGCGCTCCGGCAAGCCATAATTACCCAGAGTTTGTGGATCGATATTCCACCTTTGAGTGTGGGGTTTTCATGCCAAAAGGACACGTTTCCATCGTCGTCGAGCACTGCAAAGCCTGCGGCTTCTGTGTTGAGTTTTGTCCTACGCACGTGCTCGCTCTATCTTCCGCTTTCAATTCGAAGGGCTACCATCCGCCCCATGTCGTCCATCCCGAAAAGTGCAGCGGATGTGACCTATGTGGCATGTACTGCCCCGATTTCGCCATTTTCGCCACCAAGACCGCTGGCGCTAAGGAAGGTAACAAATGAAAGCCGATCCTCGCGGAGTATTGACCGGCACACACTTCATCGATGGCGACCACGCCTGCTGCGAAGGCGCGCTGGCTGCCGGCGCCCGCTTCGCTGCCGGATATCCCATCACTCCTTCCACAGAAGTTGTGGAACGTTTTGCCTCCCGCGTGCCCACCGTTGGCGGAACTTTCATCCAGATGGAAGACGAACTCGCGGCGTCGATCACGTTGCAAGGCGCGGTATGGGGCGGAGCCAAGGCCTTCACCGTTACCTCCGGCCCCGGCTTCTCTCTGATGATGGAACACATCGGCTACGCCGCCATGACGGAAACGCCTTGTGTGTTCGTGGATGTGCAACGCGGAGGCCCGTCCACCGGCTTGCCCACGCTGCCCGCGCAAGCCGACATGATGCAGGCACGCTGGGGCTCGCACGGCGACTACGAGATCATCGCGCTCTGCCCGAATTCTCCTCAGGAATGTTTTGATCTCACCATCAAGGCGTTCAATCTGGCCGAAGAGTTCCGCGTTCCCGTGATGTTCATGATGGACGAAGTCGTCGGCCACATGACCGAGAAGGTAGCGATTCCTTCTGCCGACCAAATCGACGTCGTGCCGCGCAAGCATACGCACAAATCTGTTGAGGATTACTTGCCCTACGGCACCAACGGCGACCAGGTACCTGAAATGGCGCACGCCGGCGAAGGCTACAACTTTCATGTCACCGGCCTGACTCACGACGAACGTGGCTATCCCAACATGACTCCGCAGGTACAGGACAAGCTTGTTCGCCGATTGCAAAACAAGATCCGCGACGCCGCCGACCGCATCGCCCTATTCGAAGAAGAGCAACTCGAAGGCGCCGATGTCGTGGTCGTCTCCTACGGAATTACATCTCGCGTGGCGCAACGAGCGATCGAGGCCGCTCGTGAAAGTGGTTTGCATGTCGGCAAGTTGCGCCTGATCACGGCGTGGCCGTTCCCCGAAACAAAGATCCGCAAACTCGCGGCGCAAGTAAAAGCATTCGTCGTCCCTGAACTGAATCTCGGTCAGATGGTGCGCGAAGTCGAGCGAGCGGCTGCCGGTCAAGCAAAAACATTCGCCGTTTCGCACGCCGGCGGCGGCGTTCACCGACCCGAAGACATCCTCAAAGTAATCATGGAGGCCAGCAGATGTCAGACAGCTTGATCACCGATATTGTTAACGCAGGCGTCAACCCCGTCGATCAGATCCTCCGCACCGATCGTATGCCTCACATCTGGTGCCCGGGATGCGGCATCGGCACCACCGTGAACTCCTTCGCCCGTGCGCTCATCGACTCAAAAATCGATTTGGGATCGCTGGCTCTGGTCTCCGGCATCGGTTGCACCGGGCGCGTGGCGGGCTATGTCAAACTGGATTCTTTCCACACTACGCACGGCCGCGCCATTCCGTTCGCTACCGGCCTCAAGCTGGCGAACCCCAAGCTGAACGTTGTTGTCTATTCCGGCGACGGCGATCTCTCGGCCATCGGCGGCAATCATCTGATCCACGCCGCCCGCCGCAACATCGACCTGAAAGTCATCTGCGTCAACAATCTGATCTACGCCATGACTGGCGGCCAAAGTGCGCCTACCACTCCATATCACTCGACCACTTCCACCAACCCCTACGGCACATTCGAACCGTCATTCAATTTACCGCATCTGGTGGAAGCGGCTGGCGCGGTGTACGTCGCCCGCTGGACCACGTTCCACGTGCGGCAACTGGCGCGCTCTATCGGCGAAGCGTTTCAGAAAAAAGGCTTCTCGTTTATCGAAGTGATCTCGCCCTGTCCCACGCTTTACCAGCGCCGCAACAAGCTGGGCGATGGCCTCGACACCATGAAGTACTACAAAGAGAAGAGCAAAGTGCGGCACGGAGCGCCCACCAACGAAGTCGGCCTCACCATGACCGGCGAAATCATCGTCGGCAAATTCGTAGACCGCGACCGCCCCGACTACCAAACCATGATGCGCGCGCAATTCTGCGAATCGCTGGGCGAGAGATTCGTGGAACAAGAGGAGATGGTATGCAGCTAACGGAAATTCGTGTTGCCGGCTTCGGCGGCCAGGGCGTGATCCTCTCTGCCATTGTGCTCGGCAAGGCAGCCTCAATTTATCAAGGCGCTTACGCCACCATGACCCAGAACTTTGGCCCGGAAGCCCGCGGTGGCGCTTGCAGTGCGCAGCTCATCCTCTCTGATTCGCCGGTCCTGTATCCTTACGTCACCAAGCCCGACATCCTCGTCGTAATGTCGCAAGAGGCTTTTGTGCGCTTTGGCCCCGAGTTGAAAGAGGGCGGCATTCTGATCGTCGAGCAGGATCTGGTGCGAGTTTCCGAACTCAATCAGGAACTCCAGGTCTTCAGCGTTCCAGCCACCCGCATCGCCGAAGAACTCGGAAAGCGCATGGTGCTGAATTCTGTAATGGTTGGATTCTTCACGGCAGTCACCCATCTGCTGGACGCCGACGCCGTGCGCAAAGCGGTGGAAGATTCCGTCCCGCGAAGCTTTCTCGATCTGAACCTGAAAGCTTTCGAAAAAGGATTAGAGTACGGAGCGATTGCGCGAACCGCCCCGGCTACCTCTGCGGACGCCGAACTGCAGGTAGAGTACGCGCCGGAGTAACTTAATCTCAGGTATTTACGCTTTGGAATCGCGAATTGGTGGCGGGCTGACGCTAACTGTTGTTGTGATTGGAGTACTCGCAACCCAGATCGGCTGTTACAGTGCCACACGACCGCCCCGCATCGGTTCGAACGCCCCCGACTTCACGCTGCAGGACGCAGACCGCAAGGTCACGCTCAGCCAGTTTCGCGGCCAGGTCGTAGTGTTGAATTTCTGGGCCACGTGGTGTCCCCCCTGTGTAGAAGAAACGCCTTCGCTGGTCCTGATGCAACAGCGTCTGAAAGACAAGGGCGTTGTAGTCGTGGCCGTGAGCATCGATATCGACGACGGGGCCTACCACCGCTTCCTCAAGGACTACCACGTTAATATGCTCACGGTCCGCGACCCGGACCAACAAAGCCCCGCGCTTTACGGCACACACGGTTGGCCTGAGACCTACATCGTCGACCGCACCGGCGTACTGCGCCGCAAACTCATCGGACCGGTTGACTGGAATAGCCCAGAGATCACCGAGTTCTTGACCAAGCTGTAGGAAAGCGGGGTTTGTGGGGACCCGGTTGGTGGACTATCGAAACATGTGTCCGATCCACCCTGTTAAACCGCGCTCGCCACCGTTGCATTTTTCAACTTGTGCTGTTGCGAGATTCATCTATGCGACCGCAACTCGTAAGTGGCTGATTGCAAACCATCATTCCCTTCATCCCCATCAAAACGGTACAAACGCGAGCTTTAGCCTGTTGTGGTTTCCATCACCGCGATGTTGACAATTTCATCGTAAAAGACGCGCTGCAGGAATCAACTCGCTTCTATCCCCTTGATTGTGCAGGAGATCGCCGCCTGCAGGGCGCTGACAAAGAATCGCCCGAATCCTGGCACGCCGATTGCCTTTAGAAAAGTGTGAGCGGCGCGCAAACGGCCCTCCGGCGAGGTGACTTATGGTAGTCCTACTGGTTCTCTTCACATTCATAAGCTTCTTACTGATCGATTATTTCCGCAGCCGCAACACAGTTGTTCAACCCGCATTGCAACTTTCCACGGCCAAGCAGGACGCCGCCGTGCCCCGCCTGCAGCCCGCCTTGGTCGGCGGCTTCGCGGTCCCGGAAAATCTTCGCTACCACCCTGGTCACACCTGGGCGCTGAGCGAGAGCCCCAGCCTGGTACGGGTCGGCATGGATGATTTCGCCTCCAAGCTGACTGGCAAGTTGGAGAGCATCACGCTGCCGCAACGCGGCCAGTGGGTTCGCCAGGGCCAGAAGATCTGCACACTCTATCGCGACGACGCCGCCGTCGACATGGTTTCGCCCATCGAAGGCACCGTGTCGGACATCAACCAGGCGCTGGCGGCCGATCCTAAGCTCGCCCTCCGCGATCCTTACGGCGAAGGCTGGCTGGTAACCGTGCAGGCCCCCGACGCCAAAACCAGCTTCCGCAACCTGCTGGGTGGCGCAATGGCCCGCTGGTGGACCGAAGAATCCGCCAGCCGCCTGCAGCGCCACATGCCGATGGCCGTAGCCGGTGCCTTTGCCCAGGATGGCGGCGTAGCCGTAGACAACATCGCCGCCCAGATTCCAGAGAAGGAATGGCTGCCCCTGGCGAAAGAGTTCTTCCTGTCATAAGTCGAACTCGCGGCCAGCGAGGCGAACCAGCCTCGCCGAGGACCGCAGAAACACCGGCCGCCCGGATCCAAGGCTCAACAGCCAGGACACCGGGCGGCCGGTGTTTATTGCAGAAACGAGCGACCCTATCAAAACTGTCATCCTGAGCGCAGCCGGAACTTCACGAAGTGAAGTCCCGGCGGAGTCGAAGGATCCCTGTATCTCTTCTCAGTGCCAGGGATGCGTCAGGGAGTTCTCTCTGGGCAGCCAAGCAATTCGCCCCTGCGCTGGCGCTTTGGTTTGCATTCCGGTCCGAGCCGAAGTATTGTATATACAGATTAGTCATTACGAAGGCTTTCGTGGAATTTGCTTGGGACGAACGAAAGAACCGAGTTAACAAGCGAAAGCACGGCATAAGCTTCGAGACAGCCAGCCAGGTCTTTGACGATCCTTTTCACCTGACAACGCAAGACCGGGAAGTTGAAGGCGAGCCGCGCTGGCAGACGATTGGAATTGTAAATGGCATTCACGTTCTACTGGTCGCTCATACCGTAGGCGACGACGGGGAAATAGTCCGCATCTTCTCGGCACGAAAGGCAACCCCCGGCGAACGGAGTCTTTATGCGCAAAACAACTAGGAATCGGAAAGTAAAGCGAACGTCTGGACGGGTGCTCACCTCACAACAGAAAAAAGAGCTATCGGCCCTAGCTGCTCTGCCCGATGATCAGATCGACACGTCAGATATCCCCGAACTTCCACCCGGCGCATGGAAAAACGCCGTTCGAGGTAGGTTCTATCGTCCCCTAAAACAGGCTGTCTCTATGCGACTCGACGCCGACGTGGTCGCATGGCTGAAGAAGCGGGGCAAAGGATATCAGACGCGGGCGAACAGCATTTTGCGGCAAAGGATGCTGACCGATACGAAGCGGGTCTGAGCTTTATGAAGAGCACTCGTAAGCCTCGAAAGCCACTGCCGGCAGAAGCTATCGCCCGCCTTGCCGACCAGGGCAGGGACGTCTCCCGCTTCTTCACCAACACCGGCAAAATGATGGGTCCGATTCAGAGGGTGAATGTTGACTTGGCCTCGGGAATGTTGGAGGAACTGGATCGCACCGCCAAAGAGCTAAACATCAGCCGCCAGGCGGTGATCAAAACGCTCATACGCCAAGCCCTCGATCAGCAATATCTGGCGCGAAGCAGCCGCCCCGGCGCGAGGCGGCGGCAGAATCGCCGAAGGCGCGATTCACCCAAGATAAGATTCAACCACTGCCCCTTGCCCCTAAACTGTGTTTGCCAGCTAACGAAATCCTTCTCTCGATGTGACCTCTAACCTTGCCATCCACAGCGCCCACCGCCGATCATGGTTACGGGCAAAGTATGGACAACGATTTCGGAGGGGGCCAGCGCAAGCTAACCCTTTTGTTTCACGTATTTTGATACCTAAGTCCTTTAGACCTTCGGATCTGGAAGGAATTTCCGGCCAACCCGATGATTCCAATACCGGAGGTAGGGTAGGGGTAACACCCCAGAACGAAACTCACAATGCGGGAATCGAACTCGCCGTCACCCGTTCCGCACGGACGAAACCTGCGTCGCCGGCGTTACCGCAGTTCGGCACGTCGCGCACAGCGCGTTGTCCTTGAGGTCGATCCACTCCACGGCATGGGACGACGCCATAGCGCAGCGGTAGTCATCGCAGTGAGTCAGGTTCAGAGTGTGTCCCACTTCATGCACCGCTTCCTTAATCAAGCGTTGGCGGAACAGTTCATGATCGGAGGGTAATCCATAGAACTCCTGCCGGAGACGGTGAGCGGAGACCACCGCACATGGGCCCCCCATCTGAGCCTCGCCGAAAACGAAGGTAAGAATCGGGATGTACATATCGACGGCGCCGATTCCCAGCATTCGCCAGGAATCCGCGGTAAGAAAACTTTGCATTCGCCGCAGGATTTCCGAGGAGTGATACTGCTGCCGCTCTCCGTGAAACGCGAACTCTGGATCGAGACGGACCGGAAGAACCCGGCAGGGGATGCGAAGAATTTCTTCGATCTCGGGACACATATCCTTCAGCATCCCATCATCCACATTGCCGATCGGCAGCAGGTGCAGTAGCTTCATCGCGTGCCTTCATCGGGCGACTTCATCGGGCTTCTTATCTCGGTCAACCGAAGTGCGCGTCCAGCCATATTTCTTCAGCTTGTGATAGAGCGTGACTCGATCGATGTCGAGCAGCTCCGCGGCGCGGCTCTGATTACCTCCACATTCCTCCACTACCCGCAGGATGTGGGTTCGCTCCATATCCTCAAGGCTTTTACTCGCGCCGTTGGAGCTAGACACACTTGGTGGCTTGAAGATGAAGTCCTGTTCTTTCAGCTCAGGCTCTTCTCCCACAACCATGGCGCGCTCGACCGCATTCTCCAGTTCGCGGACGTTGCCCAGCCAAGGCTGCTGCTGCAACAAGTTCATGGCCGCAGGTGAAACGCGGGTGATGCGTTTGTTCATCGCCAGCGAGAGCTTGCGGACGAAGTGATCCACGAGCAACGGAATGTCTTCGCGGCGATCGCGCAACGGCGGCAGTTCCATGCGGAACACGTTGAGCCGGTAGAAAAGGTCGGGACGGAACTTACCTTCTTCAATCAGTTTCTCCAGATCCTTGTTGGTGGCGGCGATACAGCGGAAGTCCACCTTGATGATCTGATTGCCGCCCACGCGGGTGATTTCGCGCTCCTGCAGCACGCGCAGCAGGTCGGTTTGCGTCTTAAGGGAGATGTCGCCGATCTCGTCCAGGAAAACCGTTCCACCCTCGGCAATTTCGAATTTGCCTTTCTTACGATACTGCGCGCCGGTGAAGGCGCCTTTCTCGTGTCCGAAGAGTTCGCTTTCGAGAAGCGTTTCCGTCAACGCTCCGCAATGAATTACGACCAGAGGATGAAATTTTCGCGGGCTGGCCTGGTGGATGGCGCGCGCCAATAATTCCTTGCCAGTGCCGCTCTCGCTGGTGATCAGCACCGTAGCGTCCGTGGGACCGACGGTCTCAATGGCGTCAAAGATCTTGCGCATGGCGGCGCTTTGGCCGATCAATTCTCCTGGTCGGGCAACTTCAGCCACAGTCTCACGCAACAATACGTTCTCCTGCGCCGTCCGTTTGTGAGCCAACGCTTGCTTCACCAGATGTGCGATCTCGTCCGGGTCCAGCGGCTTGGTCACATAGTCGTAGGCGCCATTCTTCAGCGCAGTAACGGCGGTCTCGACGGACGCATAGCCGGTCATCATGATGACGATCAACTCTGGGTCGACTTCGTGCATGCGCCGTTGCAGTTCGATGCCATCGGTGCCGTGCATTTTGATATCGACCAGAGCCGCATCCCAGCGTTGTTGTGCCAGGCGAGTGAGGGCGTCGCTCGCGTTTTCGGTCGTCGCAACTTCGTAGCCTTCTTCGCGAAACCATTTGCCCAGCGAGTCGCGCACGCTCAGCTCGTCGTCCACGATCAGCAGTTTTCCTTGTGTACTCACTTCAATCACCTCATCTTCAAAGCGGAATTCCCTGCGCCGACCGGCGCCGGCGAATGTTCCCGGGCTTGAACTGGCAGGTTCACGGTGAAAGTCGTGCCGCGGCCCAGTTCCGATGCGACTTCGATGCGCCCGTTATGCCGCTCGACAATGCCGTGGCTGATCGCCAGGCCCAGCCCAACTCCGCGCCCATGTTCTTTTGTGGTCATAAAAGGTTCGAAGATATGGGTCAGGATGTCGGGAGCGATACCCGCTCCGTCGTCTCGCACCTGGATCTCGATTTCCTCCTCATCGGGGCACAGCCGAGTTTCAAGCCAGAGATTCCCGCCGCGCGGCATAGCATCGATGGCATTCATGATCAATGCGATCAAGACTTGTTCGATCTGTGCCGGATCGCACGGCACAGGCGGCAAATCTTGCGCGAGCTTCAGTTGCAGCTCGATTCCGACATGCTCCAGTTGAGGGCGTACCAGCAGCAGGCAGCGATCGATCACTGCACGCAGATCGGTCAACTGCACATTCATGGGCGCAGTGCGCGAAAGACTCAGCAGGTTCTTGATGAGATCGCCGCAGCGGCGGCTTTCTGTGGCGATAAGATCCAGGCATTCCATGGCCTCATCGCGCTTTTCATGCTCGGCTTGGCCCGACCCGACCCACTTTCGAAGCAGCTTGGCGTAGGTCAGAATGCCAGAGAGCGGATTGTTCACTTCGTGGGCCACAACCGCCGCCATCTTGCCCAGTGAGACCATTTTTTCCACGTGCAGCATGTGCTCGTGGGCGCTCCTGAGTTCTTTGGTCTTTTCTTCGACCCGATCCTCCAGGGTCTTGGCCCAAGTGACGACTTGTTCATTCGCGGTGCGTAGCTGCAAACTCATGGTGTTGAAGGAATAAGCCAGGTCGCCTACTTCATCCTGGGATTGCACCTTGATCTGGTACCCTAATTCTCCCTGGGAGAGATGTTCCGTGCCGTTCTTGAGGGCATTGATAGGTTTGGCGACCACTCGCCACACGAACAACCAACTCAATACCGCCACCAGCAGCGTTGCCGCCGCCGTGTAGGACAGCATGCGGGTGCTGCTGACCGCCAGTTGTGCGTCCGCTTTCGCCAGGGAAAGATTTGTGTCCAGCACGCCCAGAACTTGCTGGGCCGCCGGATGGGCGTGGCACTCCGCGTTGGAGCAACTGGGCTGATTCTCGATGGGCGTGATAATGCCAAGTACACGGTGCCCGCCACCATTGCGATAAATGCGAAAGCGGTCTGGACGATTCAGCCTGGCCAGTGGCTGCGATTGGTTGTGGCAGCCGTAGCAGGCCTCTGCCGTCTTGTCGAGAACGTGGCTGACCTCGGCTGAATCGGTGGAGTAACTGACCCGACCGTCTTGGTCAAGGATGCGAACCTTGATCATTCCGGGGTCGTCCGCCATGGTTTGAATCGCGTGGTAGAGTCCCTCGCGATCGTTGTGCAGCATGTAGTACGTGGTGCTGCGCTTGATTACATCGCTGACGCGCTCGGCACTGGCCAGTGTGGCCGCTTCCAGATGTTGGCGGTGCAATCGGATATTCAAATAGCCGAGGAGAGCGAAGATGACCAGCATCACCGCCAGCAAAGAGCTAATCAACTTTGTACTGATGCTGTACGTCAGCCGCTTGCGTCGCAGAGCGTTGCGAATTGATTCAGTCTCCCGCATGGGTCAACACGGCCGTGCCAACCAAAGGCTCGGCTTCTGTTCGGCGAGGCCGACCTATTGGGTGTCTTTCTTGGGGAAAGATAGGCAAGTACTTCGCTGCCGCCCCGAACAGGGCGAAGCCCATCGCGATGATCATCAGGGTAATGGAGAATTCCGTCCATTTCGGGACGTAGTGATGTCCGACGTAAGTCTCAAAGCCGATGAGAGCAATATTGAGACGGTTGGTGATGAATCCGAGCAAAGTACAGATGGAGGCCAGATACAGGAGCTGTGGCGATAGCCTGACCTTCTTGAAGCTGAGCATGGCGATGGGAATCACGAATGTCAGCGTCAGTTCGAGCCATAGGAAGTATGCTTCGTAGCTCGGTCTCAGAATCTGCCTGAGCAGGCCGCGACGGAAGTAGTCCTCGAAACGGAGCAGGGCATTGACCCAGAGAGCAACCAGCAAAGCGCCGCCAAGGGTCACGAGGACCGGGAGTTCCAGCTGACGGCCGAAGGCCTTCGCACTCTGCGTGGACTCGAAGATCGTCATGGCCAAGCCAACCGCAACCGCCGAACCAAAGAAGAGGAACGGCAGTGCCGGCGTGTACCAGAACGGGTGCAGCTTGCTGGGCATGATCAAATAAAGGGATCCGAGAGAACTCTGGTGCAGGGTGGAGAGCAAGATGCCCAAAACGATCAGCACTGGATAAATCTTGTTAATCCACTTGATCGGAGTCTGCAGGTTGAAACGCTCGAACACGTTGGGAAGGAATTCGAAGAACAGCACGGTGGTATAGGTCATCACGCACATGCCCACCTCGAACATGACCGAGTGCG
>OBLU010003292.1_pt1 | contig 14644 bp, 14 predicted proteins | sample 1518681 | NCBI WGS metagenome assembly OBLU01 (sample SAMEA3539304, study PRJEB22396) | soil metagenome | biome: tundra; feature: field; material: soil | place: USA | collected 2010-05 | depth 0.15 m
ATCACGCTGATCGCGCTGCTCTTCACGATCATTGTAATGTTCAGCCTGAAGGGCAAGCTGATCGTCAGCATTCCGCTGGATGTGGTGCGCATTGCCATTCCGTTGCTGATCTACTTTGTCGTGATGTTTGTTTTTTCGTTCTTCATGAGCATGCGCATGGGGGCCAGTTACGAGAAGAGCGCTACCCTCTCTTTCACCGCAGCGAGCAACAACTTTGAACTGGCTATAGCCGTTGCGGTGGCAGTTTATGGCATCAATTCGGGTGCCGCTTTTGCGGCCGTCATCGGGCCGCTGGTCGAAGTGCCAGTTATGATCGGCCTCGTCAATGTCTCGCTTTGGTTTCGGAGGAAGTATTTCATTTCAACGTCAGCACAATTACCGAGCCGTGCCGCGTGATCTGCTGCGCGAGAAAGGCACCCCTGTGCAGAGTTTGGGCTTGCCGCCGCTCACTGGAGCGATAACCAGTTGATCGATTAGATGCTGGCTCGTCCCATTCGGATTAATCACCCAATTTTGGTGACGCGGTGGGGCGTCAAACTCTGCCAACCGTCCGGCGGTATTGGAGATGCGCCGATGAGAGTGGTGGTGAATCCGTACATGAGGACCTCATTGATTCGATTGTCTGGGTTCATGTTGAGCTGCCGGAGGCCGATAAGTTTCGCTGACCAGTTTGGACAGCTCGACAAATCCGATCGGCGGGAGGGTCAGCCAAGGAACGGTGAAAATGCGTTGGGCAAGACCCTTGGGCATCCGTTCCATCTGTTTGCGTTCACCGGCCAGTCGCGCCGCCACCAAGGGGTCGCGTGTGCCGGCCGCCAGAATGCTTTTGTTAAGCACCCAAGCATAGGGCTCGATGCTGGCGCGCCGGAGGTCGTCCTGCAGTGCGGCGGCCTGCGTAACCGGGGTCACTTCCGGCAAGGTCACCAGAACGATCTTCGTGTACGCAGCGTCCTGCAGCCTCATCAAAGGCGTGACGATGTGCGCGGCGCCGTGCCGTTCGAGCCCCCGCATCATTTGCCGGTGGTAGGCGCCCACAGTCATTCCCTATGGAGGACTACATAAACTCTTCCAACCGAGCCCCACTACTGCAGTTGGGGCTTTTGCTGGCCAGTCGGCAACAGGGTGCTGCTTTCATCCATCCGCCGCCTCTCGGGCTCCGGTCGGTGCCCAGTTGCGACGAAATAAGCGGCCTCTGCGATGTGCGTTGCGTGATCCCCGATGCGTTCAATATTTTTCGCACAGAATAGTAAATGAACGAATCCAATGGCCTGCGTCGGGTCTGCAGTTAACCTGGAAACCAAGTCGGTAAATACCTCGGAATACAGTGCATCGATGACCTCGTCTTGAGTACGCACAATCAGCGCGCGTTCCGCGTCTCGCGTCATAAAGGTCTCTAGAGCAGCTTTGAGATGCTCAGACGCAAGACCGGCAAGGCGATCGAGACGAGTCACAATATCTTCCGGAAAATAGCTACTCGCCACCGCTGTCGCGCGCTTGGCGATGTTCTTGGCCAAGTCGCCTATCCGTTCCAGGTCCTCCGCGACGCGAAACGTGGTTAGTACCTCATCGAGATCCGTGGCGAGCGGCTGCCGGCGCGCGATGACGGTTGCTGCCGCGGTGGACAACTCGGTTCGCAGTGCATCAAGATGGCGGTCCTGGTCGATGACATGTTGAGCTAAGGACCAATCAGCGTGTAAAAGCGCTCGCACCGCATCCGTGAATTGCGATCCAGCGAAGTCACCCAACATTTTAGTATTACGCGTCAAAGCCTGAAGTTCCTGATCGAACGCTTTGACTGTGTGAGGATTAGACATGGAATCGCTTCTCCCAACTCGCTTTGTCGTTAGCCGAATCGACCCGTGATGTAGTCTTCCGTCTTCTTGTTGCCAGGATGCGTAAATATATCGCCGGTCACTCCAAACTCGATAAGTTCGCCCAGAAACATAAAGCCCGTGAATTCCGACACACGCGCCGCTTGCTGCATGTTGTGCGTTACGATCAATACGGTGTAGTTGCTCTTCAATTCGTCTATCAACTGCTCGATCTTTGCTGTCGAGATCGGGTCCAGGGCGGATGTGGGTTCATCCAACAACAACACGTCCGGCTTCAGCGCAATTGCGCGCGCAATACACAATCGCTGTTGTTGGCCGCCAGATAAACCCAGGGCGCTATGTCCGAGCTTATCTTTGACTTCATCCCAGATCGCGGCGCCTTTCAAAGACTCCTCGACGCGCGCGTCCATGTCTGCACGCGATAAGTTCGCGTAGTGGCGCAAGGCATACGCTACATTTTCGTAGATCGACATAGGGAACGGAACCGGCTTCTGAAACACCATGCCTACTTTCGTGCGCAGCCGATTGATGGAATAACGAGGGGCGAGCACGTTCTCGCCATCCAATAGAATTTCCCCTTCCGCTCGCTGCTTTGGATAAATGGCATACATGCGGTTGAAGATGCGCAGCAATGTCGATTTACCGCAGCCCGACGGCCCGATCAGCGCAGTTACTCGCTTCTCTCGGATGACGAGGCTGACGTCTTTGAGCGTACGCGTCTCACCATAATAGAAATTTATATTACGAGCGGTAATTTTTGCCGGTGCATCTGGTAGAGGAACGGTCGGGAACACGTCGGCAATGGATTTGGTTTTCGGCATATCGTTCTTAAAAGCAGCGTCCTGCGCGCGCCCAACCAGCGAAAGGCCAGACTCCATAGGCGTACCGTTCGTGCGGACACCTTCCTGTGCGCGGCCAACCACCGAGAGGCCGGACTCCATAGGCATATCCTTCATACAGACACCTTCCCGCGTGCAACCAACCAACGAGACGTCAGACTCAATATCAGTACCAGTACTACAACCACAAATGCGCCGGCCCAAGCCAATGCATGCCAGAACTCAAATGGACTCAACGCATATTGAAATATCACGACCGGTACATTCGCCATCGGTTGATTGAGGTTACTCGTCCAGTACTGATTATTGAGAGCGGTAAACAAGACCGGTGCGGTCTCACCAGAAATTCGCGCAAGCGCCAGAAGCACGCCCGTCAAGATGCCGGAAAGCGCGGCGCGGTACAGCACTTGCCTAATGATCTTCCATTGCGGTACGCCTAACGCCAACGCGGATTCACGCATGGTTGTCGGCACCAGTTGCAACATCTCGTCTGTCGTGCGAACCACGACCGGCAAGACAATAAAGGAAAGCGCGACAGCCCCAGCCCAAGCCGAGAAATGGCCCATGGGGCGCACCATTAGTTCATACACAAAGAGACCAATAACAATCGAGGGCGCAGAGAGCAGAATGTCATTGACAAAGCGTATCGTAAAGCCGAGTCGCGTATGGCGCGCGTACTCCGCTAGATAGGTGCCCGCACCTACGCCAATCGGAGTGCCAATCAATACAGCAATACCGCACATCGCAAAACTTCCAGCGAACGCGTTGAGCAGGCCCCCATCCGAACCAGGCGCCGGCGTCATTTGAGTGAAGAGCCCCCATTTCAATGCGCCCAGGCCCTTACTAACGGTGGTCCAGAGAATCCACGTCAACCAAAAAAGTCCGAAGAGGGTCGCGAGCGTGGCAAGCGCCTTGGCGGTATAGTCCTGCAGTTGGCGCCATCTCCATCGATTCACTAGGTCTTACCTCCGCGCTTGGCGAGTCGGCCCAACATGACACGGGCAATCGCGAGCACAATGAAAGTGACGACGAATAACAGAAACCCCAACGCGATCAATGAGGACAGATAGATAGGGGAATCGGCCTCCGTAAATTCGTTCGCGATCGTCGCGGCGATTGAATTTCCGGGCTGAAGCAGTGACGGCGAGAGTAGATGCGCATTGCCCAAGACAAAAGTCACGGCCATGGTTTCCCCAAGCGCGCGACCGAGCCCCAAAAATATCCCGCCGATGACGGCGGAGCGCGTGAAGGGCAACACGATATCCCAGATGACCTCCCAGGTTGTATTCCCTACGGCATAGGCGGACTCCTTCAATTGCACCGGCACGGTGATAAACACCTCTCGCATAATTGAGGAGATGAATGGAATTACCATCACCGCGAGGACTATGCCGGCGGTGAGCATGCCTAAACCGATTGGTGGACCTTGGAAAAGCGGCCCGATGATGGGCAGAGGCCCAACGTGCTCATCGAGCCAGGGGTCAATTTTGTCGCCCATAAAAGGCACGAAAACGAATAATCCCCACATCCCGTAGATGATCGAGGGAATCCCTGCCAGCAGCTCGATTGCGGTCGATACTGGCGTGCGCATCCACGTTGGGGCGATCTCGGTCAGAAATATCGCGATCCCCAAGCTGACGGGCACCGCGATGAGCATCGCGATCAATGCGGTGACCAACGTGCCGTAAATCGGCACCAAGGCGCCGAACTTTTTCTGTACGGCATCCCAATCGCTGCTCCACAAGAAACTCCAGCCGAACGTCCCGAATGCTTCTCGTCCGCCCCATAACATCGAAAGTGCAGCGCCTAGTAATGCGATCAGCACAAACAGCGCACATCCAGTCACGGCATATCGGAACCATGTGTCGTTGCGCCGATCCCGTTGCTCCCGCAGCGAGGCGGGCCCATCAATGTCCAGTGCGTGCACCTGCGCCGGGACGATGTGCATTACAGGAGACATGATTATTTAATGTTCTTGACCCAGTAAGCTTCGATTTGTTTGATCAGCGCCGGCGGTAGCGGGATGTAGTTGAGCGACTTCGCATCTGATGCACCGTCCTCCAAGGCCCATTTAAAAAAATCAATGGCTGCCTTCGACTGAGAGGCATCCTTCGGCACCTTGTACATTAATATGAAAACCGACGCTGCAATGGGCCAAGAACCCGCGCCCGGCGCATCGGTGATCACCTCGTAGAAATCCGGGTGCTCGGTCCAATTGGCTTGCGAGGCAGCCGCTTGGAAGCTCTGCTCATTGGGCTCTACGAATTCATTATTTTTGTTTTTTACGGCAGCAAACGTCATTTTATTTTCGGTAGCATAGGCCAATTCAACGTAGCCGATCGACCCTTTAATCTGGTTGACGTACGCCGCCACCCCTTCATTACCCTTACCGCCGATCCCGGTCGGCCAATTCACAGAAGTGCCTTCACCAACCTTGCCTTTCCATGTGTCGCTGACTTTCGACAGATAGTTGACCCAATTAAATGTCGTACCGGAACCGTCGGAGCGATGCACGACAGTCAGTTTCGAATCGGGGAGCTTCATGCCTGGGTTGATCGCCGCGATTGCCGGGTCGTTCCATTTTATAATTTTGCCGAGAAAGATATCGGCCAAGAGCGGTCCTGTAAATTTCAGTTGACCAGCTTTGATTCCCTCCAGATTCACGACCGGTACGACGCCGCCGATAACCACCGGGAATTGCACGAGACCGGCAGCCTGCAGTTCTTCCGGCGTCAGCGGCTTGTCCGAAGCGCCGAAGGTTACGGTCGCCGCCTTGATCTGTGCAATTCCGCCACCGGAGCCGATGGATTGATAATTGACTTTATTTCCAGTCTTACCACTATAGGTCGTCGACCACTTGGACAAGACGGGGTACACAAAAGTGGAGCCGGCTCCGGTAATGTCAGCGGCAGTTCCGAGGTTAGCGAGAACTAACCCTGCACAGCCGACAGTGAAACTGAGTGAAAGCAGCTGGCACAAATTAGAGCGGCCCATGTCGTTCGTCTCCTAAGGTTTCATAAAACAACGAAATATTTGACGCGGTGACAGCAACAAAAATACGACATCCCGCGCGGCGAGATCATTGCCCCCGGCGTGTCGATCCAACCCCTGATCCCCGCGGCTTTCTGCAGAGGACTTTGTCGCAAGGCCTTTGGCCCGTAATGGCCGCGATCCCTATGCTCGGTGGCATGCTTTAGAAACCGAATTCTGCTGTCCAAATGTTACAGTTAGGCTACATCGGTGTTTTGTGCAGGACGGTCTCGCCACGTAGACGATCGGGAGGGCGTAGTTCCGGGGACCGACGTACGTGATCCAAATGCCGGAAAGCTCTAATGCCCTGCGCTAGTGAAACAGGGGGGACGTCGCCGGTATAATCAGCCGTACCGCCTAGAGGAGCCGTCCCATGGGTACCAGACCAAAGCGCGTCGGCATTTAATTGAGAGTCTCGACTAGCGAGCAAACCATCAAAAACCAGCGTCTGGAGCCAGAACGCGTGGCCGAGCAACGGGGCTGGGACGTGGTTAAAGTCTACGAAGATGCGGGAGTTAGTGGGGCGAAAGCCCGCGATCAACGCCCAGCATTCTACCGTATGGCCACAGATGCCGCCAAAGGGCGTATCAACATGATTGCCATTTGGGCACTCGACCGTCTTGGTCGGTCCGGTCGGGATGTCATCAATTTCATTAGCGACCTACCGGAACAAGGGGTCGCACTGTACCTGCACCGAGAACAACTCGATACGTCTACGCCTGTCGGCAAGCTCGTACTTACGATAATGGCAGCCGTTGCAGAGATGGAGCGCACCCTGATAGTCGAAAGGATTAACGTCGGATTGCGCCTTGCGAAGGCGCAGGGGAAGCGAATAGGACGCCCTCGCGTATCCCCTAAAACCGAAATGGCGATTCGCAAACTCCGCGGGAATGGTCTTGGAATGCTCAGGATTGCAAGACGACTTGGAGTTGGTGTAAGTGTCGTACAACGTGTTGTCGCAAGCTAAATACTGTTCAACTTAGCAGTTTCCTGAAACATAAATCTAGCTCGATGAAGGCGACATTGATCCCGATTGATCGCGTGTCGCCCATTCGATCGGCAAAGGAGTATTGCATTTGAGACACCTGACGAGTCGCTATTTTCGTCACTACATGGCGGTATCCGCTCTCCTATTTGTCGTTGCCGGGTCAAGCATTGCCGCTCCCGTGCTGATGATTTCAGTTGACGGCCTGAAGCCGGAGTATGTGCTCGAGGCAGATGCAAGAGGACTGCGAATTCCATACCTCAGAAGTCTGATCTCGCAAGGTGCCTACGCGGAGGGCGTGGTTGGCGTTTGGCCCACGATTACGTATCCCAGCCATACCACGCTAGTGACGGGTGTATCGCCGGCGGAGCATGGTATTTTGGCCAATTTGGAGTTCGATCCGCAGCATCATTTCAAGGAGTCGTGGTTTTGGTATGCGGCGCAAATCCGGGTTCCAACACTGTGGCAAGCAGCGCACGCGGCGGGTCTTTCCACCGCAAGCGTTGGCTGGCCGGCCACCGTAGGTGCGGCTGGGATCGACTACTTGATTCCCGAGTATTGGCGTATTTCGGGTCCCACCGAGGACTTAAATCCTTCGGATCGCTACTTGATTGCCGCTCTTTCCCTTCCTGTCGGACTATTGGCGCAAATGCACGACTCCGTCGGTTCATACCTGATGGCCAATGACACAAGTCGCCACGGCGATGAGGTCAAAACGCGTTTTGCTATTGAGATTTTGCATCAATATAAGCCTGGTTTTATGACACTTCATCTGAGTTCTCTGGACGACGCGGAGCACTCGTACGGCGTGTTCAGCGCACAGGCAAATCAAGATCTGGAGGCGATCGACTCGATGCTCTCCCAGCTCACCGCTACAGCTCACGCCAGCGACCCGGCGACTATCGTCGCCGTCGTTTCCGATCACGGGTTTACTCCGTTAACCCACAAGGTCAATCTGTACTTGCCGTTTTTGCGGTCTGGATTGATCAACGTCACGCCGGATTCTGAGACACAAACTCCCAAGATTACGTCGTGGAAAGCTCAACCGTGGCTTGCGAGCGGTATGGCGGCGATTATGCTTCACGATCCGGGCGATCGAGATACTGAACGGGTGGTCGGCGAATTACTTCGAACCCTCGCGGCGGATCTGAACAACGGCATTGCCCACATTGCGGAACGCGCAGAGATCAAACAGCTGGGAGGATTTCCGGATGCGGCCTACCTCGTTGTCTTCAAACCCGGATATTATGCCGGCGGCAATTGGAGTGGCGATTTGGTCACCGAAATGCGTGGCAATCACGGAGGTCACGGATTCTCTCCGGAATATTCTGAAATGCGTGCGGCGCTCTTCATGTCCGGCGTTGGAATCGCCCATCATCGGGATCTAGGGGTCATCGATATGCGGCAAATTGCCCCGACGATGGCGTTACTGATGGGCGTAACTCTGCCGGCAAGCAAAGCCGTACCGTTGCACCTGACGCAGTGATTGTACGGGTCGTGCACCGCGTCTTGACATTGGACTCTATCAGCCTCCAATGTGATCTCATCAGTTATGGGCATTAAATCGGGTTGATGAGCCGATACGCACTGGGGCGAACTGACCGACGCCGATCCATGATCCACGGCCAGTTCGCCCCTTGCTCCCTCGGGCCGACAACGAATCCGCTGCCGATAATTCCCGCACTCTTGGCGGGCCAGAACAATTTAGTGGATGATCATTGCGCCAACGTTGCGTTGTCGTGTTGATTCTGTGACCGCGGGAATCGGCAAGAAGTGGAAGCAGCGGGCGGCATGACAAGACAAGGGCGTGACAGCGACTTTGCGCTGGCGCGGCCGGGACAATGTTAAAGCCGTTGACGGGTCGTTGAATAAGAATCCGGTTTCGTCACTGACCGCGGAAATTACCCGCAGTTGCGAACGTTGAACGCAATCTCGCGATGAACTCGCGCCCCAAGAATTCAATTTTAGGGGTCAGAGTGGCTTTGTGAATTTTGCGCACCCAAAATTACTCTGACGCGGTTGCTCGTGAGCAAGGGCAAGTACGATCTAACGTGGGCGTGCACCGCAAGTCTTCTGTATTCAATCAGGAAGATTTCCTGCACTTTCGCAACTTCAGTGTGGGTGTCGCGCGCCAACGCTTCGATTGCCCCCTGCTCTTGTGAAAGGAGTTGAGTATCTATCGAATCATTGATCATGGTCGTACTTCGCTTAGGATCAGGAGCAGGTACACTAATGCTAGATACGGAACGAAGGCTGGTCGGTGCGGTGCCGCGCTTATGCAAGTCAACTCATTCTTGTTCGGCAGCGCACAAACACCGGAGCGGTTCGCCCACACTGTAGAGGGTGGTGCAGTGCGGGCATGCCGCTCGACGCACACCGAGCATGCGCTTATGCTGGCGTAATGCCTTGGCAACACCTGCGCATCTCGCGGTTTGGCGGTCCCGAAGTCCTGCAAATGACGGAGGAGGCGACTATCCCCGATCCCGGCCCTGGGGAGGTTCGCATCAAGGTACTCGCCGCCGGCACCGGCTTCACCGATACCATGATTCGGCGCGGCCGTTATCCGGACTTCAAGGGACCTCTCCCGTTCACTCCTGGCTACGAGATTGTTGGTGTCGTCGAGAAGATGGGTCCCGGCGTGACCGCACCGACGGAGGGTGAGATGGTCGCTGATCTGTGTGTCGTCGGCGGCTATGCCCAGTATGCAATTCGCCCAGCGCGCTTCCTCGTGCCAGTCTCTGAGGGTATCGATCCTGCCGAAGCGGTGTGCATCCCTCTTGCGTATCTCACGGCCTTTCAGATGCTGACCCGCTGCCGCAACCTGCCGTTGGGCGCCACGATTCTCGTCATAGGCGCCTCCGGCACGGTCGGCACGGCGCTGCTCGATCTGGCGCGCCATCTCGGCTTAAAGGCGATCGGCACCTGTTCAGCCGCGAACCTGCCTGTAGTCGAGCGCTTCGGCGCAGCGGCCATCGACTATCACGCAGGTGACTTCGTTGCTTCGGTGCGTGGACTGACCGCAGGCCGACCGGGTGGCCCTGGTGTTGATATCGCCCTCGATGCGATCGGCGGCGCGCATTTCGGCCGCTCGTTCGCGTGTCTCGCGCCCGGCGGCCTACTCGTTGGCTATGGCTCACAAACTATGGCAGTCGGTCGCGAAAGCCTGGTTGCCGCAGGCCTCGGCTTGGCCCGGCTCAAGCTGTGGAGCGCATTGAGCTTCTTTCTCGGCGGCCGTCGCGCCGTCTTCTACAGCATAACGGCCCGCCGATCGACTCACCCGGAGGAGTTCAAGGCCGACATGGCCGCGCTGTTCAAACTGCTACGCGAAGGCGCCATTCATCCGATCGTGATCGACCGATTGCCGCTCGCGGCTGCGAGCGAGGTCCACGCACGCATCGATAGCGGCGGACTTGGCGGCAAGATTGTGTTGCTGCCCTGGTCCTCATAGGCACCCCGAGCTGCCGAAAGGCAACGGGACCTCCGCGTGAAGCACTCGATAGCGGGCATAGGCCGCATCGGACGGCAGGCGGTCTACTCCGGTCAATCATGATGTGAATGTCTGAGTCCGCCGTCCTCGTGAGCGGCCGTCACATCAGCCATAAAGATTCGTACGCAGTGACTAAGTTGGCGGCGCCCAAGCGTCAGTTCGTGTCAGTGCGTGTGTTGCTCAATGCGGCCCGGACGTTTCGGTACGCGAATATGGATAGAAAGCCGCGCACTTTCGCGGTTGCCTCCAGCTTGGCAAATTCACGCTCATACAATTCTTTGACGTGCACAGCTTCGCGGCCAGTTTCCCGCGCGAGAGCTTCTACGATGGACGTATCCTGCCCGGATGCGGGGCCGCCACGGTCACCAGCATTCATATTTAGAAGGCCTTGTGATTGGACAGTCGACTCAATGACGATCCGCTTCCAAACAGCGTTCGCGTCGATTTTATTGCATTGCAATCGTACTACAGGCATGAATCGGCACACATTTAATGCGGCGTCGCCGCATTCTGAGGCCTTCCTCGCATTCCCCTGCGCTAATTTGGTCCCGTCGATTTGGAAGTCGCAATCTTACCCCCAATCCCGGTGGATAACCCTGTGCACAATACCGGTTTGTAACCAAAACGTCCGCGCGATTCAGCCGCTTACTCGATTGTTTAAATTTTGACCAGCCACAGCAGTCGGTGCAAACTGCAACCAAGGAGGGCTAAGCCCCGGCCGCTACTAATCTACAATGAGCCCTCGACGATCGGAGCGGAACTTGCGCACTAGCCTGGATGGAGCGTCGGCGTCGGGTGTGACAAATTTGTCAAAGCAAAGCAATCCACCTGATACCAAACGCGCCTAGGTTCTCGCGGCTACTTACAAGGATGACCAAAAAATTACCCAAAAGAAAAAAATAAAGGGACAAGCACTCGACAACCTTCTCGATTCGCTCGTATGGATGCGGCGCAAGGCCAAGAAGCGTAAACCGGTCGATGACCTGATCGACGAACTCATCAGCATGCGCCGCAAGGCGAAGAAGAAAGCGACAAAACCGAAGCGGTCAAGGAAAAAGCGGCTCTAACTTGAGGTAAGCCGGCAGGTCCAACGGCAGGTATGTAATCGTTGTTGTGTTCGGCACTAGAGGCGACGGGATTCACCTGCTGGATGGCACCGCGTGATGTGGTCCCCGGCACCATCTACGCCCACGGCATCGTTCGGGCAATCAACGAGTCGACCCTATTCGCGGACACCATGAGGGCTTTTACGTACCCGCATTTTCGTGCACTCAACGCCTTTTGGGGGCCTTGCGGTCGCGTTTAGACTGGCGTGCTGCCATTCGCAAGGTGCAACGCAGAGCGATGTTACAGATACGTTACAAACCCTGGAAGATTCACGATGACCAGCAAGAGTTGGTCGCGGATTCTTCGTATTCCTCATACTGCGCGCGCCTGCTAGATTGCGCCGGCAATCATGTATCGAGGTGAACCAATTGCACGCGTTGAATAATCAAAGGACTCAGCCCTCAATCGGCGCCGCAGGTCCGATCGAGTGGGCCAAGACCGAATTGCCAATGGAGCGCTCAGACGCTCAGGCAATCGCGGCACTGTCCGGCAAATTGGGCGTTTCCATGAAGGACATTGTGGACGTATACAAAACGCAATTCGATCGCTTGGCGGCCGGGGCGCGCGTCACCGAGTTTTTGATCGTGTTGGCGTTGAATAGGACGCGCTCGATTCTGCGTGCACGCAGCGCCCGGGCAACCATCAATTAGATCCATCAACCATGCCCGCACTGCCGCTACGCGTCGATTCCGACTCTCATGCGCGCATGCGGGAGATCGCCGCGTTGCGCACGGAGTTGGACTCTCTGTATGCGGACATTCAAAGTGTCGCCGCCGAAGGCCGCGAGTTCATAAATGGCGTTCCGCCAAACCATCGGGACAGCGCGAGCAATCTGATTCACTATCTGGCCCTGCGCTGCCACGATCTCAGAGCGCTGCAGCCTAGGCTCTCGGCGCTCGGCCTGTCATCGTTGGGGCGATCCGAAGCGCACGTGATGGCGTCCGTCGAAGCGGTTCGCGCCGCACTGCAAGCACTAGCCGACCACAAGGATAGGCGAACCTCGGCGGACGCCGACACCTCCAGCAAGAAGGAAATTCTTACCGCGCACACTCGAGCCCTGCTGGGTCCGACGCCGGCTAATCGGCGAGTGCGCATCATGGTCACCATGCCGACCGAGGCGGCTCGCGACTACTCCCTTGTGCACGAACTCGTACGCAACGGAATGGACTGCATGCGCATCAACTGCGCACATGACGATGCGGGGGTGTGGACTCGGATGATCGAACACGTGCGACGAGCGAGCCGCGCACTTGGCCGGCCATGCGGCATTGCGATGGACCTCGGCGGCCCGAAGCTGCGCACGGGCCCCTTGGAGCCAGGACCGGCCGTTCTGAAGATTCGTCCCGAGCGCGATGCGTACGGGCGAGTCACCGCACCCGCGCGCGTATGGCTAGCGGCGCCGGGCGGCCATTCCGCGCCGTCGCCGGCAGATGCCGCTCTGTCGCTGCCAACCGCGTGGTTGAAGCAGCTTCAAATCGGGAGCACCCTGGAATTCTCAGACGCACGCGGTGCGCACCGCATCTTGAAGGTGGTGCACGTCGATGCCGAGGGAGTGTGGACGGAACTCTACAAGACGAGCTACCTGATTCCGGGTACCAAAATGCGCCGAGTCGGCGCAAGGGGCAAAGCGGCATCAGCGGTCCTCGGTGAGTTCACTTCGTGCGAAGAGCCCATCGTGCTGCACATGGGGGACACGCTTCTGGTCAATCGCAGTCTCGAGCCGGGGCGCAACGCGATCCGCGACGTTCGCGGGCGGATTTTGACGCCGGCCGTCATCGGTTGCACGTTGCCTGAGGTGTTCGAGGACGTGCGAAGCGGCGACGCCATCTGTTTCGACGACGGAAAGATCGGCGGTGTGATCCAAAGCATCGAGCCCGAGCGCGCCACGGTGAAAATCACCCGCGCGCGTGCCGGCGGTGAGAAGTTGCGAGCCGACAAGGGAGTCAACCTGCCTGATAGCGTCTTACGCCTGTCCTCGCTCACTGCGAGCGATATCGAGAATCTCGAGTTCGTCGTGCGCCACGCCGACATGGTCTCGCTTTCCTTCGCGAACAGCGCCGCGGACGTCGAGCTCTTGCAGCAACACCTCAAGCGGCTCGGGGGCGAGAAACTAGGCGTGATTCTCAAGATCGAAACGCGTCGCGGATTTGAAAATTTGCCGGAAATGCTCTTCGCGGCGCTGCGCTCGGCGAACTGCGGTGTCATGATTGCGCGCGGTGATCTTGCGGTCGAATGCGGTTTCGAACGGCTGGCGGAAGTGCAGGAGGAGATTCTCTGGATGTGCGAAGCAGCGCACGTGCCCGTAATCTGGGCCACGCAAGTACTCGAGAGTCTTGCGAAGGAGGGCTTCCCGTCGCGCGCGGAAATTACCGATGCCGCGATGAGCGAGCGCGCCGAATGCGTCATGCTCAACAAGGGGCCTCACATCCGTGAGGCGGTCGCTGTGCTCGATGACATTCTGCAGCGCATGGAGACGCACGTGACTAAGAAGCGCTCGATGCTGCGCGAGCTCAATGTGGCCAAACGATTCCTCCGGCAAGAGGGGCCGTGAAATGGCCGCGCTAGTTCCAACGGACCTTAACGAAGCCGATGCTTATCGGCGACGGCAAGACCGTGCACCGACCGGTAATTTTTTCACGTTGCTCATGTGTGTGAACAGGCGTTTGGTTTGGACGCCTGTCGGCGTCGCAAGCTGTTGATTATTTGCGCGCGACGCCTCACAAAGATGGTCAATGTTCGGCACTTGTTCACAGGCGATTGCCGTCCCTCGTGGCTGCGGCTGCCTGCAACACGGTCAATTAGACCTTTAAGCGATCATTAGCGGACAGCGCCGCCTTGACCCAGGCTGGCAACATTTATTTGCGTTGGCCGAGAGATACTACTGCGGGTTCTGGTGCATCTGCGGATGACAGTCCCAACTCGGTCACTGAAGCGCCTCGGGTCACTCTCGTCAGCGAGAGGAAACGGCTTGAAACAAGGCATTTGGGATTTTCGGCCTGTGGACCTTCTATCCACGAGCGAGTCTTGACATGCCCAAAATCCCTAGATGCACCAGAACCGGCCGCAGATTCCCAAGAATATTCACAAGCTGAATCAGCGGATTGCAGACGAGAATCCCGTACGGGCGCGGATCGCGGTGCTAATGAGTTGCTCCTGAAGCCTGGGATTCCGGTACTGCCACGCAGCGCGCGCAAGTACCTGCCGCTGCCCGTCGCTTATGCCGGAGGTGCGCGCCGGAATAGAATATCGTTGGGCGCGTTGCCTGATCGCAAATGTGTGTGCATCGGCCTGGTGCCGGCCGCAGCGCAGGGCACAAGGTTGCGCTCAAACTCCCGCGTGCACAAGTCCCACCCCGATCGCAATG
>OBLU010003293.1_pt1 | contig 14643 bp, 11 predicted proteins | sample 1518681 | NCBI WGS metagenome assembly OBLU01 (sample SAMEA3539304, study PRJEB22396) | soil metagenome | biome: tundra; feature: field; material: soil | place: USA | collected 2010-05 | depth 0.15 m
CGATCCTCGACGTCGACAAGGCGAAAACCGTCGTCGTCCTCAAGCGCAGCATGGCGACGGGATTCGCGGGGGTCGACAACCCGCTGTTCTACAAACCGAATACGCTGATGCTGTTCGGCGACGCGCGCGCCTCGGTTGCTGCCCTCGTCGCCGAGGTCAAAAAGCAGTAGGTGGTGCTTTGCCTGTGGACGCGACGCTGCGCAGAGCGTTGAGCAGATCCGCGGGAGCCGTGTCCTTCACGACGTAACCGACGGCGCCGCTCTTCAGCGCCTCGACCATTCGCTCGTGGCCGCCAAATGACGTGAGCATCATCACGCGCGTTCCTGGTGCGGTCTCGACGAGCCGGCGCGTGGCCTCGATGCCACCCATGCCGGGCATCGAGAGGTCCATCAGCACCACGTCGGGATGCAGTTCCTGTGCCATCTCGAGAGCCTGCTCACCGGAGTCCGCAAGTCCCACGACCTCGATATCAGGCTCGTGCCCCAGGAACGAGGCAAGCCCCTTGCGTACGACCGGGTGGTCGTCCACGATCATGACGCGCGTCGCTAGAGCGGACATCTGCAATCCACTCTACTCGATGGGCAGCGTCAAAACGACGAGCGTGCCACGACCTGGTTCGGAGTCAATGGTGAGCGTGCCTCCGGCCTCCTCGGCAACCTCGACGATCGCCGCAGTTCCGAGGTGCCCATCCGCTCGCTGGCGCTCCATGTCTTTCTGACTGAAGCCTCTCCCATCATCCTGGATGCTGAGGACCGCCGAGCGCTCCTCGGTGACGAGTTCAACCTTGACGTTCTTGGCGTGCGCGTGCGCAGCGACGTTGCGAAGGATCTCGTTGGCAACGCGGAAGATCAGCGCAGCGCGATCCTCACGAAGGCGGAGGTCGGGCGGGAGATCGAGCTCATAATTCGTTCCCTTGCGCTTGACCGCCCGAAGGACCTCGACAAGTGCAGCCTGGAGACCCTCTCGGCGCAGGGTCGGCGGTGCAAGTTCAATGATCAAGGTGCGCAGATCCTTCATCGCGCCGCGCGTTTGGTCCGCCGACGTCTCGAGGAGTTCCAAGAGCTCGCCTTCGCCGTTGCCGCCAGGCGCCGCGCCCTTCAGATGCGACGCCTCGGCCGAGAGCGCAAACGCCATTCCGGCCAGGCTCTGCACCGGGCCGTCGTGGAGGTCGCGTGCAATCCGGCGTCGCTCCGCCTCGCTCGCCCCCAGCGCCTTCTGCAGGTTCTTCTCGATTTCCTCCTGGTCCGCTTTCTGCTGTGTCTCGTACTCATTTACGGCGCGAGCGAAGATGATCACAAACACGTGCAACAGGATGACGGGCGCCAGCAGCGCCATGAACCCGACCGTCCTCGCGTTGTCGTACATCGTCACGAACGCGAACGCTGCGAAGCCATAGCCAATGCTGTACGGCAGCACAACGAGCCGCTGGCGCAGCACGCGGCTCATTTGCGTGCTGGGATCCGAGAGGTAGATGACCAGCGCCAGGAATCCCGAATTCAGTGTGAAGTGGACGACTCCAGCGGCAAGGCCGGCGACGAGGTCTGATCCCGTGCCGTGTCCCGTCCCGGGTCCGTGGATCCACGCAAATGCACTCCAGGCCGCGACGTTGGCGAGGAATGTGTTGGCGATGTTGAAGGTCGTGCGAAACCAGCCGTTGCGGAGACGTACGGCCGAGCCGGTCGCCTCGGAGAGCGCGCCGACTGCCGCCCCCGCCGGTCCGAATGTGACCGACAGTCCGAGGTGAATGAAGGGCGTCGGGACCCAGGAGACGTTGGCTTGATGGGCCATCCTGACCGTGAACAAAGCCATCAGGAAGATGGTCAGTCCGGCGGTAGCGCAGGTCACAAGGTCGACATCGACGTGGACGGTGAGAATTGCAACGACGGCCACAATCGAGGCGGCAATGGCTACGGCCACGACATAGGCAACCAGCCCGACGTTGTACTCGACGGGTCCCAGCGACTGCGTTTTCGGGAGCAGATCTAGGCTTCGGATCCTCGTCGAAACGCCGCGAAACAAGCCGACTTTCTCTGCCCCATTTGCCCGGGGTGCGACGGCATCCTGCGCCATGGTTCGATCCTATTCCGCAATCGGCGTATGGCGCGGTGGACGTGACAGCATTGTCAGCGCGTGATGGTGCAAAACCCCAGTCCGTACATGACGTTTGACGCGTTACGGCGACTCCGCTGCATCGCGTGCGTCAGTGATCACAACGCGAAGATTTGGCGAAGAAATGTGAACGCAAGATCGCGCGGAAGGTCTTAAGCCCAGAGAACCCCCAGAGGATTACAGTAGGTGCAACACCCACGCGTCGGCGGTTAGGTATCACGCTACCCGCTGGCGCAAATTCCTAGGAGGTTCCCATGGCTACTTGGGGCGACAACGAGAACTGGGGCTAACAACCCCTAGAGGTGCCCGGCACTCACTGTAGAGCGCCGGTGTGACGATCTATTGGGTAATTCCGTGACGGCCTGTTAACGGGTCGATCGCGTCATTATCACGGAGGGGCCTGTCGAGGCGGGCCGCCGGGTGCGCACATGCGCGCATTCGGCCCCGGGTTGACGGCCGCTCGCGTACGCTTGCGTCGCGATTGAGAACTCCTGAAAGGACCCCACGCTGAGAGCCGCGGCGGGTGCTTCGACCGCCCCGTTGCGCGCGCCTCGACGTGCGCTGAGCCCGGCTGTTCGGCTGCTCGTCGCGGCAGGGACTTCCAGCTACGGAGACTGGCTGACGACGGTTGCGCTAGTGGTGCTGCTGTTCCGAGCGACCCAGTCCCCGATCGGCCCGGCGGTCTACATGATCGCCCGCGTGGCCCCGCGGCTTGTCGGCCCGTTTCCGGGCGGTGCGCTCGCCGATCGATACGGTCCTGCCCCCATCGCCGCTGGGTGCGCCGTCGTTCAGGGTCTGCTCACCGCCTCGATCGTGGTCTTCGCGGACAGCAAGATCATCTGGCCGATCTTTGTCGTGGTGGCCCTCGCTCAGTTCTTCAGCTCGGCTGCCCAGCCGTGCTACGGAGCGCTCATCCCTCGGGTCACCGATGCGGCGGGACTCGGACGCATCCAGGGCGTCTACTCGGCGCTCAACAGCTCAAGCCTGATGGTTTCCCCCGCAATCGGTGCCCTGGTGCTCCCGTTCACGGCACCCGAGGTGCTCGTCGCCATCGACGCCGTCACGTTCTTCTTTGCCGCTGCGCTGGTCGCAACCCTTGCGGGCGTGGGCAACGAGGGCGCCCAGCCCGAGACGAGCACGCGGCGTATGTCGGCGGGGATTCCGATCGTGCTCCGCGATCCGATGCTCCGATTCCTCGCGGCCGCATACATCTCCAACGCCGCGGCGGTGACGGCTCTCCAGGCGGTCCTGGTGGTGGCCGCGGCTGACCGGTTCGGTCACGACACGGCCGTCGGCTGGCTCTACGCCGTCATCGGCGCCGGTTCGCTGATCGGCACGCTCCCGGTGATCCGCAAGACTCCCGAACGCGTCAGTCAGAGGCCGATCATCGCGTTCACCGTCCTCGAGCTCGCGCCGCTGACGGCCTTCGTCTTCGTTACCAACATCCCGCTTGCCGTCGCGCTGCTCTTCCTCAGCGCCGTCGGATCCACCCTGTATCAGACGAGAGGCGCGGTCGGACTGCAGCAGCGTGTCCCCCGGGAGCTGCTCGGACGCACCACAGCGGTTGAGCGTTTCGCCGGCTATCTCGGTATGTTGCTCGGTGCCATTGCGGCGGTCTCGCTTGTCCAATCGCTTGGCTGGGAGTCGACCGTGCTCATCGTCTGCGCGGCCGGCGCGACCCTCCTGTTCATCATCGCGGTCAGCGAGGGCGGCGCACCCGCCTGACGTACCCGCCCCTGTCAGCATGCCGGGAAGAGCCGCAAAGAGTTGTGCAGATGTGAACAACGCTTGTTAACTCAGCCCAAGCACCGCGAACGCAGCGAGCGTCGACACGGCAGGCTCACCAGGCCAACCTCGCCATTTGACATGTCGGGGACTTGGTGCCGGCGGTATCCATGGAGGCGGAAATGGCAGAAGGCGCAGGCTGGGGCTGAGTCCCGGCTCGTGATCCCCGAGCCGCTCGGGGTTTCTGAATCCGTTGGTGCGACGTCGTGGGCTCCTCTGCCCACGGCGTCGCGCTCGTTTCCCGTTCCCGCCCCAGGAGTGCCATGCCGATCGACACCGCCCGGTTCTTCCCACGAGCCGCGGAGACGTTCCCCAGAGCAGATCGATCCACACGTCTCCTCGTCGCAGCCGGGATCTCGACCTACGGAGACTGGCTGACCGTCGTCGCCCTCGCCGTCCTGCTCTTCGGTCTCACCCACCGCCCTGAGGCGCCGGCGCTCTACATCCTCGCGCGGTTCGCGCCGAAGGTGCTCGGACCCACGCTGGGCGGATCTCTGGCGGACCGTTACGGGCCGAGCCTGGTCGCCGGATATTCGGCCCTGGCGCAGTGCGTCCTGACCCTCGCCATCGTGGTCTTTGCGAACAACGGGACGATCTGGGCCATTCTTGTCGCCGTCGCCTGCTCCGGCTTCCTGGGATCGGTCGCCCAGCCCGCTTACGGCGCGTGCATCCCGCGCGTCACCTCGGCTCCCCGCCTCCTGCGGGTCAACACGCTCTACAGCGGTCTCTTTGAATCGAGTGTGCTGGTTGCGCCGGTCGTCGGCGCGCTGGTGCTGCCCTTTGTTCAGCCGCAGATCCTCGTCGCCGGCGACGCAGCCTCGTTCGGGCTTGCCGGCCTGCTCGTCCTGTCGCTGCGCCTCGCTCCGGTGGAGTCGGGGCCGGCGCGCACGGTCGAGCGGTCGAGCGCGGCCGCAGTCGTGGCCCGCGATCCGATGCTCCGCACCCTGGCCGCGTCGTTCTTCTGCAGTGCGGCGGCCATCACCGCATTGCAGGCGGTCCTCGTCGTCGCCGCGGCGCAACGCTTCGGGCAGGCGACCGAGGTGGGATGGCTCTACGCAGCGGTCGGCGCCGGAGGTGTCGCGGGAAGTCTCGTGCTCCTGCGCTGGACCCCGCGCAGCATCAACGCCCGAGGGGTCGCGCTTGGCTTCCTGCTCGAGGTGGTGCCACTCGGGCTCTTCGCGCTGGTCGGCGGGCTGCTCCCGGCGCTCGGGCTCCTCTTCGTCAGCACGGCAGCAGCGGCGCTCTACCAAACTCGCGGGCAGACCACCCTCCAGCAGCGTGTTCCCGCCGAATTGCTCGGCCGGGTCAATGGCGTCATGCGCCTGCTCCTGTACGCGGGGATGCTGGTCGGCGCCGTCGCCGCGGTTGCCCTTGTGGAGCCGCTCGGCTGGACGGCGCTGGTGCTCGGCGCCGCGGCAGCCTCGGTCGTGGCCTTCGTCCCCGCGTCGTTCACCTACCGGCGGGGTCCACGGCGTCCCGACGAGGTCACCCTCGCCGGGACACCGATGGTCCTGGTGTCAGATCAGACCGCGACCGCTTCGCGGGCTTCCTTCTCGATGGGCAAGCCCACCGAGTTGCCCCACTCGCTCCACGACCCGTCGTAGTTGCTCACCCGGGGGAAGCCGAGCAGGTAGCTCAGCACGAACCACGTGTGCGACGAGCGCTCACCGATCCGGCAGTAGGTGATCACCGACTTGTCGTCGGTCACGCCCTGCGCGGCGTAGAGCTCGCGGAGCGCGTCGGCCGGCTTGAACGTGTCGTCGTCCTGGATCGCCTGTGCCCAGGGGATGTTGGCGGCACCGGGGATGTGTCCGGCGCGCTGTGCGCCCTCATTCGAGTACTCCGGGGGCGCGGAGATCTCGCCCTTGAACTCCGCGGGCGAGCGCACGTCGACGAGTGCGCGGCCCTCGGCACCAAGCGACTTCTCGACGTCGCCTCGGAAGCTGCGAATCGAGGTGTCGGCTTCGGCCGCCTTGTACGAGGTGGCCGTGAACGATGGGGCATCCTCGGTGACTTCGCGCCCCTCATCGATCCACTTGCGACGCCCGCCGTTGAGCAGACGGATGTCAGCGTGGCCATAGATCCTGAAGGTCCAGAATGCGAACGCCGCGAACCAGTTCCGGAAGTCGCCGTAGAGGACGAGCGTGGTCTCGGGGGTCGCCCCGACCCGCGAGAGGAGTTGCTCGAACTGCTCCCTGGAGAGGATGTCACGGCGGACGGTGTCGTTGATGTCGCGCTTCCAGTCGACCAGGGCCGCGCCGGGAATGTGCCCCAGCTCGTACGAGGCCGACGGGTCGTAGTCGACTTCGAGCACCCGCACCTGCGGGTCGGTGAGGTGACCGGCCAGCCACTCGGTGGTGACCAGGACCTCTGGATGGGCGTATTCGGTCATGAGGAGATGCTCCTGTTGCTGTTGGCTGTTCCTGAGCGGCAATCGGCCGCACGCTTGCGAGATGTCGGACGCGGGCGCTTCGCCGTCGCGTTCCCGGACTTCACGATGCCTAGGCCGGACAGCTTGCCCTGTCAGATCGGCAGCGTCCCCAGTCGAGCCAGCGACGGCGCGTCAGCCGCGGTGTCTCGTCCATGTGTGAGCCGGATGGTATGGAATCCCATGCGCCGAAGTCAAGTTTCTCGGGTCGGCCCGCGTCAGTCAGGACGCAACGCGCTCCTCGATTCGCCGCGCCAGCACGTAGGCTCGACTGGTCTGAACCTCGACGTCCGGGTAGGGTGATCGCACCAGTCGCGCCACCACCTCGAATCCGGCCGATGTGATGTCGCCCGTCAAGCGCTCGAGATCGAAGAAGCGGAAGTCCATGTCGACGGCGACCCCGAGCATCTCGTCGGCGTGCACCGTTGCATCGCCCTGCTCACCGAGGTGGACGGCAACCAGGAGGAGTCCCCGGTCGGCGAGGGTGCGATGGAACTCGCTCAGGGCGGCGCTCACCTCGGCGTCGCTGGTGAGGTGGATGATCGAGTAGAACGCGATCGCTCCCTGCCAGCGTCCGTCACGGGCGGCCAGCGCCGTCATGCTGCCGACCTCGAACGACAGTCCCGGGTGTAAGGCCGTGGCCCGGGCGACCATCGCGGGTGAGAGATCGATCCCGGTGACGGCGAGGCCCAACGAGGCGAGGAAGGCGCCCACCTGGCCCGGACCGCATCCCGCGTCGCACACCGAGGGGCTGTCCCCGAACTCCTCCTGCAACTGCTCGGCGAACGCGGTCAGGAGCGCTCGGTCGAGCGGTTTGTGGCGGAGTTCGCCGTGCACCCGGTCGACATATGGGTCGGTGACCGCGTCGTAGCTCATTCGCACCCGTGCCTGCTGATCCGGCGCGCGGTCGCCGCCTGGTATCTTCGCGGCGTTATGCGTCCTTGGACCGCTCGCGCCCTCGCCGCCGGCGTCGACGCCGTGTGCCTCGCCCTGTTCGTCGCCCTCGGACGCGCGAGTCATGACATCTCCTCAGGAATCGCGTGGTACCTGACCGTGCTCTGGCCGTTCCTGGTCGGATGGTTCGTCGTCGCCCTCGCGGTAGGCCTGTACAAGTCGCCGATCGATCGATGGGTGATGCTCACATGCACCTGGGTTGCCGGCACCGCACTCGCGCTCGGGCTGCGAGCCGCGGTCACCCATCGCACGACCCCGATCGCGTTTATCATCGTGGCCTATATCTTCATCGGCTTGATCACGTTCGGGTGGCGCCTGTTCGTGCGCGGCCTCGCGTGGGTGCGCGGCCGGGAGTCGACCGAGTCGCGGATCAGCTGATCACCCGTCGCCGGAAGTTGCGCGTGCCCGTCCACAGGAACAGCGCGCTGAACCCGAGCAGCACCGGGTAGACCACCCAGAGCGACATGTGGGGCGCTGTCGTGAGTGCACCGCGCATGCCCTCATTGATGTAGATCAGCGGATTGACCAGCACGAGCACCTGCAGCCAGTGGAACCCGCCGATCGTGACCGGCGAAAGCGTCGTCCACGAGTAGTACGTGCCGCCGAGAAAGGTCAGCGGCAGGATGATGATCCCGAAGAGCAAAGGCACCGTCCGCGGGTCGAAGATCGTCCCGAACGTGAGCCCGAGCGACGAGCAGGTGATGCACGCGAGCGGGATCAGCGTGATCAGCTCGAGCCAGTGCACCTGGAGGTCGATGTGCACCCCGCCCGCGTGGACGACGGCGGCAATCGGGAACACGATCGCCGCAGCGAGCAGGCCCTGGATCGCTCCGAAGAGCACCTTCTCAATCGCCACCAGCGACACGGGAAGCGGCGCGAGCACGCGATCCTCGATCTCCTTCGTGTACCCGAACTCCTGGACCATCGGCAGGGCGACGGCCTGGATTCCCTGGAACATGATCGAGAGCCCGACGACGCCGGCAACGAGGATCGTCGCGAAGGCCGACTCCCCAGCCGCACCGTGGCCTCCACCGACTCCCTGGCCGATCGTCGGGAACACGTAGAGGAAGACGAAGCAGAGCAGGAACGGCTGGATCACCGTCCGCGGGATGAACTCGCGCAAGCGCTTCTTCAGCACCACGAGGTCGCGCAGCAGCAGCGCGCCGAAAGCGATGCGCGACGAGGTCACCGACGAGCGCAGCGGCGGGAGCGCAGGCGTCGTCGCTGCCTCCCGGGTGTCGGTCACCGCGGTCATTCGCGAAGCTCCTTGCCAGTGAGGTTGATGAACACGGTCTCCAGGTTGGGCTCGGCCACCTGGACGTCGCGGACGGAGAAACCGCCACGGTCAGCGCTGTCGATGACCCGGAGGAGCACCCGGTCCCCACCGCGCACCGCAAGTTGGACGGTTCCCCTGCGCGTCACCGCCGACGCGACCCCGGCGACGTCCTGACGCAATCGCACCGCGAGTGCCTCCAGGTCGCCGTCAGCGGTGATCGTGACCATCGTATCGGCGCCGATCGTCTCCTTGAGACGCGCCGGAGTGTCCAGAGCCAGGATCCGGCCGTGGTCCATGATCCCGATTCGGTTGCAGAGGCTGTCCGCCTCCTCCATGTTGTGGGTCGTGAGGAGCACTGTCTGGCCGCCGGTGTGCAGTTCGCCGAGGATCTCCCAAAGCGCGATCCGACTCTGCGGGTCGAGACCGGCTGTCGGCTCGTCGAGAAAGAGGACCGCCGGGTTGTGCAGGATGGCCCGGGCCACCATCAGTCGTTGGGCGAGCCCCCCCGACAGGGCCATCACCGGCGCTTTGGCTCGCTCGGTCAGACGGAACTTCACGAGCATCTCGTCGGCTGCCTCGCGCGAAGCACGCGACCCCATCCCGAAGAACCGGCCGTGAAAGTACAGGTTCTCCCAGACCGTGAGCGCGCGGTCAAGCGTGTTGGTCTGCGGCACCACACCGATGAGTTGCTTGGCGACCGCCGGGTGCGCAACCACGTCGATGTCGCCGACCAGGGCCCGGCCGTGCGTCGGGATTGTGCGCGTGGTGAGCATGCTCGCGGTGGTGGTCTTGCCGGCACCGTTGGGACCGAGCAGACCGAAGATCTCGCCGCGGAAGACCGTGAGGTTCAGGCTGTCGACTGCGCGCACCGTCCCTGTGTAGATCTTGGTGAGATCGACCGTGCGGATGACCCCAGGTTCCATTGCGGGAACGATATATCGTCGAGCCGTTTCCGCGTCAACCTGCCGATCCGCCGGGCGAGCGGGGCCTAAACTCGGACCATGGCCGGTGTCGTCCTCCTGCTCGTCCTCGGCGTCGGCGTCGGCGCGCTCATCCTCTGGGGAATACGGCTGCCCCCGACGAGGCCGCGCCCGGACAGCCGCTATCGAGGCAGGACCTACATGTCGGTCCACCGCAAGCTCAAGAGCAAGAAGCCACCGGACTGACGCGTCGGCTCATCACTCGCGAAGCTGGAAGGGCACCGACGTCACCACCACTCCCGGGTGATGCAGCAGCGCGAGCTTGAACGCAAGCTCAGACTGGTTGTGAAGGATCGTCTGGTACCAGCTACGCGGCAGGACATCGGGGAGGACAACCGTCACGGTGTGATCACCCTCGCGATGACAGGTGTCGATGAAATTGATCACCGGGCTGATCAACTCGCGGTACGGCGATGTGAGCACGCGCAACTCCACACTCGGCGCCCATCGCTTCCATCGCTCAGGGAGCGTCGCGTCACGCTCGTCGTCCCTGTCGACACGGACGTGCACCGCGGTAATCCTGTTCGCGGTGGTGATGCTCAGGGCGTATTCGATCGCCGCGGCGCTGGCGGCGTTGAGGTCGTTGATCGGAACGATCACGCGTTGCTTGCCGACCACGTGTCGCTTCGGCACCGATGCAAGCTCAGCTCTCACCTGCGTGTAATGCCGGTGGATCGCCCAGAAGCCGAGCGAGAGCAACGGCACGAGCACCAGGACGATCCACGCCCCCTCGAGGAACTTCGTGCCGGCCACGATGATCGCGACGGTCCCCGTGATCACGGACCCCGCCGCGTTGATTGCGAGCTTGGTGTGCCATCCGCGTTCGCGACCGCGCAACCAGTGCACCACCATGCCGGCCTGCGACAGCGTGAAGCAGATGAAGACACCCACCGCGTAGAGGGGGATCAACGCGTGGGTGGTCCCGCCGAAGGCGATCACCAGCGCGATGGCGAGCGCGCCGATGACGAGGATGCCGTTCGAATATGCGAGCTTCAAGCCCCGGTGGCTGAATTGATGTGGGAAATAGTCGTCGCGTGACATCACGGCCGCGAGGCGTGGAAACCCGTTGAAGGAGGTGTTGGCAGCCAGCAGGAGGATCGCCGCTGATGAGATCTGCACGATGTAGAAGAGCGGGCTGTTGGCTGCGGTGGCCTGCCCGATCTGCGCGATGACGTTGGCCTGATCCGTTGGAATCGCACCGATGCTCCGCCCGAGCAGCGCCACGCCGAGGAACAGGGCGCCGAGCAGGCACGCCAGGATGGTCAAGGTGCGCGCGGCGTTGCGCGACTCGGGGGGCTCGAAGGCCGGGACGCCGTTCGCGATCGCCTCGACGCCGGTCATGGCGGTGCATCCGCCTGCGAACGCACGGAGCACCAGGAACAGGGTCACTCCCTCAGTCGCACCCGGCACGGCGTGGAGATGTTGTGGCGGATTGCCGTTCACGATCCGAAACGCAGCCACGACGAGCAGCGCGCCGAGCGAGAGAACAAAGATGTACGTCGGCAAGATGAACGCGGCGCCGGCTTCGCGAACGCCGCGGAGATTGACCACGATCAGCACCACGATCGCTGCGACGTCGATGACCACGCGATACGGGTTGAGGCCCGGCGCGAACGCGATCAGCGCCGCGACTCCGGCCGTGACCGACACCGCGACGGTCGTCAGGTAATCGACCATCAGCGCACCTGCAGCGACGAGTCCGGCTGTGCGGCCGAGGTTCCGGCTCGCGACGGTGAACGATCCCCCACCGTTCGGATAGGCGTGAATGGTCTGCCGGTACGAGAAAGCGACCACGGCAAGCAGCACGACGATCGCGATGGCGATCGGGATGTCGAATGCGACACCGGCGGTGCCGGCGAGCACCAGGACGTAGAGGATCTCGTCTGGCCCATAGGCCACCGAGGAGAGAGCGTCAAGGCCGAACGCTCCGATGGCTGCGGTCTTGGTCAGGCGTTCGTGCCGCTGAGCCGAGCTGGGCAGCGGTCGTCCGAGCAGGGCGCGACCCAGGACTCGCATCCGGCCGGATTATCACACGGGTTACAGGCGGCACCATCAGCCGAATCGCGCACGTGCTCTAGGTTCGTGCGTGCCACGGCCACGTAGGATTGCGGCGTGCGGGTCTGTGTTCTCGGGCCTCTTGAGGTCCGCGACGGGTCGACCGTTATCGCACGCGGGGGGAAGCAACAGCGCCGAGTCCTGGCAGGGCTCGCCCTCGGCGGCGGAAAGCCCGTGTCCCTGTTCGGGCTCGAGGCGGCGGCCTGGGGCGACGACCCACCACCGACGTCGCGGCACACGATCGCGACCCACGTGCTGCGGCTTCGAGCGTCCGGCCTGGCCATCGCCACCACTGCGGACGGATACCGCCTCGACACCACGACGGATGCGCAGGAATTCGAACGGGCGCTCGAGATTGCGCGCGACTCGCCGGCGAGCGATGCGCCGCGGGCAATCGCCGTTCTCCGTGACGCGGTGCAGCTGTATCGGGGCCGTTCATTTCCGGAGTTGGATCACCTTCCCGAAGCCGAGGTCGAAGCCGCGCGGTTCGAGGAATTGGTCGAGGGTGCGCGTGAGCAACTCCTCCGCGCCCAGCTGGCCGTGGGGCCGGCGGATGTTCTCGTTGGTCCGGCGCGCGCCCTCGTGGCCGAGCAGCCGTTTCGGGAGCATCGATGGGAGGTCCTCATGCTCGTGCTCTACCGATCCGGACGCCAGGCCGAAGCGCTCGACGTGTACGCGGAGGCGCGCACCAAACTCGCCGAGGAGCTCGGCGTGGAACCGGGTCCCGCGCTGCAGCGCATGCAGCAGGCAGTCCTCTCGCAAGACCCGGCGCTCGATGCCGAGGCCGGCGGCGCTGTCGAGGCGGCATCAAGACACGCCCGCCTTCCAGGCACCGCGACGCGGCTGATCGGCCGTGGAGCTGAGTTGCGGGATCTCGCGGATGCGTGGCACCGTGCCCGTCTCGTCACGCTGGTGGGACCGCCGGGAGCTGGGAAGACCCGGCTGGCGCTCGAGGCAGCCGGCAACCACGACGCCGTGGTGTGGTATGTCGACGTCGAGCATCTTCCCGCGACCGAACCGATGGCGGCGGCGATCCTTGATGCCGTTGCGCCGGCATCCCGATCGCGTGATGCCGTCGAGGGCCTTGTCGACCGGCTGGTCGATGCGACCGGGATGCTCGTACTTGACGGGTGCGAACGCCGGCTCGCCGAGGTCACCGCGCTGGCGAGACATCTGCTCGCCGCCTGCCCCGCGTTGCATATCCTCGTGACGAGTCGAGAACGCCTCGGCGTTCTCGACGAGGCTTTGATCCCGATTGGCCCCCTATCGCCGGGCGACGCCCTGGCTCTGCTCAACGACCGAGCGCGGCTCGTGAATGTTCATTTCTCCATCGCTGCCGCTGACGAACTCCGCTTCTATCGGCTGTGCGACCTCGTGGATCGCCTGCCGCTCGCGCTGGAGCTTGTCGCCCGCCACTTCAACCTGCTCAGCGTTCGCGAGCTGACCAGCCTGGTGGAAGCCGACCTCGGGAGATGGGCGGGTCGATCCGCCGGTGGTCGCGACGGCCTCTGGCTCGCGCTCGACACCAGCGTTGCGACCCTCTCCGACGACGAGCGCCGGGTCATGCTCGCCTTCGCGGTCATGGTCTCGGATTCGGACACGGGGCTGCTCGCCGCCGTGGTGGACCCGGCGTTCGCAGGCGATCTCCACGAGGTCGTCGGACGCCTCGTCGACGCGAGCCTTCTGCAGGTACGGAGTGCCATCAACTCGACGCGCTGCCAGCTCCTGCGCACCGTCGCCGTGCATACGTTGGAGTCGGCCCCGCCCGGCGCTGCCACCCAGGCTCGCGCTCGCTATCGCGGGGCGGTGCTGGACCGCGTCGAGGTGATCGTGCCGCGCCTGGCATCGCCGGACCGGACCGAAGCGTTGCAGGAGCTCGACCGTGAGATGCCGCATGTGCGAGCGGTGTTCGGCGAGCTCTGCACCACCAGCGGTCACCACGAACTGGCGACGCGGGGATTGGACGTCGCAACACGACTGACGGACTACTGGCTCGGGCGCCGTCCCGCGGAGGGGTTGGAGTGGCTGATCCGGCTCGTCGCCGCCGTAGATCCGTCGCCACAACTTCGCGCCGAGGCCATGCTCCGCTGCGCCCATCTCGCCTACTGGCTCACCGAGTTCACCCAGGGCGCAGCAATGGCGTCCACAGCGCGCGATCTGTTCCGTGACCTTGGCGACTCGCTCGGCGAGGGTCGTGCGTTGCGCCGTCTGGGCGCTATCGCGGCCGCGACCGACGATCTCACCGCCGCGCGCCGTTTCCTCGAAGAGTCGTTCCGCCGGCTCGACGATGCCGGCGTCGAAGCGGAGACCGGGGTCACCCTCCTCCACCTCGGATCGCTGCTCGCCGACGAAGGTGACGTCGGCGCCGCCATTCCAGCCTTGCGGCGAGCGCTTCGCATCGCCACCGGCGGCGGCGACCCCCTGGCGCGCGGACAGGCCCTCACCGCCATGCTCCTGGCTCAATGGAAGGGTGGGGACCTCGAGGCGGCGCTGCTGTCAGGGGAAGCGGCGCTCGAGCTGTTTCAGGAATTCGGTCATCGCGCCATGGAAGGGACCGTCGCGTACCGACTTACAGCAGTCAATCGCGGCCTGGGACGCGCCGACGCGGCTCGCGCCAACGCGCAGCGGGCGATCGACGCAGGAACTGAGGCGAGCACCCGCACGACCGTTGCCCTCGGACACCTTGGTCTCGCGCGGCTCGACATGGATGAGCGTGAACTCACCGACGCAACGGGTCACCTCGAATCGGCCCTTGCCGGCATCGATCCGGCGGCCGATCGCTGGGTGTTGGTCGAAGCGCTCGAAGGGGTCGCGCGACTGCTCACGATGCTCGGGCGATCCGGCGCCCCCCGGCTTGTCGGCGCCGCCGCCGCCATCCGCGGCGAGATCGGCCAGCCAGTCCCGCCCACCGAAGTTGCGGACCTGGCCACGACGAGAGCCGTGATGACTGCCGGACCCGACGATGCCCGCGAGGATGCCGTCACCCCGATGGGCTCGGCGGTCGACGCGCACCGGGTGGCGACCGAGGCTCTTCGCACAACCGCCCGCGCCCTCCC
>OBLU010003294.1_pt1 | contig 14641 bp, 9 predicted proteins | sample 1518681 | NCBI WGS metagenome assembly OBLU01 (sample SAMEA3539304, study PRJEB22396) | soil metagenome | biome: tundra; feature: field; material: soil | place: USA | collected 2010-05 | depth 0.15 m
AGAGAACTCCAGTTGAACAGGGTGGATGTCACTCCCGCGACGCTGTACCTCGAGGAGCAGAGTATCTCCAATGCGTCTGTAAAAGAAATCAAACAACATGCCTCCCACCCGCACGTTATGTATCTCAAAGTCGTTCCATCCGGCAGGCACATGTGGCGCCAGCACCACGCTGGACTTCAGCGCATTGACTTCGAGGCCGAACAGTCCGTGCATCAGCGGAGTGATGACCATGGCCGACGACCAGATCTGGTGCGGCGTGCTGGTGGCGAGCTGAGTGTAATAGTCGCCCGAGAGCACTTCAGTCACGCGCCCCGGGGAGCCGTCGTGCGCGAGTTGCGCGTTGGCCATGAGGTTGGCGTAGCCGTAGATCGGGCGGTGGTAGCGGTATCCGGCAAGCGAGGCCCATCCGGTGAAGAGCGGCCACACGCTGCCGAAGTGGTATCCCGTGGGCCCATAGTTGGGGTCCTGCTGGGAGATGATGCGCATGCCCCAGTCGGCCTGATGCGCGGGCCCGGCCATCACGTTGAGAAACAGATCGCTCTTGCGCTGATCGAGTTCGCCGAACCACAGGGGCACGGTGCCGAGCACACTGGGCTTGTCGATGAGCTTGCCGGCGCTGTCGAGCGCGTAGCCGTAGGAGTTCGCCTGCGGTGACCAGAAGAGCTTCTCGATGGAGGTGCGCTGCTGCGTGGCTTCGTGATCGAGGGTTTGCGCGACGTTGGACTTCCCAACCGCGCGCGCCAGGTTGGCCAGCGCTTCGACTCCAGCAACGCCGACACCTGCCTGATACAACTCGCCCGTGAGTTCACCCTCAGCCGTGCCTGGCTGCTGGTCCGGAATGAAGCGTAACGGACCGCCCTCGATCCAGCCGTGCCCGACATTCAGGTTCTTGGAGAGCCCGTTCGGCCCATAGCTGGACTTTAGATATTCGTACGCATGCCACAGGCTGTCCCAGTGATCGCGCGCGAAGGCAACGTCACCGCTGCTGCGGACGTAGTCGTCGAATCCCACGATGAAAAGCGGTGTGCCGTCGGCAGAGGCCGTGCCGTAGGGATAGTCCTTCCACCAGTCGATCAGCTTCACGCTCTGGGCAATTTCGTGGGGAATCTTGCCGTCGGGCCGCTGGTACTGCATCAGGAATTCGAGCGTCGTGCGGGTGGTGGCAAAGTCGCCGATGGCATTGAGGGCCAGCGAGGTCCACATGGAGTCGCGGCCAAAATACCAACTGAATCCCGGGCGATGGCTGCCGCTTGAGACGTTGTAGCCGGCGACCAGGCCCTTGCCGGCGAAGGGCTCGTCCACCAAGCCCTGGAAGGTGCTGATTCGCGACCAGTCGTAGGCGAGCTGCAGATTGCGGTCGGGCAGGGAGAGCTTCACGGTGCTGTCGAGATAGCGCGAGTAATAGTCGCGGGCGTCGCTCACCAGCGAATCGTCAGCGGTGAGCAGCTTGTGATAGAGTGCGTCGGCCTGCTGCTGATTTTCGAACGAAGCAGCCATCGCGAAGCGATACGTCGTGTTGCCCTTGGCCGCCGGACCGAAGGAAATGACGTCAGTGTGTCCAGCCGAATAGTTATCGTTGTATGTTGTGGTCGTGGCGCTGGCATTCGTCGCCCCGGCGACGGCGAAGAAAGCGTGACGGTCGCTGCTGAAGCGGAACGCCTTGAGTTGCGCATCCCATTGACTGTAGGCGTCGCCCATGCCCGCAGGCCACATCCACGCCACGTCGGGGACAAACGACGCCTCTACTGCGACGGGATCGAAGCTGTTGACCTCAATGGTGACGATGGCTCCGCGCTCGTTCACCGGGGCGAACCAGGTCGCGCACGCGGTGAAGCTGTCGTAGATGTAGTGAACGGAGACGGATTCCGGGCGAACCGTGATGGTTCGTGGCAACCCGCTGCCGTCGAGAAGAACGTCGCCAACCCGGAACTTCAGTTTGAAGTCGCGGAGGAGCTTCAGGGGATAAATCCAGGCTTCGAAGATGCCGTCTTCGTGGCCGAACAGTCCAGCGCGAGGGCTGACGGCGTCGAGAAATTGCCAGTCACGCGCGGCGCGAGTAAGCGTCATGCCGCCGGATTTGCCGCAGTTGGATTGGGCGAGCAGCGGGGAAGCGACGGCGAAACCGAGGGCGAAGGGTATGAGAAACTTTCGGAAGCTCATCGGTTTGCGATGTTAGAAGAATCGGGGAGCAGAGGCAACTCGCGCGGGCCAGCGATGACAAATCCGATGGCCGCCCCATCATGCGCCACTCGCCTGCGTGAAAATCAAGTCCCGATACAAAAGCCCAATCCGCATGGCGGACTGGGCTCTCGCAGTTCTGAAGAAGGGAAACTCTATCCCTTGTTAATCCGAATGTCCCCGGTATCGGCGTTGATCTGCAACTTGGTCGCGCCGTTACCGATTGTGCCCGTGGTGTGGGACGAGCCGTTCGTTTCCTCGTTCCTCAGGGGACTGAAGTCGGAGCTGATGTCGCCCTTATGCGTCGTGGCATCGACCTGGAACCCGGCATTAGCAGGAAGGATTACGGTGATGTCGCCGTGCTTGCCAGTCAGCACCATCTTGCCGATCGGCAATTTGTTCGCCTGACGGACCTCGATGTCGCCATTGGCGTTTTCGACTTCCACGTCGCCCGTCACTCCCTCCAAATGAATGTCCTTGGAGCGCGTGACGAAGCGCATCGGCCCGCTGATATCGGTGGCCCGGAGCGAATCGCCGGAGATTTCCAGGTCGCCCGGAACTGACGCCAGGGTTATGTCTGAGCGCGCCGACTTGAACTCCGCCGTCTTGCTGATCTTGCTGAGCCGGATATCGTTGAAGAAGTCGCCGTTCAGCCGCACTCCACCCTTCACGTCTTCCAGCGTCACATTGTCCACGCGGCCATCCACCTCCACGTCCCCGGTCACGTTGCTGGCGCGGATCGAACCCTTGTCCATGCTCATCTTCGCGTTGCCCGTGATTTCGTTCAGCGTGATGTCGCCCTTTTGTAGCGTCAGCTTCACGTCGGCCCTGCGGTCGCTGATGCTGACGTCGCCACGCTTGCTGGCCACTTCCACCACGGCATCACGCGGCACGAAGATGTCCATGTCCGCCTGCACCGCGTGATCGCCCGCGCCGTTGGTGTTGGCATTGAGCAATACCTGGGTACCGTTCACCGTGATTTGCGGCTTGCTCCCGTCATTGAACTTGTTGGCGTCTTCCTGGTTCTTGGCATACAGCTTCTTGTGCACTACCACGCGAATCGTGTTGCCATCCGACGGATTCACATTGATCGCGCCTCGATCGCATACGATGCGCAGACTTCCTTTTGCGGGGAACTGCTGTTCCAGCGTGTCATCGAAATTGAACGCCGTGCCGAACATGCCGCCTAGGTCGTCATCGAACTGCATCTGGTCGCGCATGCCCTCCCAGTTCACGTCGGAGCTGTGGTGCGCCGCCAGGCCCACGATCACGATCAGGATCAGCAGCATGATTCCGGAGCCGCCCAGGTGCCGCGTGCGGTAGCCGTTCTTCAGCGCGGTGAAGTGCTCGATTAGGGCAATCACGCCCCACAGAATGATCAGCACCGGCCAGAAGCGCCCGAAGAAGTGCCATACCGGGATGTGCACTCCGAAGTTACGCAGCAGGAAAATCATGCCGATCACGATCAGGATCAGCGGTCCTGCCAGCGAACGCCGGTAACGGTACACCGGCGGAGGCGGGGGCAGAGGAGGCGTCGGTTGATATTGGCTAGCCATTGTGCACCTCCGGATTGTCGCTTCCAGTGATTGGAGCGGGTGTCGGAGCAGGCGACGGCGTTACCACCGGCGGCTGCCACTGTTGCGGCTGCGGCGGTTGCCACGGGGCCACCGGTTGCACCGGGGGCACTCCCATGTACTCGCGCGGAATGTGTCCCACTGCTGGAGCATTGTGCTGCAGAAACATGACCAGTCCGATCACGATCAGCAACGCCGGCCATGTTCTGCCGAATTCCATCCAGTACACGTGGACCACTTGGTCCAGCAGGAACAACACACCCAAGGTGATCAGGACGGCGGGGCCCATGAATCCGTGGGCCCGGCAACGGGCACATCCGCAACTGGAGTTATAACGGTATTTCATGACGCCCTCCTCACCATCCCCGCCCCGTGCGCTTCATCAGTATGCGAATACCGATAGCGATCAGGATGACGGGCCAGAACCGTCCGAACCAATCCATGTGGAACCAGCCAAACTGCTCCAGCAGGAAGATCACGCCCAGGCCGATAAGTACGAATGCTCCTACCGGAATACGTGAACCTTCGCTGTATTCCTCCTGCATCGGCTGCCCTTCCACTGGCGCGGCCATCGGCTGGCCCTCCATCGGCGCTGCCACGGGAACTCCCGCGGCTGGCGTCGGCTGGTTGGCGCTTCCGAACAGATTCAGGTTGTTGAACCCAAACGGATCGGGAGCACGCACGCCCATCAGTTTCGCCTTGGCCGTCTGGTAGGCCTCGATCGGCATGTAAATGCAAAAAGCGGCGATGCCCAGGCCAAACAGATCGTTGACGTGGTCGGTGGCCCAGATCAAGCTAGCGAAAATCAGAACGTGAATAAATCCCTTGGTGTACTCGCCGTTGTACATGGCGCCCACACCCGGGATGAATCCCAGGATCGCGGCCAGCCCGGGGCTGCTTCCGCTGACTGGCGGCGGGACGCCCGGAGCTGCAACGCCCGGACCCGGTGGGGGCGGCATGGTGCCGCTCATTTGCGAGGCCAGACACTCCTCGCAGTAGATGACGCCACGCACATCTCGCGTGCACGTGCTGCACATGGGCTTGCCACATGTGCGGCAGTATGCCACCGCGGGAATTTCAACATGGTTGGCGCAGTTCATATAATTCTCCAGTTCAGCCGGGCCTGTGGGATCACTTGCTCTTCTACCGCCGGACAACTCGCCAGCACTGGCTGGTTGGCTTCCCGGCTGTAGTTCTGGTACTTACGGTCTTGCTCTTGGGTTGCACCCTTCTTCGGACTGCTTGGCGTGCTTGGTTCCTCCTGCTTCTCGGGCGTCGCGCTGCGCCGCAAATCGCGCACGCGAGACTCGATCTCATACACCAGGCGGATGTTTTCGTAATAACGCACCACCCTCGCTTCCGTGGAGTAGTACGTTTTCTGCAGGCCCTTGGCGCTCATGTCCACATGTTTCAAATCGCTGACATGCAGGCCTGCGATATTCGCCAGCATGGTGATGGAAAAGAACGCCATGCCGAACGACATCGCAAAGCGCGGCGTCACCACCGGCGCAAATACCGGAGAAATCCTCGCCTTCAGCCGGTCCAGCCAGCTTTCGCCCGCCGGTGCAGCCTTCGTGCTGGTTACTGCGACTGCGCCGATGGTCTGCGCCAGAATGTTGTGCACCAAGTGCTTGGGTGGATCGAGGTCCTCAAGACCCTTCAACCAGTGCATGCCGGCGGCAGCTTCCTCGTACATGGCCGCGCACGCGGGACACGATTTCTGATGTGCCTCGAAGCCCGCCAGGGTCGCACCGTGCAGCGTAGCGTCGAGAGCTTCAGCCAGCAAACCCTCGAACTCCACGCATTGCACTACGGATTTTGATTCGCTTTCCATCAACTCACCTGCTTGTAAGTACGTTGTAATAGCCGCGCAAGTTCCGTTCGCCCACGATTAATCCGGCTTTTTACGGTTCCCTCAGGGACTTTTAATGCCAGGGCGATTTCCTTATAGTCCATATCCTGTAAGTCCCGCAGAATCACTGCTTCCCGCAGTTCGGGAGACAGCTTCTGCAGCGCCTCATGCACCATTTTCTGGGTTTGCTGGGTTTGCACCCGCTGCTCCGGGGTCGCCGACTGGTCTGGCAATTGCTCGCCGACCGTCAGGCCGTCTTCCTGGCCACCCGGCGTGGCTTCCAGCGAGTCGGTGACTCGGTCATACTTGCTTTTGCGGAAGTGGTCCACCAGCAAGTTGCGCGTCACCGTGGTGACCCACGTCATAAAGGCGGCGCGGGTGCCGTCGAAGGTGCCCAGCGTGCGGTACACCTTGATGAACACGTCCTGGGTCAGGTCTGCTGCATCGTCGGGTGAGCCCGAGAACCGGTAGCAGATGTTATAAATCCGCCGATTATATTGCTGGACGATTTCCTGCCACGCCGCGGCATCGCCCGCCACACAGCGTCGGACCAGTGCATTGACCGCCTGGCTGTCGTCCAATCAGAGCTCCCAACGGGCTGACTCCTGGCCCCAAATCTTCATGACGGCTAAAGACTTGTACGCGAACTCGAGGTCAGAAGTTCGTTTAGTTGACGGGGGGTTGCCCCTGAGATTGCGCAACGAATTGTAACAGGCCGCCCAGATCTTGATGAGTAGGCGATGTGCCACGTGCGGCTATGTTAGACCTGGAACCGCAGCGCTGGGCCGAGTATCAACTCTCGATTCCCGCCCCCTAACGTTGGGCCGCTAAGGGCTACTCCAACTTCCCGGCGAACTCCAAAACGCAAAAGGCACCACACGGGATGCCCAACCTGACTCACTGCCTAAAAGTGTAGGCCAACAGAATCTTCTCGCGAACGATAATTTTCCGCCGGTGCAACTCCTGCCGCCGCTATAACTGGCGAGCCTCTGAACCTCGTCTGCAGTTCGGGCAGACCCATCCACCCCGACGCGGCCGGGTGATTCTGCAGTCTCTCGAGTCCTAGCCCGGTTTCATGCCTCCGCCGGGCTTTGACCCACCACTCTTAGAAAGAAGCTGGCCACTCGAATCTCGCAATTCGCAGTCGTAGGTTATGGGACTAGGTAGAGTGCTCTTAAGTGTGACCTCGACTGCCTTGGCGTGGCTGCCAGTGCCTCCCGGGCTCGAGAACAAGCTCGGGTCGTGGATCGTAATCGTGAACACGCTGTTGGCTGGGGCGCTGGAACCAAGTTGGAAGGTGATGATGTCTCCTGGTTTAACCGGCACCTGGTCTGGATTCGCTTTGAACCCTATCTGGTCATAATCCAACGTAACTAATTGGCTGGGCATGATTCGCCACCCTTCTAATTACTGTCGAGTGATTTCGGCCTGGAGCAATTTCTGGAAGCTGGGATCCCTCTGTAGATCTTTTACGTCCGGCTGGCGATTCAATTCTTCCAGCACATGCCGGGGCGCATTCCGCAGCAATCGAAGCGTGTCTATTCGCTGATGCAGGGCCTCATACATAATTGCCGCCTCGCGCGCCACGATCGCGTTGTCAGGTTCCATCGCCAGAGCCTGGGAGGCTTCGGCCAGCGCACGTTGCGAGTCTCCCAGAAACGCTGAGACCAGCGCCAGCAGTATGCGGGAGTAAGCGTCCCTGGGGTTGCGGGTCAATTCCTGTTGCGCCATGTTTGCCGCAGTGCGGTAGGCTTTCGTCGCCTCCCGGTCCCGGCCCAGATGCCGGTACACGTCTCCCAAGTCCCGGTACTGAATGGCCGATGGAGGTCCCGAGGCTACGCTTTCCTCGAAGAACGGCACTGCCTTGGCGTACTGCTCCTGGGCATAGTACAGTGCCCCAACATTCATCAGAAGGTAAGAAGATCGGTGGAGCTGCAAGGCATGCAGCAGGGACTGTTCCGCCTCCTGGAACCGCCCTTCTTCGACCAAAGCAAGGCCTAGATTCATGTGCCCGGTCGAAAGGTTGGGGGCGATCTCAGTTACGCGGCGGTAGAGCTGCTCGGCTTCGTTGAATTGACTGCGGTACCAATAGAGATTTCCCAGCTTAAGGTAGTTTGAGTAATAGTTCGGCTCGGCGTCGATTGCCTTGTGATACGTCGCGATCGCCTCCTCCGTGCGATTCGCCTTGAAATAAACCTCCGCCAGTCGGCCCCAGGTCTCCGGATTACCAGGTTCCAATTCGGTGGCACGCGTAAAGTCTTTTATGGCGCGTTCGTAGGATCCGTGTTCTTCTTGCAGAGCACCCGAGACCAACAGGACGGGCACGGAGTCTGGATTGATGGCCTTACCCTTCGTCACGTTGAGGGTCGCCCGATCGAGCCACTCCGCACCGCCGCCTGCTTGGAATTTCCTGATCTGGGCATCCGCCAATCCGGCATAGGGCAGAGCTGATTGCGGGTCCAACTCGATCGCTTTATCGAGAAACGGGATGGCCTTATCTGCGTTGAATGCGTCTTGCCGCAGCAGCTCGATACCCTGAACATAGTAAGAATAGGCTGGCCCTGAGACTGATTCCTTTGGTACTCGCGCTCGCAGCCGGAACGCACCTGTAACAGTTGCAATGATCGCCTTGGCCAATGTCGGGGTATCGCCCGCGTTGTAGGTGCCGTTCAGCGGATCGCCCACAGCGCGTCCCGATGTCAAGTCTATGACCGAAGCGTTCACCGTGATCTTGCCATTTGACCGGCGCAGGTCGGTTTCGAGTACGTGAGTCGCGCCTAGCATGTTCTTGGCCTTTTCCGGTGTGTCCACATGGTTCCGCTCGGCCTCCTGGGGAGAAATCACGCTGAAGTTCCGGCGCGAACCGGATAAACGCTCTGCGATATCGAGTCCAATTCCAGATACACCATCAACTGTATCCCCGTGGGTAGAGAACGGCAGCACCACCAGCCGCACTGGCGGACCTGTTGGCGGCGCGAAACTCGCGCTCAGCCACCAGTATCCGACGTAACACGCCACGGCGGCGACGGCGACTAGGCCCGCTTTTAGCCAAATTCGGCTGGGCTTCAACGCATCCATCAACGCTTCGGCAGACTTATAGCGGTCCTCAGGTCGTGTCGACACACATTTCGTGACAACCTTTCGCCAAGGCGATGGAAGATCTTCGATCGCACGCTGCCTCGGGATGTAGGAGCTGGCTGGTACGCTTAAAGTATTTGCCAGCGGATCCGCCGCCGGCGCCGTAGGTGGTGTCGAGGCCGTGGACTTCTCGACGGGTCTCGGCGAATGTCCTTTCAGCATGACGTGAAAGAGAATCCCCAAGGCGTATAGGTCGGAGGCAACGGTCGGCGATTCGCCCAGCAACAGTTCCGGGGCCATGTAGTCTGGAGTTCCGCCCGGGCTACGGGTCGTGTCGATCGCCTCGACGGGCTTCATGTGGGCAAGGCCAAAATCAGTAATTACGGCCCTTATCCCACCTTTTGGCAGTTGAGACAGGATTACATTGCCGGTCTTCAGATCTCCATGGATGACGCCCTGGCTATGGGCTTGGGCAACTCCTGAGCAGATCTGGCGCGCAATCTCGCGCGCCTCAAGCGGCGGCAAAGGTCCGTGTTGATCAATTTGCTCGGAAAGAGTCAACCCCTCGATGAACTCCATCGAGACAAACTCGATCTCGCCCTGTGGCGTTGAGGCCACGTGCAGATCATGCACTTTGCAGACATTAAAGTGGCTCACTTCACGGGCGGCGCGTACCTCGGGTTGCAGGCGATCTCGATACTCCTGTCGGGCGCGCTTCAAGGCCACGCGACGGTCCAGCTTCTCGTCGATCGCTTCATAGACCAGACCCATGCCGCCGGTGCCTCTACCGACCTCGCGTACGACACGGAACCTGCCCGCCACCAAGCTGCCTGGGCTGAGGGGGTCGACGGGTTGGGGGCTTAGCGCGCCGGCCTGTCCCGCAGTAGCGCTGGAGTGGGAATCGGACATCGGCTCATCCGGCGTGCCCTGCTTGGCAAGCCGCGACTCAATCTCACGGCGCAACTCCTCATCGCCTTGGCAGGCTTCGGCCAGGAATGCGTCACGCTGGCTCGGCTCCCGCTGCAGGGCGGAACGATAGAAGCGCTCGATCTGCCGCCCGCGTTCGGCGTTCATTGCAATCTCCGTGAGACCGTCCCATAGTACTGCGCCCAGGTTCATTCGCGGGTGAGAATTCGGCGCGCTCTTGCCTCGCCGATGTACCATCAATTCATGTCTGACCTGCCCATCCTCGACCCTAATTCGCCACGCTCTGGCCGCCAGGAAGAACTAGCGATGGCCGGATTTCGTATTGACCCCACTCACGAGGGCCCGCAATTTTACACCTTGCTCGCGGTGGGCGGCGACAACGAGCGCCCTCTCGTCGCCGATGGCCGCATAATCTTTTTCGTTCGACTGACACTGGTGCACAAGGCCCTTGCCATGGATCCCTCCATGGCGGTGCTGGGCAATCCGCCGCGCGGGGTCGAAACCATCTGCGACGTGGCCCAGACGCTCTACTTGGTCAACTCGCAGGATGAAGATCCCGACGGCGTGGTGCTCGATTGCCTGTTGATCTTCGATGACCTCGTCCGCGCCTCTGGCATCTGCATGCCCGAGCGCTATCAGGGAATCCTCACTGAGCTGGCTGCGCGCCTCACCGAAGGGCAATCGTTGAAAAAAGTTTTCACCAACGAAGCGCTGCGCGATCACGTGGAAGACGCGCTGTTGTGGTGCGTGGGAGCCATCACCATGAAGGCCCGGTTTCTCACCAGTTAGTTGTCGCCCTACTTGAACGCCTGCGCACCCGGCTGCAGGAACGAGACGATGAAATCCGTCATCGAGGGGAACAAAGTGGTGAGCAACCCCAGCAGCGGACCGAGGCCGAAGGCCGCCATTTTTATCCAGAACTCCATGCCCAGCTCTCCCGGGTTGGTGTTGGCAATGTGGCTCAGGGTGGTGTCGCGGCACATCTCAGCGTAGGCGAAGATCATGGTTGCGCCCGTCACCGCGAACAGAATCAGGAAGATCGCGCCAATCACCGGCAGCGGATCGAACGGGTAACACGACACTCCCACGGTGGCTGCAACAAACAGCGACACAATGCTGAACGCCATGGTGCGCACCCGCCCCAGCGTGTTCTGGATAAATCCGAGGTACGGCAACACAAAGAATTCTTCGGCCGCAGCGATGTGCGGCGCCAGGCAGGCGGCGGTCTCGCCGTTGCTCTTTCCGGACGGATCGAGACACCGGATCATCGATTGGCTCTCCATTTGCCATGCCGGCACGATCACCTGCTTCATGACGCATCCGGCGGTGGCCGCCAGCATTCGCTGAAAGTCCGCCAGCGGCGTGATATCGTGCGCTTTTTTTGGGTCCTGGATATCGTCGTCGAGCAGATCGACATACCAGGTAGCGAACTTTCTGCCTTGAAGCTCGCATTGCGTCATCTGGTCGATTGCGATTTGCCTGCACTGTGCTTCCGCCGGAGTCGTGGTCGTCCACGCGGCTAATGCGTTTTGCAGATGCCGCGCACTCTCGAATTGGCGCGAGATCAATCGGTAGCGCTCTTCCAGCACGTTGCCGCTCAGCTTCCACACCGAGCCGCCGAACAGTCCTTTCAACGAACCGAAGGTCCGGCGCAGCCGTAGGCGGTCGAGATAAATCAGGAGCTGGCGCAACTGGCTCCAGGTGTTCAACAGTTGCAGCGTGTCAGCCAGGATGAGGCCGGTGCAAATTGCAACTCCGTAGAAAATTACCGTGCCGAACCGATGGTCGCCCAGGCTGCGCAAGTGGTCTCCACGCAACGCAACCCACAAGACCGCTACCGCGAGCGGGAGCAGGACCAGCAGCGACTTCAGGTAGCGCTGACCCAGTGGAAGTGCATTGGCCTCGATGTTCTGGGCCGCCCCTTCCTGGCTAAACATGCGAAACATTTTAACGATGCGCGTGTGCTGCGCGTGCGCTTCCTCACCATGGTTGGCCGCAACTTCGATCTGGGGAAGATCGTCAACCCTGGGCAGTACCGGTCGGTCGTCTCCGAAAAGCGCCAGGCCGTGCAGGTTGAACCAGAACCAGGCATACATTCCGGCTAGCAGGAGCACCTGCGGCAGCAACGGCGAAACTCCGCTGCGCAGGAACACGCTGCGCCAGAACGTGGGAAACCTATTTGCAAGGGTCAGGTGTTGCGTCAGGTACAGGTAGCGCAGCCAGGCCAGCGCTGCCAGTGCAGGAATCCACGACCAGACGTAGTAGCGCCGCCAGCGCTTGACGCGTTCCACGACTGACTTCTTGATCTCACCCGATACCACCGGGAGTTTGAAATTCTGTAAGCACCCCAGGAAGCCCAAGACGACGATTGCAGCCACGGAGACCGCTATTCCCGCGGTCCATGCGGGCGCAAGCATGGTGCTTCCCAAAATAGCGGCGAATAGAAGTGTCACGCCCAGCAGCCCCAACAGCAGGCTGCCCAGGTAGATCAGGCTGGCATGTTGCACTTTCGGAATGGGCGCAAAGTAGGCGCGCACCCGCGGTGGCCGGATGATTGAACCTTTGGCGCAGCAATACCAATGCCACAGGCTTAGGATCACGCAAACCGCCAACAGTCCCGCCATCTCTCCCGGCAATCCCAGGGTTCGCGGAGCCGGGCCCTGGTCTCCCGTCTGCGGATCTTCCGCTTTTAGCAATGACGCGCCGCTCGGACCAAACTGGCCCTTCGCCGAGTCGGCGGCGGCGTCCATCTCGGTTTGTTCGTTGAGCACCGCGACCGGCCAGAACTGGCGATGTCCCACCACCGAGACCCACGTCGCCGGACGCCGGTCGGCCAGCGATTCGCCACTCTCGCTTTGCGCCGACTTCGGCGGCGCGTAGTCGCTGATCGGGACCCCATGGCTGCTGTCCGGAATCTGTTCCAACAATTCGCGGGCCGCGATGTAGATGCCCTCGGAGGAGTCCTGCGCAAAGACGCGGTAGCTGCTGCTGTGGCCGCCGTGAATGGCCGGGACCGCATCCTGCGTCCAACTCAGCAGCGGATAGGGCGATAGCAACATTACACCGCGCAGCGACGCGCCCTGGATGCCGCGCCGGAACAACAAGTCGGCGCCATCGATCACCACCCGCCCGTTGGGATAAGAACGCCGCAGAAATTCGCTGAGGAACAACTGGTCGAGCGAGTTGCTGCTGCGCAGAACAATAAATTCTACGTGCTTGGTATCCAGTATGTTGGCAATGCCGAACAGCTCCGCCTCCTGCGCCAGCGGTGTGAGCTGCCCGCCATAGGTTCGCACCGTGTCATGCTCGCTACTGGCTGGCTCGCTCAAGTCTCCGCGCAGAGAACTGGAGGGCCCGCTCGGCTGTTGCTTGCCGGCGGCGAAGATCGACTGCTGTTCGTAGGCCGATCGCAACGACGCAATGTCACGCGGGTAGTAAAGGTAAATCGGCGATCGTTCGGGCTGGCCGCCACCTCCGCCCTGGCAGCGGGTGGACTTCGTGTCGGCCGGCTTCTTTTCCTTCGAGTCGGACTTGCCATAGGCAGTTTCGTCCTCCGACAGGATCGCGACCCGGTTCAAGTCATAGCCTTCATGCTGCAAGTAGCACAGGAAGCGGTCCGTCATGAGAGCGTCGCCTTCGAAGAACGGGCGATACTGCAACTCTCCCTGCCATCCCTCCTTCTGCAGCTCGCCTTGCACTCTCGCAAGGTAAAGCTGAAACCAGCGAACGCTGGTTTCCGAATTCGTGGTTCCGCTGTAAATCCGCGCGCCTTTCGCGTAGGGCTTTAGAGTTTTTGCGGTGAGCTCGCGCGCCAGCGATGGCAGCGTCCCGGAAAATGTTGGGCCCAGGATGAGCAGTGGTTGCTCGGTGTGGCTCGGCTGGATGCGCTGCATCCACAGCAGCGCTTGTTCGAACTGCCCATCGCTGATGCCGCCCGTGGGCTGCTCGGCCACCACGAAAATCACCAGGTCGCGGGTATAGGGGGCGTAGAGATCGTCGCTCCCCAGTTGCGTGCAATTAGGATCGATCTCCCCACTGTCGCGGACTTTTTCGCAGTCCTTGAACGCACTCGCGATGCCCTCGCTGTTCAGGCCGCGGCGGAACACCAGGATGCCCGGCTGCTCCTGCAACTCAGACTCAAGCCTCGCCGCCTGTTCCTCGTCGGACAACGACTCGTACGCCTTCTCCGAGTGGTTCCACGGAAACCACGACCCGTCGTAGGAGAAGTTATTGTCCTGTGCCGCCTGCTGAATCGACTCGATGGCGCGATCGAACGTTAGCGGCAGGTGCGTCTGCACCGGATTGGGAACAATGGCGACCGCGAAATTAACTCCGGGATTCGTCTTCGCCGCTACCGTCTTCGCGCCCTCGACCCGGTCGGGATAGCACGAGTCAGGCATGGGCACCGGCTCGCCCGCCGGATACAGGCGCTTCAGCCGTTTCGCAATTTGATCGCAAGACGGTGTGGCTTTTTCTTTTGCGGCCGCCTGTTGCTGGGTCTTGCTGGCGCCTGTCGGTAGCTTTGCTGCCGGCCTTTGCGCCCCCCCCGCCGAAGTGGAGTCGGCGGCCTTGCGTGGGATATAGGACGCGCCCAGGATGGCCGCAATCAGCAGCGCAATCGTTGTTGCCAGGCCGCCCCGATCTTTCATAATCGACCCTCACTCGCTCGGAACCGATAGTTCTCTTGCCGCCGTCACGGACTGCCGGACAGTTTCGCGCAGTCCACGCAAGTGGAACTCCGCAAATACAAAGACGGGCACAAAAGAGCCGTCTCGTGCACGAATCTTAGTGCAGAACGAAAGCCGGCACAATCATGAAATAGCCCCGCAAAAAGAAAAAGCCCGGACAGTTCCGGGCGTGGAATTTTGCTTTGAGACCGCACATTACTCGGGATCGAAGTAATTGGCGTCCACCGGGTTCTCGAACAGCGAATAGTCGCGCGTGACCACGGTGATGCCGCTGTCGGTGACGTGGTACTTCTGGCGGTCAGCCTCGGTGTCGTAGCCGATGACCGTTCCCTCCGGCACGTGCA
>OBLU010003295.1_pt1 | contig 14633 bp, 12 predicted proteins | sample 1518681 | NCBI WGS metagenome assembly OBLU01 (sample SAMEA3539304, study PRJEB22396) | soil metagenome | biome: tundra; feature: field; material: soil | place: USA | collected 2010-05 | depth 0.15 m
CCTCTGCCGCTGCCTTGCCGCGCAAGCTGCCGCAGGCCGCTGAGCCGGTTCCCGGGTTGTGTCCGCCGCTGTCCGGGCGCGATGGGCCGGGCGCCCCGGAGCTGCCGGCCGGGATGATCGCGGTTCGGGCCGCTGACCTTCAGGTTCGCCCGGGGAGTCGGCCGGCGGGGCGGCAGGGGGCGGTGCTGGCCGCCCCGGCGGGTGCGGCCGGGGCCACGGTGCCGACGGGCACGGTGCTGACGTTCTGTCATCCGGTGGTGACTGCCCCGGCGGTGATCCGGGGCGGCGCGGTACTGGCCGGCGGCTGGCTGCCCGATTTCGTGCGGCTGGGCGAGCTGGAACGGCACGCGGGCGAGGGGGTGGTCGAGGCGCTGGCGGAAAGGGCAGTCACTGACGGGCGGATTCCGGCGCCGCAACGGCGGCGGATTATGTCGCTTCCGCTGACGATCCGGCTGACCGTGGCGATGACGCTGATGCCGCAGGCGGGATATGCCGAGGCGCTGCGGCAGCTGACGGGGCTGCTGGCCGGCGTGGCGTGGGCCCTGGAGTGGCACATCCCGGTCACCAGGGTCATCACGGACTGGCGGCGCAAGGTGCCGCCCTCGGTGATGCAGGACCTGTTCTGGTCCGCGGCCGGGCCGCTGGTCAGCGACGATGCGCCGCAGGCGGCGCTGCTGGGCGGGTACCCGGTGGACGCGGTCGACGGGATGCTGGTGAACGTCGCTGACACGCCGGCCAACCGCAGGGCGTTCGGGTGCACCGGGACCAGCGGCCAGGAAGGGAAGGGAGCCGGGCCGTTCCCGCAGATCCAGGCGGTGGTGGTGACAGCGCGGGCGGGCCGGGCGGTGCTGGGGGCGATCATGGGGCGGGCCCGGGCCGGGGAGCAGACGCTGCTGGCCCGGCTGATCCGGCGGCGCCCGGAGCTGTTCGCCGGCCGGGTCCTCGTCTTTGACCGTAACTTCCCCGGTCATGCGATCATCACCGCGATCGTGGACGCCGGCGGGCATGTGGTGGCCCGGATCAAGGACGGGATCTCCCTCCCGGTCACCGAGAACGGGTGGCTGCCCGACGGGTCCCGCATCACCTGCCTGAACGCGCCCGGCGGCAAGAAGAGCGACCGGCTGCCGGTCCGGGTCGCCGAGCACAACGCGGTCCTGCCGTGCGGGGACGGCGAGGAAGTATCGGAGACGTACACGCTGGCCACCACGCTGCTCGACCACGCCAGCGTCAGCGCCGGGCAGATCCGCGAGGCCTACCTGATGCGCTGGCCAGCCTCGGAGACTACCTTCGGGGAGAATAAGACCACCATCACCGGCGCCGGGAACCGCACCTCCGGGCCGGTGCTGCGGTCCGGAACCCCGCGCCTGGCCGTCCAGGAGTTCTGGGCATGGATGACCGGCACCCAGCTGGTCCGCGCCAGCGCCGCCGCGTCCCTGGCCGGCGATGCCGCAGCCGCCCGCGCCCTGCGGCGGCGCGAAGAAACCAAGCCGGTCACCACCGACGAGGTCTCCTTCACCGTCACCCGGCACAACGCGATCCGCTCCATGACCCAGGCCAAGGTCACCGCGTCCACGTCCCTGGCCGCTCTCGCCGCCGTCGCCGACGCCACCAGCCGCGCCACGCTGCACACGCTGATCACCGTGAACCGGCAGCGTCACTCCCAGCGAGCGCAGAAGGCCCGGCCCCGCTTCCCGCACACCGCAGCCACCAAGAAAACCGTCACGGGCGTCCCGGAGGTGACCCGCTTCCAGCCCGGCACGGGATAGCCGCTGACCAGCCCGTATCCGTAAGGAAGGAGGATACGCCCCGCCGTGCGGGGCTGCGGACCGTGGAACCGCACGCCCGCCCGCGGTGTCACGCGGGCCTCAGTCATGCGCTCGCACCGGACACCCCGTCACCGAACCCGGCAACAAGACCAATACCGGACCCCAAGATCACAACAGCCCGCACGGGCATAGACACCTAAAGTCCCTGGTGTTGGGACACAACCACGACATGACCGTCCTCAGCGAAACAAGGACCGCCGAGATCATCGCGGAGGCCTTCAGTGGTATCGGCGATAGGGGGTACCAGGGATCTGGCTACATCACGCCGATCAAGAAACCGCAATACAGGGACCTGCTTGAATGGGAGAAGAAGTTCAACGCGGACGTAAGCCTCCTGCGCGCCCCAGTCGAGCGAGCAATCGCCCACATCAAATCCTGGCGCATTCTCCACACTGACTACCGGAGACCGCTGGCTACCTACCTCACGTCGTTCCGGGCTGCCATCGGCCTGTACTTCTTTAAACTGTCTTTTGAATAAGCTTCACGACAGTTGTCACGTGACCGCATTATGGACGGCGGCGGAGGTGGTGGATGGTTATTCAGCTGGGCTGGGTGACTTTAGCTCGGTAATTCGCTTGCGCCGGAACTAGAGCTTTGTCTTGGTCTGGTACCAAAACAGGTCGTGACGCCACTCAGGCTGGGCCGGTATCACGATTCCCGAAACCCGGGAAGTGGCCATTGAGCACCTCGCCGGCCTTAGCCAAGAGGTCGGCCTGAGTGAACGGCTTTTCGACGAGGGCGATGCCGGGTTCGAGCCTGCCCTGGGTAGTGAGCACGGTACGGGCGAAGCCAGACATGTAGAGGACTGCGATGCCAGGCTTGATCTGCATCATTTTCTCCGCAATTTCCCGGCCGAGCATGTGCGGCATGACGATGTCGGTGAGGAGGAGGTGGATCTCGCCCGGATGTTTGGCGGCGACACTGAGGGCTTGCGGGCCATTCGCTGCGGTCACTACGCGATAGCCGGCCCGGGCGAAGATCCGCCTGGTTACCTCGCGTAGGGGAGCCGAGTCTTCGACCACCAGCACGGTTTCGCCCTTGGGCACCCAGTGGTAGTGAACGGGCTCGGCCGGCGGGCTGGGTGCTTCTGTGGTGGTGGGCAGCGTGATGCTGAAGGTCGTGCCCACGCCGACTTCGGAGTAGATGTGAATGTTGCCCGCGGCCTGCGCGACGATCCCGTAGACGGAGGCCAGGCCGAGCCCGGTGCCGGTGCCATCTTCCTTGGTCGTGTAGAACGGCTCGAAGGCGTGTTCGACGACCTCCGAGGACATACCGGTGCCGGTGTCGCTGATGCGCAGCCGCACGTTCTGTCCGTGCGGCGCGGTGGATCCTCCGGCGGCGGAGTCGGCGTCCACGGTGAGGTTGCTGGTTTCGATGAGGAGCTTGCCGCCGCCTGGCATGGCGTCGCGGGCATTGATCGCCAGGTTCACCAGGAGCTGTTCCAGCTGGCCGGGGTCGGCCAGGACCGGCCACAGATCCGTGGCCAGCGAGGTGACGAGCTCGATGTGCTCGCCAATGGTGCGGCGCAGCATCTCGGTGATCCCGGTGATGACCTCGCCGAGGTAGATGACCCGCGGGCGGGTCGCCTCGCGGCGGGAGAACGCGAGCAGTTGGCGGGTGAGCCTGGCCGCCCGTTCGCCGGCCAGCGTGACCTGCTTGAGGTCGGTGAGAGCCGCGTCCCGGTGCTGGGCCCAGTCCGGCCCGGTCGCGGTCAGTTCCTCGGAGATGAAAGATGCGTAGTTGAGGATCACGGCGAGGAGGTTATTGAAATCGTGGGCGACGCCCCCGGCCAGCTCGCCCAGGTTCTCTAGGCGCTCGGCCTGCTGTAGCTGCTCGGAAGACTCACTGTGCGCGGCCGACGACCGCTGGAGCTGTGTTCGCTCGGCGCGCGCCCCCAGCCAGTCGGTGAGGTCCCTGATGGCGGCCACGATCAGGACGCCTTCGTCGGTGTCGATCGGGGACAGCGAGACCTGCGCCGGGAACGTACTGCCATCCTGGCGTCGTCCGGACAGTTGCAGTCCGGCGCCCATCGGCCGCCGCCGGGGAGCCGCCGCATAGTCGGCCCGGTGCTGCGCGTGCCCGGCCCGGAGTGCTTCTGGAACCAGATTGTCGACCGGCATGCTGACCAGCTCGGCGCGCGGGTAGCCGAACAGCCGCTCTGCCTCGGCGTTAGCGACCACGATCCGGCCATCGGCCGCCACCCACAGCATCGCATCCGGAGCTGCCTCCAGGAGCGTGCTGACGAGGTGGTTGCGAAGCGGCCTCTCGACCGTCACCCTAGTTCCTCGGGAGAGGGCGTCAGCTCGGAGGCTGACTGCCGCTGCAGCTCGATCCGGGCCTGCAACTGCTTCCCGTAACGCTTGATATGCGCGCTGGCGCCGAGCGCCGCGGCCAGCCCGTCCAAGGCGGCCTGCGCGGCCACCGGATCACCGACCGGCTGGCCGTTCTCGGCAGCCGACCTCAGTGTGAGCTCGATCTGGATCAGCTGTTCCAGCACATGCACGGCGACATGAGCCAGGACTGGCAGACCAGCAGGCACCATTTCCAGCAGCATTAGCTCGACGACGTCGACGATCACCGGTACCTCCGCTGCGGCGCCGAGCGCGGCTGGTTGCCCGTACGTATCCACGGTGGCCGGGGCCGCAAGCAGCCAGGCGGTCCGCTGCTGGAGGGCGGTGGTCAGCCGCGTCTCGGGCGCCAGGAATGGCCAGTTTCCATCAATGAGCCAGCGCAGTGACTCAGCCGCCGCGTTCAGGCGCTGGAATACGGTGTCGAAGCGGGGGGCGGGCGCGGAGGGCATCGACTTGGACATCTTCTGCAGTTCCAGGGTCAGCGCGGTGAGTTCCTGGATCGGCCCGTCGTGCAGAAAGTCCACCAACTCGCGGCGCTCATGTGCGCGAAGCTTGCGGGTGAGGCCGAGCAGCTGCCAAGGCCGGGGCTCACCACCGCCCGGCTTGGTCACGGTCGGCTGGGCCTCCGATGGCTGGGTCACGGGCGGCGGCTGGGGAAGCGTGCTCGAATCCGGGTCGGCCGCGGCGGGCCTGCCTGGCACCGGGACGGGACCAGGGTGCAGCGCCCTGTGCACCGCATCGATCAATTTTTCTAGCTGAAAGGGCTTAACCAGGCAGGCGACGTAGTCGGGGATCTCGTCAGCCGGGCCTCCGGTCATGACGATGCATCGCCCGGCTGCGGCCGGGTCATTCGACCGCAGCGTTTCAATGAGCTCGATGCCCCGCTCTGAGCCGAGATGGGCGTCTATAAGCACTGCGTCGTATCCGCCCGGGTCCATGCCGATGGCATCGGCCAGGGTGCCGGCGACGTCGACCTCGTAGCCGCGGGCGCGCAGCGCGCGCTGCGCGATCCTGCGCATCTCGTCAACGTCGTCTACGACGAGCACTCGTTGGCCAGCTGAGGTCCCCGTCACCCTGTCAGCCCCTTCACTGCGGCCAGCTCGCACGGCCAGGCCGGGCGCTTATGCCTACCTGGTGCTGCCAAGCAGAGGCTTGGCGCCGACTGCCGGACTTGCCCGTGGTGCCAGAGCGCGCCGATATAACCATCTGCGATACTTCAACTACAGATAGTAACACGCGCAAGAGTAGCTAGCTGGCCAGGCTCGACGATACGGGCGCCCGAGGGCCGTCTTGTGACAGCGATCCTGAGCGTCGGGCAGGTGGGCAAAGGGGGAACCGCGATGAGCGAAGCGGGAGGAGCTGAAGCCAGCGCCGGAAATGGGCGGCGGATCAGCGTATTCCTCCTAGACGATCATGAAGTCGTCCGGCGCGGGGTCCGGGATCTGCTGACCGCGGAGCCAGATATCGACGTGATCGGAGAAGCGGGGACCATGGCGTCCGCGCTCGAGAGGCTGCCCGCTTTGCGACCCGATGTGGCCGTGTTGGATGTACGGCTGCCGGACGGTGACGGGGTATCGGTCTGCCGCGAGATCCGCTCCACCATGCCGGGCACCGCCTGCCTGATGCTCACCTCCTATGGGGACGATCACGCGCTCCTCGGTGCGATCATGGCCGGCGCGGCCGGTTACGTGCTGAAGCAGACCTGCGGCGCCGATCTGGTCAGCGCGGTCCGCACCGTGGCCGTCGGCCAGTCGACGCTCGATGCGCACGCGGCCGAGCGGGTAATGGCGACGTTGCGTGAGCGGATCGCCAGCGTGGACCCGTTGTCCGCGCTGACCGACCAGGAGAAGCGGGTCCTGGACCTGATTGGCCAGGGACTGACCAACCGGCAGATCGCTGAGCGCATGTTCCTGGCGGAGAAGACAGCCAAGAACTACGTGTCATCGCTGCTCACCAAGCTGGGTATGCAACGGCGCTCGCAGGCCGCCGCGTTCGCCGCCCGGCTCGCGGAACACCACGACGCCTGACCGCAGGCTCGCCGGTGCGTCGCACGCTCGCGGCGACTGCGCAAACGGCGTCTTGAGTGCGCTGCGCGATCGGGGCGACACGATCTTACTAATCTTTCACTTTAAGTATTTAGAGCGTCACTGAAAGTAGTAGCATCATGCGGTCACTGACACCGCAATGAAAGGACGTTCACCGATGTCAACCGGCACAATAACGGCAGGGCGTGCGCTCCTGCGAAGGCTGGCCATGCCGGCTGTCTTAGCCTCGATCCACCGTGGAAATAGGGTGATCGTTTCTTGCGAGGCGGGCCGGGGTGATTCTGATCTGGGGCTGGCGGGGGCGTGGTTTTCCTGCCGCTCTCGCATTTGTGCGGCTCGTCCGCAGGGTTCTGGTCGGGTCGTGGCTGGCGGTCTGCCGGGCGGCCTGGGGCCGTGGGAGCGCGGTGACCGGTTCTGGGCTGGTCAGGCCGAGTGCGCGGGTGGTCCGGTGGCGGCTTCGAAGAGGTTCATCCATTCGGTCTGGCGGTGCCAGCCGTCGGGCAGGTGGATGGTGATGTTGCCGCGGCCGTGGCGGGCGGTGCGGGCGGCGACGTTGATGAGGTCGCGGCGGATGGTGGCGCCCCGGGCTTTGGCGTAAGCGAGGCTGGCCAGGGATCCGGCGGCGTGCAGCAGGTTGTGGGCGATGGCGGCGCAGGTCAGCCAGGCGGCGTTGGCGGGGAACGAGCCCTCGCATGACTTCGCGATGAACTCCGCGTGGCTGGGCGTCTCGTTAATCGCCGCGGGCCTGCTGTCCTGGCTGCGGCTCATCGCCCTGGATGGCGACCTGGCCCCGCGCCGAACCGAAAACTTTGCGTTACCGGGTCCTGCATGCCGCCGCGAAGCTGATCCGCGGCGGCCGGCGGCGGCTGAAAATCCCCGCCACCTGGCCCTGAGCCGAGGCCATCGCCACCGCCTGGGCCCGGATCACTGCCCTGCCACACGCACCCTGACCAGCGAAAATCCACCCCTGCGCCACGGAAGGAGTAAACCTGGGGCCCCTGGAACCCCCGGCCACCGGCCCGCGAGCCGGGCCACCGTCATACCCCGACGGTAAAATCACGAACTGTTCAGCGGTTCAGCCGCCCTCCCAGGCCAGCCCTCCGTACGCGTGAATCATCAGGGCTAGGGGAACGTCGCGTTCATAACTGCCCGAGAGAGCAAGAGCAGGCGCATTTCAGACGTCGGATGGAGGTCATTGCGTCGCATCTCTGCTGCGAGCTGATCGGGGATGAGATCCACGAAGGTGACCTCCTCGATCTCCGCCTCGTGTTCATCGCGGCCCGCGTCGACCTTACGGCGGATAGTTTCAGATGTCGCCGGTGTCTCGATGACCGCGACAACTATAGGGTTAATGATCGGAAGCTCGATTAGTACCGATATCATGCGAACGTGGCAGCCGTCAGCTGGTAGATCAAATTCCTCGGTAAGTCCTCGTCTTGCTGCTGTGGCCAGAGCGTCGTGTTCTGTCGTCTCGAAGTCGGAAGCAGTGAGCTGCTCCTCGAAGCTGAATGACCACCGACTTGCGGAGTAGAAGGAACTGGCGCCTCGCCGAGTTCCGACGAGCTTGCGGTCTCGAGTAATGAGGATGCAGTGAACTGACAGAATGCCCGGAATATGGGCAGTCTTCGCAAGCCAGGCGCTTATGATGGCATCCGTGTTGTTACGTAGTAGAGGCAGTTGGCGAGACATCGCGGTGTGAAAAGCCGCGCCTTCTTCCCAGGTCGTTTGTGCGACAGATAGCCGCAGCCCACCGTGGTCGCATCTGGAAACTGATACCAGGCGGTACTTTTCCTCCCACCCTTGGCCTGCCCGCGCATAGTCGTTCGCATCGACTAGATCACGTATCCAGCCAGGCACGGGTGCCGATTGAGGGGTAACGACTTCCGTGAAAGCTGCAGAATCCTCATATTGCCGATGCAATACTGAGGGAACCAGCTCAAAGGCATTACTCGTCACAAGGCACTCAGATGACTCTGCGGGCGTCGACACCGCAGCTAGGACAGCCTGGGCGATAGGCTCAGACGACCGTGCAGCCTCGCTGGCGACGTCAAGGATCAGCCATCTGCGCAACGCACGGGTAGAGGGTTCAACTGCCTCGCAGATCTGCGCCGCAAGTCCTTCTAGGCAGGCTTGCCGCAGGTCCGATGAAAGCGACGGTCGCAGCAGATCAGACAGAAGCGCAGCGCGTCCGTCGGTGCGATCAGGCCATCCAGGGCACAGCTTCGGTGAAATGCCCGCTAAGCCCTGCTCGTAGACATGAGTCATTGTCACAGCGTAGCTGTAGGCCACGGCGGGATCAGCCGAAAGCGAAACGTCTGGGCGGCCCCTAACTGCCTGGCAGCGGTAAATGACTCATATTCAGGATCCGAGACGGCCATCCGCGCTCGCCGATGAGCGGGGAGCCCGGCGATTACAGTCTGACACGCGCTGATAGGTTCGTACCGTATTACCCATATGAGATATGGTTACAAGAGAAGCGCTCTGATGACGGACGCCTAGCTTGGGCCTTCGGCGTTGCTCATCGACTACGCCGCAGCCTAACGAGGCAATACGCAAAGAAGCGGGGCGTGTCGGTCGAAGACGCACCGCGATGTAACCAGTCACGGGGTAGCTGGTTAGTTGATCATGTTGGGTGTGGCGGCATCCGGCAGTTGTGGTTGAGGACGTCGTGGATGGCCACGAGCGGGTGGTGGCCGTGGCTGCGGGCGGTGGGTGAGGTAGCAGCGGATGCGGCAGTGGCGCTTCAGGGGTTGAAAGGATGCGCCAGCAGCCGCTGATTTTCGCGGCGAGTTTGTAGCCCGCCGGATGGCGTTCGGATCCGTTGTTTCGTGGCGGGCACATTGAACCGGGTCGCGAAGATCCAGACCTGGGCGGCTTTGCGCTTGAGCCGCCTGGCCAGGACGAGTCCTGGGTGGCTGCCCTTGTGCCATCAGCGGGACAGGCTCACCGAGATCCCTGCGGCGACGGCCTGGTCGTGCGCTGGCGCAGGCGGGCGAGGAGATCAGGGCCGAGGCTGGCACGGCCGGCGGCGCGGGCGGTCCTGACGGCGGCGGCCTCGCGCAGCGCATCGTCGGCCTGCCGGGTCCAGGCCTGGGATTCCGGGTCGATGACGTAGGTGACGTCGAGGTACGGCGCGCAAAATTAGCGACCAGCCATCGCCTCAGATGACCACATCAAGATCACGTAGGGTCGGGGCTGGCGCGGTGGCTCGCTGACGGTAGGGCCTGGGACCTTCATGTTCCGCCGGTTTCCCGGTCGGTTGCGCCACCCCAGTGACCGTGGCCAGGTCTGCTCCGTTTCTAGCCCCGCCGCATCGAACCGTGCATGCGGTTCTCTCGCACACGGCTCACCGACGCCGTTCACCGCCGGCATTCGGCCTTGCCCGCCAGTCCCGGAAGAGCCTGCGGGGTGCCAGAAGTCCGCCTAGGCTGCGAGCTGCAGCGATGACCAGTGTCAGCAGTAGGGAATCATGATCATTCGTGTCCCTGCGCCTGCTCTACGTACACAAGCCCCACCCTGGGTGGCGGCACCGACCTTGTGGGCGTGGCCAGCTCAGCCCGCGTTACCTGGGCAGTTGGCCCGGCTGGCGAAGACGACGGACCACCCAAGACGCTGATCCTGGGCAGTCACTTATTTGCCGACTCTCAGCACAAGCACTGCCGGGCGCACTTAGTGAAGGGCTCGCGCTATGCGGTCATGGACCGCGGGGGCGAGCTGGGCGGCGATGAACTCGTCCAGCCGCTGGGGGTCTGGCTCGACCCGGCGGGCCTCCTCACGTTCTTCCCAGGTGGCAAAGTCGTCAGGTTTGCCCATTACGATTACTCCGACGCCGTGGCGGCGTCCGACGCGGCAGGCCTCTTCGATGGTCGGCTCGACTGATTCGTCCTGGCCGTCGGGGACGTGGAAAATCACGTAAGCGTGGGTGGCGCTCCTGAGGTGCGCGAGCGCTTCGTAGACGGCTGTCAGGTCGATGGCGTCGAAGGGCTTCACTTCGAAGGTGGACTTCCATGTATTTGCCAGGCAGGTAGCGGTACGTCCGGACGGCGGCGCTGACGAGGTCTGGTCGCGTCCACCGGCCGCCTGTGCGCCTGCGGCCCTGGGCTGCGGTGATTTCGACGGCGAGTGGCTCGATCTGGCGTTCTTTCGCCCAGTAGGTCGCCAGTGTGTCTCGGATCGGCGGGTACAGCTCTGCTTCGTGGACGTAGGCGAGGGTGGCCTCGCCCACCAGTGCGGCCTCCGCGGACGCGGCCGGTGCAGCGACTTCTTCTGCAACTACCCGGCGGATGGCGCCGCCGCGGCCCCTCGCCCGGGCAATGGTGCCCTCTTCGAGCAGCGAGTCACGCGCGTACCAGTAACTGTGCTCGCGCCAGCCCAGGGCGCGCATCAGTGCGGTGTTCCCGATGGCCGTGCCGTCGGCAGGCACATGCTCGAGCAGGCGTGCCCGGTCTGCGCTGTGATCATCACTCATGGCCGGGATCGTAGACCTTCCGCCTTCTTTGCGTCTCGGCCATCACGTGCCCGGCTGGGGCGTGAAGCCCGGGCGGAATACGCAGGCGGCCGACCGGGATCAGCCGTGGTACTGGATGCCCGCAGGGCCGTGGTTACCTGTACTGCCGTTTCTAGGCGGTGAGCAGCCCCTGCCGGGTTTCGTGTGGCAGGCCGACGAGGTGGATGGTGATGCCGAGGTCCTGGAAGGCCTGGGCGGCCCACGAATAGGCGGATGGCATGAACGGGGCGTGCGGCCCGCGGATCGGCGAGGCACAGCAGCAGCCGGGGCCGGGGGTTCATGCGTGCCGAGATCCAGGTCAGCTTGAAGGCGTCGGCGAGGACTTTGTGGCGCTGCGCTGATTTCGGGGGCCTCGGTGTGCCCAGCATTCGACCAGGACGGTCCGGCCGGCGTCCGTGCCATCGACCTCGATCCGGGCACCAGAGGGGAGCGCGATCCTTGCGGGCTCCAGGCTCAGGCCCAGATCCTGGCCCAGGAGGTCCAGCACGATCCGCTCGGCGTCCCGCTGCTCGGAGGAACTCCCCGGCGGCGCCGTGTGACCGGCATCCTGACTGACGGTCATGCCGGCCGGGGAGCCCGGCTCCATGGCCCCTGCCTGGGGGGAAATCAGGTCGTTCACAATCTTGTGGTCCGAGCCCAGGAAGCGGCGCAGGACCCCTGCCTGTTCCAGGCCGCGGCATATCTTGTTGACGGTCTGGCGGGAGTCGATGCCGGTCCGTCTGGCGAGCTCGTCATCGTCAAGAGGACGGGCTGACTGCCGCAGCAAGTTGATGATGCGAGCCCGATGCTCGGCGAGTTGCATGGCACAGAGCATCCCGCGCACTTGACTGCAGCGCCACTGCTTACTGCCGGTAGTACGCCGGAGCGGGCATCGCTGTTCGGCGCTGGAGGCTGCTGCCGGGCGGGAGGCCGTGCCTGCCGGCCTGGCAGCAGGCAGCCCTGTCAGTTGCCGGCCTGTGCCGGAGCGGGGGTGGCCCGATGCCGGTAGCGGCGGCGTTTGCCGCAGGCCAGTTGCGCCTGCCCCAGTGCGGTCAGCCTGTCCAGGGCGTCGGCGACTGCGCTGGAGGACCGGCCCAGGACGCGGCCGATCTGGTGCGGGATGAATTCCGTGTCCGGATGGGTGGCCAGGTGAGCCGCGACGAGGTCGCGCAGCTGCCCCGGCCGGGCCGCTGGATCGGATGTGCCCCGTGGCCGCCGGCCGCCGGCGGCGGCTTTCATCAGTCGCCGTGCCTGCGTGCCGGTGGCGCAGATGGCGTCCATCGCTGCGGGATGGCCGCTGCCGCCGTAGCCCAGATACCAGCGCACCGCGAACCGGGATCATCTCCCGCGGGAACCGGAAGCCAGCGAAGACCGAGGTCGCGCGCTGTGCGGTCACCCAACCAGTCTCAGGCCATCCGCGATCGACCAACGCAACAGCGCTCTCGCGGGTAGATCTGCTGGCGATTATCCGTGGAAGTGCTCGCCGCGGGAGGTTTCCTGGCCTGTGCACTGACCGCCTCCGCCGGTCGTCACGCGGGGACCTCGTTCCTGTCCGCCTCGTTGCTATCTGGCGCGCACCCTCAGCTGAATGCGGGTGGGCCATAGGACCTCCCGGCCGCCGGTCTTCTTACCTGGGCCGTATTACCCAGGCGGATCAGATCCCGGGCCGAATGGCCCGGGGGAAAGTGCTCAGTCAAGACAGGCCGCACTCCTCTAGGGCGTCTTAGGAATTCTTGACACAGTGGTAGTCAAAGAAAAGCTACTGGGCCAGCAGGTTCGCAGTCATCCTGAGCCGGTGCCAGCTCGTTGAAGCGGAAAATTCGTTACTAACTCAAAAGAATTTGTAGAGGCGTAGCACGGGCGCCGCGCCAGCCCGCAGATGTTCGTAAGCAGATGCAGTGGGTGTTTGTGGCGGGGACCTCCAGCGACGTCATCGAGAGTGTCCGCAGTCGCGCCGAGTGAGCGGAAAGCAAAGCCCGGACAGCCGGTCTTGCTAACAGATGGTACGGCTGGTACGGCGTGAAGAATATGCGCATTTATACTCTGGAGGCGCTCCTTATGTCGCCGCGTAATCGCAATATCGGGCAACGACACTCGCGCAGAATTCATGCGCTCGTTGTTGGTTTCTTCGTAGCGCTCGCTGTGGGCGCTGCCGCGGCCTCCTCCCCGGCCGTCGCGGCGACGCCCAGCACCGCCACAAATCTGTACGTGAATCCCGTCAAAGGGTCCGACACCGCCACCGGCTCCGCAACGGCGCCACTCCTTACCTTCCAGGCGGCGCTGAACCGAGTCAAGCCGGGGACAGTCGTCCACCTCGAGGCAGGAACATATGACCAGAACGTCGTCACCAAGGTGGCCGGCCTTGCCTCTGACCGGATCGTCGTGGAAGGGCCCTCTACAGGCACAGCTACACTGTTCGGAACTGGCCATGTTCTGGCGGTTAAAAATAGCTACTACATATTTGAAGGCTTCTCCATTGACGGGCAGCGAGCCGTTGAGAACCGGGAGCCGGTTTCGAGCTGGCCCACGTCGATCTCTAGCATGGCATCGTTCAAGTCGTCAATCTCATCGATAGTCCAAAATGATCGACTGATTTACATCGACTCCGGGTCGAATACTTCCGGTGTTAAAGATACGGTCATCGATCATATGACGCTCACGGGAGCCGGAGGCGAGTGTGTCCGGATTAGGAATAACGCCACCGGGAACACTGTCGAGAATTCGGTCATCCGGTATTGCGGTATGGCTGGGGTTGCGCAGAGCGGCGTCTTTACCTACCACAATGGCGAGGGTGTATACATCGGCACGAGCTCTAAATCGACAGGTCTCGCCGGGGCGCAGGATGACGCATCTGCGCACAACACCGTGAAAAACGACACGATCTCCACATATGGGTCAGAGTGCGTCGATGTCAAGGAAAACGCAAATCATAACACTCTGAGCGACTCAGAATGCAGTCAAAACACTGAGCCCCTGGCGGATGCGGGCAGTAATGTTGAGCTGCGCGGATACGCGAACACCATCGAAGGCAACTCGATCTCTGCCAGCGCGGGCTACGGCATCAAGATAGGCTCGGACACCGCAAAGGAAGACCTAGGCCGAAATAGGATTATTTCCAACACATTTGCCGACCTGGCCGCTGGCGCTCTTGACGACAGGTCCGTCGCTCCGAGCGGGCAGACGTGTGGCAACGTCGTCAGCGGCGGAACCAGCCCCGGCAACTTCACCCGGATCCCTGGGTGGTCGTTCGCATGTCCTTCGTAGCGAACGCTGTCCGTGGCCATGAGAAAGTCCCGGGTGCGGCCAGGTGGAGGTCCGCGGTGATAGCCAGGTAAACGCCCCGTCCTTCGCTCGTCGTGTCGGACCGGAGCGTGAGCCCGGGCGGTGACGGCGGCTGGTGTCGAAGCCAGTCACCGCACCGCCCGGGGTGTTTCCATTGAAGTCAGCGAGGGATCGGATGGACATCATGTCGGCCTTACCGAGAAGCAGGCACTGACCGAGGGGCACCCTTCGGCGGCCTTTCTGCGGCGAGCCACCGCGGCGAGGCCGAGCTGAGCACCGATCACGGCCGCTGGTCATCGTGCCCGGCACCGGCGAGGTGGCGGCCGATCATCTCCTGGTCGCAGGGGGCGAGGCGTCGCACCGGGTGAGGCGTCGGTCCGAGATGAGCGCTACGGCGGCCCGCGGTGAGGCCACTGCAGGGGTCGGGCCGAAGACCGCGGGAGAAGGAGTTCTGCGCGCTCGGCCCGGTCGCGGAGGCGTTCGTCACGGGTGCCGCAGCCGCCGGGGCGCCTGAGCCCCGGACAGAGAGATGACATGAATGCGGGACCTCCTCAGCTCAGCGCACGCTTGGTGCGTCAGCACATTTCGGGAGCGTGAGGAGGTCCCTGTAATGGCCATCGTAGGAGGGTTTGACATCCACCGT
>OBLU010003296.1_pt1 | contig 14631 bp, 8 predicted proteins | sample 1518681 | NCBI WGS metagenome assembly OBLU01 (sample SAMEA3539304, study PRJEB22396) | soil metagenome | biome: tundra; feature: field; material: soil | place: USA | collected 2010-05 | depth 0.15 m
GAAAAGTCCCCGCTATCCCCAAATCCCGAAAAAACCGGCGGCGCGAGTTCATAAACGAAAATGCCTCTCAGGTTTTGGCCGGAGGCGGCAGCGCCTCGCGTTCGCAGCGGGCGTATTTTTCAATCAGCTGGTCGTAAACCTTTGCGGCCTTCGGGTCCGGACGGATTTCGCTGTTGGGAACCGGGTCGGTGAAACCGGCGACGACTTTTTCCCATTTCGGTCTTTCCCCGGCTTGGACGAACCAGCCGTGCGCGGCTCGCAATGCGGCGCCGAGCGCGGCGCTCTTGGAAATTTCGATGCGTTCGACGTGGCAGTTCATCACATCGGCCATCACCTGCAGGATGGATAAATCCTGGGAGGCCCCGCCGGTGGCGAAAATACGATCGGGCGCCACCTTCATCCATTGCGAGTGCAGCCGCATGGACATCATCTGCGCCTCGACGATGGCGCGGCAGTTCGCCGCGGCGTCCTTTTCGTCGAGATCGAACCGGTGAATGCCCGGCCGGTTCAAACGCGGAACAATCTCGGATTCGAACCATGGCAACAGGATGCCGCCGTTGTTGCCCGGTGGCGTGGTGGCCAGCGCCTCGCCGAATTTTTTCCAATCCTTGATGCCGTAGGCGTCGCGGATTTTTTCGCGGGCGAGCGACCCGTTCTTGAAACAAATCAACGTCATGTAATCGCCCGTGGGCGAACCGAACACGTGACCTTCGCCGTGCGCATCGGTCTGGCATTTTTTCATCGAGCCGAAATACGTGTCGCTGGTGCCCAGGCTGATGGCGACCATGCCTTCGCGAATCAAACCGAGCCCGACCACGCTGCACGGATTGTCGCCCGACCAGACCAGGGTCTCCGCTTCCGGGTTCAGGCCGAATTTTTTGACGAAATACGGACTGACCGCGCCGACGACTTTCCAGGATTCGGCGAGTGGCGGCAGTTTCTGCTTCAAATCCGGCGCGGTGGCCGCCAGCGCGTCCGGGTGCCAGACCTTTCTCCGGATGTCCATCAGGTTCATGCCCGCGCCGTCGCCGTGGTCAATCGGCGCGATTTTTCCCGCCAGCAGCGACGCCATGAACGAACTGACCAGCGCGATGCTCGCGGTTTGGGTATAGGCTTCCGGTTCGGTCTTGTAAAACTTGCGGATTTGCGGGCCGGTGAAGCGCTCGAACGTGTCCGAACCGGTGATTTCGGCTGTGGCTTTGATGCCGCCGAGCTTTTTCCGGATTTCGGCGCATTCGACAGCCGTTGAGGAATCCATCCAGATGGGCGAGGTCGGCCGCGAAAAAATGCCGCCTAGATTTTCGACCAGGGTTTTTTGGGGGTCCAACTTCGCCAGCGTGCCGGCGGCGCGGGCGTTGAGATAAACCGAGCCGTGTTGATGGCCGCTGCCGCTGATGGCCAGGATTTCGCCCAGCGCGACGCCGTCCTTTTTCATTTCGGCAAAGAGCAAATCCAGCGCCTCGGCCCACAGCAGGGGCGAGCTGTGTTTCACCAGCGGGTCGGGATGGGGCAGGACGCCGTTTTGCGTTCCGTACTGCGGCAGCACGCGGTCGAAGTTCAGCGATTTTCCATACACGACCTTGCGGCGGTCGTAGTCAATGATCACCGCGCTCAGGCTTTGCGTGCTGGAATCGAGTCCGAGAAATAATTTGGCCATGGAAATTTAAATGTGTCGTTTGCGTCTTATTTGGTAACAATAAATTTGAACCATGCAATCGAAAACCGCACTTAGGCTTCATTTTCATAGTATTGTCCTGCTGACCTGAACTGCGGAATCTTTAACCACGGATGGACACGGATGGACACGGATTTCAGCCCGACGAAACCCCGCTTGTTTTCCAGCGCGTTTTCGTTGATTTTCCTTGTGTTCAAGATATGCAAACGCGAATTCACGCGGTTTCCCGTTTGACTGGCATTTGCCTTTTACTGGCCGCAACAGCCCACGCCGGTCCGACCCAGGCTGCGCCGGAGGCTTCGCCGAGGCGAGTTGACCGGCAAGCGCTGGTAACGCGGCACAATATCGTGCTGCGCCAGTTCGACGCCAACAATCCTTTGACGGTCGGCAACGGCGAATTCGCTTTCACCGTGGACGCCACCGGGTTGCAAACCTTTCCGGAAGCGTTCGAGCAAACGACGCCGCTCGGCACGTTGTCGGACTGGGGCTGGCACACGATCCCAAATACGAACGGCTGGAGCATCGACACTTTTCAGTTCAAGGAATTCGCCGACCTGAACGGGCGCAAAGTTCCCTACGCCGACGTGCCCGGCAACAATCAAACGCCCGAAATCAAATGGCTGCGCGCCAATCCGCATCGGTTGCACCTCGGCCAGATTGGTTTTGTCCTCACGCACGCGGACGGTTCGCCGGCGCGGACGAACGATTTGATCGACGTTGAGCAGACGCTGGATTTGTGGGATGGCCTGCTCACCAGTCATTTCAAATTCGACGGCCAGCCGGTTACGGTAAAAACCGTTTGCGATCCGAAACTCGATGCGATTGCAGTGCGCGTCGAGTCGCCGTTGGTGAAGCAGGGCCGGCTGGCGATTCAAATTCATTTTCCCTATGGCACGGGCGAGACGAAAACGGCGGATTGGAGCAAGCCGGACGCGCATGAAACCATTTTCTCGCAAAATAAAATCAATGTTGGACATTTTGAACGCAAGCTCGACAACGACACCTGCGTCGTGGACGCCAAATGGTCGCAAGGTGCAACCATTACAAACACGGCCAAGCATCAATTTGAAATCCGGCCAGACAAAAAATTGGAATCGCTGGAGCTGGTTTGTGAGTTCGCCCCGAAATCAAACAGCCGGCTGACAAGTTTTGACCAATCCCGCCAGGATGCTGAAAAAAATTGGAACGCATTCTGGAGCACCGGCGGCGCGATTGATTTGTCCGGCAGCCAGGACCCGCGCTGGTTTGAACTCGAACGCCGCATTGTCCTGTCGCAATACCTCACGGCCATCCAGGACGCCGGAGAATATCCGCCGGCGGAAACCGGGCTGACCTACAACACGTGGCAAGGCAAGTTTCATCTGGAAATGCATTGGTGGCACGAGGCGCATTTCGCGTTGTGGAACCATTTGCCGCTGCTGGAGAAAAGCCTGGGCTACTACCAGAAAATTTTGCCACGCGCGGAAGCCACGGCGCGAAAACAGGGCTACGCCGGCGCGCGCTGGCCGAAAATGACCGGTCCCGGCGGCGCGGAATCGCCGTCGCCCGTCGGGCCGTTCCTGGTCTGGCAGCAGCCGCATCCGATTTTTTACGCCGAGTTGTGCTACCGCGCGCATGGCGACCGCGCGACGCTCGAGAAGTACAAGGACATCGTTTTTGCGACGGCGGATTTCATGGCCAGCTACGCGACGTGGGACGACGCAACCAAACGTTACGTTCTCGGCCCGACGTTGCAATGTGCGCAGGAAATTTTTCCGAAGGACAAAACGTTCAATCCGACGTTCGAACTGACCTACTGGCGCTGGGGGCTGGAGACGGCGCAGTTTTGGCACCAGCGCCTCGGCCTGCCGCGCGATGAAAAATGGGACGCGGTTTTGAAGGCCCTCGCCAAGCCGCTGGTGGGCAACAGCAAATATCTTTTTGCCGAAAGCACGCCGGATTGTTACACGAACTCGAAATGGAACGCCGATCATCCATCGGTGACGGCGGCGCTGGGAATGCTGCCCGGGCCGGGTGTGGACGCGGAGACGATGCGGCACACGCTGGATTGGGTGTGGAGCAACTGGAACTGGCCGGACACGTGGGGCTGGGATTATCCGATGCTGGCGATGTGTGCCGCGCGGCTCGGCGAACCGGAACGTGCCGTGGATGCGCTGCTGCTCGACACGCCGAAAAATCATTACGCGCTCAACGGCCAGGTTTATCAGCGGCCCGGCCTGACGATTTATCTGCCCGCCAACGGCGGCCTGCTTTACGCCACGGCGATGATGGCCGCCGGATGGGATGGTTCACCAAAAAGGAATGCGCCCGGCTTCCCGGACAACGGCCAGTGGAATGTGCGCTGGGAAAATCTGCGGCCGGCGCCGTAATGCGTTTGGATCTGGGACGCCCCCTTATTCCATAAACCGACCCGAACCACCGCCAGGTTTTGGAGTGCGGTGGCAAGCGAAGCGCGACACCGCTTTGGGGAGTGGAGTCGGACAATCAAACGCGCCACGCCATTCGAAAGCGCCGTCGCCGCTGCGCTCTGCCGGCGCAGTCCAAAAAACAACGGTGGTTCACGGCCCCAATGCTCGATTCCATGCTCGCGAAGGTTCTTCACGCCCTCAAGGTAGGGCGCGCAGTCCTCTGCGCGCCGCAAACTGAAAGAGAATAACTTGGTTTCAAGACGGCGCGCACGGAGTGACGCGCCCTACCTCGCTTTGGTCTATTTCCCGGTGAACTTTCCCGCCAGCGTCAACTGCGCCGGGCGCATCGTCGCACCGGCTTCCGAGGCGATGATTGCGCCGCCGTTCAAATCCACCGAAGCAACCACGCCTGGTTCACCTTTAGTTATGGTGAAAACCAACGTGTCACTGCCGCTGCCGGATGCGTAGTTTGCCATGCGTCCGTTGTCCCACACCAGGCGCGGCTTGCCCTTGACCGTGACACTCTCGCTGAACATAACATTAATTTGATCGCCGCTTGCTTGGGCATCCCGGATGGCCGGGCCGGCTTGGCGTTCCGGGTCCCACTTGCCGGCAAACGTCCACGCGGCGGTGATTTGTGCGGGCTTGGGCGCACCAAGCGCTGAAGAAAGATTATTGGTGAGCCAGCCATAGTCGCCGCCTTCGCGATGACAATTGTAAAAATACGAGCGCTCGCCCCAGAGGTTCGATTTGTCATAATTCTTGTTTCGCTGGATGTCGTTCGTGCCGGGGGTCCCGCCATCGAGCGGATAGATGACGCGGAACGGCGGCTGGTCAATCATCGTCTTCGAAAACCGGCAATCGAGGAAATAGAACTGCGCGTCGTGGTGATGGCGCGCGAGGTACCAGCCATTGGTGCCGTCGAACCGGCAGTTGCGCAGGACGAATTTCATGTCCTTGTCCTTGGACCCGTCATGCCAGACGGCGGCGGTGTCCTTCCACTCGTAAAACGAGCAATTGGTCACGTAACACCAGCCGCGCGGGCAGACAAAATCCACCGAGCCCTCCAGACGGCAGTTCGCCTGGTAACACCGGCCACGGTCGCCCCGCCAGAACGAAACCGTGTCCGCGCCATGGCTCAGCACGTCGCAATCCACCACCACCGCGTGGTCGCCGGTGCCGAGAATGGTGAAGGCGTGCGGGCCGATGACCCCGGCGGTGTTCTCCGCAGTGAGGTTTTCCAGAACAAAATCATCGGCCTGGTTCAGGTTGATGACCGCGCGGCCAATCGGGTCGGGATTTTTGGTGAAGTCCTCGTCCAACTGCGGAAATTCGATGCGCGTGCCGCTGCGGCTCTGGCCGCGCAACGTGACGAATGAGGCGTCCACGCGGATTTTTTCCTTGTAGGTGCCGTCCTTGATGAACACGACGACGCGTTCGGTGTTGGTTTTCGGAATCGAGGCCACGGCGGCTTGAATCGTCTTGAAATCTCCACTGCCGTCGGCGGCGACGACCAGGTCGGGTTTGGGCAGGGGCTCGCCGCAGGCGATGAAACGGCTGGCGACCAGCAATGCCAGCACGGAGATGCAATTCATATCCGGAAAGCATATCCGCCCCGGGATTTTGAACTCAAGAAAAGAAATGCCCGGGCGGGCTCAACTACCACCGGGTGGTCTCGTACGCGCCGAGGTCGGGCGCGGAACCGACAAACGGACCGCCAATGTTTGCGCCCTTGTCCACCAGCCGGCCGGTCGGCACCGGGCGCAGAAACGGGTTCTCCGGCAGGCCGCCGTCATCACGTCGCGGCGCCTTGGCCCACGTATAATCAGTGCTCAGGAAGTCGTTGGTGTTCACGCTGAAGTTCACATTGGTAAACACCGCCTGCCACGTATTAGACATCTGGATGGAGGGATAGGTTGCGGTGCTGCCGATGGAAACGGAACCGATGGCCACGTTGTTGCGCACGATGTGGCTGCTTTGGAGCACCGGATATTGGGAACCCAGATGGTTCAGGTTAATGGCGCCGCCGTTGTTGTTCCAGACGGTGTTTTGATCAACTATCTGCCCGTCCGAGTTGTTGTTTTGGTCAATGCCATACGCCATGTTGGCGAAAGACAGGCAGCACACGACGCGATGCACGGCCCCAGTGCCAGCGCCGCCGAGCTTGAATCCGTTGCCGTTGCCCTGCCAGGCGGTGTCGCCAAAAATATTGGTGCCCTGCCGGAACGCCCAGCAGTTGGTGATGAGCACCGGTTGCGAGCCCTCCCACAGGTCCCAGCCGTCGTCGGCGTTTTCCCATGAACGGCAGCCGCTGAACACGTTGCCGGGGCCGAGGCTCCATTTCGCGCTGAATCCGTCGGCGTTTTGGCCGTGGGTGGCCGCATCATAGTTGCGGATGGAATCGCAGTTCAGGAAGAGGTTGCTGCTGGGATAAGCTAATGGGGCGCTGCTGCCGCCGGTGATATGGAGCCCGGAGTTGCGGGCGCCCAGGCTGACGCAACGCTCGATGATGTTGTTGCTGCCGGAGATTACGATGGAGTTGTGGCCGGCATTGGTTAGCGTCAAGCCGTAAAGCCAATAATAGTTGCCTCTGATCGAGATGCCATCGGTCCCGCTGGCTTCGCCGGAAAAATCCAGCACCGGACTTTCGCCGGGATAAGCGCGGATCCGGATGGGCTGCCCCGCCACACTGATTTTCGACAGTGAAATCTTCGCCGACGTGGGATAGACCCCGCCGCGCACGTAAACGAGGTTGCCGTTGGTGGCGAGACCCGCAGCCTTGCCCAGCGTGGCAAACGGCGCGGCGATGTTCGTGCCTAAGTTGCTGTCGCTGCCGTTGGTGGCCACGTAATACTTCGCCGTCTCCGCGCCGCCTTCGACCAACTGCACCTTGGCGCGAACAAACCAAACGTTTGTCCCCGGCAGCCGGGTGGTGAACAATTCCCGGACCGAACCGGGCGGGTCGGAAGGCAATGAGTTGGTCGTCGTCCGCAGCCACCACGGACGAAACCAGTTCACCAGGTTGGCGGACAAATAAAGATCTATCTGCACGCCGGGCTGATGGCCTTCCCGTTCCAAAATTTCCACCTGAAAGACGGCGTTGGTCCCGCTTACTCCGCCAGAAAGCGGCTGCACCGCGCCCGCGATGCCGCCACTCGCGAGCGGGTCGGTGCCGAAGGCAAACTCGACCACATTCGCTTCGCCATCCGAATCGGGATCGGCCAGCGGATCCCCTTGTGCCGGGTTGCCGCTGAAGTGCGCCGCGGCCCAGTTGGTGTAGAATTGAGCACCGTTCAAGGGGAATGGCATCAGCGTCAGTGCTGCAATCGCAAAACCAAACACGGCGAAGCTGGCTCGAAACTCAAACGCGATCTTTGTTGCGCCAAGGCAGGTACGACTTGTTTTCATGAAGCGTTATAATTTCGCACGTTTGCCGCTTCAGTTCAAGGATTTTGATGGGAACATCACAACCAATCACGTTCCCCGCTCCAGCGTCACCGCCATCAAGCCGATGACGACTTCATTGGCCAGCGTGCGCACGGTGAGTGACTTGAGTTCCTTGTCGGGCTTCAACGGCAGATCCAAAACCGTCGCCGCGCCGCCGGGAACCTTGCCGCCTTTGCCCTTGAATTCGTTCACGTCGAGAATGCGCACTTTCCCGGTCTTCAAATCCACGCGCGGCGGAATCGGCCCCGACCGCCGGAACGCGTAATCGTCAATAAAATAGTCCTGGTCAATCGGCCACCAGTTGGCCGGATTGTGCAGCGCCAATCGTTCGGTCATGCCATCGGTGTAAGTCACCATCACTTCGCCATTGTCGAACCGGCTTTGCATCGGACCGGTCGAACCGGCCATGAGCAAGTACACGTGCGAAGATTTTCCCGTCAGCGGCACGAACACCTCGCGCGGGTAATTGTCCCACTGCGACGTGAACACAATGTTTTTCGCGTCAGTATTCGTCGGAGTTTCAAACAGGACGCCATTCGGCAAAACAAATTTGCCGCCGGACTTCGCCGCCGCCGCGCGCAGGCCGGAATCGTCCACGCCCGGCACCAGCTGGTAATCGCACCAGCCGCCGAAGCTCTGTTTCGGCATCGCCAGCGAACAAAACGGCGAACGCGGCGAGAGATATTCGTTGCGGAAAATTTGCGTGACCCGGTCATTGAAAACGGAAGTGAGATCCACGGCCTCCAGCTTCACGCCGGCCGGAAGTTTTTTCTTCCAGTCCATCGCAACCGGAGCGCCGGTCTCCGACCCGGCGTGTTGGCCGACGGTCACGAAACGCGCCGGGTCGGAGACCGGCGCTCCACCACGCCAGGCGATTACAATCTCATATTTGTCCGCAGCTTCGCCCTGGATTTCCACGCGCGACAAACCGACTGCGCCTTCAACCCGGCTCCATTTTGCCGGCCGGCCATTGACCGTCACGCCCGCGACATCGTCGCGCAAGGCGGGAATTTGCAGGCGCAGCACCATTGGCTTGGAAAATTTCGGCTCAATCGTGAAGGTTTCTTTCAATCCGTCGCGGCGGAATGAAAAATTAAAATCCGGATGCCGGATGCCCGCGTGATCCCATTGGGCCGGAAAGCCGGGGCAAATTTTCAATTCACCCGCCAGCGCGTCCGGTCGCACGCCGAAAAGTCCCTCGACCAAAGCGCGCGAGGTGATGCCAATGGAATCGCCGAAGTCGCGTTGCGCCTCGCCGCGCGCCAGGTCGAACCCGGTCGTCATGCCCAGATTGCCGGGACACAAACCCAGATACATGCTGTCGAGCAAACAGCCTTTGAACAACGAAAACGCCGCGTCCGGCCGATTGGCCTGCCAGTAAGCGAGCGAGGTGTGTGCGACTTCGGCCATGACGACATTGTTGAGCGACCACAGGTAGGGCATCCAGCTCGTCGTCGGCAGCGTGTAGAGATTGGTTTCCAAAGACGCAAACGCGGAATCTTCTCCCTCTCCTCCGTGGAATGGAGGAGAGGGGCGGGGTGAGGAGGTGCGATTTGTCGGCTGCCCCTCTCCCCGGCCCTCGCCCCGCTCATTCTTCGCGGGGCGAGGGGGAGAAGTTATAGCCGTCGCAAGTGCTTTGGTTTCGTTGATGTCGTTTGCATAAAATTCAACGGGGATGTGCGCGATGTTCGTGTCCACCCAGCGCGACATCTGCCACGCCTCGGCCGGTGTCGGCACCTCGGAATCCATCGTGTGATAAAACGTCCACAGCCCGGCGTTGGGATGTGCGAGTTGCAAGCCGAGGTAATCCTTGGATTCGGCGAAATTGCCCTCGTCAGCCAGCCAGAGATACTTCTGCATCGCTTTTTGAATCAATTCGGCCTCCTGTTCGTAAGGTGCCGGGTCCTTGCCGATTAACTTTGCGGCGCGTGCGGCCATTTTGTTGTGCCAGTAATTGTAAGCGGACGCGTGCGTCACGCCGCCGCCGTTGTAGTTCATATTGTCGCTCGCCCAAATGGCGGCGTAAGCTTCGTACAACGGCAGCTGGTCCGGGCCGAACTCGCGGCGAAACAACCGGTGTTCCCAGGCGAGGTGACGCTCAATCACCGGCCACATCCGCCGGGCGTAATCCAAATCGCCCGTCCACAGCAGATGACGGAAGAACGCATCCACACCCACCAAATTCATGTCGTAATGCGACTTGGTCAGGTCGCCGTTGGAATGCAGCGCGGTTTCGCTGCGCGCTAGATTTGAGTCGGCGTCGGCGGATGGGATTTTTTCCGGAACGGGATCGGTATTCTGCTGTTTTGCATAACCAGCGAAGTGCGCGGCCGTGCGTTCGTGCCAGCCGAGTGCGTCGCCGGTATAAGGCCCGCGCCAGCCGAGCAGCCGCACCCGCCACGCGACCGCGCCATGCATGAAAGATTGCTGCTGCTGGTCCCAAATCGCGTCGCCGGCCACGCACAACGCGGATGCGGCGGCATTGATGAACGGGTCAGGCGTGTCCACAACGACCTGCTCCGCGATGGTACGGCGACGGCTTTCAGCCGCGGCAAAAGTTTTCGGCAAGTCGTCCGCATACAAAATCAGCATGTCTGGGCCAACCTGCTGCAAAGCAAAATAAACCGGTTGCGCCGACTGCACCGTCGTTTGACCGACGACGAGAGAAAACTCAAAAGGGCGCGTGTTCGTCTCCTTCTCATTAGCACCGGGCTTCAGCCCGGTGTCAGACGCAGGCAAATTGGAAACCGTTTCAACGGTTTTCCCTCCGCTTCGTGAAGCCGTTGAAACGGCTTTTGCTCCATCGTTGCCGTGAATCACCGGGCCGAAGCCCGGTGCTAATGAGAAGTTGTCGTTGGCTGAATTCAGCAATCCGGTTAAATACGCCCACTGGTTCGCGTCGGCCAGCGCAAGCTTCGCTCCAATGGGCGCGACCCCGGCAATCGTCGCGGGCTTGCTGTGGAGAACAAACGTGTTCGACTCGATGGAAAACTCGTTGCCCTTGCATTGCTCCGGACGAAGCTGGAAAAACTGGCTGACCGGCTCTTTCTCACAGCCGATGTCGCCGTTGCGCGAACCTTTCATGCCGTTCGCGCCGCCGAAGGCCCACACCAACCCGACGGACGATTTTGTGCCGCGCAGTTCAACCCGCAAAATAAAACCCTTCGTTTCACTCAACGGCAACACGGCTAGGTCCAATTCGCCGTCACCGAGCAGCGGATCGTGGATTTCATAAACCATTGAGCCGGGCCGGTAACGGGCGACGATTTTCTCCGCGTCATTCAGCCACTTCAAACCGGCGGCGGTCTTGATGCCGAAACGCAAGTTGCCGCCGCGACCGGGCAGGTAGATTGAAAATTCCGGTTTGTCGCCGCCGTCCACCCGGAACGCGGTGTTCAGACAGTAAAGCGGGCGGTTGAAAAATTCCGTGCCGTTGGTGATGACAAAATCCGTTCCATCCGGGTGATAGCGCAACGGTCGCGCGGTTTGGCCCTCGAAATTGCCTTTGGGCCGGTAAATCCATTCCGGCGGATTGGCATCGGCGGCACGCACCAGTGTCGCGGCCAAAAGCGCCAGCGGCAGCAGGATGGCAGTGGTTTTCATGTTTGCCCGGACGATTCGTGCGACTTTGCAGCAAACCCGCCGGCAAGGCAATTCCTCCCGTGACAGATTCGTTCAAGAACATCTTGCTATGAATTGTGTTGGTAAGGACTACAGCTCCTGGGAGCGCTGGCGTCCCGCCGGCGAGTTCGATTCAGTCCGTCATCAGGCAATGAGCCGGCGGGACGCCGGCGCTCCCAGGAGGGAAAAGGCGGATGATAGCACGAAATTGTGCCCGGGATATCCCGCACCCTGTCGGAACCGGCGGCATAGCCAAAAATGGTGATTGCGTTGGCCGGCGCATTTTTCGGATAGTTTCCGGCAGCAAAAAATCCCGTTTAACTTTCATTTGCGATGAGCTCACCAAACAACATTGAAAAGTCTTTTTCACTGGCCAAAGAACGCTATGCCGGATTGGGCGTGGACGTGAACCGCGCACTAAAGATCCTGGAGAAAATTCCAATCTCGCTCCACTGCTGGCAGGGCGACGACGTCGGCGGCTTTGAAAATTTCGGCGGGACGTTGGGCGGCGGACTTGTCGCCACCGGCAATTATCCGGGCAAGGCGCGGACGCCGGATGAACTCCGCGCCGACCTGGAGAAAACCTTTTCGCTCATCCCGGGCAAGCATCGCCTCAATCTCCACGCCTTCTACGGCGAGTTCGGCGGCAGGAAAGTGGACCGCGATCAAATCACGCCGGCGCATTTCAAAAACTGGATCGCGTGGGCGAAGCAAAACGGCATTGGCATGGATTTCAATCCGACCTGCTTCTCGCATCCGAAAGCGGCCGACGGCTTCACACTATCGCACGCGGACAAAAACATCCGCCGGTTCTGGATTGAGCACTGCATCCGCTGCCGCGAAATCGGTGCCGCCATCGGCCAGGCGCTCGAAAAAACCTGCATCACGAACGTCTGGATTCCCGACGGCATGAAGGACACGCCCGCCGACCGCAACGCGCCTCGCGCGCGGCTCGCCGAATCGCTCGACATGATTTTCAAGAAACCGATTCCGTCGAATCTGAACCTTGATTCTGTCGAACCGAAACTGTTTGGCATCGGCAGCGAGAGCTATGTCGCCGGCTCGCACGAATTTTATCTCGGTTACGCCGTCAGCCGGAAAAAGCTGCTGACGCTGGACGCCGGCCATTATCATCCGACCGAGGGCATCGCGGATAAAATCTCAAGTGTGCTGCAATTTTTGCCGGAGATTTTGCTGCACGTCAGCCGCGGCGTCCGCTGGGACAGCGACCACGTGGTCATCTTGAACGACGATCTGCAAGCCATCGCCCGCGAAATCGTGGCGAACGGTTTTACCGACCGTGTCCACATCGGGCTCGATTATTTTGACGCGAGCATCAATCGGGTTGCCGCCTGGATCATCGGCACGCGCAACATGCTTCGTGCCCTGCTCTTCGCATTGCTGGAACCGACGGCGAAACTCCGCGCCGCCGAAAGCGCCGGCGACTACACCACGCGGCTGGCGTTGCAGGAGGAAATCAAGTCGCTGCCGTTCGGCGCGGTCTGGGATTTTTATTGTGAGAGCAAAGGCGTTCCGGTCGGCGAGGCGTGGCTGGCGGAGGTGAAACGCCACGAAAAGAATGTCTTGAGCAAACGGCAGCAAGCAAACAACTTAATCCGCAAATCAAATTAATACACCATGGGCAATCCATTCCTAGGCGTTTTCTTTCACTGGCTCGGCGGTCTGGCGTCCGGCAGTTTTTACGTGCCTTACCGCGGCGTGAAAAAGTGGTCGTGGGAAACCTACTGGCTCGTCGGTGGATTTTTCTCCTGGATCATCTGCCCGTGGCTGCTGGCGTCCTTCATGACCAATGATTTGTTGGGCGTGCTGAAGCAACAATCGGCGAGCACGCTGTGGTGGACGTATTTCTTCGGCGCCATGTGGGGTTTCGGCGGGCTGACGTTCGGTCTGACGATGCGTTATCTCGGCATGTCGCTGGGCATGGGTGTGGCGTTGGGCTACTGCGCGGCGTTTGGAACACTGGTGCCGCCGATTTTCAAACAGTTCATGCCGAACCTCCCGGTGGGAGCAAGCATCAAGGAAATCGCCACTTCCACACCCGGACAGATCACGCTGGCGGGGGTGGCGGTTTGTTTGCTGGGCATCGGCATCGCCGCGCTGGCGGGTTTCACCAAGGAAAGGGAAATGCCGGAAGAGCAAAAAAAGAAGGTCATCAAGGAATTCAATTTCAGGAAGGGCATTTTGGTGGCGACGTTTTCCGGCATCATGAGCGCCTGCTTTGCCTTTGCCCTCACCGCAGGCAACCCGATCGGCGATGCTTCTCTTGCGGCGGGCACCAACAAAATCTGGACCGGCCTCCCCAAGCTCATCGTGGTGCTGCTCGGCGGCTTCACGACGAACTTCATCTGGTGCGTGCTGCTGAATTTGAAAAATCGCAGCGGCTACCAATACTTTTCTTCCCATATCCGCGCCGAACACGCTTCCTCGCCGGGCGCGGCGGTTGCCGTGTCGCAAACCGATCTCAAGGTGCCGGTGCTGGCCAACTATCTTTTCTCCGCCCTGGCCGGCACCTGCTGGTATTTTCAATTCTTCTTCTACACGATGGGCGAGACGCAGATGGGCAAATACAGCTTCGCAAGCTGGACGCTGCACATGGCGAGCATCATCATTTTCAGCACCATGTGGGGCTGGATTTTGCACGAGTGGAAAGGCTCCAGCAAAAAAGCCCATACCTTGATTGCCGGAGGCATCGCGACATTGATTCTCTCGACCATCATCATCGGCTTCGGCACCTATTTGAAAAGCAAGCAATAGTCGGCCATGAAACGCCGTGCGTTCAAGATGAAGTTGAAACCCGCCGTGGCGGCGGAATACAAAAAGCGCCACGACGAAATCTGGCCGGAACTGGCGGCGGAGTTGCGGGCGGCGGGCATTTCGGATTACTCGATTTTCCTCGATGAAGAAACCCTCACGCTGTTTGCCGTGCAAAAATTAAGCGACCATAACACCGCCGCCGGCCTGCCCCAATCACCCGTCGTCCGCAAATGGTGGGATTACATGGCCCCGCTCATGGAGGTGCAGCCGGACCACGCGCCCGTCGCGAAACCGCTCAAGGAAGTCTTCCATCTCGACTGAAGCTGGCGCACCCATCAGAGAACGGCATTCCTGAAAGAGTCATTTTTTTATAAACGGGTTCGGATTTTTTATAAGGTCGGCTCCCCTTGTCAGGATTGACAGGATTGAAGGAAAGAAAACCGTTCGTAAAAGCCCTTCACCCGGAACGGCTCGCTCGCCATATCGCTATTGCCCTTCCCGGATGAGCCGGTCAAAGGGCAATGCCGCATTCGGGTCGGCCACGACTTCCGAGACCCGGCTCGATTCGTCGTCACCCAGCGGCGCGTCCAGTGAAACCGGCGCCTTGGACGCCTGGCGATATCGTCGCACGCGGCGCGGGGTTGACACTGAAAATCCGGTTCTTCCCGTCCCAGTCAGGCCGGGGAGTTGAATTCAGTTCCCGGC
>OBLU010003297.1_pt1 | contig 14631 bp, 13 predicted proteins | sample 1518681 | NCBI WGS metagenome assembly OBLU01 (sample SAMEA3539304, study PRJEB22396) | soil metagenome | biome: tundra; feature: field; material: soil | place: USA | collected 2010-05 | depth 0.15 m
GTAACGGATCGGCCCAGGCGTAGGTGGTCTGAAAGGTAGAACTCGACCATCGCGGCGCTCGCATCGCTTGGGGTGTTTGGCTGCGCTGGTGCGCTGCCGTCGTTGACCAGCGTGCCGAAGAGGTCCTTTTCTCCCTGGTAGAACGTATAAACGCCTGCGGAGAAGTTGTTCGGACCAGCATCGGCATGAACATCGGCCTGTCCGCCCACATACTTCGAACTCTGATGCCAAGTGGTGGCGACCGGATGATCGTCTTCGGATGAATCGTAGTCAGCCTGGTTGAGATGGTAGAACGGCGCAACGGAGAACAACGCCTTGGGCGAAAGGGTGTGAATCCAGTTGGCGATGAGGAAGGCGTCGCGCTCGGTCTGCCCGTCGCGCAGGCCATAGGACTCGTAGTATTGGCTGGCCTGCTCCCAGTCGTTGAGGTCGGGGTCATAGGGAACCTGGAAGTGGTCTTGACGGTACTGCGCGTTCAGGCGCAGTTGATCTTTGGGCGTTTGATTCCGAATCAGGGAAACGAAGCCGCTCTGGGAGTTCGTGGCATCGTGGATGATCGCCCCGACTGGCGTTGCCAGACCGTAATTGGATCGGGAGCCCGCCAGACTGACATACTAGGCCGTCGCGGCGCTGTGGTCGCCTATCGAAAGCTGGGATTCTACAGTGTAGAGGTTGCCTGCGGAAAGAAGCAGCTCGCCGTCGCGGTTGCGCTCGAAGCCATTGCGGGGCAGTACGTTAAAGACACCGTAGGTGCGGTCGCCGACATCGGAAGAGTAGCTGCCGCGCTGGGTTTCGAGGGAATCGATGTCTTTGGGATCGATCTGCGGACCTACATTGGAGGCAATCTTAGTATTGGGAATGGCGATGCCATCGATGAGCCAGCTGGTTTGATGCCCACCGCCGATGTGGAGCATATCGTGGGCCATGTAGGCGCCGGGAACATAGTCCGTGATCATCTCCATGCCAAGAGTGCGGCTGGCTCCAGGGGTCTGGTCGATGTCGACGCGAGTGATCAGGGTGGTGGGAGTTACGGAGTCAAAGGCGGAGACCGAGCCCTGAGTCCCCTGGACTACCACGGTTTGTGTCGCTGCAGCGACCGACAGAGAAATGTGCAGAACAGGGTTGGTCCCGGAGACCGCACTGAGGGGCTCTTCAAAGGAGGCAAAGCCAGCTGCGGTAACTTTTAGTGTGTAGACGCCGATAGGGGTTTGGGACAGCTCGAATTCCCCTTCAGAGCTGGTTCTTGCCCTCAAGATGAAGGTTGAATCCGCGGCTCGCAAGGTGACTTCTGCGCCGGCGATGGGACGGTGCTGGGGATCGTGGACCACGCCGTGCATGGTGGCAAAGACGGTAGCAAACGCGGGGATGGAAGCGGCGAGGACAAGAACTGCGGTGGCGGGGAAAAAGCAACGCATATAAGTCTGAGCCTCCGAGTTTGATCTGGCCTAAGCGCAAGCGAGCGTACCCTGAGATCTCACGGCGCACAATGCCCGGCAGTCGATCGGATTTCGTTGAAAATAGGCCTGAACCATGAGAGATGAGTTCTTTCAAGAGGGGACTTGCATGAGCGGGCTCACCAATCCAGAGACGGACTGGTTCCTGTGCCTCTCTGCAAGCGGCGGGGTATTCAACGAAGTTTTCTAGGCGAAGTTCGATGCGGGAGGCCCGCGCCCGGTGCGGGTGCGAATCTGGCTGAGGCGGGAGGTGGCGCGGCCAGCGGCGGGCGACTGGGCCTGTGCGAGCAAAACCAGCAGACTGACTGGAGATGCGGTCATCGCAACAGAGGTCGATGCTGGGCCGGCTGCGTCTCCGGGAAAATAGGGGCAGGTTGCCGGAGCGTTGACCCTGGGGTTGCCGCCCGATGCGGACTGGGACATAAGCGCGGCCATGCGCATGGACATGCTGCAGTGGTGGGTGCCGTGACGGCGGCAGCAGGGCGGGAGGCGCGATTCATCGTCGGCCTGCAGGGCCGCCGAAAGGGGCCCGAGACTGAAGAGCAGAATCAGAAAGATGGAAAACCCGCGCCGCATCTGGAATTCCATGCAACACGATAGCATGGAATGCTGAATGGACCACGGAATTGTAGTCATTCGTTCAGGTATCATCTGTTTGTTGCGTGTTTTCAATCAATTGCGTTGATTCAGGGATAAGAGGAAAAGCCGGTGTCTAAAGTGAATGAGTCCGTATTGCAGAATCAAGTCTCTGAACAGGCTGTACCGGAGTCCGGCAACAAATCCGGAAGCAGGAGACCACTGCATATTGCTCTTTTTGGATTTGGGACTGTGGGCAGTTCTGTAGCGCGGATTCTGGCAGAGTCGAAGCCCCAAGGGCTGGAACTGACGCACGTGTTCAACCGTGACGTGGCCCGCAAGCATGTGGACTGGGTGCCAGCGGCGGTGGAATGGAGTGAGGACGCGGATGCGGTTCTCGCATCGGACGTGGATGTTGTGGTGGAACTCGCCGGGGGGCTTGATCCGGCAGGGGGCTGGGTGCGTAAGGCGCTCGACGCCGGGAAGAGCGTGGTTACGGCCAACAAGAAGCTGATTGCCTATCACGGCGTGGAATTGGAACGGCTGGCAGCGGCCAAGGGTGGGCATCTGAAGTATGGCGCTGCCGTGGCTGGCGGGATCCCCGTGATTCCGGGCCTGGAGCAGGGGCTCGCCGGAGACAGGATCGAGCGCATAGAAGGCATATTGAACGGCACGTGCAACTTCATCCTGAGCAAGATGGAGGAAGGCGCGGAGTATGGGGCGGTACTGGCCGCCGCTCAGGCCAAGGGGTTCGCCGAGGCCGATCCTACTGAGGATGTGGGCGGGTTTGACGCACGAGCCAAGCTGGCAATTTTGATGCGGCTGGCTATGCGGGTGCAAGTGAATCCTGAGGAGATTGTGCCGCGGCCGATCACCACAATCTCAGCCGTGGATTTCCGCTATGCGCGGGATCTGGGCTGCACCATCCGGCAGGTGGCGCGCGGTGAGCGAACCTCGGGCCAGGTGGCAGCCACCGTTGGGCCCATGTTGGTGGATCTGCATTCTCCGCTGGCGTTTTCGCGAGGCACTGAGAACATGGTGATCTTCACTGGGCACTACGGCGGAGATGTCGTGTTTTCTGGTCATGGCGCGGGCGGTCATCCAACGGCGGTGGCTGTTGTGAGCGATCTGATAGCGTTGGCGCATGGGTCCCGGCGGGTGGAGATACCATCTGCACCTGCTGAGGTGAGCGGAGAGTTTGAAGTTCCCCATTACATTCGCTTCCTTGTTACCGATCGACCGGGCATTGTCGCTTCGATTACTGCGGCCCTGGCGAGAGAGGCGATCAACATCCGCGCTATCGTGCAGAAGCCTGGCTATCCCCAGGATGCACTTCCATTCGTGGTGACCGTGGAGCCCTGCAAGTCATCAACGTTACAACGTGCGCTTGCGAGTATGCGAAGCATGGATTGCTTTCTGGTTGATCCGCTGGACTTGCAGATGCTCGAGTAATGAGACAGAGATCAGGGATCGGAACATAGTTTTGAGATTTGCCTTGGAGGCCAGGCAATGATCGAAATGATTTATCGATGTGAGATTTGCGGGATCGAGTGCGAAAACCCAATCCGGTGGATTGTGATTCGGTGCAACGACGCACAGTTGACTGTTTACAAATGGGCTCAAGAGGCGGCCAGTGCGCCCCAGGCACACCATTACTGCGGTGAGGCCCACGCAGACTTAATTTAGCCGGTGGTTTGAAGCTTTCTGCGGGTAATGCCCTGATTCATCCCTTTGGCTTTGCGGGAGCTTGGCCCGTGGACTCACGTACGACTAACTCAGGGGCCATCATGATATCCGATGGGAAGGGTGCTTCTCGATTGGCGATACGCTCCAAAAGGATTTCCGCGCCGCGCTTGCCCATTTCAGTTAGCGGCTGGCGGACCGTCGTGAGTGACGGCGTGGCATAAGCCGCGGAAAGAATGTCGTCGAATCCAACAACGGAAACGTCGCCAGGAACGGTGAGTCCTGCGTCGCTCAGAGCGCGGATGGCGCCGATGGCGGCAATGTCGTTAAAGCAGAAGATGGCGGTGAAATCGCGGGTCCTTTCGAGCAGGACCTGCATGGGCTTATAGCCGATCTCAGGTGCCATCGGGTGGTACCCATCTTTCATGGACCATCCGACTGAGTCGATGCGGATGGTAAGAGCGGGATCGAGCTTGAGATTGATTTCCTGTGCAACCTGCTGAATCGCCTCCCATCGGTACTCCGAATCGGGAATGGCGCGCGGGCCGCGCATGAAAGCGATGCGGCGGTGGCCGAGCGCGTACAGATGTGTGAGTGCCTGCAGTACGGCCAGGTGGTGGTCGAGGACAATGTTGATCACGTTTTCAGATGCGCTGTGGGCTGATATGGCGACCACCGGAACGGGTACATCAATGTTGTCCGACGGAGTGTTCAGGAGCAGAAACCCATCCACTGCGCGCTCAACAAGCATACGCGGATACTTTTCGATGAGATCGCGTTTCCAGTCGTGGCAAGCGGTGAAGTAGAAGTAGTGTGCGTCGGTCAGTTCCTGAACCACGCCGCTCATCACGCGGGTAAAATAGCCCTCGCTCAAGTCGGGCGCCAGCACACCTACGCTCATCGACCGGCTCTGGCGGAGGGAACGAGCAAAGTAATTCGGTCGGTAATTCAGGCGCTCGGCAGCCTCGACGACACGATTCCTGGTCTCCTGGGGGATTGACTTGGCGGAGGGCGAGTTATTCAGGACGAGGGAGACAGTTGTTTGCGACAGCTCAAGATGCTCGGCGAGCATTCTAAGGTTCACGTGCCCTGGTGGCGTTGAAAGCTTTCCCTTTGCCATGTTGGAGTTGTAACACGTTTCATTCAAAGGGGAAATACGGATCCCGACCTAATACATCGATTTTCCCGGTGCACCCGGAGAGCAGTCCTAGCCTAATGCCGGAAACGCCGTTTACCGATGCCCCATCACCCGCTCCGGTCGCCAGACGGAATGCAGGCCCGAGTGCTATCGGGCCTCGATGTGGTTCAGGCCGGGCTTGAGCGGCCAGACTTTTCCGTTCAAGACAAAGTCACCGGTGAGAGTGCCCGGGAGGGTGATCTTCGCGTCCAGTCCATCTCCATGACGGTGATACTCGACCCTGATGGTCCCCTCAGGATGCGGATAGTTTGCGGTGAGCGAGGGTAATTCGCCCATGTGAGGGGCAATGCGGACCGTGGCAAAGCCAGGGTTGGCGGGTTCGATTCCAGCGACCAGGGTGAGCAGGTCATAGATAGGATGGGCGGTCCAGGCGTGAGAATCGGAACGAGAATTGCCTGGGATCTCGGGCCAGGTGCTGAAGTGAAGGGCCAGCATCTTCCGCCACGGGTCGATGGAGGGTAGGTATTCGTCTGCAAGGCCAGCGTGGTCTAGAGCGCGCGCAAGGTAAAAGCGGAAGTAATAGGAGGCACTGAGCACGCCGTTGGGTGTAGTGCCCGGCTCAATCGCGAGAATCTGGCGGAGAACTTGCTGCTGGCGGTCTTTGGGAACCACATCGTAAAGGACGGCCAGGATGTTGGCCTGCTGGCTGAAGTCCTTCTGGTCCGGATTGTCGGCAATCAGGCCGCGCTCCGCAGACCAGCATTTGTTGAAGAGTCCGGTGCGGACGTGAGAAGCGGTAGCTTCGTAGTGAGCAAATCGGATGGGCTCGCCCAGTGCCTTCTCCATATCGGCCGCTTCGCCGAGCGCTCCCAGATACTCCAGGGTCGTGACGCAGGACTCGCCGTGCGCATCGAAGGTCGGTATCTCTTGTTTCTCAGCGACCCAGTCGACAAAACTCCACCAAGGCAGCTTGCTGAGAAGGCCGTCGGGCTGCTCATGAGTTGCGAACCAATCGAGGACAGTGCGTGTTCCGGGTAGAACAGTCCGGACGAATTGAGGATCCGGCCGGTAGAGCCAATAGTCGTGGACCATGCCGACCCAGAGCAGGGAAAAAGTGGGAATCGTCTGCGGCAAAGAGCTAGGATAGCGGCTGCGTGTGATTCCGTCTGGGATGCGAGACTGGTCAAAGGCCTCAATGGCCTGGCGGGCGAGGCGATCGTCCCCCGCTACGGCATAGGAGATAAGTGCCTGCACCCGAGTGTCGCCCGCGTACTGAAGCTGTTCGTAGTAGGGCGTGTCCATGTAGGTTTCGTGGGCGTCGAGCCGCGCCGTGCGCCAACTGATCTCCCAGATTTTTGCCAGGTCGGGGTCCGGGGAACTGAACGAAGCACTCTCTTCAAACGGATAGGCCGTGAATTTAGCGGTCAGGGATTCCAACTGGAGCGGCTGGTCCCCGGTCTGGATGTCCAGGTCGAGATAGCGCCAGGTGCGCCACCAAAGTGGCTCAAACGAGCGATGCGCACCTCCATCGGGAAGGAACGTGTCGGTGATCCCGATTGCTGTCCGGCTTCCAACTTCGTCGCGGTCTCCCTTGTGCTGATCCTTGTTGTACAGGGCTTCGGCATAGGTGAGACGAATGCTCGCCCCCTTGCCACCTGAGACGCTGAGCAGGGGATAAGCGGTGGTGAGTGCCTTGCGGTCGAGGAGCAAGTGGAAGTGGCTGGCAGCTGGGATGAGAACTGGGATGGAATCAAAACCGTGAAGATCAGGCGGGTCAGTGCGCACAATCTCACCGGGGCTGGTAGGCGAGAAATCCATGGCCGGGAGCGAATCGGGAACCAGACCCCATGGATTGTCCCCTGTGGTGTCAGCAGAGTGCGCTCTATTTACGTCGGGGTAAATGCTCTCCCGGATTGCCGACGCGACGGGGAGCCAATTGGTGGATGGGCCTGTCGCTCCGGGGTTCTGCCAATTCCAGTCGTATTTCGCAGCATCGATCTCTTCACCGGGCCCGGAAGCCATGTACTCCCAAAACCCATTGGCGACGCGGGGAACAGGTCGTTGACCTCCTTCCTCCTCGACAAGCCAGCCGGTCGGGGTGCTGATGGAATCAGCCCCGGTTGCCACGCTCTCGAGCAGAAACGCAGTGCGGTCGGTCATCTGCGCAATCGGCGCGTAGACACCGAAGTTCCATACCGTTGCAGTAATCAGGTTCTGGCCTGGCTGCAGCAGCGGGGCCAGATCGAACCGCTCGTAGCGCCAATGGGTCAAATCCCCGCGCGCAGGGCCATCGCCGACCCGATGACCATTCACAAAGAGAATGAAGCGATTGTCGGCGGAGACGCGGACCGGATAGCTGTCGGGGACAGTGGTAAGCGCGAGTGTACGCCTGAAATGGAGCACCAGCGGCTCGCGCAAAGGTGCCGTAGGATGAGTGACCCACGAGGCTTTCCATTCATAATGAGGCGGGTCTGGAATTGATCGGCTTTGACCTGGGTTGGGAGCGGGAGTTTGTGCTTGAATTGGCAGGGCAGTGAGGGCGACAGCGAGAAAAGCTAAAACTAAGCGCATGAGGTTAGTCTTTCTGAAAAACAAACCCTAGCTTACCGGAAACAGGGAACCCTTGGAGGGATGATTTCGCCCCAATCTTTGGTTGGGAGAACCAGTGAATGAAGATGAGTAGCTCCCCGCACTTTCTGTGCGCTTCAATGCAACTGGGAGTGAACGCTCTTTGAGCCCTGACCCATACCCGGCACATGTAGAAGAAAGAGGCAGTAAATTGATGCTCCATACATCAATTTTCTCGGAATTCTTGGTTGTATGCGCTTGATTTAGCAGCCTTGTAACCTCCTATTCACATTAGCCCGGTAGCCTGTTGGAGGTGATCGATCACGTGCCAGAGATTCGCATCTCCCAAGCTCAACAGCAGCCCGAGCCGAGCTCTCAAGACAAGGCGCGCCTGGCTGAGACGGCTCCGGTCGAAGCTTCTGCCGTCCGCACGTTCCTGCTTTCGCGCGGGAACTCGGCAATTGCCGACCGCGGATTTCATTGGCTGATGGTGCTCTGTGCTCTGAGCATCTTCGCGATTGTCGTGCTGATCGCAATGGAGCTTGTTCGGGGCAGTGATCTGGCCTGGAGCAAGTTTGGTTTCAGATTCTTCTACTCATCGGTTATCGATCCCTACAGCAATCTGCCCATCTACTGGGATCCGGTAAACGGGCATTTCAGCGCTTTGCCATTTCTTTACGGCACACTGGTCTCTTCATTTCTCGCGTTGCTGATGGCGGTTCCACTGGCGATCGGAGTAGCCGTTTTCTTGACCGAGATGTGCCCCCGGGCGCTGCGTGGTCCTCTGGCGTTTTTGACGGAACTGCTCGCAGCAATTCCGAGCGTGATTTATGGACTTTGGGCTGTCTTCATCCTGGTGCCGCTCTTGAGAGAGCATGTGAATCCCTTGCTGATTCGGCTTTTGGGCTGGACCGGGCTCTTCAATGACGACAATCCTACCGGGCTCGGCTTTGTTGCGGCAGGCGTAATCCTGGCGATTATGATTCTGCCCATTATCTCCTCACTCACGCGGGAGGTGATGACCGCGGTGCCTCACTCACAGCGCGAGGCAGTGCTCGCACTGGGCGCAACGCGGTGGGAGATGATCCGGATGGGTGTGCTCCGGAACGCGCGGATTGGGATTGTGGGCGCGGTAATCCTGGGGCTGGGGCGCGCACTCGGCGAAACCATGGCGGTGGCCATGGTGATCGGCAACAGCGCTGAGATTCATCGCTCTCTGCTTGCGAATGGAAGCACGATGGCCTCCGTCATTGCCAATGAGTATGCTGAACCCTCGTCCAATCTGCATCTGAGCGCTCTAACCGAGATTGGACTGGTGTTGTTTGCGGTGACGATTGTGGTCAATACATTTGCCCGCCTGCTGGTTTGGGCGGTAACGCGCGGTGCGCCGGCGCAAGCGAACTGAAATACGGCAAACAGCCGCTCCCCGAGCACACGGTGTTCTAGGGGCAGGCGAGGAGTAAGTTGGGAGCGTACAAGCTGGCGACAGAATACAAGATGCGTTCTCGGATAAGAGCGATGACCGATTGGGCGGCCAACGGGTTGGCGTTACTGTCAACCATATTGGTTGTGGCGCCCCTCGTGGCCATCTTCGTCTATCTTGTATATAAGGGCGCCAGTTCTCTCAACTGGGCCTTCTTCACCAAGAATCCCGCGCCTGTCGGCGAGGAGGGCGGCGGAATGGCCAACGCCATTCTTGGCTCCGCCATGTTGTTGGGGGTGGGGAGTCTGATCGGCGTCCCGGTTGGCATTAGTGGCGGCATCTTCCTTGCCGAGTTCGGGCGTGGAACGAAGTTGGCCAATGCGATCCGATTTACGGCCGACGTGTTGAACGGTGTTCCCTCCATCGTGATGGGCTTGGCGGCCTACTCGCTGATCGTCGTTCCGCAAAAGCATTTTTCAGCCTTCTCAGGCGGCGTAGCTTTGGGAATCATGATGATTCCGACTGTGTGTCGAACGACTGAAGAAATGCTCCTCATGGTTCCGAATGCGGTGCGTGAGGCAGCTCTCGCTTTGGGTGTCCCCAATTGGCGGTCAGTTCTGTCCATTACAGTGAAGACTGCATCGCCGGGCATCATTACCGGATGCATGTTGGCCTTTGCCCGCGTGGCGGGTGAGACGGCGCCATTGATTTTTACCGCTTTGGGCAATTCAAACTGGAGCACGAATCTTAACCAGCCCATTGCTGCGCTGCCGCTGCAGATTTATGTGTACGCGCTCTCTCCGTACGACGAGTGGCACCGGCTGGCCTGGGCGGGGGCGCTGGTCTTGATTGTGTTGATTGTGGTTTCAGTTTCATTGGTGCGATACGTGACCAGCCGCGGAGTTTTGAAAGGGGCAAGCTAAGTGGGCGTAGGGATCGAGGTCACCAGTCTGAATGCGTGGTACGGTACGAATCACACGCTCCAAGACATCAATCTAAACATGCCGGCCAACCATGCAACGGCGCTCATCGGCCCATCGGGCTGCGGCAAGAGCACGTTTGTCCGCTGCTTGAACCGGATGCACGAAACCAATCCCATTGCGCGCGTGACGGGCATAGTTCGCATCGGCGACCTGGACATCTACAAAGACACCAAGCCGGTTGAGATTAGGCGGCGCGTGGGTATGGTCTTCCAGCGGCCAAATCCCTTTCCAACGATGTCTATTTACGACAACGTAGCGGCCGGACTCAAGTTGAACGGATACAGCAACCGGCGCGCGCTTGACGAAATCGTCGAGCGATCGCTGAAGAACTCCGCGCTATGGGATGAGGTGAAGGACGACCTCAAGAAGAAGTCGGGCGCGAGCCTCTCCGGCGGACAGCAGCAGCGCCTGTGTATTGCGCGTGCGCTTGCCGTTGACCCAGAGGTATTGCTGATGGACGAACCTGCCTCGGCACTGGACCCGGTCTCCACGTCAAAGATTGAAGACCTTATCTTTCAGCTGAAATCGCAGTACACTATTGTGATTGTGACGCACAACATGCAGCAGGCGGCGCGCGTAGCTGAGAAGACAGGCTTCTTCCTGAACGGACGAATGGTGGAATTCGACTCCACACACAAGATCTTTACCAACCCCAGCGACAAACGCACAGAAGACTACATCACAGGCAGGTTCGGATGACGCGCATACGCTTTCAACAAAGCCTGGACGACTTGAAAGAGCAACTCCTTGTGATGGCCGGTCTGGCTGAGCAGGCCATCCAGCGCGCCATTGAGGCCTATCGCGTGCGCGATCTCTCGATTTGCGATCTGGTAAGCCGCAGTGAGATAGCGATCAACCGGCTGGAGCGGGACATCGACCAGGCGGCCCTTGATCTGTTGGCGATGGAGCAGCCGACGGCCATTGACCTGCGCTTCATCCTGAGCGTGATCAAGATCAACGCTGACCTGGAGCGAGTGGGCGACGCGGCCAAGAGCATCAGCGACCGGGTGCGCAGCATGGATCAAATGGCAGTGGTCGAACTGCCGGTCGATATTCCGAGGATGGCCTCGCTGGCAGCGGACATGGTGCGCAAATGTCTGCAGTCATTCATTGAGGGGGACGCAGAAATGGCGCGGTCTGTGCTGACCATGGACGATGCCGTGGACGCGATGAATCGCGCGGCCTACAAGGCGCTGATCAAGGTGATGGAAGAGGAGAGCCATCTTGCCCCACAGGCTTTGAACGCGTTGATGGTAAGCCGCAGTCTTGAGCGTGTGGCGGACCATGCCACGAATATTGCAGAGGATGTGATCTTCTGGGTTCAAGGAGCGGATGTGCGGCACCACAAGAGCGTCACCGGGGGCCGCGACGCGAATGCAGGCCTGAAGGTCGATCCGGCGCCAACAGTGTAGCTCTGTGCGAGGAATGCGTATGCCCGGACCTTCAACGGGGTTCGGGCGGTGGAGCTTGTATTCGTTAAGAAGATAGTTGGCGAACTATTGAATGGCGAGCGAGCTCGCATTTAGTTCCGCTAGAATCCGTTCCACGGCCTCTTCGGCCGCTTTGGTTCCTTCGGTGGAGAGACTCATTCGGATCGGCTGGATTGGGTCGATCGTGATGGCGTAGAGAATGATTTCGTGCGTGCCGCCCTGGATGTAGAACATATCGAGCAGATCTTTCATGCCAACATCGTGCGCGGTGATTGTGGGCGGGTAATCACGCGTAAAGCGGGGAGTAGTGCGCGTAACAGTGCCTACCGGGTGTCCGTCGTTTGCGGCGTCGATCAAGATGATGCGGCCAGCCTGTTCCAGCGGTTCCAGGAGAGTAAAGCCACCGGTGCCGCCGTCGAGGCACTCCACGCCGGGAGGGAGCGTGTGTGCCTCGAGTGCTCTGACTACGTAAACGCCGATGCCTTCGTCGCCCATGAGCACGTTGCCGAGGCCGAGGACCAGCGTCTTTTCCTGTTTCGTTTCGGTTGAACTATTTGTCACGCTTCTCTCGTTCAAACTTCCACCCGCCTATGATCGAGGATACAGTGCCGCGACCCTCGATGTAATCGTGGTAAAAGGCAAGATAAACATGAACGATGACAAACGTCACAAAGAACCACAGGAACAGGTGGTGCCAGAACCGCACTCCAAATTCGCCGCCCATCAGCGGAACAATCCAGGTGAACATGCGCGGCAGCCATGAACTGCTCATGCTCGAGTAGAGCGCGAAGCCCGTGATGGTCTGGAAGACAAACGCCAAAAACGTAAAGAAGTAGATCATGCCGGCCAGCGCATTGTGGCCTGTCGAAATTGGTCCGTGCAGCTTGGTCTCAAGCACATCCGCCTTGATAACGTCGACAATCTCCTGCTGTTGCGTCTTCTTCAACGGGAAGAATGCGTTCCAGTGTGAGTACTTGTTGCCGACAAAGCCCCAGTAGAGTCGCGCCATAAAGTTGAACACGTAAACAAACGCGCAGAGGAAATGGATGAAACGCACCCAGCCGAACCAGTATTGCTGGTAAGACTCCGCGGCATAAAACGGGCTTGACGGGGCACCGATCAGATAGCCGGTGATGCACAGGGCCACCAGGGCCACTGCATTGATCCAATGATAGACGCGCACCGGCAGTTCCCAGACATAGATTCGCCGATACTCTACCGGGAGGTTGGGAGTTGCCAGCAAACCACCTCTTGCGCCAATAACCGCGGAGCCGATTTTTGGATCATTCATGGCCGTCACTCGAAAGAAACCTGGTGAAGGTGCCTACCCTGCGGATCGTAAAGGTGCACTGCGCAGGCAAGGCACGGGTCAAAGGAATGGATCGTACGGATAATCTCGACCGGCTGTTCGAGGTTGGCCACGGGTGTGCCAATCAGCGCCGATTCAAAAGACGAACGCTGCTGCTTGGCATCACGCGGGGAACCATTCCAGGTAGTTGGCACAACCAGTTGGTAGTTATCGATGGCGCCGTTCTTGATCTTGATCCAGTGCGCCAGCGCGCCGCGCGGAGCCTCAGTTAAGCCGACTCCCTCAGCTTCCTTGGGCCAGCTCTTTGGTTCCCAGAACTCCCCATTGAAAGTGGAGACTTCATTGATCTTCACGCGTTCCATCAGCTGGCCGTAAAACTCCTTGAGCCAGATCATGACTAGCGCTGCATCCAGCCCGCGAGCCGCGGTGCGGCCAAGGGTGGAGAAGAGCGCTGCAACTGGCACATTGAGCTTGCCAAGCGTGTCTTTAACCAGCTCCTGAACGTCTGTGCGACCGGAGGCAAAAGCAACCAGCAACCTGGCAAGCGGCCCCACTTCCATTGCGTTCTCTTTCCAACGTGGAGTCTTCAGGAACGAATACTTCTGGAATCCCTCAAGGGTTTCAAAGGGCGGCTTGGGGCCCGTGTAGTTGAGCTTGGTCTCGCCGGCCCAGGGGTGAATGCCGACGTTGTCTCCGCCTTCGTAGCTGTACCAGGAACTCGCGATGTACTCCTTGATCTCCTGGGAGTCGGTTGCATTGACCGGATGCACGGTGCTGAGGTCGCGATTGAGCACGACGCCACGGGGATACTTGAACGACTCCGGTTGTCCGTAGCCTTTGGTGGGGAACTCTCCATAGCTGAGGTAGTTCGTCAATCCGCCGCCCCACTTGGACCAGTCCTTGTAGAACGAAGCCACGGCAAGCAGATCGGGGATGTAGACCTCGTTGACAAACTCATCCGCCTGGCTGATGAGGCGAGCGACAAGATTCAGCCGCTCGGAGTTGATTGCGGCCACCTCATTCATGTTGATGGAGCAGGGAACGCCGCCTACCAGGTAATTCGGATGCGGATTTTTGCCGCCAAACACTGCGTGAATCTTGACAATTTCCTTCTGCCACTGCAGCGCATCCAGATAGTGAGCCACCGCGATCAGGTTCACCTCCGGCGGTAGCTTGTAGGCAGGATGGCCCCAATAGCCGTTGGCAAAAATGCCCAGCCCATTGGCGGCAAACACCTTGATCTTGTCCTGAACCTCGGAAAAATAGGCAGGTGTGTTCTTGTCCCACTTTGAAAATGATTGCGCAAGTTCTGCAGCCTTCTTCGGATCGGCCTTCAACGCATTGACGATGTCAACCCAGTCCAGTGCATGCAGATGATAGAAGTGAATCACGTGATCCTGCACATACTGCGTGGCCATCATGATGTTGCGGATGAGCTCCGCAGTGGGAGGTACTGTGATCCCAAGCGCGCTTTCCACGGCGCGCACACTGGTGAGAGCATGCACGGTGGTACATACGCCGCATACGCGCTCGGTAATGGCCCAGGCGTCGCGCGGATCGCGGCCAATCAGGATCTTTTCCAGGCCGCGCACCATGGTGCCAGCGCTGAATGCGTCGGTGATGACGCCATTTTCCACCACTGCCTCAATGCGCAGATGGCCTTCAATTCGAGTTACAGGATCGACGACTACGCGTGCCATAGGCTCACGACTCCTTTTGGTCTTCAGTGTGCACCTCTGCAATCACTGGCCGTTTGCGTATATTTGTCACTACCGCGTGCGCCGCAACTCCGGCCAGCGTGGCCACTCCAACCACAGTGCCCACCGTATCGGCTGTGCTCTCGATGCCGAAGCCGGGGAATGAGGCAAGATGCTGGTAGAACGGTCCGTTGTCCCAGAACCCCTCTTCACTGCATCCAATGCAACCATGGCCGGACTGAATGGGATAGCTCGTGCCTTCGTTCCACTTCACCACTGAACAGGCGTTGTAGGTAACCGGACCACGGCAGCCCATCTTGTACAGGCAGTACCCCTTGCGCGCGTTCTCGTCGTCAAAGGACTCGACGAA
>OBLU010003298.1_pt1 | contig 14628 bp, 6 predicted proteins | sample 1518681 | NCBI WGS metagenome assembly OBLU01 (sample SAMEA3539304, study PRJEB22396) | soil metagenome | biome: tundra; feature: field; material: soil | place: USA | collected 2010-05 | depth 0.15 m
ACTATACGAAAAAGATTGACGCGAATGCAGTGCGCTGGGAGAAAATCGCGGACTACGGCCGGACGCTGTCGTCCATGTCGATCTTTCCAGTTACCTCCCGAAGCGTGATGCCTCCTGACTCTCCGTGTCTCGAGTATCGGATGTATCTATTTCACGCGGGGCCGATTGAAGTTGAAGCGACCCTTGCCCCAACCTTGAATTTTGTACCCGGGCGGGGTCTGAGATACGCTATCTCGTTTGATGACCAACCGCCCGAGATCATCGATGCGCTGGCGCGCAGGTCACTTGCAGATTGGGAGAAGTCGGTAGCGAACAGCGTGCGCAAGGTGACGTCCATACATATACTGGCTGGACCGGGCTATCACACCCTGAAGTTCTGGATGGTAGATTCGGGAGTCGTATTGCAGAAATTAGTCGTCGATCTGGGTGGCGTGAAACCAAGCTATCTCGGACCGCCGGAAAGCTATCGCGGCAGCAACGCAAAATTTGCCCATTAAACGTGCGATTGCGTTCCTACTGCGCCGGCTCCTTGACCGCAACAATCCTGTCGCCTGCGACGTCCCGTAGTTGCTGCACTACACCGGAGGGCCACCGGATCTCGACCAGATCGGCCGAGGGATTCGTTCCCAGGCCAAAATGCACTGGTCCGGCGCTGGACGAAGCATAGCCGGCGGCTGTTGACATGTGGTCATATTGCGTACCGCTCTTGGTCACCACCTTGATGCGGGCTCCGATGCCGTCACGATTGCTCTTGGTTCCTTGCAGCTTGAGTTCCAGCCAATGGTTGTTGCCAGGGCTCTGATTGACCCAAATCTCCGCCGGAGCATTGATTGCACTCACGACTACGTCGATACGCCCGTCCCCGTTCAGGTCCCCGATGGCCGATCCCCGATGGCGGGCGGGGGGGCGTGAGGTCAGCCCGGCCTCGGCGGTCAAAGCGGTGAATTTCATCGCACCCTTATTCGTGCCAGTAATGTTGCGGAAAACTGTGTTCGGTTGTTCCACCGCTGCGCGAGACGCGTACAAAAGAGATTGAACGTGCCCGCGCGAGACAAAGATGTCTTTCCAGCCGTCGTTGTCGAAATCGGCGATCGTCGGAGAATAACCGGCCATCGGCAAGCTCTGGCTGGTCATGCCGCTCGATTCGGTCACTTCGGTGAAGCTTCCCTTGCCCGTATTGCGATAGATGGGGAAGGTTTCATTGTCGAGCGCGACCAAGACAATGTCGGGATAGCCATCATTATCCAGATCGCGAAAATCGACGCCCATGCCGGAGATGAAGATACCGTCCTCGCGCAGCGCCACATTGGCGTCGAATCCAATTTCCTCAAAGCGGGAACCGTTTATGTTGCGGAAGAACCAATTGAACAGCTTGTCGTTGGTGATGAAGAGGTCCATGCGGCCATCAAGGTCAAAATCAGCCACGGCCGCTCCCATGCCTTTACCAGGATGCGCGCGCAATCCATACTCGGCCGATGCGTCCCTGAAGGTTCCGTCGCCGTTATTGATAAATAACTGGTTCGGGGTGGGCTTGTACATCTTGGGATGGCAGTAGTCGCGATGTCCGTCGCTCTCACAGTCGGGTTCGTGCGCTCCGTCCCATTTGAGATAGTTGACGACCACCAGATCCAAGAGGCCATCATTATTCACGTCCACCCAAACGGCGCCGACTGCCCAGAGCGGCCCGTATTCGGGATCGGGCTTATTGAGGCCGGCCTTGGCGGTTACGTCAGTGAATGTGCCGTCTCCGTTGTTGTGATAGAGCGTGTTCTTGTACACGCCCGCGACAAAGATGTCTTCATACCCGTCATTATCGTAGTCGCCAATGGCAACGCCTACGTCGTAGCCACTGCCCGCCAGGCCGGCCTTGGCGGTAACGTCGGTGAAATGCCCTTTGCCGTCATTTTCAAAAAGACGGTTGGAGTATTTCGGGGAGCTCTTGCGGAGCGTGTCGATATCGGCGCCGTTGGTGAAAAAGATGTCCAGCTTACCGTCGTTGTTGTAGTCAAAGACTGCCACGCCCCCAGCCATGGTTTCCGGCGCATGACGCTGGGGCGTTTCGCAACTGTCGAGTTTGAAGTCGATGGGCTGATAGACAAACTGGATCGGGCTTTCGCGCGGCTTGTCAGTTGTTTCCGTCGCTCGCGCCGTCTGTGCGGGGGCCGGAAGAAGGAGCGGGCCCGGCAGGTGCAGACTCAAAGTTGGGAACAGCGACAGAGCGGCAATCGTAAATCCCAACTTCCATTTCTTCATCGCAGGTTCACGCCGTATCCGCAGTTCGTTCTCAAGCGGGCCACACTGGGGGACCACTGTAGTAATCCAGTGTACGCTGCTCCTCTTCCATAGAAACTGGTTCTACGCAGCCACCTATTCTGGCAATTTTTGTTCGCCGCGAATCGAAAAAGAAGTCTCCGTTCCCGCAGCGCCTGTCCCGGGCTGTCCTCCACCTACGCTGATGCGGTAGGGGCCTGCGGCTATGATTCGATCTCCTTCTTCGTTGACTTGGCTCAGGTCGCGCGCTTGCAGTGTGAAAGCCACATGCTTTCTTTCACCAGCGCCCATGTGAACTCGCGTGAATCCACGAAGCGCGCGAATCGGAGCACCCGCGGACTTTGGAAAGTTCAAATAGAGTTCCGCAACCTCGTCTCCTGTTCGATCACTTGTGTTCGTGATCTCCACCTCAACGCTGAGCGGATCGCCTGCGTTCAACTCGCTTGCGGAAAGCTTAAGGTTGCTGTAGGCGAATTTGGAGTAACTCAGCCCGTAGCCGAACGGGAAGAGCGGTTGTCCATCGAAGTACCGATACGTCCGGTTCTTCATGGAATAGTCTTCAAACGGCGGCAACTGCTCGATTCCTTTGTAGAACGTCGCCGGCAGCCGGCCCGCCGGGTTGTTGGCGCCAGACAGCGTCTGTGCAATGGCGGTCCCGGCTTCCTCGCCGGCGTACCAAGCGTCCAGAATTGCGTTGGCGTGTTGGGCAGCCCAGTTTACCGAGAGAGCGCTGCCGTTCATCAGGACAACGACGACCGGCTTGCCGGTACCTTGGAGCGCTTCGAGAAGGTCTTCCTCCTCTTTGGGCAGGTCGAGGCTGGTTCGATCTCCGCCCTTGAAGCCGGGTACGTCCACTTTCATTTCTTCGCCTTCCAACTTCGACGTAATGCCGACCACAGCAACAACTACATCCGCAGCCTTTGCCAACAAGGTCGCGTAGCCGATTGGATCCGCGATCACTGGCAGCCATGAAAACTTTGTCCCGAATCCCCCGCGCAGATATTCGATCTTCACCGCGTAGCGATGTCCCTTCTCCAGTTGCATGGTCGCAATCGAAGGTTTGGGGTCGTGCAACTCCGGATCATCGACAATCAGCTTTCCATCGAACCAAAGCCTGTTCCTGGAACCCTCCAGTCCGACCTGGTACGTGCCCGATGCTGCCGGTGTCAAGAAGCCTGTCCACCGCGCTGAGAACTCATGCAGCCCGGCCGGCAGCGTTAGCGCAGCGGAATCTGGGTGGAAGAGTTGTAGATCGACGTACTTGTCCACGCGAACAGTTTGCGGCGTTCCAGCAAAGTCTGCCCCGGCAAAATATTCTCCCTTGAGTCCAGCTTGCCCATCGTCAGTCGAGAGCACCGCCGCTGGGATCACCGCTAGTTCGCGCAGGAAGTTCATGCCGGGCACGAAACTTACTTGGGCCACGCCGAATTGCTCTTGAATCCCCTCCAGCGCGGTGACGGCTCGCGAAGCCGTTCCGCTGTAGTTGCCGTGCAACACTCCGACCGATTGGGCGAGCGGGCCAACGACCGCGATCTTGGTGATCTTAGGGCCGAAGGGAAGCACGCCGTCGTTCTTGAGCAGGACGACCGATTCGCGCGCCGTCTTCAAAGCGAGTTCCCGGTGCGCTGCGCTGTCGATCTCCGAATCCGGCGTTTGCGCGTAGGGTACCTTCTCAGGGGGATCGAACATCCCCAGGCGAAAGCGCGCCGTGAACAGCCGCCTCAATGAGACGTCGATGTCCTTTTCACTCAGCAGACCCTGCCTGACCGCGTCCAGATATTTCACGTAATCGGAGTTGTCGTTAGCCCGAGTGAAAAAGTCGGCGCATTCGTTATCCATGCCCGTCTTCAGCGAAACCGCCGCCGCTTCCGCTTGGCTCTTCGTAAAGTGGTGCCCTTCGAAGACGTCGACAATGGCACCGCAGTCCGAGACCACATAGCCGTTGAATTTCCACGCTCCCCGCAGCTGATCTTTCAATAAGAAGTTATTTGCACAGGCCGGCTGGCCGTTGATGCGGTTATATGCGCACATGACCGACCCAGCCTTCCCCTCGGTGACGGTAGCGCGAAACGCTGGGAGGTAGGTGTCTTCCATGTCGTGTTTAGACACCTGCACGTCAATCGTATGCCGGGACGGTTCCGGGCCACTATGCACCGCGAAATGCTTCGGGGTTGAGATCACTCGAAAATATCGGGGATCATCGCCCTGCAGGCCGGTCACAAAAGCCACGCCCATTCGTCCGGTAAGGAAGGGATCCTCGCCGTAGGTTTCCTGGCCGCGCCCCCAGCGGGGATCGCGGAAGATGTTGATATTCGGCGACCAGAAGTCCAAACCTTCCATGATGTCTCGCCGTCCAGCACGAACCGCCTGGTTATGTTTGGCCCGAGCCTCGGTGCCGATCACAACAGCCATGTCATGGATCAGAGGGGCATCAAACGTTGCCGCCAGTCCAATGGGCTCCGGAAATACGGTGGCCGTTCCAGCGTTGGCGACTCCGTGCAAGGCCTCGCTCCACCAGTCGTATGCGGGAACCTGCAATCGCGGAATCGCGCGCGCCTGGTTCACCAATTGGGACGCTTTCTCCTCCAGAGTCATCCGCGAGATCAAATCATCAACCCGCAGATTGAGGGGTTGTGCAGGATCCAAATAGGGCGGAACGGCTGGAGATTGTCCGGTCTGCGCGAGCCCAGCGCAGAGCAGAACGAACGGGATCAGCAGAGCGTGAACGAGAAGGATTCGGAGACGATTGCACATGGGATTGACTCCTTGGTGGCGATTTTCGTGGAATCCAACGGCGGGAGGAGTATAACATCGTGAACGTACACGGGAAGCACGACCACGGCGATCCCGGAGTGCCGCGGACAAGCCCGCGCGCAAGATTTGTGAGCGCGCCACTGGTCGCGTCATCGAGGGGCGGACGCTCGAGATGAACGAAAAGAAAAACGGAATTCACCTGCTCGCGGAACTGGCAAACGTCTCGATTGGCACCGTGGACCGCGCCTTGCACGGGCGCGATGGGATCAAAGAATCAACCCGCCAGCGGATTCTGCAGATCGCGCGGCAAATCGGATATACCCCGAACCTGGCAGCGCGTGCGTTGTCCGCTGCCAAGGCAGGCGTCCGCATTGGAGTGTGCATCCCTCGCGAGATCCACTTTTTTTATGATCAGCTTTGGAGCGGGGTGCTCGACGAAGCCCGCCGTCTGGCACAGCTTGGTATCCAGTTTGAGTATCGCCCGGTCCGAGCTCTTGGAGAAGAGGACACCAAAGCGTTCAAGGAACTGCTCAAAACCGGTGTCAACGGAATCGTGGTCACCGCGGGAAACCCGAAGGGTCTATCGCCTCTGATCAACGACGCGGAGGAAAAGGGAGTCCGCGTTGTTTGTGTTTCCACCGATGCCCCAGAGAGCCACCGCTCCAGCATTGTTTGCGTGGATCCGTGGCTGAATGGCTGTCTTGCGGGAGAGTTGATGGGCAAGTCGGTTCCGCCGAACTCCAAAGTCGCGGTGGTTGCGGGTATGTTGAAGGCCTTGGACCATCGCAAGAAAACGGATGGGTTTTCGGATGCGTTCCCGCGGCACTGCCCCGGCGGCGAGATTGTCAGCATCGTCGAAGGGCATGAAGAGGAAGATGAGAGTTTCCAAAAGACGTTCAAACTTCTTGGTCGCGTGCCCACCCTGGCCGGGTTGTACGTGAACACGGTCAACTGTCTTCCCGTGTGTCGTGCCCTCGGAGCGCGCGGTCTGGCTGGAAAGGTGAGGTTAATCACGACCGACCTGTTCCCGGAAATGGCTCCTTACTTCCAGAAGGGAACGATTTCCGCTTCGATTTACCAGCAACCGTACCGTCAGGGCCAAATCGCGGTTCGCGTCATGGCGGACCACCTCATGAGCAAGGCGTCCTTTCCCCCGACGGTTCACCTCAGTCCCGGGGTCGTAATGTCATCCAACTTGCAACTCTTTCGGGAGATGAAACGCGCACCGCTAACGCTGAACGATTCGGTTTTTCGGAGCCCCGTCCTGGGGCACGAGTAGAAAGAACGCCGAACCGGAAAACTGCTCTGACCATCGCCTCCCGGCCTTTCAGGCGCACACATCCAAAGCTGAGTTGGCCCTTGCGTCGACGAGCAGGAGCTATGGTTTTCTGGATTCGCAATTCCAATTCACGAATTCGCTGCGCTAATTCAGATTTTGCTTGACAACATAAGACTGCATGGGTCTAAATAATCCTTTCCGATTACGTGAACGTTAACAAACGTTAAGAATAACGATATTGCGCATTAATCAAATACCAGTTCAGGAGGGACGAAAGCAATGCGTGACTCACTGAGGATTCTTTCAAGTGTTATCGGGACCCGAGTACGCCGGAGCGGAATTCATGGCACGGCTCTGTTTCTCTTTCTCCTTGCGACCGCTCTCTTCACGTTCGGTCAAGAGGCCACCATTGTAGGCACTGTCACCGACCAGACGGGGGCTGCGGTCGCGGGCGCGGTCGTCACCTTGACGAACAGCGAAACCGGCCAGGTGCACAACCTCACCACCGGCAGTGCAGGTGAATATGTAGCGCCGGACATTCATATCGGGCACTACACCGTGCGCGTGGAAGCGAAGGGCTTCAAATCGGCTGAACGCAAGGACCTCTTACTGCAGGTGGGCGATCGCGCTCGCATCGACGTCCAGATGGAAGTGGGTACGGCGCAAGAGACGGTAACGGTCGAAGCCACCGCCGTCGCCGTGCAATCGGACACCAGCGAAATCAGCCAGGTGGTATCTGGCGAGCAGCTCGCTCACCTCGGAACCAACGGGCGCAGCCTCTATACCTTTATAAACATGACGCCCGGATCCAGCAGCCTTCAGGGAGACTCTCAAAGTCCCACACCGGTTGGCGGCGACGCCAACGTCAGCTTTAATGGCAATCGTCCAGTCCACAACTTGTACCTGATCGATGGTGGCGAAGACGCCGACCGTGGCGGAGGTGGAACTACCGCCGTCATGCCATCGATCGAATCGATGGCCGAATTCCGGACGCTCACTTCGAACTACGACGCCGAATATGGGCTGTCTTCGGCCGCCACCATGACTTCGGTTCTCAGGTCGGGAACGAAAACGTTTCACGCTTCGGCTTGGGAGTTCTTCCGCAACGACGCTTTGGACTCCCGCAACTACTTCAACCCGGCTCCGCAGCACGTTGCCGAGTTACGGTACAACATCTTCGGCTTCAACGTGGGCGGACCGATCGATTTTTGGAGGAAGGAACACAAGAGTTTCTTCTTCTACAATATGGAGTGGCGCAAGACTATCATTGGGCAGACGATCACCCAGGCCGTCCCCTTGGCCAGTGAGTACCCGGACGCGACCACAACGGGGTTCGCGGTGTTTCCCATCGACGACGCCAATAAGCAATATCCCATCTACGTTCCAAGCACTGTTGCTACTTCGGTTCTATTTGCAGGCTGCCCGGGCGGGGTAGCTCCTCCTGGAATCGGCGGCGCGACCATCACTCCGGGCGCACTATTCCCCGGCAATGCGATTCCCGACTGTATGATCGCGGGGAATGCCACGGCGCTGCTGAATGCCAAAGCGCCGGGCGTCGGCATCTTCCCCCTGCCCAACAACGGGCTCAACTTCCAAGGCGGAGCCAACCAGCCGACCAATGTGCGGGAAGAGATTATCAGGGTTGATCACACGTTTAACGACAAGTTTACGGTTTTCGGACACTTTGTCGATGAGTCCGTCCTGCAAACTTTCGGGACCACGATGTGGAGCGGCGACAACCTTCCCACCGCCGGCAATACCTTCGGCAACCCCTCCTACAGCGGCGTGTTTCACATGATCCACACCATTCGCCCGAATCTGCTTAACGAGGTTGCGTTCAACTACAACGCCAACCGCATCAACATCATTCCCATTGGCCCTATCCTTGACACTCCGAGCGCCTTCGCGACTAACCCGGTGTTTACCGGCCCCTCCCTAGGCCACATTCCGACGATCAATCTGAACGGCCAGACGGGCGCACAATATAGTTCCAATTGGACCCCGTGGGTCAATAAATACGACGATTACCAAATCCGCGATGATGTTTCCTGGACCAGGGGCGCTCACCAATTCAAGATGGGTGGCAGTTGGGCGCTCTACAAGAAGCAACAGGACGTGTTCGCCGCCACGCAGGGCAGTTTCAATTTCAACGGTTCTTTCACCAGCAACGCGGGCGCGGCGCAAACCGGCGTCGATTTTGCCGATTACCTGCTGGGATATTCGCAGCAGTATCAGGAGGCCGGAGTTCACGACAGCGGCCAATGGAACAACGTTTCCTGGGCCGCCTACGTCCAGGACAACTGGCGTGTAAACAGGAAACTCACGCTGAACCTTGGAGTGCGGTGGGATGGAGTCCCGCATACCTATGAAGCGAATCACCGCACGTCGAACTTCTACCCCAATCTGTATGATTCCACCAAGCTGCCTATTTGGAACTCGGATGGCACCATCAACGCCAGCAGTCCCGGCCTGACCACCAGCCCCAATCCCATCTTGGCACCGGTTCCGCTGTATACGAACGGCATGGGTATCGACGGTCTGAATGGGATCCCGAAGGGTTTGGTGGACAACCACTGGGCCGCTTTCGGTCCGCGCATTGGATTTGCCTATGACGTCACCGGCCAGGGCAAGACCGTAATCCGCGGCGGATTTGGCTTGATGTACGAACGCATTCAGGGCAACGACATGTACAACGCCGGCACGAACGTTCCGTTCAGCGCCAGCGTCACCCTCAACAACGTTCTTCTGGCGAATCCACAGACCCAAGCTTCTACCGGCGTGTCGTTCCCAGCATTGCCGATTGTCTCTACCACCATCACGGGCTTGAGCCGGACTAATTACCAACTGCCCACCAGCGCCCAGTACAGCTTTAGCGTGGAGCAGGCGTTGGGGCAGAAAGCCGTACTGACCGTAGCTTATGTCGGCAACCAGAACCGGCACCAAAGCGATTGGCGCGAGATCAATCTTGCGCCCATTGCGGATCTCCCTGCGCTCGTGGCCAAGACGAATACGACCCCTTACGACCAGTTGGTTCCGTATCAGGGATACCACCAGGTCCGGATCGCTTTCGACGAGGCCAACGCCCATTACAATTCACTACAGACGTCCCTCCGCGGGCGCGTGGCACGTAACCTCCAGCTCCAGGCCGGTTGGACGTATTCGAAGGCGGTGGACCCGACGATCGGTGGTGGCAATGGATTCGATCTGGACAACGTTTCGAATTCATACGCCGGCTGGCGCTACGATCAAGGGCCGTCGATCTTCGATCGCAGGAACGTCGCGTTTTTCAACTTTGTTTACGATATCCCATTGTTCCAGAGCAGCTCGAACCGGGCGGCGAAAGCTGCGCTCGGAGGATGGCAAGTGTCTGGCATCGTGAGCCTGATGTCGGGAGCGCCGCTCGACATCACGGTTAGCGGCCAAAGCGCAGCCAGTATCGTTCCGGGCGCGACGGTCCGGGCCAACCTTACGGGAAAGATCTCCTATCCGCATAAGCCCACCGAATGGTTCGATCCGTCAGCCTTTACCGCCCCCGCTTGCGCCACTGGTCCAGACTGCTTTGGCACTCTGGGGCATGACGCGGTACGCGGTCCTGGTCGCGACAACTGGAATATGTCGCTCTTCAAGAACTTCAACTTCACTGAACGCACCCGTCTGGAATTCCGGGTTGACGCCTTCAACATCTGGAACCACACTCAATTCGTAGGAAATGTCCAGCAGGGCGGAATTGGTACCCAGGTAGGGGGCTCAAACTTCGGTTCGTTCACGGCGGCTGCCGATCCGAGGGTGCTGCAGCTCGGCTTGAAGATGGTCTTCTAGTTTGCCTCATGAGGCGAGCTTGCTCCGCTCCCAGAGAAACGGCTGGGAGCGGGGCTACATTTTGCCCACCGAAATCATGCAAAGGCTCGCTCCATGAGTCGCAGCCCAGTCATGAAGAGTTGCGAAAAGACCGGAGAACGGATAGGTTCCTTCTTCGGGCGCGGATTTTTCTCAGGTCGTCCTCTACAAGTCCACCCGCCGCGCACCGCGACTTGGGCATGAAGAACTGGAAGCTACAACTGGCGGTTTTTGTACTCGTGTTGTCGGGCTTTGCGCGAGGCCAAGCGTCCAGTCCGGCCCAGGCGATCGTCCTCGAACAACAGGGGAAGCTGGCTGAGGCTGCCCAGGTTTGGCGGGCCGTGACCCAGCGAAATCCGAAGGATGCGGCTGCGTTCGCGAGCTTGGGCGTGGTCCTTTCCAAAGAGCAGAAGTACGACGAAGCGGCTTCCGCCTACAAGCAGGCGATTGCTTTGAATTCGAAGTTGCCCGGAGTGCAGCTGAATCTGGGCTTGGCCGAGTTCAAGCAGGGGCGCCTCGACGCGGCCATCCCTCCCCTGATGGCCGCGTCGAAAGCGGAACCAAAGAACATGCAGGCGCAGACGCTGCTGGGCCTCAGTTGCTATGGCGTCAAGCGCTTCGCGGAAGCCGTCGAGCACCTCAAAATCGCGGTGAAGTCCGACCCGGGCAACACCGAGCTTCATCAGGTCCTGGCGCAAAGCTGCTTGTGGGCCAAGCAGTATTCTTGTGCGCTGGACGAGTTTCGCCAGATTCTGGAGCAGAATCCGGAGTCGCCCGCCGCCCATGTGCTCACCGGCGAGGCACTGGATGGATTGGGAAAGACGCCCGACGCCATCGCCGAGTTTCAGGCGGCGGCGAAGGTTTCACCGCGAGAACCGAACGTGCATTTTGGCTTGGGCTACCTGTATTGGAAATCACACGAGTACGACGATGCCAAGCGCGAGTTTGAGAGCGAGCTGTCCGTCGATTCAAGCCACGCACAGGCGGTGGCCTATCTTGGCGATATCGAGATGAAGCGGAGCCATCCAGAGGCGGCTCTGGCGCTGCTGGGCAAGGCCACAAAGCTGCAAAACGACATTCGTATAGCCTTCCTCGATATGGGGACCATTCTCGCCCAGCAGAAGCGCTACGACGAGGCCGTGGCCGCGCTCCGGCGTGCTGTGGAATTGGATCCCGCTCAGCCCGACGCCCACTACCGGTTGGCGCACGTCTTTCAGGACATGGGGAACCGAGAGGAATCCCAGAAGGAGTTCGCCAAAGTTCGCGAACTGCACGAGAAGGCCGATGAGGCTGTCGCATCCAAAATGTCGGCCGCTCCGCCTTCGCTGCCTAAGTAGGAGCCGGGGAATTGTGGGAACAATCATAAAGGAGGACTGGTGAAGAGGACAGCCGTTGTGTTCAGGACTCGCTTGATCGTCTTCCTATTGCTTTGTGTGCCGTCACTCCGTGCTTCCGATCTCCGATTGAACGCACAGGATTATTTTGAGGCCCATGGACTGAGCGTGTTGCTGTATCACAACGCTTATCATGACGTTTTCGGCGACCAGAAGATGGGCGGGCTCGAGATTATCCTGCATGAGCAGCGGATCGCCACGAATGGAGATGTACGCCTGTCGCCTACCCCCGCGCAGTGGGATCCAGTTCCTCACTTTAAAGAACGCAAGCGAGGACCGTCGGAAAACGAGTTGTCCGCTTTCTGCACCTACTCGGACCGCGGTTTGAGCTATCGCGTCGAGGTACAGCCAGAGGCAGATGGCTTCCGCGTGTCCGTTCAACTTGACCAGCCGCTACCGGCCGCGCTCGCGGGAAAGGCTGGATTCAACCTTGAGTTCCTGCCGACGGCCTACTTCGGAAAGTCTTTCGTCCTTGACGACGCGTCAGGTGTCTTCCCAAGGCACCCCCAGGGGCCCATGCAGAAAGAAGCAGATGGGACTGTACAACCGCTGCCCTTGGCGACCGGCCATGGGATCGTGCTGGCGCCCGAGGATCCCCTGACCCGCGTGACCATCAGTTCTGACAATGGCCCCCTGATGCTGTTCGACGGCCGCAACCAGGCGCAGAACGGATGGTTTGTGGTTCGCAGCCTGATTCCGTCCGGCCAGACTGGGAACGTGGTGGTCTGGCACATTCATCCGAACGTAGTGCCGGGATGGACGCGTCCGCCCGTGGTGGCTTACAACCAGGTCGGCTATACGCCCGAGCGGACGAAGGTTGCTGTCCTGGAACTCGATTCTTCATACAACGCGCCCAAGACTGCCCGAGTACTCCGCATAACACCTGAGGGAGATTACAAGGAGGCTTTCCGTGGCGAGATAGAACCTTGGGGGAAATGGATGCGGTATCAGTACGCCCATTTTGACTTTTCTACGGTGCGCGAGCCCGGCCTTTACGCGATCGAATACGCAGATCACATCAACGGGCCCTTCCGAATCGCGAAGAACGTCTATGAGGGAATCTGGCGCCCTTCCCTCGACACGTACTTGCCGGAGCAGATGGACCACCTCAAAGTACGCGAGGGATATCGAATCTGGCATGGCGCGTCCCATCTTGACGACGCCAGACAGGCGCCGGTGAATTACACGCACTTCGACGGCTATGCCCAGGGACCTTCCACTGACTCTCCTTTTGCGCCAGGCGAGCACATCCCGGGACTGAACGTTGGCGGCTGGTACGACGCCGGAGATTTCGACATCCGCACTCAAACCCAGGCAAATGTGATCACCGATCTCACGCTGGCGAGGGAATCGTTTGGAATCGATTGGGACGAGACGACGGTGGATGAAAAGGCCCGGTACGTCCAAATCCGCAAACCGGACGGCATTCCGGACGCCATACAGCAGATCGAGCACGGCGTGTTGCAGTTGCTGGCGCAATACAAAGTGATCGGCCACGCTATTCCCGGCATTATCGAACCTACTCTTGAGGAGTACACACACTTGGGAGACGCGGCCTCCAAGACGGATGGCCGCATCTATTCCTCGCGCCTCGGCCTTCTGGATACCGACGGCGAGTACTCCGGCGTGCCCGATGACCGGTGGGCGTTCACGACCCATACCACGCCGTTGAATTATGCGGCCATTGCATCCTTGGCGGCGGCGAGCCGGGTGCTTCGTGGATTTGACGACACGATGGCCACAGAGTGCCTTCAAACGGCAGTCCGGGTGTGGGACGAGGAGCATAAACAGTCTCCCGCATTGTTCAAGTCCTTCAACACAACCGGAGGCGAGCTGAATGACGAGGAAACCAAAGCTGCCGTAGAACTCTTAGTCGCAACCCACGGTGGAGATGCTTACCGCACACGTCTGCAAGAACTTCTGCCCGTGATCCAAGAGCGGTTCAGCGACTTGGGGTGGATTGCCGTGCGCGCCATGGCCTTCATGGATCCAGAGTTCAAAAGCGGCCTTGCCACCGCACTCCGTTCCTACAAAGTTAAACTCGACGAGGACTTGTCCAAGAATCCTTACGGTGTGCCGATCGCTACCGGCACTTGGGGCGGCTCCCATCAGGTGGCAGCACTCGCCGCGCACATGTATTTTCTCCACCAGGCGTTTCCAGACATCGTTGGATCGGAGTACACGCTCCGCGGTCTCGATTACGTGCTCGGTACGCATCCGGTGTCCAACGTTTCCTACGTGTCCTCGGTGGGAACGCAGTCCAAACTCATCGGTTATGGCAACAACCGGGCAGATTATTCCTTCATTCCAGGCGGCATGATCCCTGGAGTGGTGATCGTGCAGCCGGACTACCCGGAACTCAAGGACGATTGGCCGTTTCTGTGGTTCGAAAACGAGTATGTGGTCGACACGGTGACGACCTTTATTCTGGCAGCGAACGCGGCCAACGCGTTGGCGAGATAAAGGTGATGGAGACTAAGACGCACGAAGGGACAACTATGAACTTATTTCTACACTCACTCCGCACAAATCCACTTACGCTCGGCATCGCGATCCTCAGTCTGGCGCTGTTGCCGGCGTCCGCGCAGGCCGGTTCGGAACATCAGAAGCCACCGGCGCCCTGGATGAATACCAGCCTTTCTCCGGACGAGAGGGCGGCGCTGGTCATGAAGGAGATGACGCTCGATGAAAAGGTCTCGCTTTTGCATGGCACCGGGCTGAAGGGCCTTGGCCCGGTCAGCCCGCTGGCCGTGGGATCCAATGGCGGCGCTGGATATGTCGTGGGCATTCCACGTTTGGGGATTCCCGCCATCCAGATGTCCGACGCAGCTTACGGGGTGAGGCAGAGCGGAGAGAATGGCCGTTACTCCACGGCCTTGCCGAACAATCTTGCCAGTGCGGCAAGTTGGGACCTGGATGCGGCGTATGAATATGGTGCGCTGATTGCGCGCGAGTTGCGAGCCCAGGGCTACAACATGTCTTTGGGCGGGGGCGTGAATCTGACGCGTGAGCCTCGCAATGGACGCACCTTCGAATATTTGGGCGAAGATCCCGTCCTGGCGGGAAAGATGGTCGGCCAGGTTATGAGGGGTG
>OBLU010003299.1_pt1 | contig 14627 bp, 12 predicted proteins | sample 1518681 | NCBI WGS metagenome assembly OBLU01 (sample SAMEA3539304, study PRJEB22396) | soil metagenome | biome: tundra; feature: field; material: soil | place: USA | collected 2010-05 | depth 0.15 m
GAAGACGCCGACTACTGCCAGGGCGCCCTGCGGCGCCCGCAGCCCGGACGGGAGTTCCTCATCGCGCTGGTCCTGCGTTCCAGGGCCGCGGAACGTACCGGTGCCGGGAGGCAGGACCCGGCCAGCAGCGACAGCGGCGCGCCCGACGTCCAGCACGAACTCGTCGGCCGGCTCGTGGACACCGCCGCCACACGCAGTGACAACAAGGTCCTGGACATGTACGCAGCCGCTCTCGAGATCGATTGCTTCACGACCGAACCCGCTCACTCTGCCATCGCCGAGAAGATCAAGAGGCGATGGTCGATGATCTACACCCAGGATCCGAGGACGCTTGAGGAGGGCAAGCTCGGGCTGGTGCACCGCTTCGGCGAGGCAGCCCGCACCATCGATGACCGGCGACGACGCGAGGACAGCTGCCACGCCGAGCCGGCCTATCAGCAGCTCTACGAGATCGGCTGTCGCGAGCCGTCCTATCCGATCCAGCTCGCGGTGGCGCAGGAGATCGGAGCCGGAGGCGACGCGGCATACCGGGCGCTGAGCGACGAGCTCGCTGCACCGTGCCAGATCTGCGAAACCGAGCGGGCTGGGGGGCACGCGAACGCGGCCGACCGCAATCCCGCCGAACCAGACGGCGACAATAGCGGACGGGCAGCCATCATGAGCGCGTGGCTAGCACCGATGCTTGTCGGCTCAGTCGGGGCCACGGGCAGCGGACACACTGACAAGCTTCTCGAAGAGCAGGCGCAGGCGGACCTCGAGCGATGGCTGCGGCATGTCGGACAGGACGGGCGACGGCCCGGAGAAGAGGACCTGCCCATCTCACTGGAGATCGCGCTAGCGCAGGGATTCAAGTACGCCGCAAACCGTCGGCCCACGCATCCGGGTGCCCGGCAGGAGGCGCGCTTGTACCTCGCCGAGCAGGCCCTGGAAATGCTCAAAGGCACCGGCTATTGGTTCTCGCAGCTGACTCTGATCCAGGCCCTATGCCTCTTAAATCTGTCAGACAGCCCGAAACGCCCGAGCGAGAGACTCGGTGCCAAACCCGAGGCGATTGTCCAGCACTGGCTCGACGTCGCTGGCCGCGAGCGGGCCGAGCGCAATCGGCTCCTGAGCGTGCCCGCCGAACCGCATCCGTTCGTCCGGGAGGCATCCGAGCTCGCCGTCCTGGCGCTGAAGACGGGCAGTCCGCAGCGGTATTGCTGGATCGACGAGAGCGGTGTCGTCGGACAAGTAGGTTCCCGTAACACGAGCGCTGGAACACCGAACCGCAAACACCACCTGTGGATCCCACCGTCCGCAGGGTGGACCGCGCTCAACGGAAGTGCCCAGCAGCTCGTGGCCGACGTGCTCCTGCTGTTGAATCTCGCGGAGCGAGGTGAGCAGCCTCGCGACCGGGAGCGGCGCCTGAAGCGCTCGAACCGCCACGACCTGCCGCCGTGTATCACCCACTACCGGCATTTTCTCGACCCTGGGCGAACCGTCGGTACGGCTACTTCCTCGGCCGCCGGAACTAGCTGCGTGGACGGCTGCACTTTCGAGCTCTGCCCGTATCCGCCGAAGGGCGTTCAGCCCAGGGTGGAGATGAGCGAGGCGTTCTGCCGCCGTCAGCAGACCCTGCTGACGAGGTATCCCTTCGGCAATCCGAAGGCGCCATGGCAAGAAATGCGGTCAAAGCAGCTCGTACGGTTCTGGGCCGAGATGGCCGATCGCGCCCGAGGCCCGCGTCCCCGGTCCGCGGCGGCCGATCGGGGCGGCGGGCGCCAGCGGACGAAGGGATAGCCCGGCCACGGCAGCGTTCAGGCGGCGATCTCCACCGCGCAAAAGGGCCGCCGCGGTCATTGATAGCCTCGTGCGGCCTTCCGGAATGCGGCCGCCGCAGCCGTGCTGTCCTCCAGCCGCCAGTCTTCCCGGCTGTCCGCGTCGAACCAGACGAAGCCGAGAATCTGGCGGCCGAGGATTCCCTTGAAGAGACTGCCGATCTGACCTGCCTGCGCGCTTCCGACCGGCGCCGCGGTCTCGGACAGCAAGATGGGATCCCCGGTGACCTGCCGGACGGCGGCGATCGAGGGGCCGAACACGCTGCTGAAGGTGTCACCTGGCTGGCGGTAGTAGGCGTCGATGCCGACCCAGGTGACGTAACTGCCGCCGGGCCAGTAGTCCTGGATCGGGACGGAGGTGACCTGGTTGATCGTCCACAGCCAGGTCACGTTGTCGGCGTTGTGCGACCGGAACACATCGACGATGTGCTGCCACGCCGCGACGAAAAGGCCCGGCGCCAGATGGCCGGCCCCCCACGGATACCAGCTGGCGTTCATCTCGTGGCCGAAGCCGATGACGACTGCCTGCCCGGTCTGCAGGCCATACTCGGCGACGGCATCGGCGAACATATCCAGGAAATGGTCATAGTTGCCCGCGGCGATTGCGCCGATGTCGGCGTTCCGCGGGTCGATCTGGATAAGCGGCACCGCATCATTGTCTGCCGCCGCCACGCCGAAGGACGCGTTGAACGGCTCGCCCCAGCCGCTGTAGTAGAGCGCGAGGTCCGGCTGCACGCCCGCGGTGTGCGCGAAGGAATCGACGGACCCGTAGCTGCTGGGGACGCCCTTAGCGTAAACACCGAGGTAGGAGTCCGGGTAAGTCGGCAGGGTAATGACGACGGGATGCGCCGGCGCGGTCGTTGGCACCGGGTACGGCTGATTCCTGCCTGCCGGCGTCGATACTGAGCCCTGCCTGGCCGGCGGAGCCGCTGCCACAATCACGCCGGCGGTACCGGCCGCGATCACGGCGACGGCGACGGCGCTGACGGCTGTGGTGGCCATCGGGCTGGCGGTGGCCAGGTTCGCCGCATGCTGGGCCAGATCTGATGAGGATTCCAGCAGCTGGGCGAAGAACCGCCGGACGCGCGCGTTGACCAGGGCCGGGATCAGGACCAGCGACGGGAACCGGTGCGTGGCCCGCAGCACCTCACGGAGGGCGGCCCGGCGCGCTGTCTTGCTCAGGGATGCGCTGACGTACACGGTGCTGCCGTCCGCTGAGGCAAGCGCACCGACTCCGTCGGGCAGGTCGCTGGTCGGCACGATCCGGGTGATGCCCCTGGACGGCTCCGGCTCCCGGCTGTGCCGCGGCCCGCGGGCTGGCTGCGGGCCATGCGGCGGAACGGGGGGAGGAGGCATCGTCATAGGGCATTCCTCCCCGGGAAGAGAACCCGCAGCACGACAGCGGCGTTGATCAGGCCGCAGATGGTGACGACAGCGAGCCGGGACGGCGGAATGACCGTCATGCGCCAGCCGGCCAGCGTCAGCCACGCCGCGACGGACGTGAGGCTCCACAGTCGGACGCCCCACCAGAACCGGCGGACGGGACTGACGCCGGCGCCGGTCGCCTGCCATTTCATCGTCCGGCCGCGCAGATAGTCCCAGATGGCCAGCGCGTGGGCCCAGGCCCGCACCAGCGACAGCGGCAGCGTTGCGCGCAGGTCGTAGCTGCAGCGGTGCCACAGCGGCAGCACGGTCATGCTGGTGAGCATGGAGACGACGATCAGCCCGGAGTTCAGCGGCGTGATGCTGTACGGCCGGAACAGCAGCAGGGTAATCGGGATCAGCGGCACCGCGAAGACCGACATGGCGGTGAACAGGTAGTAGCAGAACCCCGACACATAGGTCAGCCGGGCCGGCACCGATATCGGCACGGACCAGAGCCGGGAGGTCAGCATGGTGCTGGCGGACCCGGTGCACCAGCGGTACTGCTGCCGGAAGAACGCGTTCAGGCCGGTCGGGCACATGCCCGTGGCGAGCACGATCGGCACGTAGCAGAGCTTCCAGCCAGCCCGGCGCACATCCAGGCCGGTGTGCACGTCCTCGGCATAGGCGATGAGGGTGGTGCCGCCCTGCGGTATCAGCGGCCGCCGCCGGTAGACGGCGCAGGTGCCGACGCAGATCGACGCGCCCAGCCGGTCCCGGCCGACCTGGATAGCCCGGTAGAACAGCTCCTGCACCGCGCCTGCCGCGTGCTCCACCCAGGTCTGGCGCGGGTCGGTGCGGAAGTACTGGGGTGTCTGGATGATGGCAACGTCGGTGTCGTCGAAGTAGGGCAGCGTCTCGGCCAGGAAATCGGTGCGGGGGGCGAAGTCAGCGTCGAAGACGACGAAGAACTCGCCGCGGGTGGGCGAACGCATGCCGCAGGTTGCCGGACTTCATATGCTCACCGCGGTTCGGCCGCACGACGTAGCCGAGGCCAAGGCCGATCGCGAGTTCGCGGGCCTGCGGATCCGCGCCGTCGTCGAGGACGTAGGGCAGCGCCATGCCGGGATATGCCTCGGCGAGTGCGGCGACGGCCGTCCACGCGTTGCGGAGCATCTCGATGGGCTCACCGCAGATCGGCAGGAAGATGTCGACGGACGGATACCGGCGCGGTCGCCAGGAGCGCACGAGCTTCTGATGACGATCCCTATCGAAACCGCGGCCGGTGAACCCGAGCGGCATGGACATAGCGAAGGCGAGCGTGCCGACGAAGGTGAAGATGGCGAATTCCCAGATCCCGCTGTTGATCTCGAAGAGGATCTGGCTGGTGAATGCCGCCAGGAACGCGACCGTTACGCTCACGGCCAGATACGGCAGGGACCGGGACAGGTAGAGGTATTTCTCCTGGGCACCGGGCGGCGGCTGGGTGACAACCTCGGGGCCGGACGGGGGGCGGGTGACGGTGACACGCGCGGACAGCGGACGGACAAACGTGTCCGTTTGCCGGTGCCGGCCGCTCACCTCGTGACTGCCCTTGTCGCCGCGGGCGGCTGGTACACCCAGATCCGGTACTGGCCGATATTGCCATAGCTCATCTTCTTTACCAGATGATAAGCGGGCATTTTCGTAAGCTGACTGGCGATCTTTTCATCTAGCGCCGGAGTCGCGTTGAAGTTCAGCGCAATCACCGAGAAATAGCGCATCCGGAGGTAATACTGGAAAACAGGCCAGGAACCCGGCCGGCCCACCCCCCGCGAGCCAACGGAGTTTCCATTGGGTTTGCGGATATTCCAGGTGCTCGACCATCTTCGCCACTGCGCCCCGGCAGGCAGGTAATACTCGGGAACTGACGGGGTTTCCACCAGGAGGGGACCGCTGCTGTCATCCACAATGGGGCGCAGCACATTAATAAAATGCGACGTATTAGGCCAGTCAAACAGCACCCTGGCCTGAGTCAGCCCGATAGCTGCCGGGATGAGCAGCGCAGCCGCGCAGCCGCCTGCCGCGGCCGCGCGCCACGCACGCGGCCGGACGGTCTTGAGCAGCACGTCGATGGCATAGCCACCCGCGATCATGGCGAACCATGCGCCGAAGTCCACGTGCTTGTCCAGCGACGTCGTGGTATGGATGCGGGCTTGCTCCAGCGGCGCGAGCAGGCCCGTGCCGGCCAGTAGTACCAGCAGCAGTTTCTGCCAGCGGCTGCTTTGCTTTGCTATTCCCAGCGCCGCGCCCGCGGCCGCGAGGACCACGGCGATGCCGACCCACGCCCAGGATTCGCCGAGTACCTGGGCGACGGAATGGCCGCCCTCGATCCTGGTCAGCGTCGTCTGCCGGATCCCCACCGAGTAGTACAGCCCGGCGATCTTCACGACCACCGCGATAACCCCGGTCAGGCAGGTGATCAGGAGGGCAGCCCGGCGGACCGCTATCTTGCCGCCCGGTCGCGGGAACGCGCACAGGCAGGCCATGCCGATAACCGTCGGGTCGAATATCGCGGACGCATACTTCGCGGCGTTCGCGAGCGCCAGGGCGGCCGTCGCCGCGAGTATCCAGCCGGTGGAGTCCTCCCTGGTCCGGGCACCCGTCGCGAGCCACGCTGCGAGCGCCACCAGGAACAGCGACATCGCGTCGAAGGTGGCGAAGGCGCTGAGGTGCAGGGTCGGGCCGAGGATCGACCACACGCCCGCGGCGAAGAACGCGGCGCGCCTGCCGTAGAGCCGGGACGTCGTGCCCCATAGCAGGCTGGTCGCGCCGAGCATGAAGCACAGCGACAAGATCCGCGCGCCGAGCAGCCCGCCGATGCTGTCGGCCAGGGCCGCGATCGGCGGGTAGACGACCGGCGCGCCGGAGAAGAAAGTCGGGAACGCGGGGACCGGCCCCCCGTGCAGGAAGTGCGCTAGTTCCAGATGGCCGGCCCACAAGTACAGGGCCTCGTCCTAGAAACGCGGTGTTCACCCGGATCAGGTCGGCTGCCCGGACCGCCTGAACGGTCAGGATCGCCAGCAGCGGCAGCGGGATGAACGGCGGCCGCCGCGCACGCCGCTGCGATCCGCTGCGCCCGGCGGCCGGTGCGCTCGCCACCACTGGCTCGGCCGGGCGGGCTAGCGAGAGCAGCAGCCGAAGTCCGGCCGCCTGTCCCTCGGCCTGCCTCTCGGCCGCTGCCACCGCTGCCTCAGCGGCCGCTGTCTCAGCGACCGCCACCGAGGTCATGGTGGCAAGAGCCGCGGAGGCCTCAGCAACGCCGCCGTGGTGTCGCACTGGCATCTGGTGGCATGCCCTCCTAGCGCACTCGCGCTCAGACCCCCCCAGGGAACCGAGCCATATAGCTAACTGCAAGTCCTATCCCAGACGGACAGTTACGTTCACCAGTATCTAGACATCCAGTGCTGTCGTCTGGATTACCGCGATATCGAAATCAGTCAGTGACCGCGAGTCATACCGGCCAGCCATCAGAAGGGCTCCGGCAACGGCGCCGCAGAACGGCAGCAGCCGGCCAGACGGCAGATACCAGCTGGGCCGCTGAGCGCTCAGCCGCCGCTGCCCGGGCCTGCGATGAGATTGGCGGCCGCGGCCAGGATGACGGAGCCGAACACGCAGGACAGCACCGCGTGCCGCAGCGCCGTTGCCCGGATCGGCGTGCTCTGCAGGTTGGTGTCCGAGACCTGAAGAGTCATGCGTCAGAGCGAGATAGGCGAAGTCCCGATAGCTGGGCCGCTCCGGCTGACTGAAATTGACGCACCCCTCGGGGTCGGCGTAGTAAGGCAGTGCATAGCGCAACGTGATGATCGCATGCACGGTAAACCAGGACACCGCGACGCTGAGCAGCCCGAGCGCTGCCAGCAGGCCCTGGTCGGCGCCGTGCGCTGTGTGGGCGTGCACCAGCACGATCCCGACGGCCGCGAGGCTGGCGACGCAGGCGCTCAGGGTGAGAATGTCGCTGCCGGCCCGGCTCGTCCACCACTACGGCCGGCTCGCCAGCGCCGCCACACCGCCAGGATATGACGTAAGTCAGCCGGGATACGCGGCGTTCCAGGTCTCCAGGAATGCCGCGTCCCTTGCCGAGACGTCCGCGCGGAACATGGGGTGCAGCTCCATCGACGGCGAGTACTTGCTCGCCGGAACCGTGCGGCCGAGCGCCTCGGCCATGGCGCGCACATGGTGCGGGCCACCGCCGCAGCAGACGCCGATGTACTCGACCCCGAGGTCGCGCGCCGCCCGGGCAAAGAGCGCCATCTCCATGCGCGTGCACCCGAAGGGCTCCAGCGCGAGCGGGAAGACCCGCTCCACTCCCTCGGACCGCAGGCTCTCCATCGTGGGCGCATCCGGGATTGTCCGGTAGGGCACCGGCTGCGCGGCAACCGGGCCGTCGACGGTATCCCGGATCTGAGCCAGCAGCGGGAGCATCGTCTGCGGCCCGCGGTCGCAGTTGAGGCCGACGACCGCGGCGCCTTCGGCGGCGAGAATGCGGCAGGCCTCCGCGTACTCATAGCCGTCGCGCGTCCGTTCCGGCTGGGTAGTGGCGAGCGTCACCATCGCCGGCAGACCCAGCCCGCCGATGACCTCCAGCGCGATCAGCGCCTCGCCGAGATAGTCATTGGTCTCGGAGATGACGAAGTCGATGCCCTCGTCCACCGCCCAGCCCAGCTGCTCGGTGTAGGTGGCACGGACCACATCGCGGGTCGACGGATCGTCCGGGTCGTAGACCCAGGTATTGCAGACGTTGCCCGCTACCAGCGCGTCGCCCTCCTGCGCGACCTCGCGGGCGATCCTGACCGCGTGCCGGTTCATCGCTTCCAGGTCGCCCTCGCGGCCGACGGTCCGCAGCTTCTCCCGATGCGCGTAGTAGGTGAGCGCGACCATCACCTCCGAGCCCGCGCGCAGGAACTCCCGGTGCAGCTCGCGAACCGCGTCAGGGAAATCCAGGACCGCCTCGGGCACGTAGGGGCCCGCCTTGATGTAGCCGCGACGCTCCAGCTCGAAGACGTAGCCCTCGGCGCCGAGAACGGTCCCGCTCTGCAGCCGCTCGATGATCCCTGTTTCCGCGCGCTCGGTCATGAGGCCGCACCTCCGCTCTCTGTCTCATCCAGTGCACGTATCTCGTCCGCCGCGACTGTCGCGGCGCCGGCGAACCGGCCAGGTGCGAACCGGCGGATGTCGTACACGGTCCCCTGCTGCAGCGCGAGCTGCGCGAGCACCCGTCCCACCCAGGGCGCGAACTTGTATCCCGTGCCGCGCCAGCCGACACCGGTGAAGACACCATCCGCGCCGGGCACCGGCCCGAGGATGAAGTCGTCATCGGCTACCAGGTCATAGTCGCAGACATCGACGCCGTCGGCCTGCGCCACGTCGACGGTCTGCGCCCCGCGCAGCCCCGGCATGCAAGCCGCCACGAAATCCTCCACGCTGCCGATCCGGCTGCGCACCACCGTCGCATCCGGCGGATTGTAGATGCCGATTTTCACCCCCGGTGTCTTGCCCGCATACATGGGGTGCCCGTATATCCCTACATCCAGATACGCAAAAACGGGCAGGGCCTCCTCGGTGAACTGGCCGGTGGTCCCCGCTGGCGGAATGAAGTACTTCGACTGCGACGGCCGGTCGGGCCGCAGCGGGAACCGGACGGAGCAGCCCGGCACCAGCTCGAGCACCGCGTTGGTGCCGAGGCCGGCGGTAATCACCACGGCGTCGGATTCCACCGGCCCGCCGTCGGTGGCCACGCTCCAGCCGCGCCCTGCCCGGCTGAGGCCGCGGACCACGCTGTGCTCCGCCACGTGCACCCCGCGGGCGGGCAGCGCCGCGGTCAGCATCCTGGTGACCGCGGCAAGGTCGGCGAAGCCGGCATCGACGTCCAGCCATCCGCCGTCCACGTCAAACTGGGGAAACCTTTCCCGCAGCCGCGGCGCCGAGAACGCCTCGCGGCGCAGTTGCAGCTCGTCGAGGACGGCAAAGCTCAGCGCCCCGTAGCTGCTCGCCACATCCGGCGTCACGCTGCTCTTGACCAGATTCAGGCAGCCGCAGTCCACCAGCAGCGGCTCGCTCCAGTGCTGCTGGAGTTCCAGCCAGAGCCGCCGCGCTTCGTAGGCAAGGCGCCCGTACTGCGGATCCAGATAGTCGTTGCGGACAGACCGGGTAAGGCCGAACGACGCGGTCGCCGGGTCGCCCAGCCGGGACCTTTCCAGCACGGTCACGGACTGCGCCAGTGGCGCGGCATAGTAGGCGGTCATCAGCCCCATGACGCCGCCGCCGATGATCGTCAGCCGCTTGCCCCGCTGCTGCGCCAAGGCCCACGCTCCTCTCGCTTACCTTGATCATGCCCAAAGCGGCCCGCCCGGCCAAACCCGACTGCCGATTGGCAAGTTCGGCCCACGTTCGCCGGCCCGCTGCGGACAGCAGACGCCACTCCCAGCGGGGGGTGCTACCAGCCGAGCTCGTCGAGCCGGTCGTCGCCGATCCCGAAATGGTGCGCCACCTCATGCACGACGGTCCGGCGGACCTGGTCGACGGCCTCGTCCTCGGTGCGGCAGATCGCGCAAATCGCCCGGCGGTAAATGGTGATCCGGTCGGGCAGCACCCCGGCGTAGTTCGACGTCCGGCTGGTCAGCGGGATGCCCTGGTACAGCCCGAGCAGGCCCGGCGGCCCGCCGTAGTCGTCGACCGTCACCGCCACGTTGCGCATGAGCTGGCCGAGCTCATCAGGCAACCCGTCCAGCGCTGCGGCGACCATCTCCTCGAACCGCTCCGGCTGCACGTCGATCACCTGCCCATTGTGGGCCCGCGGCGTCCAGGCTGGAGCCGATTAGGCGCCCGGCGGCGGAGCGCTACGGACCGTCGAGCCAGCCGGGGATGCTCGCACCCGGGTAGGTGCCCCAGCGGTAGACATAGGTCCGCGGCCCGCGGTGGGTGTAGTGCAGTCGCATCCGCGAGAAATACCGCGCCCCGTGACGCGATCGGGTCCGGTAGAAGGTGACGGCGGCGAGGTACCTGCTGTAGTGCCCGGACGCGCAATCGGGCTTGCAGATGTCTGCCCAGAGCGCCGCGCTGCGGGACTGCGCCGACCAGCGGGCCACCTTCGCAAAGACCGCGCCGGCGCAGTCCACCAGGATTCGACGGGGCAGGACGTGCCCGCCGCTCCAGCCCGCGCACTCATAGACGACCGTTGCGCCGGGGGCTGCGGCTGCCTTCGGCGCGGCCGACGCGACCGCGATGGCGAGCGGGCCAGCACCTGCCAGCAGGGTCAGCGCGGTAACCGGAACTCTCTTCATGCCCTCGGCCCCTGGCGCAATCCGAGCCTGGTCACCGACGGCTGGGAACGGGGCTTCAGCTGCCGAACGACACGTTGTTGCCGTCCAGCTGGCCGACGATGCCATCTGGCGTGACTGACACATCGTGGATCGTCAGGTTGAACGGCAGCGAGGGCAGCGGCAGCTTGATGCTGGCGACCGAGTTCAGCACCGCGGACGGCAGCCCGCTGCTCCCGACCAGCTGAGCCTCGAGCTCGTTACCGCTCACCTGGGTAATCCGCCAGGTTGCCGAGCCGCTAGTGACCACCAGGTTCACGCTGGCGCGGACCTCGTTGTTGCCCACCGACGAGAGGGTCAGGCCGGCGCTGCCTACCAGCGCGCCCAGCGGACCGGCCTGGGACTGCAGCGCGCTCGAGACTTCCGGAAAGCTGATGAAGGCCGAGCCAGCCAGCCGGTCCACGGTGCCGCTCTTGAAATTAGAATTCAGGTGCACCCCGTTAAGCGTGGCGTTCACGGTCTTAATGGTGACCGGCCCTTCCGGCACATTGGCAGAGCTGAGGTCGATCTGCTGGAAATTCCGGGCCGCCAGCTGCGTCAGGAACGGGAATCCCTTGATCGACACGCTGGGTTTCCTGGGGAACCCGTTGCTCTGCACCTGCGACGCGAAAACTTCCTCGGCAACGGCCCTCGCGGCGAAGTCGGCCGCGACCAGCAGCCCGAGCAGCACGATGACGACGACCAGAAGGGTCCGCAATGGCCGTCGGCGCCGGCTGCCGCGGCCCGGTGCGGACGCCGAGTAGCCGCTCACCGCGCCTGCTCCATCGTCCGATGCTAGGGCATTCGCCCGCGCTGCGCCGATCCCGCGACAGTCCGGGCCCGTCACGGCAGGCCAGCGAGGTCGACTGCCTGCAGCGTGCCCGAGGTGGAGTTCGTGACGAGCAGCGTCTTGCCGCCCGCCTCCAGGACGAACTGGCGCGGCAGCAGGCCCGAGCTGATCAGGCTCAGCAGGGCCGGTTTCCCGGCCAGCGCCGTCGCGGTGCTCACTACCTCGAGGTTGAACGCCGCGTTCTTCGGATTGTGGATGTCGGCATCGGCGACGACGATCTTCTTCCCGCCGTCGATGAGGATCGCGCCGATCGGCGTCTGGCCGACGGCTACCTTCGCGATCAGCGAGTGCGCCGGATCACTGCGCAGCTCGGCGGCCGAGAAGGCGAGCAGCGCATTGCTTTCCCGTGCCGTGACCCACACGACGCTGCCGTCTGACGAAGTCACGACCCGCACCGGGCCGCAGCCGGCAATGGCGGTGGCAACCACCGCATCAGCCGGCCTGGTTTCCGCGCGGGCCAGGCTCACGACGCTGAGGGTGCCCTCGGAGGCAGTCGGCCCGGGGCGGCGCTGCATGCTCGTCACGTACAGCCAGTGGTGGTCCGGCGACTGCGCGATCCCCACCGGCTAGGTGCCGAGCGGGACAGAGCCGACGTAGTCTTTCGGGCTGAAGTTGCCGGACAGGGCGAGCTGCAGGTTAAAGACCGCCATCCGGGCACTGTTCTGCAGGGTCACGAAGGCGAATTTGTCATCGGGCGAGAGCGCGACCTGAGTCGCGCCGCTGCCCTGCGGGCTCGTCAGCTTCCCGACGACCGGGCTGGCTGCGCCCTGCTCGGCTTGCTGAACGTTGATCACGACGGCACCGTGGTTGCCAGCCACGAGGAGGTAGCGGCCGTCGCTGGTAATGGCCTCGCCCTTCGCAGCTCCCGGCGCCGGGATCGTCCGGACCAGCGTCGGGGCGAGACCGCCGCCGTTTTGCAGCACGGCAACCGAAGTTGCCGAGCGATACGAACGAGTACATCCCGCTGCGGTCCAGCTGGACCGCCCACGGGCTTTTGCCGACCGCGACATTTGCGCTGCGGACGCCTGCCGGCTTGGGAGCCCTGGCTGTCGCTGTAGTGCACCGTGGAATGGCGATCGCCGCGCCCGCTCCGCCGCCTGATCCGTGCCCCAGCAGCAGGAATGCACCACCGCCGATGACGAGAACCGCGGCGGCTGCCGCAGCCGCGGCCGCCGTCTTGCGCGAGCGCTGCCGAGGTCCGGTCGGCTGACCGTAATCCGGGCTGCCGCTGGCAGCGGTGGGCACGGACCGCGGATCAGTCTGGCCTGGCCTGGCCTGGTGAGGTCGGGAGCTGCGAACGGCCGCTGCCTGGGTAGGCGGACCCGCCGAGGTAGGCGGACCGGCGGCCGCGGATTTGGCCCGGCGGATCCCGCCCCGGCCGCCGCGCCGGTCGGGGCGACGGGGAACGCGATCTCGGTCTTCGGCCGGTCGCCGCCGGGGATCGGACGGGGTCCGGAATCGAGCGGCCGGAGCCCGAAGACGTCGCGCAGCGCAGCGGCGAAATCGCGGCAGGTCGCATAACGGTCAGCCGGGGCCTTGGCCAGCGCCCTGGCGAATACCTGATCGACGGCCGGTGGCAGGCCAAGCCGCCGGGCCGACAGCGCAGGTGGCGGCTCGGAGAGCTGCGCGTAGACGACCGCGAGACCCTGATCCCGCTTGAACGGCGGCTCCCCGCTGAGCAGCTCGAACGCCGCGCAGGCCAGCGCGTACAGATCCGCGCGGCCGTCCACGGGCCGTCCTTCGATCTGCTCAGGCGCGACGTAGTCCGGCGTGCCGAGGAACTGGCCGGTCAAAGTCAGCCCGCTGAGGGCGAGCGACTGCTTGCTGAGGCCGAAGTCGGACAGGTACACGTGATCGGGCCGGTCATGTCGGACGCCCGCGTCCAGCAGCATGTTGGCCGGCTTCACGTCACGGTGCACGAGACCGTGCGCGTGCGCGTCGTCCAGCGCCGACGCGACTTGCGAGATGATCTCGGTGGCGCGCGCGGGAGACAGCGGGCCCTCCCGGTCGAGCAGAGTGCGCGCGTCGCCGCCGCGGACATAGCGCATCGCGATGAACAGGACGCCGCTGGCCTCGCCCGCCTCGAACACGGGAATGATGTGCGGCCGCGGCCGCGCGCGACTCGCGGATGAACCGCTTGCGGAACGCGCCGTCCAGCGCGAGGCCGGGCGCGAGGATCTTCAGCGCCACCTGCCGGTCGAGGCGCTCGTCGTGGGCCCGGAAGACGACCGCCATCCCGCCCTGGCCGATCTGCTCCAGCAGCCGGTAGCCGGCGATCTGCGAGCCAGGCGCGAAGCCGCCAGGGGGCGAGGGGATGTCCTCGTTCACCGCTCCTCCAGCGCTTGCATGCCTGTCCGGCGCCCCGTCTGTGCGCCCAGCGCGACGCGCCGACCGACTCCGGAATCCGCCGGGGTCAGTCAGTAAGCCGCCGGGGCGATCTAAGTATCCGGTTCGGCTGGCTGCTGATGTCAACTCGCCCGGTTCCGAACTACGCCAATAGCTGTCTATGCAGAAAAAGCCACTGCCGGTGCTCGCAAGTCTCGCGAGCGTTAGCCCTGCGGGCCCCGGCGCCCGGCGCGGCGTGGTAACCCAGACTCAGTTGCCGCGGAAGTTTGTGCAGAAGGTGCTGTGGACATGACATTTTCCGCGCAAACATGGCCAACGTCGACCGTCTGAGCGCTGCTCGGGCAGGCGTTGCGGCCGGCGGCCGGCGAAACACGGCGTGAACCTGGTTAATCAGGGCTGGAAACGACGGTCGGGCGGCCCAAATTAGCGCGCCGGGGCTATCCAACATCGAAGCAAATCGTCTTAGCTTAGAGTAAGCAGATGACGGTCGAGCGCGGTGTTTACTCCAGTACCGCTCCGGCACTCGTTGTGCGAGCCCAGGGATCCGATCGCACCCTGCGGGCCGGACCCAGCTACCGGGTGGGCCGCGATCCGCAGTCGGACATCGTCGTGGATGAGCCCAGGGTTTCCTGGCGGCACGCGATCCTGCGGCTGGAGCATGACCGGTGGCTGCTGGAGGACGTGGGCAGCACCAACGGGACGTTCGTCGGGCTGCAGCGCGTCCAGCGGGTCGACATCACCGGCACCTGCCAGGTCCGGCTTGGCCACCCCGGCAGTGGCCCGCTCGTCTCCTGCTCGGTCGCGGCCGCACCAGAAAACCCGGCTACGGCGGTTGTGCCCGCTGCGGCGGTGCTGCCCGGCCAGCAGCCGGCGTCAGGTGCCCCGCCGGCACCGGGTCCGCCGCCAGGCCCGGAC
>OBLU010003300.1_pt1 | contig 14626 bp, 17 predicted proteins | sample 1518681 | NCBI WGS metagenome assembly OBLU01 (sample SAMEA3539304, study PRJEB22396) | soil metagenome | biome: tundra; feature: field; material: soil | place: USA | collected 2010-05 | depth 0.15 m
AGTTGCGCGCCCAGGTTGCCGTCCGTCGACCCGGTCTTGGAGCGAAGCCAGGTGAACTCTGCCTCTTCAACGCCAGAGAGCAGAGAGAGCAGGGCCAGGCGCAGCTTCCCGTGAATGACAGGATTCAGCTCTGGCAAATCATCCATGGGACAACCCTTGCTTGCGCCCGCGGGCCTCGCAGATCATTCCATACGCGCCAAAGACAATCTGACAGAAGAAGATGGCGACGAGAAACGCGATCGAGGTTCCAGTGTCTGACGTAAAACAGGAAACGACGGCCGCTGCCCACCACACCACCGCACAGCCAAACTGCATTCTCCATTTCAGAATCATGCTTGAAGTCGCGTTTGCCGTGCCAAGCATGGCCCCGATGATGGCCACGAATACGTGCAGGTTGTATCTGCCGCTCATGCCGAGTGAACACAGAAGGGTAAACATCGAAATGCCCATGGCAATCCAGATTGCGCGCATAGCTCGCCCAATTGTGGTCTCGGGGCGGCTCCGAACCTTCCGCGAAATCAGAACCATCATCAGGACACAGGTAGCGATCATGGTCACCGGCCACGCCAATGCGGTATTTCTGACAGCGGACCAGGCAATTGCGACATAATAGGCCACGCCCCAAAGAAGGAAGGTCCAGCCCCAGCTTTCAGTGGTGCGACGGCCTTCGGCGATCATGCTTTCTATCAGGCTCAGCCTGTCTTTCAGGTCTTCAGCTTCTTCAGTCAAGATGGTTCTCCTTTAGGGCAATTCGAAGTCGTCGTTATGCGTATTCCCAGCGGCGGGCAACCCTGCGCGCGATGGCGAAGAGCACGATGCCGATGGCCAGAAGCACCGAGACTTGCGGCCAAAGTGCGCTCACGGGCAGATCGCGCCAGAAGACTTTGGTGAATCCGTCAATGGCCCATGCGTTGATGGTCCACAGGCCCGCCTTTTGCATCGCTTCCGGCATCAGGAAGCGGGGAAACATGCTGCCGCCGATCGCGGACATGACGAGAATCGCGAGCGTTGAGAGTGCGCCCAGTTGCGCCCGTGTGCGGCAGATGCTGGCCAGCAACATGCCAAATGCGGCAACGGCGAATGCAGTGCACAGGCCCATAACGATGAAGCCGGGAATGTGGCTGAAGAAATCCAACTTGAAGACGGACCAGGCCCAAAGAAACATCACCGTCAATTGCGTGAAGGCAAGGAGGATGTTGAATACGAGCTTGCCCGCCAACAGTCCAGTCATACTGATCCGGGAACTGAGCACGCGGTCGAGAGCGCCGCTCTCAGCTTCATCGAGCAGCGCCCCGGCCGAGCCGCTCGCCGTGAACAGCAGAAACATGACGCCGATGGCCGCGGCATAAAAGGCCACCATCGGATTCTTCTTGTTCTCGCCGACGACCGATCGGCTATGGACGGCGATAAGCCCGCCGCCGGAGCCGGAAGTTGCCGGTTTCGCTCCGGCGGCGCCTTGCCCGCTTTCAATTTTCTTCAATTGATCGAGGTTGGCTTGCATCAGCTTGCGCTGTTCCGGAGTGAATCCGCCGATGTACTGATCGGTGTATTTCATCCCCTGCTCCGCCATTGTCTCGGGCATGGCCGTCATGCCTGCTTTCTGCAACAGGCCCGCGACCATTTGCGGAGCAATCGAGTCGCTGGCATCGTTCAGGAGTTCGATGGTCGGCCCGGTTTGTCCGGAAGGCGATCCGCCGTCGAATGAGAAAGGATGGTCGCCGAAGCCATGCGGAACGATCAGTGCAATCGGCACGTCGCCCGCCTTTACCGCGGCCTCGGCGGTGTCCGCCGTGTAGTCGGAAGGCGCAGCTTGATCCTTTGTCGGCGCAGGCTTGGTGGTAACGATCAAAGAGCCGTCGCTCTGAAGGCCCTTGACGAGCTTTTGCGATGCGCTGGTCTGATCCTGATCGACCACGATGACCTTGATCTTCGACACCGAGTCGTGTTGGCCGCCAAAGATGACGGCAAAGATGGAGAAGAAGGCGATGGGAACCACGAAGCTGAGCACCAGCGAAACCCGATCGCGGCGAAGGGCGACAATGGCAGTACGAACGATGGGGAATATCAATCGCGTAACTCCCTTCCGGTAAGGTGCAGAAACACTGACTCAAGGTTTGGACGGCGCAGCGACAGGTCAACCAGTACGAGTTCTGCGGCGTTTGCACCATCGAGCAATCCTGCAATTTCAGTGGGATGCTCAATGGTGAACTGCGTTGTTCCTTCGACCAGGCGCCCGCCATGCTGCGTAACCCACGCGCTTACGTGGTCGGCCTCGCCCTCGAAGCGCGCCAACACCTGGCTGCGCGAAGCAAAGGCGCTATGGACGAGCGCTTCTTTGGTATCGAGCGCGATAATCCGGCCGTGATCGACGATTGCGATTCGATCACAGAGTCGCTCCGCTTCTTCCATGTAATGCGTCGTGTAGATGATGGTCATTCCCTTGGCGCGAAGGGCCTCAATCATCTCAAAGATGCGATTGCGCGATTGCGGATCGACTCCGACTGTGGGCTCGTCCATCAGCACCAAACGGGGCTGATGAATAAGGCCAGCTGCCATGTTGAGCCGCCGCTTCATGCCCCCGGAGAGATTCCGTGTGAGCTCTCCCGCTCGGTCCTGAAGCGCCGCCCAGTCAAGGCACCATGCAACTGCCTCGTCAAGCTTCCTGCCGGTCAGACCGTAATAGCTCCCAAACGCGCGCAGATTCTCCGTGGCGCTGAGTCGGGGATAGAGGGCCAGATCCTGCGGCACCCATCCCAAAGCAGCGCGGGCCGCCGCGGAACCTGCAGCCGCGCCAAAAACCTCGATCCGTCCGGCATCAGGAATCACGCGGCCGACGATGGCACGAATCAACGTGCTCTTGCCTGCGCCATTCGGTCCGAGCAAGCCTAAACATTCGCCGTTGCGCAGGTTCAGTGAGATGCCGTTGACGCCGACCACCCGTCCAAAATGCTTGACGAGCGAATCGACTTCGAGCGGCAACACAGCTACAGGGGCAGAAAGGTTTGACGTGGAATTTGCGTTCATGCGTTCACCGTTGCCTTTCTCCCGAACCGTCGCGGGAAGTTGATTCTTGCGGTGCATTGACGAGCCATTTTAAGTGTCCCAGCATCAATACAGAGTACTCTATTTTATAGAGTACTGGAAGTCAAGAGTTATTTTTTGCCGTATTGGATTTGCCCGGGAGCTACGGGGAGGCCGGTATCGCGCTCGATCCTCGTTGATGGGATTTGGTTGGAAACAACGCGGAATTTGGGATTGGGTGGGAGTCGATCCTGCTCTGGAGCTCGGGATGCGCCGGTGAAACTGTCGTAAATTTGATGCAGAAAGAGGTGCCTTTTGGGGCTTGTTTCGCCAATTCTTACACTTAACATATTTTGTTTCATTGTGTTACGCGAAAGGGGGAGGGGCGGGGGGTCTGCGCAATTTTGCGTCGGCTTGACCCGTTTGCGACCCTCAGAACGACCTGGCCTCGAGTGCCCAACCGTTCCATATTTCGTGCTCTATGGACTATTGTCCGCTGGGCGATGGATATATTCGGCAAAAGACGGAAGAGAGAATGAACAAGGTTTTAACTGACCCAGTTCTTGGATCACACGCTCGAGCACACCTTCCCAATCGCCTGGTACGCTTTGCCGCGAGAGCCGCGCAGTCGGATACCAGGGTGGTCCCACCCTGCTCCATCCAACCCCAATCCGCTAACTTGGCCAGCAGAATCCAGACTGGCTTGCCCATCGCCCCGGCCAGGTGGGCGATGCAGGTGTCCGTGGTGATGACCAGATCGAGCGTTGCCACCAAGGCCGCTGTCTCGGCAAGATCGCGGTCGCGACTGGAGCCGCCCCAGACAAAAACATCTCCGGGTCGACAGGGCAGTTGCTCAGACGCCAGCCCTTTCTGCAACGAAATCCAGGTAATGCCGGGCGCGCGCAGCAAGGGAAGGAGCGTCTTCAAGTTCATGGACCGCTGCCGATCCGCTTTGTAGCGCGGATTTCCTGCCCGTGCGAGGCCTACTCGCAGCGGGTGCGCATCGGACCGCTGGCCCGGCCGAACACTTGGGAATTTCATCCGTTTCTCAAAAGCGAGCGCCGGGGCCGTTCCCAGATAAGCACCGGGCCAGGGACGGTCTCTACTGTTGTCCCGAAGGCCGCCGGCAGGCTCAGGAGCGGACACTCCAGATCGAATTCTTTCGGCTTGGCCCCCAGCAGCGCAGTCTCCGCCAGGCCAACCTTGACTGCGGGCAGTGACCGCAACAATCACTCCGTTGCAGATTGGACCTGGAGGATCGCGACACCGCCGCGCGCTGCCACGAGCGTGGCATAGCGGCAAAACTGAATCGTGTCGCCCAGGCCCTGTTCGGCGTGGAGAAGCACTCTGCGCCCCTTCAGCGGCTCTCCCTGCCACCGGGGCTCAAGAAAGGTTCGCGGACTGCGGTAAACCTCGCGAAACCTCCAACGTGCTTCGTACCCGGGCCAGCCTCGCTCCCAATTGCCCAGCCGCAGTTGGGTCAGTGTAAGGTTATATTGCGCGCCGGCGTGAGATGGGTCGCGCTCTACCGCCAACGCATGCGCGCTCAACGCCTCATCCATGCTGCCCAAATCGAGCAGAGTGTTTCCGCGATTGGAAGCTGCCGGTCGATTGCCCAATTCCTCGGCCTGCTCAAATGCCACCACTGCTTCCGCAAAGCGCCCCTCGGTGTGGAGAAGGATGCCCTGCATGTTCACTGCTTCCGCATGTTCAGGTTCCCGAGCTATAGCCCAGCGGAGCTATTCCTAGGCGCCGGCAAGGTCCCGCTCCGCCGCGCGAAACTGGCACCACGCCACGAGCGTCTCAACCTGTTCAGCATTCAACTCAAATGCCTTCCTCAGATGCGCCTGGGCCTCTTTAGGCCGGTGGCGTTCTCGCGCCAGCAAGGCCACGCTGATCCATCCCGCAACCAGATCCGGACGCAACTCGACAGACCGGAGCAGAGCGGCTTCGGCATGCACTTCGCGGCCCTGTTCGCGCAGCAGGCTGCCAAGATTCATCCACGCCGAGGCGAAGTCCGGCCGCAGAAACAGCGCACGGCGGTAGCGCCGTTCGGCGTCCTTCGATCTTCCGAGCCGCGCGAGCACAAAGGCCGCCGCAAACTCCGCCTCCGGCATCCGTGGCTGAAAGGCAAGCGCCTGCTCGTAGCTCTGAAGCGCCTCCTCATTGCGCCCCATCATGGCCAGGGCATGCTCCAAACCCAAGTGGCCGGCAACCTGCGTCGGCCGGCGCTTGACGGCCAACTCAAAATCCCCAACCGCTTCTGCCGCGCGTCCGGTTGCGATCTCCAGCTCACCAAGGCCTATCCGAGCCAGAGGGTTCATTCCGTCCAGCCGGATGGCCTAGGCGTAGGCGCTCTCTGCCTCAGTGTTTCGACCGGCGGCCTTGAGAGCCTGCCCCAGCGCGACCCAGCCGTTGCTCATCGAGGGAGCCGCTTCGATGGCCGCGACGGCCATCTTGACCGCTGCCTCGAATTGGCCGCTGGCCAGCGCGACCAGGCTCATGCCCACGAGTGCCTCCGGCTGGCAGGTATTCTGCTCGAGCGTGCGCTGATAACCGAGCGCAACCTCGGTGAGCCGGCCGGCTAACCCTCTCCGGGGAACACTGTCACTTGCCTGAGTTGCCATGGGTCTGTGTGCGGGGTTCAGGACCTATGCACGCGCAGGGGCGCATCCGCAGGTTGCGAGCCACCGACCTTCCAGGACCCTAAGCTGGCCAGGGCTGGGTCTCAAGCGAAACGCGCCGAGAGTTTGCGGTTCGCCGGCTCAGTTTTTCCATTTCGTCTATTGGTCCGGCTTCGGAACTGGACTGGAATGCGGCGGAGATACACTATTGAACCGCGCCGTCAGAGTTGCATCAGAGGAATCCCCTACCCAGACTGTGAAGGCTCCGGGCTCGACGACCCACTTGCGTTCAGCGTTCCAGATGGCGAGTTCACTGAGCGGCACCGCGAAGGTCACCGTCTTCGACTCGCGGGGACCAAGGTGGATGCGAGAGAAGCCCTTGAGAGCGCGGTCCGGAGTCTCCACGCTGCTGACATCTTGCCGCACGTAGAGTTGTGCCACATCGTGTCCAGGAACTTGGCCGGTGTTGGTCACGTTAACGCTGATCTGAACTTCTTCTTTTCCTTGGACAGGCTCCCGGATATCGGGACCGTCAAATCGGAAGGTTGTGTAGCTCAGGCCAAATCCGAACGGGAAGACAGGCCGATCGTCGCCATCGACGTACGTGTGATTCTTCGATGGATCGTGGTTATAGTAATCCGGGAGCGTGCCGACACTTCGCGGGAACGTAACTGTGAGGTGCCCTGAGGGGTTGTTGTCGCCGAACAGGGTCGCAGCCATCGCTTCGCCTCCGAATTCTCCGGGATACCAGGCCTCAAGGATGGCGCCAACGTGTTCCTTTGCCCAACCAATTGTGAGTGGTCGGCCATTCTGGAGCACGAGGACCGTCGGCTTGCCCGTCGCAACAATCGCCTCGAGCAGAGGCTCTTGATTGTCGGGAAGGTCGAGATTGGAACGATCGAATCCTTCGCCGGATATGCCGGGACGCTCCCCCAAGGCAAGAATGGCTACGTCTGAGTCTTTTGCCTGGGCAACTGCTTCCGCAATGTCCTTTCCATCTGCGTAGTTCAAGTTGGCGTGCGGAAGCAGTTGTTGGATTTCAGAAAAGAGGTCGTTGTGGGCCGCCGCTCCCGGCTCGGGGGCATAGTCGCCATAGCGTGCGCCTTTGCATTCGGCCCGATGATCGCGATCTGTTCTAGTTCCTTGGAGAGTGGCAGCAGATGATTGTCATTTTTGAGTAGCGTCATCGATTGCAGAGCCGATTCGGGTGACACCTGCAGATGATCCGGTGACCGATGAACCTGTTGATTGAGATTTGGATCGACCAGAGGGTGATCGAATAGCCCTAGCTCAAACTTGACCCGCAAAACGTCGGAAACGGCGCGATCCAAAGCTTCGAGGGTGAGCGGGCCGCTCTGGATACCGTGGATGATCGCGTGCTGAAATGTTTCATGATCGAAGTCGTAAAACTGCATATCGACTCCGGCATTGATGGCCATGACCACCGCGGCCTCCGGGCTGGCCGCAACTCGATGCGTGTCGTATAGCCGGCGGATGGCGCCCAGGTCTGAAAGTACAAAGCCCATGAATCCCCATTCCTGACGAAGAATGGTTTTGAGAAGAAAAGGGTCGGCAGTAACGGGTATGCCATCGATCTCGTGGTAAGCGGCCATGGTTGCCCTGGCATGACCCACGCGGAACGATGGCTCGAAGGACTTCAACATGACCGTGCGAAGCTCCCGCTCACCGATGTGGACCGGAGAGGTATTGGTTCCCGACTCAGGGGATCCATGCCCGGCGAAGTGCTTTGGCTCGGCCACTACGGTGTGGTCGCTGGCCAATGAATCGCCCTGAAATCCGTCGACGTAGGCCAGTCCCATTTGGCCGGTCAAGTAGGGGTCCTCGCCAAAGTCTTCCTCCACGCGGCCCCAGCGCGGCTCACGCGCAAGATCGAGGACGGGTGCAAACAGCATGTCTACGCCTGTCGCGCGCGCTTCGGCCGCGATGGCTGCAGCGGTGTGCGTAGCCAGCTCCCGATTCCAGGCGGCGGCCAAGTTGATTTGCGCCGGAAAAATCGTCCCGGTGGAGAAGCCGTGCAGTCCTTCCTCGGCGAAGAGAACCGGAATGCCAAGGCGGGTATTCTTGATGACCCATTGCTGAATCGCATTGTTGAACACGGGTTCTTCGTAGAGATCGTGAATGCTGCCAACACCCAGGGTTCCCCAAACTTTGTCTGCGTCTTCCGGTCGAAAACCATGCGTCTTGATCTCATCCGCGGTCTTCTGCGCATCATCGCCAATGGACGGAGAGACTCCACGGTACATATCGAGCTGACGGGCCTTCTCCGCCACGGTCATCCGGCTCAGCAGATCGCGAACTCGATCTTCAATCGGCAGTTCAGCACGCTGGTACGGGGCATTCGCCAGAACCACAGGAAGTGGCTGTTGCGTTCGCGCCGAATGTTGCAAACACGCGCAGATCATCGCAAGTCCGCAATGTCGAATGAGCTTTCCGTGCTTGAAGTATCGCCTCATCCGCCTGCTCTTACTTCCCCAGTTGCTTGACAAAGAAGTCCGCCATGATGTGGTTGGCTTCCTGCGATTCCGGGAGCATGGGGTCGTACCAAAAGGCATGCGGCAGCGCGTCGAATATCACGAGGCGCGCATCCACGCCTGCATTCACATAGGCGCGGTGGAGGTTGACAGTGCCGCTCAGCAGCATGTCGCGGGTGCTGGTGACAAACAGCGTGGGCGGCAACCCGTGCAGGTCACCATAGATGGGCGAGAGCACGGGGTCTTTGGGGTCGAATCCGCCGATATAGTACGGATCGTGCGGTTCGGGTCCCGCCGGGTCAAGGTGTCCGGATAAGCCGCGCAGTGAAAACAGCGAAGCCGAATCACCTGCGCGCGCAAAATCCCCCAGCGCGCTAAAGATGCCCAATGCAGCGGGCATGGGCAGGCCGAGCTGTTTCAGTTTGGCCGCCACTTCCCCGGTGATGATTGCTCCCGCCGAAGTCCCGTAGATGACAATGTGCTCCGGCTTGTGGGTCCTGAGTAACTCCTTGTATACCGCGATCGCGTCGTCGACGCCCGCGGGAAAGGGATGCTCAGGCGCAAGCCGGTAGAGCACCGCAACGACTTTCATTCTGGTGAAGCTGGCGATGGGAATCGACTCACTGAGGGAGCCTGAGTCAGAGTTGAAGCCGCCGCCGTGCAGATTGATGAGAATCTTGTCTTGATTGGTCTCAGGAAGGCCCACGGGAGTGAAGATGCGAACCGGCACTCCGGAAATCTTGTCCTCGACCATCTCGTTGGGGCAGAGCCGGCTCCAGGCTGCTCCGGCGAGCGCTGTATATCGATCTGTCGAGCTGCGGCGCTCCTCGAGCGATTGCGGAGGAGCCTGGTCAGGAACAGGATGCCCAAGCACCAATTGTGCCTGCGGGCTGATGGTCGCTGGCAGCGGAACAACACGCGTCACGTGCGCCGCGCCCTGCGCATCGATGAAGCTGGTGTCGCGATTGGGAGCTTCAGCTGCAGTCGTCGGCTGGGGAACGGGTGGGGGAGCGGGCTGCTGCGCGGCCAGCGCGGCCGAAGCGGTGAGAAAAAGAAAAGCAGCGTGCAGGGGCAGTCGGTGCATGGATTCGGTTCCTCGCGAGGGATCTTGATTGATTGGCGTATGCTCCGCCACCCATGGACGGAACCCGTCCACGATATCAGACAAAGATGAAGGCAATCGAGGGGAGCGCCCACTGGCCGCTCCCCTCGATTGCCTTCTCATGCCTGATGCATATTAATGCGGTAATACCAACCGCCCGACTGCAAGCAACTTCTCCGTCAGCCGATCAATGGCTTCGGGCAGCTTGTAGCCGATGGTTCGCGCGCTCATTCCCAGCAAGGTGGCGGCCTCGGCCTGGGTGTACTCCTGCAGCACGACGCGGCTCAGCATCTGGCGGTCGAGCGATCCGAGCTGGTCAAGACACTTCTCCATGTCGAGCACAAAGATCGCCGCGTCCTCGAAGGTGTGAACAGGCCGGCTGGAGCACCAACCCCGGGCAACCGGCTCGCCCAGAATCGATGGAGATCGACCCACCTGCAAGGAGGCATACAGGTAGCGCCGGAGCATGTTCTCAGTATGCTTTCTGTAGAAAGCCACGCTGACAACAGGCTCTGCTGCCGCCGCTTTTTCGAGCGGCTTAACTTCAGTTCGCGCCGCCGGTTTGTCTTCCCATCTACTTCGGTCTGCGGCCCATGTGCTCGGCGGTTGGCTCGCTCCCCAAACCAAGGGCAACTGGAGTGCTGCGCTCATTGCGCAGATCTTGGAATTTCCGCAATGGCTGCCTTGGGCGCCTGCTGAGCGCCTGGAGGCGGAGATGGGATAGCCGGAGGCTTGACTGAAGCCGTCCGGAAAGGGACCATTGACGGCTGAAGAGGCCGGAAATGCGCCCCGCTCAGTTTTGCGGCAATGAAGCGTACCCAAAAAAATTCCCACAAGCCAGTGGCAGATTAAGTAAAACCAATCTAGGTACAGGATTCCCTTGAGTCAACGTCTTCAGTGGGCTTTCCGCCCCAGCCCTTTCCAATCTGCAATGAAGGGTTAAGAATCGGGCCAATCAGCCCTGATAGGTTTGCCAGAGGAAATGGGGGACCCTTCGCCCCCATTGCTGGTGGCGGATTTTCCGCAGATGAATTTCACTCAAATGCACGAGCAATTCCGCCTGGAACTGCACCGCAGGATACAGCGGGGCACGGTATGCGTGTCCTTGTTGGCGCGCCAGACCGGCATGGGCCAGTCTCATCTCTCCAATTTCCTTCACGGCCGGCGTCAGCTTTCCCTGGAGGCGATGGATCGCGTTCTGACGGCCCAACATCTCACCGCTGCCGATCTTCTGCCCCCTCATTATCGAACGGGGCGCACGGCGGACGACGAAGAAAGCAGTGCCGTCCCGGTTGTCTCTCATGCGGCGGCGCTTTTTGAACATTTCATCCGTCCATCCGCAGTTCAATCTATGCTTCATTTACCCGCCGGCTTGCTGACGTCTGTCCGCACGCGCGTTTCAAATCCACGCCACGCCTGGCAGCGCTTTGTCGCGGTGCGTGTTCCTGCCGCCGACGCACTGGCGATGGAGCCATTGCCGCTCCCGGAGGCGATAACGCTGATCGACCGCCACTACACTTCGCTGACGGCCTATCGCGCAGACCGGCCCAACGTCTACGCGGTTCGGCATGGAGCTCACCTGACTGTGCGCTACGTTGACTTCTCCGCTAACAGGCTGGTGTTGCGCCCACACAACCTGGCCTTTCCCGTGGACCTGATCGGGGCCGATCCTGGCGCATCGCCCAGCGAACAGCTGGCCGGGCGGATCGCCCTGATTCTGAATGAACCCTGATTCCTGAAGAACTGGGTAATCTCAGGCCGCGTGGGTCGTATCCCGATTCTCGAAGCGAGTGTACTGGGCAACGAAGTTCAAGTACACCGTGTCAGTGGGCCCGTTGCGCTGCTTGGACACGATGATCTCCGACTTGGCCTGGTCATCTGCCTCGCGGTTGTAGTACGACTCGCGGTGGATGAAGGCCACCACATCTGCGTCCTGCTCAATGGAGCCCGACTCGCGCAAGTCGCTCAGCATGGGGCGCTTGTCGTCGCCGCGGCGCTCACTGGCGCGGGAGAGCTGCGAAAGAGCCACCACCGGCACGTTCAGCTCTTTTGACAGAGCCTTCAATCCACGGGAGATGGCCGAGACTTCCTGGGTGCGGTTCTCATAGTGCTTGCCTCCAGCGGAAGACAGTGTGGCCGACATGAGCTGCAGATAGTCCACAACAATCAGATCGAGTCCCCCGGCGTTTTGCTTGAGCCGACGCGCCTTTGCCCGCATTTCTGCCAGCGAGATGCCCGCGGTGTCGTCGATGAACATGTGGGATTCGACTAACTGGCCCAATGCATTCTGCAATTTCCCGCGATCCTCCTTGCCAAGGAATCCCTGCTGCAGTTTGCGCTGATCGACCCAGGCCTGCGAGGCGAGCATGCGGCGAAGCAGCGACTCCTTGCTCATCTCCAAGCTGAAAACGGCAACAATCGCATTGCTCATGACAGCCGCATTCTGGGCAATGTTGATGGCCAGGGCCGTCTTGCCCATCGAAGGACGCGCGGCAATGATGATCAGTTCTCCCTTTTGAAAGCCGCTGGTCAGCCTGTCCAGGTCTGTAAAGTGAGTCGCCAGGCCGGTGACTTCGCGGCCCTGCTTGTACAGGTTGTCGATTGTCCCGAAGGAGTTCTGGACGATCTGGTCAAGCGATTGCAGGCCCTGAGTAATACCCTTTTCAGTGACTTCCATCAGCTGGGATTCAGCGGCGCCCAGAACATCGAGCGCGCTCTCGCCCTGGTCGGCGGCGCGGGCGATGGCCATGGAGCAGATGCCCATGAGTTTTCGCAGAAGGCTCTTGTCTTTGACGATCCGGATGTACTCTTCAATGACCGGACGGCGGGGCAAACCTTCGGTCAGGCTGGCCAAGTAGGCCACGCCACCGACGGATTCAATCTCCTTGTAGCGGGCCAACTCGTTGGCCAGGGTGACGATGTCGACGGCGCGTTGGGCATCCATCAACTCCGTCATGCGTAAGAAGATACGGCGATGGGAGTCGAGCGAAAAGTCGTCGGATTCGAGCTTCTCGGCAGCCTCGGCGTGGGCCGCATTGTCAAGCAGGATAGCGCCGAGGATGGTCTTTTCCGCGTCGATGTTCGCGGGGAGCCCAGCGTCTAGTCTCAGGTCGGGAATCGTTGCCATATCAGGAGAGTTTAGGCTCAAAGCTTGTTGTGCAGAATCGGTCTCAATTTGGAAATTGAGGAAAAAGCGTCAAGATTGCCATCCCGGCCAAAGATCCATCCAACAGGGCGCGGGCCAACCTGCAAGCCAAGATCGCGGTCAGCCGATCAGGTGAAGCACCTTTGATCCGTTCACCACGGCAGCCGCCACCAGGTGGCGGTCAAAGGTCGCAAATGCACCACCATGCTTGCAGGCCAGTGCCAGCAGGTAGGTGTCGGTTAACTGACCCGAATCAAGTAAGCGCGCCTGGTCGACAAGTTCGCCGTCAAACAAAGTGGCGTCGTCTGCCCAGAACTCATGGCCGTCAAGGCCACGCAGGACAGCAAGCAACTCGGCTACCGCCGCTGGAGTTCCCGGCGAGTTTGGATAACGCAAGCTGCCAACGATGCGTAGAACTCCATTCTCGGTCAGCGGGCAAGTCGCCCATGCATCTTTCCCGGTGGCCGCAAACCAATCGTGCGCACGATCGTGCTGCATATGCGCAGGGTCGATCAACGCAATCAGGACGTTGACATCAAGAAGGAACCGGCTCACTGCAGCTCTTCCTGGAGTTGGTGAACCAGTTCTGAGGTCACTCTTTGACCGGCTTGCCGGATCGGAAGCAACGGAATGCCATTCCGGGATGTGCGATCTGAAGGAGTTGGAAGCAGCGCCTTCCGTGCCAGCGAGGAGATCACCTCACCGACGCTCTTCCTTTCTGTCGCGGCCATTTCCTTGGCTGCGGCCATAACGTCATCGTCGATCGCCAGTGTGGTCCGCATACCTGAAACAACCTATGAACATCACGCATCAACCATCATACATCACCTTAGCCTTTCAGGAGTCAAAAATCTGGGCGGCGATTTGTGTTATAGCCATAATTTATAGCTATAATTCTTGGCATGGATGTCAGTACCGCAGAAGCGAAGAACCGGCTGCCCGAGTTGATTCGAGCGGTCGAGGCCGGTGAGCAGGTGGTGATTACCCGCCATGGGCGTCCTGTGGCTCAGATTGCGCCGCCGCCTGCCAAACGCCGCGAGGTGATTTTCGACGGCATGAAGGATCGTATCCGCTTGCTGCCTGGGTGGGATGATCCGATCACCGAAGAAGAACTGTTGGGTGAGGACGCTTGAGCGTGGAGGTCACAGCACGCAGTTACCTGCTTGATACCCACACGGCGATCTTCTCCATGTCACAGTCGAAGTCTCTTTCGGCTGCCGCAAAAGCCGCCGTCGTCCTGGGACGAAACTTCCTCAGTGTCGTCTCTTACTGGGAGGTCATGGTCAAGAGCATGAAGGGCACGCTTGACGTCGGCGACCCGCGCACGTGGTGGTTTGACGCGTTGGAGCAACTGGCCGCAAGCCCGCTCGTTCTGCGCCCCGAGCACGTCGCCGCAGTCCACGGGTTAGCGCCTATCCACAAGGACCCATTCGACAGAATGCTGATCGCGCAGGCCACGGTGGAAGGCCTGGCTCTGGTTAGTGGCGACGGCGAGATCGCGCAGTATGCGACGGTGACTTTGCGGATCATTCGCTGAAAGCAACTCTCGCCGCTACTCCGCCGGTCTCCACCGTAATACAGGCTTCCGCGCCGCCTGCACCTCGTCAAGCCGCCCCACCCGTGTCGAGTGCGGAGCCGTCTTCACCAGCTCAGGCGCCTCGTCCACTTCCTTCGCAATCGTCCGCATTGCCTCGACAAACAGGTCCAGCTCTTCCAGCGACTCGCTCTCCGTCGGCTCAATCATCAGCGCCCCGTGCACGATCATCGGAAAGCTCACCGTGTACGGGTGGAATCCATAGTCGATCAGCCGCTTGGCAATGTCGCCCGTCTTCACGCCCTTCGCCGCCTGCCGCTTGTCGCTGAACACCACTTCGTGCATCGAAGCGGTCTTGTACGGCAACTCGTAAAGGTCTTCCAGCTTGGCGCGAATGTAGTTCGCGTTGAGCACCGCGTCTTCTGTCGTCTGCCGCAGCCCGTCCGGCCCGTTGGCCAGAATGTACGCCAGCGCGCGAATGAACATCCCGGTGTTTCCGTAGAACGCCCGCACCCGCCCCACCGATTGCGGCCTGTCGTAGTTCCAGCCCTTCGCGCCGTTCTCGTTCTTGACCAGCACCGGAGTCGGCAAAAACGGCTCCAGAAACGCCTTGCACGCAACCGGTCCCGACCCAGGACCGCCGCCGCCATGTGGCGTCGAGAAGGTCTTGTGCAGGTTCAGGTGCATCACGTCCACGCCGAAGTCGCC
>OBLU010003301.1_pt1 | contig 14625 bp, 10 predicted proteins | sample 1518681 | NCBI WGS metagenome assembly OBLU01 (sample SAMEA3539304, study PRJEB22396) | soil metagenome | biome: tundra; feature: field; material: soil | place: USA | collected 2010-05 | depth 0.15 m
AGGTCGCCATTGTTGGGAATTGCCACAATCTGCGCGGGCGAATGCAGTCCCGTCCACGTGCCGGGAAAGGTCAACGAGGTCGAGGTCAGGGTATCGGTGGGCGCGCCTGCCCCGTTTCCACTCAATTGCACAGCTTGGGCTCCGCCGGGTGTGGTCAGCGTCAACACTCCGGTTGCAGCGCCAACCTGCGTGGGCGCAAACTTCAGCTCGATCTGGCAATCGGCGCCCGCCTTCAGCGAAGCGCCACAGCCATTGCCGGCAATCTCAAACGGCGGTGCGATATCGATATTTGTTACCGCTATCGTGATGCCGCTGTGATTAGTGGCCGTGACAGGTTGCGGAGATGATTTGATTCCCACCGCCGCCGTGCCAAAATCGATCGCCGCGGGGCTCAATGTAATCGATCCAGCCAGCGTCCCCGTCCCGCTGAGGTCCGCCGTAAGTTGCCCGCCGGGAACGTTGGCCATAAGAGTCAACCGCCCCGTGCGCGCACCCGTCTGCGTGGGTGCAAACGTAACCTGAATGGTGCAGGTTGCCCCCGCGCTCAAACTCGCGTTCTGGCAATTGTCCGTCTCGCTGAAGTCGCCGCTCTTGGTGATGACGGTCGGCAACAGCACAGCATTGCCGGTATTCTTCACGGTTATCGCCTGAGCGTTGCTGGCGCTTCCCATCATCTGGCTGGCAAAGGTCAAGGAAGCCGGAGTCATGGTCGCGGCGGTCACCACCTGGCTTGCAGTCGAAAGCGGGATTTGCCACAGGCCGCGCCCGTATGTAGCCGCGGTAAGTAAGTGTAATGAGCCCGACGCTGGAGTAGCGCTGAGTTGAATCGCCGGCGCCTGCGGCATTCCCATACCATAGGGTGCCCAACAGGTGGAGCCCGAGTTCGCGCAGTTGGCGATCTGTCGTGTGAACCAAACTCCCACATCCGTGGCAACGTAAACGGTGTTGGCGTCCTGCGGGTCCACTACCAGGCTGTTGGCCTGCGCGATCGGCAGGTTGGCCGACATCAACGCCCAATGCGCGCCGCCGTCAATCGAGCGGTAAACAATCTGCGGCTCCTGCAACACATGCACCACTCCTTCAACGGTGATGTAGACAGTGTTTCCGGTGGTGTCGTGAGGATCGATGAAAATGCTGGAGATCCCGAAACCGAGCGAATTCATCGCCAGGTTGTCGTTGCTGACGGGGTTCAATGTCAGATCTTGCCACACGGACGGCGTGTTGCCCGCGGGGTTTATGGTCGCGCTGAAGATGTGGCCAGCCAGCGTGGCCCCACCGTTTGCTGCGCCGCCGATGCCCATGTAGATCACTTCGCTTCCGCTGGGAAGCTGCATCGCGGCAAGAGACCGGATAAGTGCTTCACCGTTGCAGGAAGTCTTGGTCGTGTTGCCATCGAGAATAGGGCTGACAGCGTTGTTGGCGCTCCAGGAACTCCCGTCCGCCGGCCCGCGCCATACGCGGCAGGTTCCGATCAGCAATTGCGTCGAGTCAAGCGGATCGACCAGAAACGGCGCCGGCGCGGTCATGGTCAGCCCGTCCCCTCCCACATCTGCATCGGTCACAACCGGGCTGGCGCCAAAAGCATCCGGAGTGCAGGCACCCTGTTGCGAGCATGCGTGGATGGAAACGCCCGCCTGATTGTTCACATACCAGGTTGAAGTCGTACCCGGACTGATCGCCACCGGGCCGCCCTCGCCACCCAGGATCTGCGGCCAGGCTCCTGCCTGGACGGAACTGCCCATTACTCCGGCGGTACCGTTCGCGCCCAGCCCGGTCATCACGGTGTAGGGCGTGCCGGCGGATTGAGACATGTTCACCACTTCGGCCAGCGAGCCCAGACCTCCATTCAGGTTTTGGAAATGGGTGGCATCGTTTGATGTGCAAACCGGCCCGGTTTCGCCGATTGCGTCCATTGAGCGCCAGATCCCGCTGTCATTCCCTGCAAATATCTCCTGCGGATAGGACGCGCTCCACTCCAGTGCGTGCTGGTAGCCGGCAACTTGCGCGCTCATGCAGGTGTTGGCATTGGTCGTGTTGCGCCAGGCGCAGCCCATCGCCAGGCTGCACTTCCAAATGTCATTTGCACCGGCTATCAGCAGTGTGTCCTGGCCGAAAGGGACGGGGACAGCCGCCAGCGCCAGGTTGTAATCGCCGTTTTCGATTGTGATGCGGCCCAGCGCTGTATCCGACTCCAGCGCCGACGTGTTCAGTTGCGTGCCAAAAACGATCGTGTCACTGGCGCAGGCGTTGGAGCTCATCGCACACTGGTCCTGCCACATCCCCTGATTCTGGTTGTTGATATCCACGGTCCAGGCAAAGGTATCGCCTGTCAGCGGATTCACCGCCAGCGTGCCGCGAAAAATGGGGCAATCGTAGGAACCGGCCGAGCCCGGATTGGTGGGGCAGTACTTCGAACCCAGGTTGGGAATGGTCGTCGGCGATCCGGGTTGATTCGCCAGCCGCGTCCAGGTGATGCCGTCCCCCGATTGGTAATAGCCGTGGAACCGCACCGCCGCTAAGAAGAGTCGCCGCACCGGATTCCACACCACGGACGTAACTGCATTTCCGTCAGGAGCCGCAAAAGTAAAGCTCGGACCTTGCACGTCCGATGCGCCTCCGTCTGTAATGCGCGCAAGCTGCCAGGTTTTGGGTTTGCCGGCCTCGGTGGAGTAGTACAGCCCTTGGTAGCTTGTATGGGCAATCGGCGCATCCACGAGCGCGCCTTCATAGGCCTGAGAAACCGCGGCAACCACAAGGTCCGGATTGCGGGTACTCCATGCGAATCCGGCAAATCCTTCCCCCGCGAAACTAAAGGCCTGATCCGCGGTTCCGGGAATCAAATCCCAGGTTTTGCCATTATCGGGAGATCGCAGTATCCCGCCGCCGTAGTAGGAGTCGAGTGCATCGTTGGGATCGCCGGTGCCGGCCAGAATCACGCCGGTCTCGCCCGGTTGCACGCTGATGGCGCCAATGCTGATTGATGCGTCACGAGCGCCAACCAATTCCGCGAGGTTGTCGGTCAGCGGAGTGAAACTGATCTTCGATGTATCTTGTGCCGCCACATTTTGCGCCGACCACACCCCGCCGCCGGTCGTTCCAATGTAGAGGAGATTGCCGGTCGGGTCAGACGGGTCCAAAGCCAGCGCGGACACGCGGCCTGTAACCAGTCCATATTCCTGGGTAAGGACCGCACTGGGGCCAACTGCCTGCCAGGCCGCGGTCTCCGGCGACTGGGATGCGGGCCTCGCCCTGCTCATCCCCCAGCGAAGAGGACTTCCGCCTGCCTGGGCTGGCTGCTTCATGCTACCGGCAAATCCCCGCGCCAGGCCGCGCTCGGCCAAAAACCGTCGCGCCGCCAGCACCCTGGGTGGCAAATGGGGCCGGCCGGCCAGCGGATTCCCAACCTGCCCAGCATTCGTCTTGCGTGTCCCCTGCGCCGCTGCAAGCGTCGCTGTCGCCACGACCATAAAGGCCACGGTCAAGGTAAGAGCTTTCAAAATCAGCATGGGCCTGCAACCGCCTCGCGCGCCGATGTCCGCTGCCGAGACGCTCTTCCCTGCCCTAACGCGCCGGAAAGCTTCGTTCTTCTGAGAAGCCCAATTGATCACACTGATCCCGGATCCGATTCCGGCCTCCCCTCTCGTCCATCATCCGAGGGAGATTTGGCAGAATCCAATGGATTATGAAATATGAAACACGCAGTTTCCGGGATTGAAATTGAACCGATTATAGATCAGAAACGGAACTGCCGCAGTGCCGGCCACCGCGAATAAACGCATGGCCTTTCAGGTGAATCTCGTAAGGGCTTCTTATTAAGGCGGTTCAGGCCCCTGCCTCGCGGACGGGATAAGATGATAGAAATGTCCACCAGCAAAGTTGGCGAGAATTCGCAGCAGGATGCCGCGTATGCAAACTTTATCGAGCGATTTGCTGACTACGCCAAGACCGCTGCGCTGGACCGGTTGCGCGCCGCCGATTACCGCCAGTTGGACCAGTTGCACCAAGTCTACCTTGATTACACAGGCGGCTCTCTCTATGCGGAATCCCAAATCGAGCAGCACCTAGCGCTGCTGCGCTCCGGTGTCTTCGGTAATCCGCACTCCCACAACCCAACTTCGACGGCCATGACGGAGCACCTTGAGCGCACCCGCCGATTTGCCCTTAGCTATTTCAACGCCGGCGCGGACGACTACATTCTGGTCTTCACGCAAAACGCTTCTGGAGGGCTGAAGCTTGTCGGCGAATCCTTTCCGTTTTCGCCGGGGAGCCGCCTCCTGCTCACTTTCGACAACCACAACTCCGTGAACGGAATTCGCGAATTTGCGCGCGCCAAAGGCGCCGAGATCGCCTATGCGCCGCTGGTTTCGCCGGGTTTGCGCCTCGATCTGGAACGGCTCGAAGAACTGCTGAATAGAGCCGACCCGGACCGCGAAAATCTTTTCGCTTATCCCGCACAGTCAAATGTCTCCGGAGTCAAGCACCCTCTTGAACTTGTGGCGCACGCGCAGAGCAAGGGCTGGCGCGTGTTGCTGGATGCCGCGGCTTTTGCGCCCACAAATCGCCTCGACCTCAAGGCCGTGCAGCCGGATTTTGTCGTTGTATCTTTCTACAAGATGTTCGGTTATCCGACGGGTGTGGGCGCATTGCTAATTCGCAAATCCGCCCAAGCCGAGTTGAAACGGCCTTGGTTCGCCGGCGGGACGGTCAACTTTGCATCTGTTCAGGGTCAGGCTCACGTCCTCGCGCGAGACGAAGCGGCTTTTGAAGACGGTACGCTCAATTACCTGTCGATTCCGGCGGTCGAAATCGGACTGCGCCACCTCGGGTCGATCGGAATGGACACGATCGCGGAACGAGTGCGCTGCCTGACGGGATGGGTACTCGAAGAGTTGCTCGCACTGCGCCACAGCAATGGCCGTGCCATGGTTCGCATTTACGGACCTGCCACAATGCAGGCCCGCGGCGGCACCGTTACGCTCAACCTGTACGACCCGCAAAGTCACCTGCTGGATTACCGCCGCATCGAGGAATTGGCCGGTCTGGAAGGCATCTCGCTTCGCTCCGGCTGCTTCTGCAATCCCGGCTCCGGAGAGATGGCCGAGGGCTTGACGGAGGAAGACATGCGCGCCGCAATCGCGATGGGGCCCGACGTCAACCTTTTCAAGTTTGTGCAATTGATGCAGAGTCGGGGCCACAAAAGCGCAGGCGCCATTCGCGTTTCCGTCGGCCTGGTAAGCAACTTTGCCGACGTGTGGAGATTTCTGAAATTCGTCGCCGGCTTCCGCGATCAGACACAGCTAACCATCGGGCAGGTGACCTTCGATATCGAATCATGTCGCGTGATTCGCGACGGAAGTTAGTTCGGCCTGCGCTTCTACCACTGTCCCCACGCCCGGGTGATGTAGTCCGATAGCGTCATTCCAACCAACACCAGGAACATGAAGATGCCGGCCCCGACGGTAAGCATCGTCAACCTGGTGCTGTACTTCACGTGCATGAAAAACAGCACCACCAGCGTTGCCTTGGCGCAGGCAATGGCCAGGGCGATGATGGGGTTGAATATGCCCAGATCTATAAACGATGCCCCGACGGTAATCGCAGTACCCACCAGAAGCGCGATCAGAATCACCACGTAAACCCTCGGGCTGACGATGTGATGCGCGTGTTCGTTATGCTCTGCCATGCCGCTTGTCCTTTATTGATGCCTGCTGATCAGGTAAAGCAACGGGAACAGGAAGATCCAGATGATGTCGACAAAGTGCCAGTAGAGGCCGAAGTTTTCGACAAAGGTCACGTGGCCTGTTGTGTAAGCTCCGGCTCGCGCGCGGAAGATCATGTACCCCAGAATTCCAATACCGATGATCATATGCAGCGCATGCATTCCCGTCATGGCGAAATAGAGCGAGAAGTAGGTTTCCGTTTTGCGTGCCATATCCAGGGGCAGTGGCTTGTCCCCGGCCTCACGCGCCTCTTTGTCGCTGTCCGGATCGAGAAACGACTGTAGACTGTAGTGCCAGCTCGGCACGTGGTGTTTTTCGATCTTCTCCGCATACTCGATGGTCTTGATACCCAGGAAGCCCAGTCCGAGAATGAAGGTGAGCACCAGGCATAGCACCAGGCCGCTTTTGCGCCGGGTCTCCGCGCACCACACGCCCATGGCCATTGTGAAGCTGGAAGTAATCAGCACCAGAGTATTCAGTCCGCCCCAATAAACGTTCAACTGGTGCGACGCCGCGACAAACGCCGGGTAGTACCAATTGCGATAGATCAGGTAGGCGGTAAACAACCCGCTGAAGAACATGAGTTCGGTGAGCAGAAAAAGCCACATCGCAAAGTTGGTTGTGTCCGCCTGCTGCTCGACGGATTCGAAGTGATGGCGCAGATAGGCAGGATGCTCTTTGTGAGCCGCTGCTTCGCCGCCTGTGACAATCACGTGGCTATCCGGCACTGGTCGTAACCTCTTTTTCTTTCTGAGCCTCGAGCCACTCATAGTCGTACGCTTCGTGATCCATGATGGGCATCTCAGTGAAGTTTTCTGTCAGCGGCGGTGACTGCGTTTGCCATTCAAGACCCGTGGCCTGCCAGGGATTGTCCCCGGCAATCTCTCCATATCTCAGCGACCAGGTGAGATAAAGCACAGGCAGCAAATATCCCACGCCAAGGATAGTTGCGCCCGCGGTCGAGAAGACATTGAGTACCTGGAACTCCGTCGGGTAGGCCGCATAGCGCCTCGGCATGCCCAGCGTGCCAAGGATGAACTGAGGGAAGAACGTAAGGTTGAATCCGATAAACGTCACCAGCGCGGCCAGTTGCGAGATTTTTTCCGGATACATGCGACCGGTGATTTTGGGCCACCAAAAGTGAATGCCGCCAAGGAAAGCCATCAACATTCCGCCCACCATCACAAAGTGAAAATGCGCAACTATGAAATAGGTTTCGGTCAAATGAATGTCGGTTCCCGACGTGCCCAGGAATACGCCGGTCATGCCTCCAATGGTGAACAGGCCCATGAATCCGAACGCGTAGAGCATCGGAGTTTCAAAGGTAATTGACCCCTTGTAAAGCGTGAACGTCCAGTTGAATATCTTGATGGCCGATGGCACGGCAACCAACATGGTCAGCAGGGAAAACACAAGCATCGAATAGTTCGAGATGCCCATGATGAACATATGGTGCGCCCAAACGAAGAAGCCGAAGACCGCAATTGCCACAGAGGAGAAAGCCACAGCCGTATAGCCGAATACCCGCTTGCGGCTGAAGGTGGATACGATTTCGTTGATCACGCCCATGCCGGGCAAAATCATGATGTACACAGCAGGGTGCGAATAGAACCAGAACAAGTGCTGGAACAAAAGCGGATCGCCGCCCTTGGTGGGGTCGAAGACGCCGATCCCGATCGTGCGCTCGAGAGCTACCAGCACAATGGCAATGGCCAGCACCGGTGTGCCCAGCACCATAAGAATACTGGCTGCATAGTGCGCCCACACGAACAACGGCAGCCTAAACCAGGTCATGCCCGGCGCCCGCATCTTGTGGATGGTTACGATGAAATTCAACCCGGTGAAGATGGAACTGAATCCGGCCACAAAAACTGCCAGGCCCGTGGTAAGCACGTTGGTGTTGACATAGTGCGTCGACAATGGGGTGGTGAAGGTCCAACCAGTATCCACGCCTCCAGTGGCCATGGTGTAAAGAGCCAGGAGCCCTCCAGCCATGTATAAGTACCAGCTCAGCAGATTGACCTTGGGCAGGGCCAGATCCTTGGCCCCGATCATCATCGGAATGAAAAAATTGCCCAGCGTAGCCGGCACCGAGGGAACAAGGAAGAAGAAGACCATGATGATGCCGTGCATGCTGAACACCTTGTTATAAGTGTCGGTAGCCATCAGGTCGCTTTGCGGCGTCAGCAATTCCAGGCGAATAAGCCCTGCAAGGGCTCCGCCGATAAAGAAGAAAAACGTAATCGATATCAGGTAAAGAATCGCGATCCGTTTGTGGTCGCCAGTCAAAAGCCAACTTAGTAGGCCGTTCTCCTTGCTCAGGTAATTGACCTTGGGGATCCTGGCTGTCGACTGGTCAGGGAGACTGAGAATTGTGTCGCTCATTGCTTCACCTTCCCTTGCGAAACGTGCCCTTGTGGAGCAGACCCCTGCGCAGCGGGCTTCTGTCCCTTGGGCGCGGGCTGGCCTTCGCTCTCCGGCAGCATGTCGGTCGTGTTCAGCGTCTGCTGGATGCGGTAGTCGGAGTTAAGGTTCTTGATATATTCAACCAATGAAATGATGCCCTCTTCGCTGACCTGCCCCTGATAAGTGGGCATGATGGGCGCATAACCCTGGGTTAGATGCTGCGAAGGATTCAGGATCGATTCGCGCAGGTAGGCATCGTCGGCCACGATGGTGCCGCCGGTCGAAAGTGCCAGCTTCGATCCGTAAACGTTGGCCAAGCTGGGGCCGCGCGCATCCGGCCGGGTATTGTGGCAGGCAGCGCAACTGAGACTGGCGAAAAGCCGCTCCCCGTTCTGCGCCAGCGAAGCACCGCTGGTGGAGTCGGCCAGCCACTTCCTGTAGTCTTCCGGCGTGAGGACCACGATGTCGCCAACCATCTGCGAGTGATTCGTTCCGCAATATTGCGTACAGAACAAGTGATAGGTGCCCGGCGTTGTAGCTTCAAACCATACAGTTGTATAGCGGCCGGGAATCGCCTCCCTCTTCACACGGAAGGCCGGGATGGAAAAGCTGTGAAATACATCTTGCGAAATCAGGGTTACTTGAACCGCCTTGCCCATCGGTATATGCAGCGAGTTGATCTCATGCTGGCCTCCCGGATGTTCTACCTTCCACATCCACTGCTTGCCCACCACGTAGATGTTCATCGCGTTGGCCGGCGGTGTAAACACGCGGAAGTAAATCAGCGCGCCCCACACAAACATGATGAGAAACAGGCCCAGCGGGATGATGGTCCAAGTAGCCTCCAGCAGCGTGGAGCCCTCCACCTGCACGGCCACCGGATGCCGCTTTTTGCTGTAGATGATCGAAAAGCTGGTGATCAGCAAAACTACAATCGTGAGCCCGATCAAGCTCACAAGAATGAGGAAGAAAAGTAGTGCGTCCATTTCAGGCGCAAGACGCGATGCTTCCGGCGGAAACAGCGCGGAATTCGTCAACCATTTGACGAGGAACTGCCAGATTGTTGGACTGATATGGGCCATTCGGTTATCCGTTCACCTTTGTGTCTGTTCCTGACTTCCCTGGCGGTTTATCCTGGCGAACGTCCCGCCGGAACATGACCAGCATGAATCCACCCAGGGTGAAGACGGTCACCAGTCCGCCCAGTTGTACCACCCGCGCCACGATAAGGGAGTGCTTGTTGGTCTTTGGATCGTAATGGTAGCAGTATGTGAGTATGTTATCCACCGGCGAGCCGATGTGGTTGGTTGAGGCCTCGACGAGTCCGAGGCGCAAATCCTTGGGGGAATACTCGACGCCCATGTAGTATTGAGCGAGTTTGCCGGCGGGCGTCACGATCTGAATTGAACTTGCATGCGCGAACTGAGTTAGTTTACCGTCCGGTCCGGGTATCTTCACATAGCCGAAGCCAACCGCCTTGGTCAGGGCATCGATGTTCTCCTGCGTACCGGTCATAAAATGCCAGCCCGCCGCCGTCTCCGGATGTCCATAACGCTTGAGATAAGTGCGCTTCTTGGCCGCGGCCAGGTCCGTACCCTCCGTAGGATCGATGCTTATCACAATTACGTCAAAGTCTCTGCCGGCAACAAAGTTCACCATCTGCAAGGCGCCGGTAAGTCCGTTCAGTTCCTCTGAACACAGCATGGGGCACTGATAGTAAACCAGTGCCAGAATCGCCGGCCGCTTGCCGAAGTAGCTGGCCAGTTGAACCTGCTTTCCCTGGTCGTCGGTAAAAGTCAGACCAAGCGGCAATTGCTCGTTCAACCTCTGCGCAATACCCACTCCATTCAGAATCGCCGGCGGCTTGTCGCTCACCTGCGCCATCTGCTTTTCATCGTATCGCGACACCTGTGCCATTAGAGAAGGAGTTAGTGCGACCAGGTAACCAGCCGCCGCCATCGCAGCAGCTAGAGTCGCCCTCCGCCAACCTCTCCGCATTCTTCCTGCGCTCCGCATGATTCAGTTTCCCTTCTATCGCTAAGAGCAATCATTCGAAACCATCGACCCACACCAACTGCTATTACGCTTTTCTGAATTTTGCTAGGTCTACCGGTATTGCGGGACGAGTTACGCGACTATTGGCGCCGTCCCGCCTCAACCTTCTGCGCCTGGGCTTGGTCAAGTTCATAGCCGGTGCGCGCAAACCCATTGGTCAGCGGCACGGTCACGGTTGGTTCCTGGTCTCCGGTCAACAGCGGCGCGTGCTCCACGGCGGGCGCCACCGGCAATCCACTTTTCGCGATTAGTTCCATGGCCCGTTCGATCGGAACCCTGACCTTGCCCTGGCCCCGGTCGGCCCAACTGTAGTTATTCAGCAGCAAGTCTTCCCGCCCATGCAAGTCCATAACATCCTGGTTGCCGTCGTCAATTTGCAGGCGCGGTGTGGGAAACTGTTGCGTCAACTCAGCCAGCTTGTGTTGCAACGCGGGGCTCGAGGGCATTTCTCCCAACGGTCGCACGTCCACCGGCGAGGACCACTTGGTTTTCGGCCCGTCTTCTTTGGCCATATGAGTATTGATGGCCTTGCCGATGAAATACGACAATGCGCCCACTACCGCGACGAAAATCGCCAGCGAAGTGAGAAAGACCACGATGCCGGTGACGCGGACATCGGACCGCTCGTAACCGGCGGTTGCGTCGACCACTAGGGGGTCCTCGCCCAGATCCCGCAATGGATCCTTCCCCTCATGAGGACTATGCATGGACATGGTCAGGCTCCAGAATCTCCGCGACATGCGGATCGTTGATTTGAACCAGCGGCCGCGTCTTCAAGCGCGTGCAGAAATAAGCAACCCAGAAGGCCACCATCGCCGCCGGCACAGCTGCGTATTCAAGGATTCCCCAACTGAAATGGAGGTCGCGCGCGGCATCCTTGAAGTTCGGCTCGATGAGCCAGAACAAATCGAATGCACGTGCGAACACCATCCATTGGCACACCCTCACCAGCCGCTTCTTATTGCGCTTCAGATCTCTTGAGAGCAGCAGCGTAAACGGAATCAGCCAGTGGAACAAAAAGTCGAGAGTAATGATTACGCCCCAGTGGCCGCGGATCCGGTCCAGGTACCAGGGAATTTCCTCGGGCAAATTTCCCGACCAGATGATGAGGAACTGCGAGAAGGCCAGGTAGATATTCAGCATGACGAATGCGAATGTGAACTTGCCCAGATCATGCTGCTCGGTCTGGCGCAGGATGGTTTGGAAAGGCTCGGCCTTCGAAAGCGATATGGCGACCAGAATGGAAAACGCCAACACCATGTAGCCCTGCCCCACCAGGAATAGCAGGCCATAGACCGATGAGTACCAGGTAGGATCGAGCGACATGACCCAATAGATTGCCGCAGCTGACATCGTGAGGGCGTAGACCACAATGCCGGGGCCGCTGATGTTCTCGAATTTCTTGATCCAATACGGCGTGTTGGCCGGCGAATCCGCATCGCGTTTCAGCCCCAGGTCGTTCAACCGCCACGTGTAATAGCCCCAGATGGCGAAGCACAACAGACCGGCCAGCCAGAAGGCCTGGGGATTCAGCATGGGCCGCTTGAATTCGATGGCGTGAGCCTGGACTTCGGTGATCCATCCGGATTTCAAAGCCGTGCTCACGTCGGTGACTGCGGCCCACAGGTACAGCTTCTTGAGCGAGAGCGCAACCACTACCCAGTAGACAAAGACCAGCGGCAGCGTGCGGGTCATCGCTTCCAAAGGCCGGCGCAGCAACAGGCCCCACTTGCCTCCCGAACAGTACTGCACCATCAACAGCGCCAATCCGCCTACAGAAAATCCGAAGGTCATCATCATGCCCAGCAGCCAGCCGCGCAACACATGGTCGATGGATTTGTCCGCCAATGCCAACCCGGCCGCAATGACTGAAAAGACCAGCCCAATGGTCAGCGCGCGCATCTTCCACGCGTCCACAAAGGCCGGGGCGCCCAATTCAGCGGGGAGCGTTTTGGCGTGAGTTTGATGAGCCATTTCGTTCTTCCTGACCCTTACTTGGCGGCCGCCGGGGCCGGTTTGGTTGTGGGAATCTTGATCATCGGGTCCGCCGGATTGGCCGGAGCCAGCGCGGGTGTGCCTTGTTTGGTGTCGTGCGGATAAGCCTGGACGGCCGTTGCCGGCAGTTGCCATGGCTCGGCAAATTCAGGATGACCGTATTCTCCGGCAATATCCTTCAGATCTCTTACTGTCACGCCCGAGGGAACATCCGCTGCCTTGGCCGCCTGGCTCAACTGCAGCGCACGAATGTAAGCCGCCACGGCCCAGCGGTCTACTGGAGTTAGTTGTGCCGCGTAATCCGGCATAGCTCCGTAGCCGTGAGTCATAACATAGAAGTAATGTGAGATTGGCTGCGTCAAACGCACCTGGTCATGCAGATTGGCAGCCGGCTTGTAACCGCGCTCGATGATCGCGCCCAGGCCGTTGCCCACGCGCGAGTGACACGGCGAGCAATAGATGTTGAACCGCTCCTGCCCGCGCTTGAGCACTTCCAGTGTTACTGGGAACGGCATCAGGTTCAGCTCTTCGCGATAGCCGTTTGCGCCTTGGATCACACCGGTATAGAAGTAGCTATCTTCGCGCAATTGCCCGCGCGCCACGGTATTCACAACTTGCGGCCGGGCGCCGCGGTGATCGGCAAACATCTCCGAGCCGCGCTGCGAAATAAGCTTGGGCTGGTCTTGCATGTCCTGGCGACAGCCGGCCAACAGCATCAACGCTGCAAGGCCGGCAGCGGCAGCGATTCGTTCAAACGGACTGAGGCGATTCACATGCATTAGTACGCCACCTCCACGACCGAGACCGGCTGGAAGCTTTCCAAATATGCCCTTGCTTCCAATAGATCGAATTTCGGATCGAGCGCTTCCAGGCACAGGAAGAACTTGTCCGTGGTTGCGCCGTCGCGGAAGTTAGGCGCGTTGAACAGAGGATGATAGAGTGCCGGCAGCCCGTTCAGGGCTAACATTCCGAAAGCCGCCGAAAGCCCGGCAAACAAAATTGTCCACTCATAGGCGGGCACAATAAAGGCCGGCCATGAGTAAGTGGGACGTCCGCCTATATTCAAGGGATACGCCAACACTGAGATCCAGACCTCTAGCAGAAACATAGCTGTAAGGCCCATCAGTCCGCCCACCAGAGTTAGCAGCGGCACCTTGTTGCGGTGAAAGCCGATGGCCTCGGCGGCCTCTTCTACCGGGTAAGGAGTGTAACAGTCCAGCCTTCGCCAGCCATCGAGGCGCGCCTGGCGCGCGGCTCGGATCAAGTCGCCGGGCGTATCGAATTCAGCCAGCAGGCCGTAGGTTCCTTCGCGTGCAGGCATATCAGTCACCAGCCTTCGCTGCCGCCTTGGGAGTAATCCTGGCCGCCGGCAGCAACATCTTGATTTCGTTCATGGGAATCATGGGCAGGAAGCGGACAAAGAGCAAGAAGAGCGACGTAAACAGCCCCAGCGTGCCCACAAAGGTCATGTAGTCCCACTTAGTGGCGCGGTAAGTGCCCCAGGCCGAGGGGAGAAAGTCGCGGTAGAGACTGGTGACAATAATGACGAAGCGCTCGAACCACATGCCCGTATTGACCACGATGGAGATGAAGAACATAAACGGAATATAAGTGCGGAGCTTGCGCGACCACAGTGTCGTCAGCGGGATCACCAGGTTGCAGGCCACCAGCACCCAATAGGACCAGCCCATGGGGCCGAACATGCGATTCCACATCATGAAGGATTCCCAGTGCGAAGCTGAGTACCAGGCCATGAAGACTTCCATGCCGTAGCCGTAGGCGACGATGAAGCCGGTGGCCAGCATGACCTTGCCCATATTGTCGATATGACGCTCGGTTACCAGCGCTTCAAGGTGGTAGAACTTGCGCAGTGGAATGGCCAGCGTGAGCACCATGGCGAAGCCGGAGTAGATGGCGCCGGCTACAAAGTACGGCGGGAAGATAGTGGTGTGCCAGCCGGGGAGGACGGCCACGGCGAAATCGAAGCTGATGACCGTGTGCACGGAAAGCACCAGCGGTGTGGCTAGGCCGGACAATAGCAGCGAGGCCGTTTCATAGCGCATCCAGTGGCGCACCGAGCCGCGCCAGCCCATGGAAAGAATGCCATACGCATATTGCGCGACCTTCGATTGCGCCCGATCGCGCATGGTGCCGAAGTCGGGAACCATTCCGATGTACCAGAAGACCACCGAGATAGTGGCATAAGTCGAAACCGCGAAGACGTCCCACAACAGCGGAGAGCGAAACTGCGGCCAGACGGTCATCGTGCTCGGGTAGGGCAGCATCCAGTACCCCAGCCACGGGCGGCCAATGTGGATCAGTGGGAACATTCCCGCGCAGACCACGGCAAAGATAGTCATGGCCTCGGCAAAGCGGCTGATGGAGTTACGCCAACCCTGCTTGAACAACAGCAGAATCGCCGAGATCAGCGTGCCGGCGTGGCCGATGC
>OBLU010003302.1_pt1 | contig 14621 bp, 8 predicted proteins | sample 1518681 | NCBI WGS metagenome assembly OBLU01 (sample SAMEA3539304, study PRJEB22396) | soil metagenome | biome: tundra; feature: field; material: soil | place: USA | collected 2010-05 | depth 0.15 m
GCGGAGGCACGTCGAGAGGCTTCGAAGGGGAGCCCTGCCGAAGGGCCGGCCTAAGTCGTATCCGGTCTCCCGGGGCTGGCTCAAGAAGGAGAAAAAAAGGGGGCGCTAACGGCTCATAGCCGTTCAGGCAGGCTCTGCAGCTTCTCGGCCAGAGACTCGCAGCGCTGCACCACGAAGCTCTGAGTCGACCCGCCGCACAGCGTCAGCTCGAGCGAGCCGGCGACCGGAGCGGCAGAGATCGGCAAGAGCCGGATATGGGTCATCTCGGCCCAAGTGACGCTGAGAACAGGAACTTCTGTCGCGCGCCGGGGCGTGAAGGAGAGTCCCTGCCTGTCCAGCATGAGTTCGCCTGCCACCTGCCGCCTCTTGCCTGCACCCGGTAGGTTCTCGACCCTCGCCGGTCCCGCGTAGATGACGTCAGCCGGAAGGCTCCTGAGCCTGCTCTCCTCGAGTCGGCGCCACCTCGCCTTTAGGAGCGGCACTTGTATCGCGGCTATCAGAGACACGACGCCGAGGAAGATTGTCGCTGCGATGATGACCTTTGAGGAGTGGTTCAGTCCGATGGCCATTATGAAGCCGAGCGCGGCCACGGCCAGGACTCGAGTGATGACAAATCTCCAAAGCCCCTTAGGGGGAACAATCTCACGAGTTGGGAGCCTGAGCTCGGATGGCTCTCTCGGCACAGAAGGCAGGCTAGCTGTGACCGTCGCCGTGAGCGCTCGTGAGACCGCTTTCTTCGTGCGCCCCAGGGCACAGGTTCGCCTACAACGGCAAACCAGGACTGTTGGTGCTCAAGAACCGGCACGCTTAGAGGTCGTGGGGCGCGATCCACTCACTGTTGTTACACCTGTTCAGCGCGGTCTGCGGATGGATGTCCTGTTGCTTCGCCCACTCACCAAGGTGGCTCACGAACGATGATTCTTCCGTAGGGGTATATCAACTGGTTGCAACCCCCGGCAGCTTCCTGGGCTCGATGCGTTCCTCTGTCGCCTGGTCGCCCTCTCGGCGAACCAGGTAGGCGCCTTGGCCCCTGATCTCCGTCACTGCCTCGATGAAGTTGGTTCCTCGGTAGAGGAGGCCGACCCCGTCGTCAGAGGCGTACCCGTCGGGCAGCACGCCATCGGCGATGAGCTGCTGGAACAGTGGGCGGCGCTGGGGCTCAGAGTCGTAGTGGACTCCGTTGGCGTAGGGCAGGAGGCCGAGGCCGTTGATCACGGGGCGCAGTTCGGGCCCGAAGGAGTCAGTCGTGCCGCCGACGTGCCAGCACAACGAGCCGGCGGAAACTCCGGCGAGCACCACGCCTGCTTGCCAGACTTCGGTGAAAGTTCGGTCGAGGCCGTGAAGGCGCCAGATCGCGAGCAAGTTCGCCACGCTGCCACCGCCGACCCAGATCACGTCCTGGTCGAGCAGGAACCCTGCTAGGTCTTCGACGTTCGGCATCGGGAACAAGTTCAGGCTCACGACGTCGACCCCAGCAGCGTGCCCGGCCTCGTCCCACAATCCGTTCCACCAGCGCTGGTCGCCACCGGCCGTTCCCACGTGGCACAGCCGGGGGCGTCGGGCATTGACCCCGGACAGCTCGATGGCATGAAAGACCAACGGAGCGAACTCGAAGTTGGTGCGAGACCCCCGCTTGATTCCTCCAGAGGTCGCAAGGATCGTCGGCAGATCAGCTGGCATGTTGTGATCGTAACGAGACCGTCGGCGCAGTCGAGTATTGCCGCGGCCTCCGTGGCGAGCCCTTGACACCGGTGCGCAGGGGAGAACCCCTGGTCGAGCTCGAGCTCGCCGACCTTCTCACTGAGCTCGACCCGGAAGTGCCGGGCCGGACACTCAGTTCTGTGCCGACCGGGCGGGAGCCTCTGGTGCTGATTCCCGGGGGTGGACTGGCTGGGGTTTGGCACTCCGGTTCGGCAGCACGACAAGCACGACCAGTCCTGCTGTGCCAACCACGACGGCTCCGACAGTGACTGCGAGGTCCAAGCCACTCACGAACGACCGCCGTGCGAAGGTGGCAAGCTCAGGGCCGAGCACGCCCCCGATCTTCTGGCTGACGGCGAGAGCACCGCCGAGCGAGCCGGTGATCAGGTGCAGGATCGACGCCGGCATCTTGTAGTGGGCGAGCACCGGAGCCAGCTGGTTCTGGTAGCGGGTGTTGAGGAGGCTGCCGAGAACACCGACTCCGAGCGCGCCACCGGTTTGCAACGCTGCGCCGTTGGTGGCCGCGCCCACGCCGGCTTGGTCGATAGGCAGGGATCCCATCACCGACTCGGTACAGGGGGCGAAAGCGAGGCCCGTGCCGAGGCCGATCAGCAAGAACGCAGGAAGCACGTCCATATACGTGTCGTGGACGGTGACTCGCGTCAAGAGCCCGAAGCCCACGGCGAGGAGAGCCATTCCTGTGAAGACAACAGGCTTGGTCCCAACCAGGTGGTCCACGATGCTGGAGAGGGGAGCAACGACCAGTAGCACGGCGGCGATTGGTGCAATCCGCAGGCCGGTCTCGAAGGCCGTGTAGCCAAGGGAGAACTGCAGGTACTGGGTGAGGAGGAAGAGGCCGCCCATCAATGCGAACATGACGAGGCCCATGGCTCCCATTGCGGCCGAGAACCGCCGCGACGTGAAGAACGAGACCTCGAGCATCGGGTGGGACGAGTGCCGCTCCCAGGCCATGAACGCGGCCAGTACTGCTATCGCGGCGGCGACGGCGCCGAGAATGAGAGGGGAGGTCCAGGAGCGGTCCGGTGCTTCGATGATCCCCCACAGCAACAATCCCATGCCCACGATGGAGAGGCCGGCGCCGATCGGGTCGGGACGCTTGGCGTTGGAGTTCTTCGAGTCGGGCACGAGCCAGACCGCAGCGAACAGCCCGATCACAGCGATGGGCACGTTTACGAGGAACACCGAGCCCCACCAGAAGTGAGCGAGCAGCCAGCCGCCGGCCACAGGGCCAACAGCTACGCCAAGTCCCGTGGTGCCCGACCAGATCCCAATTGCCCGGGCCCGCTCACGAGCTTCGGTGAAGGTGCTGGTGAGGATCGACAGCGTCGAGGGCATTATGGCCGCTCCTCCGATCCCCATGAATGCCCGTGCCGCGATGAGCCGATCGGCCGTTCCCGAGAAAGCGGACACCGCCGAGCCGGCTGCGAAAATGACCAGTCCCGCCATGAAGACCCACTTGCGCCCCAGGCGGTCGCCGAGGCTGCCGGCCACAAGAAGCAACCCGGCGAAAACGATCGCGTAGGAGTCGACGATCCACTGCAGCGAGCTCGACGAGGCGTGCAGGGTGCGAACGATGACCGGCAGCGCCACGTTCAAGATCGTGTTGTCGAGGCTTACGAGGAGGAGGGTCACGCACAGCACGGCGAGAATCAGCCGCCGATCCCGGATGGGTTGGATAGCTGGGCCTTCGGACATCTCGGAGTGTGCGGCTAGGTCTGCTGACTCCGGTCGTGAGGTACCGACTGGCTCGGCGCCGGAGACGGAAGTGCTCATCGAGAGTTGGACGGTCCTTGCCGAAGGGAGGTCCGCGCGGTACACCTCGGTCTCCCTGCTCCCTCGTCACGGTGGTCGGTGGCTTCGGCTGTCTGCTCCCGACCGGAGGCTCCCAGTACAACGGGCGTGCTTGTCACGACTGTCCCTTGCTTGCGGGCTGTCTGTTACGAGCAACGGGCCAACGCCGCGCCGCGGACCCGGCACAACGATCTCCACTCTAACCAGCAGTACATGACCTCTCCCAGCGTGCACCCTGGTCCGATTGTGGAGGGACTTTGGCGGGCCGTGGGACCTTCTCAGCGATTGCCAAGGCGCAACTCAGGAAATCCTCAGGTGTGCTCGGTGTACTGAACGCGGGTAGTTGATGCGCGCTACCGTCCCTGAGGAGGAGAGGGCGATGGACGAGGAGCACGACAGCGGCGAACCCGCTGAGGGGAGGGTCGATGGGGTGGCATCGGGGGAGGCTGTCACCCCGGGACCGCCCGAGTTTCCGGCCACGCCCGTCGGGAGCGACACCGGAGCAGGCGGCTGGACGTGGGTGCCTCCTCCACCTCCTCCAGGTACGCCCGGAGGAATGGGCAGTGGGGCGCGATGGGTCGGCCCCCCGGGACCGTACTGGGCTGTGTCGCCGCCGCCACGGCCGCGCAGGCGTCGGGCTCCGACCATCTTGTTGATCGTTGGGTTGCTTCTGATCGGTATGGCGGCGGGATTCGGCATCGGTCACGTTGCCTGGCAGTCGAGTTCGACATCCACCTCGCTTCCATCGGCAAACTCGCCCTCCTCGGGCTCGCCGAATTTCCCATTTGGCTCGGGCACATTGCCATTTGGCTCCGGAACCTCCCCATTTGGCTCGGGCACCTTCCCGTTCGGATCGGGCTCGTCGGGATCTCGCTCGTCCGCATCCGGAGGGCCCTCGGACGCGTCGGCAATCGCCCTGCGGGTCGAGGCTGTCCTTGTGGATGTGAATACGACCCTCGGAGATGCAAGTGAGGAGGCGGCCGGCACGGGAATCGTCCTCACGTCCACCGGTGAGGTGCTCACCAATAATCACGTGATCGATGGCGCCACGAATATCAGAGTGACCGACGTCGGCAACGGTCGGGTCTACACGGCGACGGTCGTCGGTTATGACCGCTCGAGTGACATTGCCGTGCTGAAGCTGCACGATGCATCCGGCCTGAAGGTCGCGTCGCTGGGTGACTCGTCCACGGTTCGTCGAGGCGACGCGGTCGTGGGCATCGGAAACGCAGGCGGTGCCGGCGGAACCCCTAGTGTGGCGGGCGGCTCGGTGACGGCTCTCGACCAGTCGATCACCGCCACTGAACAGGATGGCGGCAACCCGGAGAAGTTGACGGGCCTCATCGAAGTCAACGCACACATCCAGGCCGGTGACTCGGGAGGACCGCTCGTCAACACTTCGGGAAAGGTTGTCGGGATGGACACGGCGGCCTCTGTGGGGTTCTCGATCCAGACGACGGGTACTGACGGCTACGCCATCCCGATCAACTCCGCGGTGGCGATCGCGAAGAAGATCGAGTCCGGTTACGCCTCGGCGAGCGTGCACATCGGGCCGACAGCGCTCCTCGGCGTCGAGGTGACTTCCAGTTCTTCTCCGTCCGGAGCGGTCATACACCAGGTGCTGTCGGGTTCGCCAGCTTCATCGGCGGGACTGGTCGCAGGCGATGTCATAACGTCGCTCGGTGGCAGCACGGTACATTCCGCCCCGGCGCTCACGTCGCTGATGCAGCGGTACCACCCCGGCGCCCGTGTGCAGGTGGGCTGGACCGATTCCACAGGTAGCCGGCACAGCGTGACCTTGCGGCTTGCCACTGGTCCTGCTGCCTGAGCACAGGTTCGACGTCGCGGCCGAGCTACTGGAGGACGTGAGCCCTCGACCGGCGATCGACTGTCGTCAAGCTGACTAGGTCGCCTCGCTTCTGGGTGGCCCGACGTCTGACGCCAGAAGCGGCCCGGCTGGCACCGGCTCGTGAACGCGGTCCGTTCCCGGTTCAGAACCACGTCCCGTTTCCGGAGAGCCAAGGGGCTTTCGGCCGGACTTTGGCCGGCGCCGTCGACGCGGCGCGAACACCAGAAGAACCAGCGCGAGCACACCCAGCCCGCTTGTAATGACCCCAACCTTCGCGAGCTTCGCAGTGTAAACCCAGGTCACGACGAACTTGCCAGCTGGGATCGAGATCGCCTGGAGCATCCCGAGCGGCCTCACCCGCACGGTCACCGTCGAGCCCCCACCGACCGGAGTGAGCCGAGCGATCCAGCCCTTGTCGTAGGTCTCGCTTCGGACCAGCACCGCCGGGCTCGGCGTCGAGACGACCGTCTCCGGGTTCTGCCATGCCTCGACGGGTCGAGTCCCTGAGTGCGCGAGCGGGAGCTCGCGAGCAAGCGGTGTCGTGGAGCCGGCCGGCTCGATCCAGGAGGCTCCCCGCGCAAGTGTGTTGGTGAACACGGGCAGCCCGCCGATCTCGGTCTGGTACTGCCACCGCGGCGGTTCGAGCACACCTTGGAGGACCTGGTTGAGGACGAGACGATGCGTCGGAGGACCTGAATTGACCGCCGTCGGGTGCACCGTGGTCACTGCGACGGCACCGACAACGACCGAGGCGCTGCTCGGATCCCCGACCTGGATCCCGTACGCGACCTGCCCTTTCAAGGGGACTTGGACTTGTGAGCCCGAGACCGTCATGCGACGGTCGCGAACGATCTGGGCGCCGGCGTTGAGGATGCCGACCGAGACAGTGCGGGGAACCCCATTGTTGTACGGCAGGAGCACGACGGTCACAGAGTCGAGCGCAATTGGACCGGGCAGCATCCAGGTGGACGAGCGTCCTGGGGAGAGAAGGAACGGCGGAAGGGGAGGTAGTGGTTTCTGCGGCGCGATCGCGTCGAGCGCCTCGGCCTCCGGCTCGGTACCGGCCGCCACGGGAGTTCCCTGCGCGACTGGAATCGGCCCGTTGCCCGGGATCTCCTCTACCAGGTACTCGGGAAGTGTCACCAGCTCCTTCAGGTTCAATATGTCGAGATTCGAATGGGTGAGCGCTACCGGCTGCAGGTTCTCGACGTCATGGGCCCCGGTGGCGAGTTGGTAGCTACTGGCGACGGCGGAGGAGTAGCCCTGGACGCTCTGGAGTTGATGCAGGATGCCGAGGCTGAAAGGGCCGAGCGCGAGGATTGTCCCGCGGAGCCCGGACGGCAAGCTCTGGGCGGGATTGAAGATCGCATAGCGGCCCTGGGCCCCGAGCAGCTTCGCGAGGGCGACGACCGGGGCGTTCTTCTTCGCAATGGTGGCTTTGGCGGGGAATGTGTAAGACCCGTTGGAGACGCACATCAACACATCGGCGATCACGACGATGGTCACAAGTCGCAGGCGACCGCGAGAGCTGAGGCGTGGCGCACCCAAGAGCAGGAGAGCAGCGCCGGCCGAGATGACCAGCACGGCTGCGAAGTACGGGCTCAGATGCACGGCGAGCCCCGCGTGGTAACCGGAGACGCCGAAGCCGCGCTGGATCGACCGACCCAGCACGTACGCGGCGAGAACGAGGAGTGCCACGATGCCGACCGGCACGAGGCCGGCCAGGCGTTCGTTGAAGGAGAGTCCCGAGTCGGCGTCGGCTGCCGGATCTGGCAACGCGCCTGGTGCAGCGGCACGAGGCCTCAGCACGTCGACGAACACAGCGAGCAGCACTGCGAGCGCGATGTCCACGATCACGGCATTGCGGTTCTGGAGGCGCTGGCCCCCGTAAAGCGGAATATCCACCAGAACGTGGCCAAGGGGCGTGTTGGCGCCAGCCGAGAGCAGGACGCCCTCGATGATCAACGCGTACCAGACCCCGAGAGGCTTCTCGCCCGTGCGCCGGCGCATCGCGCGCCTGAAGAGAGCAAAGGCCGCGACAAGTGGCACGATGCCGACCGCATAGCTCAGCTCGGGGAGGTTGTAAGAGCCCAGATAGCCCGGAAGGCCGAAGGTGCCGTTACCGCCGACCAGGAATGGTACGAAAAGCAGCTCCAGGTCGTGCCACGACAACGATCCTGCCGCGAAGCGGGTGAAGGTGACGGCCGCGCGTTCGGATTCGTGCAGGAAGCTGAGGCCTGGTAGCCACTGCGCCGTGGAGAGGACCACGGCGAGAAGAGCGGCCGACACGATGCCGACAGTGGCGACAGTGACACGCCGGCCCGTGCGCCAAGCTCGCCAGCAGACAGCGACGAAGTACGTGACCACTACGAAGGCGATGCTGGACGCGGCGCGAGGGTCACCGGCAAGCACTACAAGCCCACCGCAGCCACCCAACAGCGCAATCCAGCGCCGAGCCTCTCGCGGCTCGGGGGATGTTCCGAGCTCATGGACCGCGAGCAGCATCCAAGGAGTGAAGCTCATGCCCGTGACAAGGCCGAGGTGTACGGCTTGGCCGCTCATGAAACCGGTGTAAGTGAACGTCAACGCGCCCAGTAGGGCTGCGAGCGGAGAGCAACCGAGCCGGCGCAGGAACACGTGCATCCCGGCGCCGCAGATCACCGACACTGCAGCGACATTGATCGTCCATGCCGCGCCGGCGGGCAGGATGGCGAAGAGCCACGTACCCGGGTAAAGGGCTCCCGCGTTCCATCCTGCGAGCAGCGGCGTTCCGCTCCAGATGTACGGGTCCCACAACGGCAGCCGACCGTGGCGCAACAGCTCACCCGCCAGAACTCTCAGCGGGTAGTTCTGCGTCAAGTTGTCCGCGGTGCCGCTCCCGGGAAACAGGGGTCTTCCCGCCAGCGCGGGTGGGACACCCATCAACACAGGTATCGCGATGAAGAGCGCGATCGCCCACTTGTCGGCTCGCGCGACAAGTGACCAGCGCCGGGGAATCGCCCCGGGAGCATTGATTCCTGCCCGGTCTCGCGGACCGAGAGTCACAGTTGAAGGGGAGTGCACCATGGGTTCCGCTGAACCATAGACGCGGCCACCGGTGCTGAGGCCAATTGTCGTGAGCAGTCACCACCCGCAGGCGAGGGTGCCAACTGGCCCAGGTGAGGTGGCCAGCTGCCTCCGGCGAGGTTGCCCAAACCGTTATCCTTCTGCCCCAGCGCATCGGTGCAACGCGTGGGTGCGCGGGTGGCGGCGAAGCCGAGGGCTCGGCTCAGAGGGAACGACGTGCCAATGCGGCCTTCGGGCGATATGCAGGCGGTGCGGAGACCGGTTGCCTTGGTCGCGCTCGCTATCGGCGCCTACGTGGTTCTCGCCGTCATGGCGTACTGGCCGGTCATGCCCCTGGACGCGAGCAAGCTGCCGCACCCCCTCGGAGCGGGCGCTGGGGACCCGGCGCAGATGTCGTGGTTTCTTGCGTGGACGCCGTTCGCGCTCGGGCACGGTCTGAACCCTTTCTTCACTAACTACATCGATTTTCCCCTTGGCGTGAACCTCGCCTCGAACACGTCGGTCCCGTTGCTGGGCCTCCTTGCGGCGCCCGTCACGTTCGCGCTGGGCCCGGTCGCGTCGTTCAACCTTCTGATGCGCGTCGCGCTCGCGAGCTCAGCCACCTCGATGTTCCTTGTCTCGCGAAGATGGGTGAAGTGGTGGCCTGCCGCGTTTTCGGCAGGCCTGCTGTATGGGTTCGGGTCGTACATGACATTCGAGGGCTCCGTCCATCTGGACCTCGCGTTCATGGCGATTCCTCCGCTCTTGCTCTGGTGCTTCGACGAGCTGTTCGTGACCCGGAGAAGGCCGCCGATCAAGGTTGGCATCCTGCTCGGACTGTTGAGCGCCGCGCAGCTCCTCATCGACCCGGAGATTCTGGCGTACTGCGCCATAATGGCTGCGATCGGCCTGATTTTCCTCGCGCTCGAGCACAGCCACGAGGTGGCTGCCCGCATCCGCTTGGCGGCGCCCGGGCTGCTCACGGCATGCGCCTGCTTCGCGGTGGTGGCCGGCTATCCGATCGGGTACTTCCTCGCTGGCCCCCGGCGGATCCCTCACGGCATTCAGCCGGCCGGGGTGATCGCAGCGTTCCGCGTCGATCTTCTCAGACCGGTCCTGCGATCATCGCCACAGCTGAACAACCCGTCCGGCTACCTAGGCGTTACGTTGCTTGTCGGCCTCGTCGTACTGGCTGTGCTGTGGCGGAGGCTCGGGATGATCCGGTTCGCGGTCGCGTGCGCGTGTGCTGCGTTCCTGCTTTCTCTCGGTCCACGTCTCACCGTCGACGGGCACAACTTTGGGATCTGGCTCCCCGAGGCGCTCTTCGAGCATGTCCCGGTACTCGTCGACCTCGAGCCGGTCAGGATCTCGGGCATCGAGATGCTCTTCCTCGCGGTCATCCTGGCGGTCGGCCTCGACCGCACGAGGAGCTGGATACTCGAGCACGCTCGGACAGTCCAGCCGTTCTCTGAGCATCCCGTTGAGCCTCGGGTTGAGCCTCGGTTGCGGCGTGTCGCATCCCGGATCCGATCGGACCCAGGCCTGCACACCGTCGTCCTACTCGTCTTGCTGATCGTGGCCTTCGTCCCGCTCCTGGATCAGCTGCCCGTGGCCCGCGAGCAACGTGTGACCGCGCCGCAACTCACTGCGTCTCTAGCGCGCTCGGTCCCAAATGGCGGCGTGGTGCTGGCTTTTCCCTACCCGCGTGCACACGACGACGAGCCCATGCTCTGGCAAGCCGCGGACGAGATGAGCTTCCGGCTCGTCGGCGGCTATGCGCTTGTCCCCGGTGAGGCGGGTCGAGGCAGCTACTTCATCGCACAAGGCCCCGACCTGAGCAAGCTGTCCTCTCTCCTTACCCGGCCCTCGGGCGTTTCCGGGGTGCCACTGGAGAGCACCTGTCACACCCTCGAGTTCGTTGTTCGCGCATACAAGGTCGACGCGCTGGTTCTTCGCACGGGCACGGGAGCGATCCGCGCTCGCGCCATCGGGCTTCTGACCAAACTCTTGGGGCCACCCACGGTTAGCTTCGAGGCCGGCGTGGCGTGGTACGACCTTCCCGGCCGGAAGCCCGCTCGGAGCTGTTCGGCCAACTCCTAAGACAGCCGGCCCGGTACTGGATTCACGTTCTCATCGTGTCCTCGGAAGCGTTCGGAAGCGATCCGACACTGCCTGATCCGACCCTCAACCTCAACTTCAGCTTCAGCTTGGCCTGGAGGCACGTCGCACACAAGGCTCGGGCAACGTCGAGCGGAACACGGTCCAAGCCGGCAGCTTCCGCGGGACTGCCACGGCACCTATCTACGAACCGGGTGCTTCCGACACCGACGAGGAGGACAGTGTCTCCTTGCGGATGCTTCCTACGGACAGGATCACGTACGCAACGCCGGCGATGATCATCCCGAAGAGCCAGCTGAAATCAGCGCCGTGCGTGGCGTTCGAAATCGGGCCCGTGTACGACGGCACGTAGTACAGGGCATCGATCCACATCATTGCCCCGAACATGCCAAGCGCCAGGGACACGAGCGCCTTCCAGTTGAAGCCACCGTCACGCCAGTAGAGACCACCTCGCTTGGTAGCTAGCGAAAGGGCGTCGTAGCGGCCACGACGGAGCAGGTAGTCGGCCACGAGGATCCCGAACCAGGGGCCCAGCCACACCACGATATAGAGGAGAAAGCCTGTGAGGTCCGTGTAGAACTTGCCTTTGAAGATCACAAGGGCTGTCACCGCGCCGGAGATGACGGTGTCGAGAAGCACGCAACCCCAGCGCTTGAGTGGGATCCCGATCGCCTGAAGCGTGACTCCGGAGGAGTACATGTCGATGGAGTTGATCGCGAAAAGCTGCGGTAGCGCGAGGATCAAGAAGGGCCAGAAGAACCAGCTGGCGAATGCTGCGGGAACGGCGGCAGCCGCTGTGACACTCGGGCTCACGAGATAGGCGGCTGCTCCGAGGAGCTCGAGCAGGATCGAGGGAATCGCCCCTCCGAGCGTTGCGGCCCAGAAGGTCCTCGCCTTGGGAGTGTCCCGGGGAAGGTAGCGCGAGTAGTCGGCGGCGTTCTCGGTCCAGCCGAGCCCACCGGCCGATACGACCACCACTAGTGCGGTCGTCCAGAGCCACCATGAGCTGTGCGTGTGCAAGGAGGTGACGTGGGCGTGCGGTATGACAAGGACTGCCATCACGATGAACACGACGATGAACACGTAGGACAGGTAGCGCAGAACCTTGGTGATTGTCGCGTGACCGAGGAACGGCGCAATGAACTGAACAGCTACCGCGAGGATGATTACAGCGACCTTTGCACCTGTACCGAGTGCCGTTCCCTCTCTGGAGAACATCGCAATGATGATGAAGACGATGATGCAGAGGCCTTCGATCTCGAAGCCGACCTGGGTGATCCAGTTGAACAGGGAAGGGGCGCGGTTGCCGTTGCGACCGAACGGAGCCCGGCTGATCATGAACGCTGTAGTGCCCGTCTCAGGTCCGGGGAGGCTCGCGATCCCGAGAAGCGCGTAGAAGACGTTGCCTATGAGTATCGCCCACACCGCTTGCCAGAACGAGAGCCCGAACGAGACGATGAGGGCTCCGTAGACCAGGAACTCGACGTTCCACATCGCGCCGGCCCACATCCAGAAGAGACTCGAAGGTCGCATCCTCCTGTCCGATTCAGGGATCAGTTCGATGCCACGCTGCTCCAGCTTGCCCGCCTGGTAGTCCTCGGTGCTCGGACGGGCATCGAGGACTAGAGCCCCACCGTTGCCGCCACCCGCCACAGCACCCGTGCGGTCTGCCGATGTCGTATCGTCCACAGCCCCTCCATTCCGTCGGCGCTTCTGGTAGTCCCCATTTCACACCCTCAACGTCGCGACCTGAAAAAGGCGCGACCGAAGCTACGAGCCTCACGAGGATTCTCCCACGCGTCTCGCGTGCTGCTGGTCTCTTGCACGTCACGGCCTCATTCATCTCAGCCTCGGGGTCCGCCCGCCCCCGCGCTAGGCGTAATTTGCCGACGTACGGCGATACCACGTTCGCAACGTGGAAGACCGCGATTCGGGCTGTCTCGCCCCACTCCACAGCTGATTCGCCATCGCACGCGACTCGCGTCGACGCTGGCCGTTCCGAAGGCGTCCTGGACGACGTCCTGGCCCGGTTGCGTCGTCAAGCCTCGCCAGGTCGCGATGATCCCGAGCTTCACGCCCATTGACCTGCTCTAACACGTTCCTGCGGTCGCGTGCGACGTACGAGGAGGCTTTGGGATGGCCTCCCAAAGTGCATGCCGCGGGGTCGAATCCCATCCCGGGCTCCAGCCGTCATGCAATGTAGGCTTCGGGAGGACCAGTGGGAAGATGTCTCGGCCGGTTAGGGCCGAACGACCCTGTACACGCGTTCGTAAAGTTTGCATCCTTGGAAACGAGCCGGTGACCCGGGTCTGCCCGGTCGGCGCAACAGAGGAGATGGCCGACGGTTGTTCGGCGGTCGTCCCGAGAGGAGACAGAGGTCATGAGCAGGATAAAGAGATTGTCGAGCGTGTTCGTCGCTTTCACGATGGTCGGCGCTGTCGCGGTGGGTGCCGTGGGTAGCGTGTCCTCGAGCGCGAGCCCGAAGACGGCGGCGGCGGCGCCGGGCAGCCAGTGGACCAAGAGCCACCCGTTCAAGGCGGCGTTCATCTACGTCGGAGCTCCGAGCGACGCGGGTTGGACCCACGCCCATGACGTCGGGCGCCTCGAGGTTCAGAGCTACTTCGGCGGGCGCGTCCAGACCATGTACAAGGAGGACGTACCTGAGGGCCCGCAGTGCACGCAGGTGATAACTGAGCTTGTCGACGCTGGAGCGAACATCATCTTCGCTACCTCGTACGGCTATCAGCCAGAGCTGGTCATAGCGGCCAAGAAGTACCCGAACGTGCTCTTCGAGCAGGCAACAGGCACCACCGTGACCAAGACCCTGTCCGAGTACTACGGGGCGGGCGAGGACGGTGACTTCCTGTCGGGAATGGCAGCAGGCGCGGCGTCTGCTACCGGCAAGATCGGTTTCGTCGCTCCCTATCCGATCCCCGAGGTCATCCGGGAGGTCGACGCGTTCACAATGGGCGCGCAGCTGATGAACCCGAAGGCGACAGTCAAGGTGGTCTGGACGAACACCTGGTTCGGCCCGGCGACCGAGCGGACGGCTGCTCAGGCCCTCGTCGCCGCTGGTGTTGACGTGCTGGCCGACGGCCAGGACAGCCCGACGACTGGCCAAGTGGCAGAAGCCCATGGCTTGAAGTGGACCGGGTACGACTCCAACCAGGAGAGCTTCGCCCCCAAGGCCTGGCTGACCGCGACCACCTACAACTGGGGCCCTTACTACATCATGGAAGTCAAGGCGGCGATGAACGGTACCTGGAAGAGCCACTTCTGGTACGGCAGCCTCGCCGATCACTTCGTGATCATGGCCCCGTTCGGCTCCTCGGTCACTGCGGCCACCCGGAAGGCGATTCTCGCCAAGGAGAACGCCATCATCAAGGGAACATTTGATCCGTTCACCGGACCGATCACCGAGCAGAACGGGACTGTGGGCGTGAAGACTGGCGTGACCCTGACGGTGATGCAGAAGTACTCGTTGAGCTGGTTCGTCAAGGGCGTGATCGGCAGCCCGAAGGGCTAACGGGCTCCATGACCGACTCCGTTCTCGACGCTGGGGGCGATCAGGCGGCTCCTGTCGCAGGTCCGACCCCGGCGTCAAGCCCCTCTGCCAATGCCCCCGGCGCGGTGCCGGGGGCATTGGCGGTGAAGGCCGTCGATATGACGAAGCGCTTTCCCGGCGTCGTCGCGAACGATCACGTGTCGTTCGAGGCCGCCGAGGGAGAGGTGCATGCGCTGCTCGGTGAGAACGGGGCCGGCAAGACCACGCTGTGCAATCTCCTCATGGGTCTCTACCGCCCCGACGAAGGGAAGTTGTCCATCTCCGGCCGCGCCGTGAGGTTCCACTCCCCTAAAGACGCCCAGGATGCCGGCATCTTCATGGTCCACCAGCACCTCCGTCTTGTGGAAAGCATGACAGTGGCGGAGAACGTGGTGCTGGGCTGGTCCAAGCCGCGACGGCTGCGTTTCTCTCCGCGAACAGTCGAGAAGGCGGTTGCCGAGGCGGCTGATCGCTTCCAGATGCCCGTCGATCCGAAGGCGAGGATCTGGCAGCTGTCGCTCGGCGAGCGCCAGCGGGTCGAGATCCTGAAAG
>OBLU010003303.1_pt1 | contig 14619 bp, 12 predicted proteins | sample 1518681 | NCBI WGS metagenome assembly OBLU01 (sample SAMEA3539304, study PRJEB22396) | soil metagenome | biome: tundra; feature: field; material: soil | place: USA | collected 2010-05 | depth 0.15 m
CGATGGTAAGTTACGTCCATTGGGAATACCCACGGTCGCTGATCGCGTGGCGCAAACAGTGGCGAAGATGGTCTTGGAGCCGTTGCTGGAACCCGTGTTCCATCCCAACTCCTATGGCTATCGACCGAACAAGTCGGCATTGGACGCTGTAGGTCAGGCGCGCAAGCGTTGCCTGGAGATGGATTGGGTTATCGATCTCGATATTCGTGACTTCTTCGGGAGTCTGGATCACGAGTTGATGATGAAGGCGCTGCGGCATCGTGCGGAGGTGCAGTGGGCTCATCTTTACGCGGAGCGGTGGCTGAAAGCGCCGTTGCAACGGGAAGATGGCTCGTTGGAGCCTCGCGTGAGCGGCACGCCGCAGGGCGGAGTGATTAGTCCGCTGCTGGCCAATCTCTACATGCACTATGCGTTCGACGAATGGATGCGGCGCAACTTTCCGCAGGTTCCGTTCGAGCGCTACGCCGACGATGTGGTGATCCACTGCGTGAGCCAACAGCAAGCCGGGTTCGTGTTGGAGGCGGTACGCCACAGGTTGAGGGCCTGCAAGCTGGAGTTACATCCGGAGAAGACTCGGATCGTCTACTGCAAAGACGACCGGCGCCGGAGCGGCTTCAGCGCGCATAAGTTCGACTTCCTGGGCTACACCTTCCGGCCGCGAACAAGCAGAATGCGGGGCCGAAGGCCGTTCGTGGGCTTTCTGCCGGCGATCAGTAACAAGGCGGCCAAGCAGATCAGAGAGACACTTCGGGACTGGCGGCGAAGGGCGTGGGGAACCTCGCTGACGCTGGCAGACGTAGCGGAGCGGCTCAATCCGGCAGCTCGCGGATGGGTGGCCTACTACGGGCGTTTCTATCGCTCGAGGTGTCTGGATGTTCTGGGCCACTACCTCACTGAATCTTTGGTGCGATGGGCGATGCGGAAATACAAGCGATTCCGGCGCAGATGGGGCAAGGCATATTGCTGGTTGGGGGCGGTCGCCTCTAGCAATAGCAATCTGTTCTACCACTGGAGCCTGGGGTTGAGACCAACGGCTGGCCGGTAAGAGCCGTATGAGCCGAGAGGCTCACGTACGGTTCCGTGAGCGGCTTGGGGTGAAATTCCCCAGGCCGACTCGACATTACGATCTGCCGCTGAATCAGACAGATGGAAGTGTATCCCGTTTCGCCGGATCTTCCGTGTCAAACTGGCTTCATGCTCCGCCTGCTGAGGCTCCTGCTTGTTCTGGCTCTCCGATCCGTCCATTCTCGCAGCAATCTGCTCCTCGAAAATCTCGCTCTTCGGCAACAGCTTGTTGTGTTGAAACGGCAGCGTCCTCACGTCCGTCCTGGCGTTCCCGACAAGTTGTTCTGGTTGATGTTGCGACGGTTTGAAGCGAGATTCCGCATGCCTCGATTGCGTTGATGCATCTCAAGTCGGCAATCGCCTTGTTGATGGCTCTCCTCATCGATGTCTCGGAGCCGCTCTGGCGGCTCTACTTGCCTGGGGTGGTTACAGACAGCGTTGATGAGACGACCTGGGTGTCCGTGTTGGACCACAGGGTGAGGTGGTAGAGGGTGCCTGGCTTGAGGTTCTCAAGTCTGAATGACGGCTCACTGTCGGCGTCCGCGGCATTGGGGGTGAGGTTGCGCGGCGCGTTTTCCTCCTGGTAGATTACGCCGCTGTGGGTGGGGGTGCCGGTCTTCCAGGAAACCGTTGCGGAGGTCGGCGTAACAGCGCAGACTTCGACCCCTTGAATGCTCGGGTTGGGAGTGGGTTTGCCGGGCGCGGCGCCGGCGGCCGGCCCGGCGGTAAACAGGATTCTCGATTCGCCCTCGAACTTTTCGCCTGCCAGGAGATCGACCGCAAGCGGGGCCGCCTCTTCGAGCGTCATCTGCGGGAAGTACGCGTGGGTGAAGTACTGCTCCAGCATCCGGTGCGTGTTGAAGAACGTGCCCATGCCTCCGATGCAATGCTGCTGCATCCGCGCCCAGGCGTTCGGCTGGGCGTAGAGCGGCGCGATCTTGTTCTCCAGCTTGTCGTAGAGGCTCGCCGCCTCGTCGTCCTCGCTGTCGGCGTCGTCGATCGCCCATCCGGTCACGTCTTCCGCGCATCCCTCGATCCACCATCCGTCGAGCACGCTCAGGCTGGGCACACCGTTCAACGCGGCCTTCATCCCCGACGTTCCCGAAGCCTCGTACGGCCGTCGCGGCGTGTTCAGCCACACATCCACGCCCTGTGTCAGCAGGCGAGCCAGCTCCCAGTCGTAGTTTTCGAGATAGAGAATGTGTATGTCGCTCGCCTTGAGGCTCGCGGCCGACGCGAACACATCGCGGATCAGCCCTTTGCCCGCGGCGTCCGCCGGATGCGCCTTGCCCGCGAAGAAAATCTGTAGGCCGCCGATCTTCTTCGCGATCTTTGCAAGCCGATCGGGGTCGTGGAAGAGCAGGCTCGCCCGCTTGTAGGTCGCCACCCGCCGCGCGAACCCTAATGTCAGCATCTTCGGGTTGAACTGCTGCCCGGAGCGCCTGGTCACCTCGGCCAAAAGGCGCTGCTTGGACTGCTCATGGCAGTTCGCGATCTTCGCCGGTTCAACCCCATAGATCGACCGGAAGTACTGGTTGTCATGCCGCCACTCCGGGATCTCTGCGTCCAGGAGCGCCTGGATCGGCAGGGAGAGCCAAGTCGCCGCATGGACGCCGTTGGTGATTGCATGCACATGGTAGTCGGGAAACATCTGCTGCGACACCTTGCCGTGCTGCATCGCCACGCCGTTCACGTAGCGCGAAAAGCGCAGGGCCAGATAGGTCATGTTGAGGAGCGCATTGTGCAGACATCCGAAGCGCTCAATGGCGGTGCCGCGCTCGGCGCCAAGGACGGTGTACATCTGGTCGATTCCAAACTGGTCGTGCCCCGCGGGCACCGGAGTATGCGTGGTGAAGACGCAGCGTTGCGCGATCGCCGCCACATCTTCCTCCGTCGCCTGTTCCAGCGGCGCGCCGCCGAGACGTTCCTCCAGCAGCCCGATGCCGAGCAGCGCGGCGTGGCCCTCGTTCATGTGGTAGACCTCGGGCTTTACGCCGAGCGCCTGTAGCAAAGCCACGCCGCCGAGCCCCAGCACGGTCTCCTGACACAGCCGGTAATACGTGTCTCCGCCGTACAGGTGGTCGGTCAGACGCCGGTCGTAAAGGTCATTGCCTTCCAGATCGGTGTCCAGCAGAAACACAGGGATCACGTGTCCGGCGATCCCCACCACATCGAATCGCCATGCGCACACCGACACCTCGCGCCCCTGCATGGCGATGGTAACGACCTGGTGTGCGCTTGGAAGCGTTGTCTCCGGCGACCACGGCAGCTCGGACTCCGTCTGTTGGCCCACCGAGTCGAGGTGCTGGCGGAAATAGCCACGGCGATATACCAGCGACACTGCAATCATGGGAGCCGCTGTGTCCGCCGCGGATCGCAGCGTGTCACCGGCAAGCATGCCCAAGCCGCCCGAATACGTCGGAAGCGCCGGAGAGAGCGCTATTTCCATGGAAAAATAAGCAATCCTGCGAGCTGAGAGGTCGGGGCTCGGAACGTCGAGGACTGGCCACCCGTTGAGATAGAACTCGACAATCTCTGATCCAAGAGCCTTAAGCATGGGAATCTACCTTTTCTTCGTGGTACCACCGACTGATATGAATGAGCGCTTCTAGCGGAACATGAGAGCTAATACCGGCCCCGATGCCTCCGCCCGCCTTATGGGTTCTAACTTCGTCAGATCGTCCGATAGCAGTCCGAGGTGCAGGAGTAGTCCACCACGAGGTCTCCGCCGCACACCTCCCCCCTGGCATCGTCCAGAAGACCGAGCAGCTCCTCGGACCATGGCGGCGACCTTGTCGCGCAGTTGATCGCTGGTCAGCCCGTGAGGATAGAAGGTCGTGAGGTGCTCGATATCCCAACGGAACCGCTTGGCCATCCCCGGATCGAGGGAGACGTTGGCCATGCAGCGGTCGACCAGGCTGTATGCTTTCCTCAGGCGCACCTTTGAGGTGTGCAAGTAGGTCAGTTGATTGAGAGGGTTTACGGATTGTGTGTCGGGCAGTCTGTTCAATACTGACCTCTCAGCAGCACGGGCCGGCCCGGTTCGGGTCACTCGCTATGAGACAGGGCGGCTGGTTCTGACTACGCGGCCAGGCTGGGCGCGGGAAGCCCCTTGGACTCTGCTCGGGTAAATTGGCCACGTTCCGCAAGGAAAGCCGAATCGCAGACATGGGCCTTGTCATACTCTGCGAGTTTGGCCTCCGGCTTAGAGCGGGCGACGGTCGTATAGCAGGTCGGGCAGATAGCGTTGTAAGACCCATCCCTGTTTCGCCTGTCCGGCTCCATCTCCCGCTCATCACACATACGCTCGCAGTTCTCTGCAATCTCATCGCTGTTCATCCCCGCCTTGAAACAGTCTCCGATAGCAACGTCAAGAGCAAACTGCGCGTGCCCGCGTTTACCTTTGGGCCTATGAGATTCCCATTCTTCCTTCTCACTTCTCAGAAATTCCGCAAGTAACGGCCAGGTGAATTTGCTCGGTTCTGTACCAAACTGTGCAAGATCGTATATTTCGAGGACCTTGACGTTGGGGAAAGCACCATCGCCGTTATCCCCGTTCCACGACCCGATGAAATCTAACTCATCATCGTCGAAGTCTTGAGGTAAGTCGCCCATCATTAGGCGTTTTGTAAGCTCGATCCTCTCTTGTTCGTCTCTTTCAAGTTCAATTCCGGGTAGCTTCCCTGTAGTGAACTTTTTCACAAATCCTGTTGCGGTCATCTGGTACTTCCTCTCTAGTCTCTGTGTCCCCTTACGTCGGCGTCGGGTTTCCTTGCGGGAGGCGAGTGATTTCGCAGTCGAAAACTCCTTCTCCAATCTTCTGGCCGGTTGCTTTTGTAGGCGTCGAAGATTTTGGTATAGACCGACGTGCAAACCAGCTTCCATAATCTGTGCGGTAGTAAAGTTGTCCTCGTTTGGTTGCGTCGCCTGCCATACCGCTTTCCGTGCTCTCAGCATTGCTGCGAACTTCGGCCAGGCGTTTTCGGCGGATGCCACGTCAAGCCCGTACTCGTCAATGATGGTGGTGTTGTGGAAAGCGCCGTCCTCATCTTCGCCTGCCCAGGACTCGATACAGTCAATCTCTTGATCCGTAAAACCCTCTGGAAACCGACCTTTGATTGCAGTCTCTCTACAGGATCGAAGGTCAAGCCGTCATCGAAATTCGATGGGCTCATCTCAGTCCTCCCCAGTCTTGTGCCGCTCACCTTGGCATTTGCTTCCGTGTGTGTCACGTAGATCCCGACAGCAGGTACTCATCCTCTACTGGACGCTGCTTTCGACGATGAACTGCTGCAACGTCTCGCGGTGCCGCCGCTTAAAAGCAACCCTCGGTGCTGCCATGATCGAGGCCGCCCTTCCGAGTCTTGCATTTTATTATGTGTGTGCGAGGTGTTCAGAGACGTACCTGCACGGGCTTTTTGAGATGCGAAGACGGACGCGGAGGTTGTACGGCTGCAATTAATTAATTGGGGTCAGCGACGACGATGGAAGCGGAAACTAGCATTGTGATCGCAGCCTTTCGTTGTATAGTCTGCGGATCTCTTAAATTGGGTCCTTTGCCTCTTTCATCCGTCTAAGTATATGTAGTCATTGTCCGGTAGCTTAATGGTAGAGCATCGCCCTGCATCGAAGGATGGTCCAAGTCAGGCGGCAGTTGTGGGTTCAAGCCCCACCCGGATAGCCAATTTTCGGACCATTATTTCCAAAGCCCACCACTCGTGAACCCGCCCCTGAGGCGGGTTTGGTTTTTCTGTGCCAAGTTCAGAGTGAGACACCCACCCGGTGTAGCACTCACCCTGCCAGTCGTCGCCTAGTCGATGTAACCGTGCCTTCGAACTCGGTCAGTATGTCGTCGGTGACGCGGTACACGATCCGCGTGGGGTCTGCCAGTCGTTGAAAGCTCAGCTCCCATACCTATCGCCGCAACAATCACCCGCAGCGACCTGGCGTTACGCCCTTGCGCACCGATGAGCTTGCCAACATCGCGGGGAGCTACCAAGTAGCGGAGAACCACCCCGCCGGGCAACGTGACGACCTCTACAAACACGTCATCCGGTTTGTCCACCATCAGCTTGACGATGTTGGTGATTGCGTCAGCTATCCCCTGTATAGGTTCCATGGGCTGAGTTTAGTCCCACCTACCTTTAGAACAGCCGCCCTAGTTGGCTGGTGGAACTGCGTCCGAAGTTGGATCGGGCGGTATCTGCGGCGCAAGGCTGGCCTTCTTCGCTGGCACATGCGCAAGTTCTGAAGTGCCCGCTCGCGTGGACAATATGCATGCCACTTGGCATTCAGCGGTTCTTCGCTGCTTGCCTCACCGCTCGTTCACTCGTCTTGCCGGTCTCCTTGCGCATGGTACTTAGCTTGGCATTTGGCGAGAACTGCGGGATGGGAGTGGGCAAGTTCTTATTGAGCGTGTCGCCCCGCTTTTGGTGAATCTCGCCTGCTTTGGGTGGGTTCTGATCGCGTTGACGACCGTCTAGGCCGGTTTGGCTCATATAAACTCCTTCTGAATCTAAAATTATTCGTTACATCTTGTGTAATTGTACTATACTGAAAGGGTGGTTAGGAGTTTCATGCCTGCGTGGAGATCCGGTTCAAAGAGCAGAAACTTGACCGTTTGGAGACCGACGGCGCGTTCGACGCCGGCTTTTCACGCGAGATTGTTCGTGCCTACCGAAAATGCCTGCAGATCATCCGGTCGGCATCGGATGAGCGGGTGTTCTACAACTTGAAGTCTTTGCACTTCGAAAAGCTGAAGGGCGACCGGAGTCACCAGCACTCCATGCGGCTTAACAAGCAATGGCGGCTGATCATCGAGTTCGAAGGGATCGCACCCAACAAACTCGTTGCCGTGATCAGCATTGAGGATTACCACTGATCTGCAGTGGGGAGGCGACTTTGGGAGAGGGGTAGCGACCATGGAAATGATGGAAAGAACGCCGGCAGAGGTCTTCTCGCCGGGAGAACTGATCAAGGATGAGATTGAGGCACGCGGCTGGAGCCAGATTGAGCTCGCCGAAGTGCTCGGTCGTCCTGGTCGGCTTGTGAGTGAACTAATTGCCGGCAAGCGAGCCATAACCCCAGAGACGGCAAAGGGGCTCGGTCAGGCTTTTGGGACGGGCGCGCAGTTTTGGCTGAACATGGAGAGCTCATATCAGCTCTCCAAGGTGACAGGCGACAGCAGCAATGCTGTCGCTCGTCGCGCCAAGCTGTACGAGATGGCTCCAGTGAAAGAGATGACCCGCCGATCATGGATTCAGCCTACTGACAACATCGACGTATTAGAGAAGAGCGTCTGCAGCTTTTACGGCAAGCCATCACTGGACGCACCGATGCCACAACTCGCTCATGCAGCTCGCAAGGCATCATCTTACGAAGAATTGACGGCTCCAGAAGCTGCCTGGCTCTGCCGTGTACGGCAACTTGCAGAGGCGATGGAGGTCAAGACATTCTCTGCAATGGCCTTTGCATCTGTGTTAGGCCAACTCAAGACGATGCTCCGAGATACGGACGCCGTTCGGCAAGTCCCTGCGGTCCTAGCCCGTGCAGGTGTACGTTTTCTGATTGTGGAAACCTTGCCCTCTACGAGGATCGACGGGGTATGCCTCTGGCTGAATCCTGATTCCCCGGTCATCGCGCTTTCGTTGCGGTACGACCGTATCGACGCCTTCTGGCATACGCTACTGCACGAGTGCGCTCATGTGAAGTACAAGGATGGGCTGACGAGCGATATCGTCGACTTCGACTTGGTTGGGGATGAGGCCGACTCCTCTGTAGCGAAGCCGGAAGCTGAGTTGAAGGCGGATGAGTTTGCCTCCGGTTTCTCTATCCCCAGGTCGGAACTGGATGGATTTATCGCGCGAGTCCGCCCCCTGTTTTCGAAAACCCGCATCCAGGCGTTTGCGGCCAAGCTAAATGTTCATCCCGGCCTGGTTGTCGGGCAGCTTCAGCACCGCAAGATGATCCCTTTCTCGCACAGCAGAGAAATGTTGGCGAGAATCCGCCCCATCCTTACGGAAGTTGCACTCACGGACGGTTTTGGCAGCATTCTTTCAAACGCGCACTAGGAGAAGCCATGTCGTACAACGAACAGCTCCAGAGCCTCTATCGTCGTTATGAGAAGGATGGGCATATGCAGCCCTTCACGATGCATGACCTTGCCTCTTGGACTTACGACAACGGCCTGTGTCAGCCTCAGCGGTCAACGATTGTGAACCGCCTGGCCGAAGACTTTTCGCGGGCCATGCGAGCCGACTTTCATGTCGATCCCCAGGGTCGCCGCGTCCGCACAAAGCATGTAGCAACCTATGAACGTGGCGGCAAGCAATTCGCTCTTTGGGCCGATCTCCGAGCGGCTACGCGCGAGCATATCGAGCGTTCCTTTCAGCAGAGGCGGCAGGGGATCGTCGGAGACTGCCGACAACTCAAGACGGACGTAGACAGCTATAACGATAACCAGAACACGGGAGAGCCAATACAACTCGTCCTCGACTTTACGGACGACATGGCAGAATACGAAGCTTTGAAAGCCGTCGCCTAGCAGCCGCAGAAGCCAGTACATCCGCCGCCGATTTGCTTTTGAAAGGTTCAGACGGGCCCAGATGCTGCATCATCTCTTCACAGAGGCGAATAGCCTTGATGGGTAACAAGGAACCTGGTTCAATCTTGGTGGAGAGCAATCCAACAGCTCAACCGCTTTCGCTATTGAACACCCAGTTCCACGATGGGATGTGCCCCCTACAATCGCTGTAGGAGGTAGGAGGAATTCATGCTCGCTAGTTTTTCTGTAGTTCCCATGGGCGCCGGAGATGGTGTCAAGGAAATTGTCGCCGAGGCGCTTGCTATAGTTGACGACTCCGGGCTGTCTTACCAACTCGGTCCTATGCACACCGTCATTGAGGGTGAAACGGAACAGGTTCTCGACGTAATACTCCGTTGCCATCGCCGCGTTCTCGAACTTGCTCCCCGAGTGCTCACCAATATTACCCTAGACGATCGCAAGGGTGCGGTTGGCCGCCTTCGGGGCAAAGTCCAGGATGTTGAACAGATTCTGGGCAAACCGCTTTTCGGCTATTTTTGCCCAATCCCTCGAAAAGGTCTAATTGGCCGTGGGCGCCGATCTGAGAATCGCTCACGTTGTTTTGGCAAAGGCTTCCGCACAAGATACCGGCCAGCCGCTACGATAGAAGGCATCTCAATGCTGCCGTGCGGAAAGTGTACTTTTTGCACTCGCTGAAAGTCGCTTGTGCATGGCCTCCGAATCCCGCCGCCTGTCGATCCTGACTGCCCAGGAGGTTGACGATCTCTACGCTCTGCCCCGCTTTACGGAAGAGGACCGTCATCTTTACTTCGATCTGAGCCCGGTCGAGCGTGAGCTGGTCGATGGCGTGTTCACTATCTCGGTTTCGGTTCACCTCATCCTGCAGCTTGGCTATTTCAAGGCCAAGCGCCAGTTCTTCGTCTACGAGCTCGGCTCGGTCACGGGGGATGTGGGGCACATTCTTCAGCGTTATTTTCCCGCGAGAGGGACGGCGGAAATCAAGCGGCCCTCCAGATCGAATCGTCTGGAGCACCAGCAGCTCATCCTCAAGTTGTTCAACTACCGGTTCTGCGATGCCGGCGCGAAGAAGAAACTTGAAGCCAAGGCGCAGCGCGTGGCGATGCTGTCAGCGCAGCCGGTCTTCATTCTGCGCGAAGCCTTGCAGTACCTGGTCCACCGACGCATCGTCGCGCCTGGCTACACCTACCTGCAGGACATGGTGGGGCGGACTGTCTCGGCGGAACGGCTGTGCCTCACCCGCCTGCTCGACCAGGCGCTGACTCCAGAGTTGGAGCGGCAGTTGCAGATACTTCTCGAAGCCGACGAGGGGATGTACCGGATCAGCCTGCTCAAACACGAACCGAAGGACACCAGTTATGGCGAGTTGCATCAGGAGCGCGAGCGCGGCACGTTTTTCCAGCCGTTGTTCGCGTTCGGCCACGCCTTCCTGGCGTCGGCCGGCCTGTCGAATGAGAGCGTGAGGTATTACGCTTCGCTGGTCCACTTTTACTCCGTCTATAAGCTGCAACGGATGGCCGCTCCCACGGCTCGCCTGTATATGTTGTGTTTTGCCACGCACCGTTTCCGGCAGATCAACGACAACCTGATCGAGTCCTTCATCCATCTGGTCGACGATTACGAGCAACAAGCCAAGGTAGCGGCCGAGATTGCCTCCCTGGAGGCCATGACTGAGGCGACCAGGAATCTCCAGGCTGCCGGGCAGGTCCTGAACCTGTTCCTCGATCCGACTATTCCAGACCCAACGCCGTTCTCAAAGGTCAGAAAGCGGGCGTTCTCTCTGCTGGAGGCCGAACGGTTCGGTCAGGTCTCCGAGTACATGCGGAAGATCGAGTTCGACAAGGCGGCATTCGAGTGGTCGTTTTACGGCAAGCTGCACGCGAAGTTCAAGCTCAATCTCCGCCATCTGTTCGCGAATCTCGACTTCGCCGGTTTGGTCGAGGATGCGCCGCTGCTCGAAGCGGTGGCCTTCCTGCAGGAGGTCCTGCGCCACGGCAGATCACCTCGCCAGATGAATCCTTCCGACTTCCCGACAGGCATCATCGCCAGGAACGTTCAGCGCTATATGTACACCGAAGCCGAGAAGCGCAGGGACCGGCAGCTCGATGTCGACCGGTACGAGTTCCTCGTCTATCGACTCTTGCGGAAGGCCCTCGAAGCTGGTAACGTGTACGTCCGCGACAGCAACGAGTTCCGCAGCTTCGAGGACGCTCTCATCCGCCCGGAGCGTTGGAAGAACAAGGCCGCCGTTCTTGAGGAGATCGGCTCGCCGGTCCTGCTGGCACCGATCGAAGAAACGCTCGCGACCTTCCATGCGGAACTCGAAGCGAAGTTCGAACGCGTTAACCGGCGGCTTGAGAACGGCGACAACCAGCACATCAAGATCACTGGCAGCGGCGACAAGCGCCGCTGGACGTTGATCTATCCGTCGGAAGAAGAGCCCATCAACAGCCCGTTCTACGGTCAGTTGCCGGGTATTGGCATCGCCGACCTGCTGAGTTTCGTTGCCGGCAAGACGAACTTCATGAAGGCCTTCAGCCATGTTTTGGGCCGATATATCAAGCAAGAAGCCGATCCACGTCATATTCTCGCCTGCGCCGTCGCCATGGGAACCAACATGGGGCTTTGGAAGATGGCCGAAGTTTCGGGCCTCGGACACTCTGCACTGACGACGACAGCGCGCAACTTCCTGCGGGCCGAGACGCTGCACGCCGCCAACGATGCCATCTCGAATGCCACCGCCGCCCTGTCTATGTTCGATCAGTACGACATTGGCGGGACGAAACACTCCAGCAGCGACGGTCAGCGAATCGAAACCCAGATCCCCACCATCAACGCCCGGCATGGCAGCAAATACTTCGGCCTGAAGAAGGGCGTGAGCGCGTACACCTTGGTCGCCAACCACGTCCCTTGCAACGCCCGCATCATCGGCACCCACGAGCACGAGTCGCACTTCGTTTTCGACATCCTGCACAACAATACGACCGACATCCAGCCTGAGCGCCACTCCACCGACACCCACGGCACCAATCAGGTCAACTTTTGGCTGCTCTATTGCGATGGACAGCAGTTCGCGCCGCGGTATCGCGACCCCCATAAGAAAACGGCCAGCCTGGTCGGCGTCCGCCACCCCAGCCACTATGGAGGCTTCCTCATCAAGCCGGTCCGCAAGACCCGCGACGCCCTGATCATCAAGGAGTGGCCGAATATCCAGCGGATCGTGGCGTCTCTGATGCAGAAGGACGTGACCCAAGCGACCGTCGTGCGGAAGCTGAGTTCGTATACCCGGCAGAACCAGACCAAGAAAGCGCTGTGGGAGCTGGACAATATCCTGCGAAGCATCTATATCCTGGACTTCATCGACGACCCCACACTCAGGCAGAACGTCCAGAAAGCGCTCAACCGGGGCGAGTCCTACCACCGGATGCGCCGCGCCATCTCCTACGTCAACTCAGGCAAGTTCCGCGTCAAAACCGAAGCCGAGCAGCAGATCTGGAATGAATGCTCCCGGCTGATCGCCAATGCCATCATCTACTACAACACCCTGCTCCTCTCCCGCGTTTACGAGCAGAAGGCGGCGGCCGGCGACCTCGACGCCATCAAAATCCTCCAGGGCATCTCGCCTGTTGCCTGGCGCAACGTCCACCTCATCGGCAACTTCGACTTCACAGACGGATCATCCGTGGTCGACATCGAAGCCCTCGCAGCTCGCTATCAGAATGAAGACTTCTGGAGACGGTCCATGACCGAATCGAACGAGGACGGGCCTCAGTGAGGCCAATTAGACCTTTTCGAGGGGATGGGCAAAAATAGCCTATATGCTTTCGATCCGATCCGACAGGCCATTTTGCTGGTCGGTGGCGTCAAAACGGGCAAGGGGAAACGGTGGTATGAGGAAGCAATTCGTTTGGCGGACAAGCTGTTCGCTGAATATCTGCGGGGGGAGTAGACGCCTCTTGCGTGCAGCGGTGGCCACTTCGATGTGGCAATAATCTTTGGAGGCGACCGCCTCCGGAAAAGATTCAGTCATGAAAACGCTGGCATGGAAGGACCTAAAGCACAAGGCGTCGCCGGAAGAGCGTGAGCGCATCAGGCGCGAGGCGATCGAGGAATTCGACCGGATGGGCTTTGCTTCTCTTCGCAAGGCTCGCCAGCAGACGCAGGCGGAGCTTGCCGACAAGCTTGGAATCGACCAGGCGAGCGTATCGGCGATCGAGAACCGCTCGGACCTGCTGCTGAGCACGCTAGCCAAGTATGTCCGTGCCCTGGGCGGCGACGTCGAGATCCGCGCCGTCTTCCCGGAAGCGACGTTCAACCTCGAACCGCTCTTGACGGGCGAGATCGTGCCGACGCCGCCGTCCGTCTCCATCTCATCCAAACGTCGCGCTGCTGGCCAGAAGTCGCTGGGCGGACGCCGCAGGGCCGCGGCTGTGGCTAGCTGAGAGCTTCGCGAATGAGAAGGCCCTCCAGCTTGCGGATGAGGGTCTGATGGTTTGGGTGGTAGCGAAGCCGGTCGATGCGGATGACGAGTTGCGTAATCTCGCGGTCGAGCAGTAGGGCGGCTGTGGTGCGTGGCGTGAACATGGTTTACCTCTTGTTGCCCCATTAGGCGTGAATCTACTTAAGGAACGCGTAGCTGAAGTCTTTGTGCGTCGGTGGAATTCTCGGACTCAATTCGGTGGCCTGGGGGCGCTGCGATCTCGTCAATCAATGAGCATGGGACCGGGAACCGCTGCTTGCCGGCATTCTCGACGGTCACGTGCGCGACGAATTGAGATTTGTAGCTGACAACGTGTGAAGGTTGAAGTCCGGATCGCCGGGGGTGTACTGTTTGTCGGCTGGCCTGTGGCGTACCAATAGCCCACGCGTGTTTCTGCCATGGAACCTCCTCTGGATATGAGGCGGGAAGCGTATCGAATCTAGCGCCGACGGAGTGTGGCCACTGGCGTGCAATTCACCTTCACGGGGACGTGAATTTTAAAGGCATGCGGCTGCTGCTCGGAGTTGCGTATGTACAGCCGCACAATAGAACACAAAGCTTTCGCGGGGGAAGGGAATAGCGGCCCGATCCCGCATTTATAGTTTTGGGTTGGCATCTTTATTACCCACGACAATGTCCCTTGTCGGGGGCAGATTCTGTGCTAGCCTGAATTCGGCGATTTGTGCAGCAGGCTGCTGCACTATTGGCCCGCCCGGAGGCAAATCTGCCATGCCCAGGTCCACCCAGATCGAGATCGGCGTCCCTGCGGGCTACCCAGAGCTCGTCGCTGAGCTCAAAACCCGCATCCGGTCGGCTCAGGTGCGCGCCGCCTTCGCCGTCAACCGCGAACTCATCCTACTCTACTGGTCGGTCGGCCGCGACATCCTCGTCCGCCAGGCGGACCAGGGCTGGGGCGCGAAGATCATCGACCGGCTGGCCCAGGACCTGCAGACGGAGTTCCCCGGCATCGAGGGCTTCAGTCCCCGCTCCCTCAAATATATGCGGTCGTTTGCCGCCGCATGGCCGGACGAAGCAATTGTGCAGCAGGTTGCTGCACAATTGCCGTGGGGCCATCACATGGTCCTGCTTGACCGGGCCAAAGATGCCCCAACCCGCCTCTGGTACCTCCACGCCGCGGTCGAACATGGCTGGAGCAGAAACATCCTGGTCCACATGATCGAAGGCAGCATGCACCAGCGGGAAGGAAAGGCGCTTACCAACTTCCGCCGCACCCTGCCGCCCGAGGGCTCCGATATGGCGGAGCAGATCCTGCGCGACCCCTACAACTTCGACTTCCTCACCCTGGCCGACGACTATAAGGAGCGGGAGCTCGAACGCGGCCTGCTGCTCCACCTCCGCGACCTGCTGCTCGAACTGGGCCGCGGCTTCGCCTTCGTCGGCAGCCAGGTTCCGCTGGTCGTTGGGGACGACACCTTCTATATAGACCTGCTCTTTTACCATCTCCGGCTGCACGCCTACTTCGTCATCGAACTAAAGACAGGCAAGTTCAAGC
>OBLU010003304.1_pt1 | contig 14618 bp, 9 predicted proteins | sample 1518681 | NCBI WGS metagenome assembly OBLU01 (sample SAMEA3539304, study PRJEB22396) | soil metagenome | biome: tundra; feature: field; material: soil | place: USA | collected 2010-05 | depth 0.15 m
TCGCCATCTTCCACGTCATGATCTCCCAGTTCGCCGTCGGCGGAGGCCTCTTCCTCCCCTTCGCCGAACGCAAGGCCCTCCGCGAAGGCCGCGCCGACTGGCTCGAACAACTCAAGAAACACTCCCGCTTCTTCCTCCTCGTCACCGGCGTCTTCGGCACCGTCAGCGGAGTCGGCATCTGGTTCGCCATCGGCCTTACCCAACCCGAAGCCACCAGCACGCTCATCCACAACTTTGTCTTCGGCTGGGCCATCGAATGGGTCTTCTTCCTGGTCGAACTCACCACCATCGCCGTCTACTACTACACTTGGGACCGCATCCCCGATAAACTCCACCTCACCGTCGGTTGGGTTTACGCCGTCTCCTCCGTCTGCACGCTGGTGATTATCAATGGCATCCTCACCTTCATGCTCACGCCCGGCGACACCTGGCTCTCCGTCGCCGGAACCGGCCACGAAGCCAGCAAGTTCTGGAACGCCTTCTTCAATCCCACCTACTGGCCCAGCCTGATGATGCGCACCCTGGTCTGCATCACCCTCGCCGGAGTATGGGCCCTTATCTCCGGAGCACGCATCAACGGCGAAACCCAGCTCCCACTCAAAACCAGCTTCCTCCGCTGGACCACCGGCTGGCTCGTCCCCGCCTTCGTCCTCATGCCGCTCTCGCTCGTCTGGTACCTGCACATGGTTCCAGAGTCGCAGCGGGCCCTGCTCTCGCTCGGCATCTCCACCATCGGCCCCGGCACCTTCTCCCAGGTCACCCGCCTGGTGCTGGTCATGGTCATCACCACAGCGACCATCGTTATCATCACCTACTACCTCGCGTACAAGAACCCCAAGGACTTCACCGTAGCCCACGCCTGCGCGGTGCTGATGATGGCCCTGATGGCCACCGGAACCGGCGAGCAGGCCCGCGAGATGCTGCGCAAGCCCTACGTCATCGGCCGCCACATGTACTCCAACGGCACCCGCGTCAGCGAGGTCGCCAACCGCAATCGGGTCGGCTACCTGCAGCACACCCTTTGGCTCAACCAGGACACCAGCACTCACTGGGCGATGGGCGAAGCCATGTATCGCGGCCAATGCGGCGCCTGCCACACCCTCACCGGCTACCGGTCGCTGAACCGACTCCTCGCCAGCCGCGACCGCGAATCGATTGGCAGCCTGCTGACCATGCTGCACGAGTACAAGCCCGACACCACCTACCGCAAGTTCATGCCGCCGCTGACTGGCACGCCCCAGGAGATTGAGGCACTGGGCGACTATCTTTACGCGCAGTCCAGTCCAGCGACCCAGCCAAAGCCTGCGCCCACCCTCAAGGCCCAGAAATAGCGGCTGCGCATCTCAATTGGGACTGCGGTTTGCTGGGACGCGGCCCGCGCTCGCTCGACCCAGGACTCCCACTGGGTAGCCGAAGGCGCGGACGCTCATAGGAATGGCCGAATTATAGCCAACTTGCCTCCAAATCGACGAGGCGGGTGGCGAGAGGGCTGCCGGCGTGAAATTATGGGTGCGGCGATTTCCACCAGTGAAATCAAGCGAGGAAGAGGAAGATGATTACACGTCGACAGTTTATGGATGGTATGGCAGTTGGAATTGCGGGCGCTGCGGTTGCTTCGAGCGCGAAGAGCTACGCGCAGATTCTGGGGGCAAATGAGCGCGTCACCTTCGCGACGGTGGGTCTGAACGGACGCGGCGGGGCGCATCTGTCCGCTCTGAACGCGAACAAGGCTACGGCGCGGATGGCGTACTGCTGCGATGTCGACGCCAAGGTGCTGGCAAAGTTTTCCGGGGAGGCGGAGAAGACGCTTGGCTACGCGCCCAAGGCTGAAGGCAACTTCCGCAAGGCGCTGGAGTCGAAGGATGTGGATGCGATCAGCATCGCGACGCCCGATCACTGGCACGCGCCGATGGCGGTTCTGGGACTCAAGGCCGGCAAGCATGTGTACGTCGAGAAGCCGTCGAGCCACAATCCGCGCGAGGGGGAGTTGCTGGTCGCGGCACAGAAGAAGTACGGCAAGCTGGTGCAGGTGGGCGATCAGCAGCGCTCGGCACCGATGTCGATCAAGCTGATTCAGCAGATTCACGACGGACTGATTGGCAGGGCGTATTACGCGAAGGCGTGGTACGAGAACAATCGCAAGTCGATGGGGACGGGCAAGGTCGTTCCTGTGCCGGATTGGTTGAACTGGGAGCTTTGGCAGGGGCCGGCGCCGCGGAGCGAGTACAAGGACAATATTCATCCGTACAACTGGCATTGGCTATTCCGCTATGGAACGGGTGAGAGCCTGAACAACGGGACGCACGAGGTGGATGTGTGCCGCTGGGCGCTCGATGTGGAGTATCCGGACCGCGTAACTGCTTCGGCGGGGCGGTACCACTTCCAGGACGACTGGCAGTTCTACGACACGATGGTGACGAGCTTCGAATATCCGGACAAGCTGATCAGTTGGGAAGGCAAGTGCTGCAACGGGATGAAGGAGTACAACCGAGACCGCGGATCGCTGATCCAGGGAACGAACGGCAGCGTGGTGCTGGACCGGACGAGCTACGAGATCTACGACGTGAACGGGAAGAAGGTCAGCGAGTTCAGTGAGGGCAAGGCGGCCTCGACCGGCGATCTGGTGGGACGGGACTCGATGACCGACGCTCATTTCGCCAACTTCATTGCGGGGATTCGGACGGGTGAGAAGCTGCACTCGCCGATTGAGGTTGCGAATGTGAGTGTGACGATGCTGCAGTTGTCGAATATCGCATGGCGTGTGAATCGCGAACTGAAGCTGGACAACAAGACGGGACATGTGGCCGGCGATCCGGAAGCGATGAAACTGTGGGGCCGGACGTATGAGAAGGGTTGGGAGGTCACGGTTTGAAGCGTCTGCGGGTTGCGATGCTGGTTTGCGCCGGGCTGGTGGCCTCGAGTGCCCAGGCTCAGACGAAGCCGCTGGATGGGGTGATCGACATCCATGTGCATACGGCGCCGGATTCGGTGCCGAGAAGCATGGATGCGATTGATCTGGCGAAGCTGGCGGAGAGCCGTGGGATGCGCGCGATTGTGCTGAAGAATCACTATGAGCCGACGGCTTCGATGGCCTATCTGGTGCACAAGGAGGTGCCAGGAATCCAGGTGTTTGGTGGGATCGACTTGAATCTCAGCGTGGGCGGGATGAATCCGGTTGCAGTCGAGAAGATGGCGCTGACGACTGGGCATCTGGGCAAACTGGTGTGGATGGCGACCTATGACACGCGGGCCCAGGTGCTGAAGTCGGGCGAACACAGGCCGTTTGTGGCGGTATCGCGCGATGGGGAGTTGCTGCCCGAGACGAAGGATGTGATCGGCGTGATCGCTCGCTACGATCTGGTGATGGCGACGGGGCATAATTCTCCGGAAGACGATTTGCTGCTGCTGCGTGAGGCGAAGAAGCAGGGCGTGAAAGAGATGGTGGTGACGCATGCGATGCTGTCGCCGATTTCGATGACGATTCCACAGATGCAGGAGGCGGCGAAGCTGGGTGCTTCTATCGAGTTCGTTTACAACGGGCTGATCGGGAAGTCGAAGGAGTTCGACTTTGCGGATTATGCGAAGGCGATTCGGGCGGTTGGTGTCGAGCGCTGCATCCTGTCTTCCGATATGGGGCAGGTGGGGAACCCGCTTCATCCGGATGGGCTGGCGATGTTCTTCGATGGACTGAAGAAGCAGGGGTTCACTCAGGGGGAGATTGACCAGATGTCGAAGGTGAACCCGGCGCGGCTGCTCAGCCTGAAGTGATGAGGGCGGCGCGGGGGTCGCGGAGCGCGAGGCGGGTGAGGAGATAGTCGATCTCGGTGCGGGCTGCGGGGGTGAGGGAGCCGGCAGGGGCCCGTTGCGTGTCGTGGGCGATGGCTCCGCGCTTCTGGAGGACGTATTTGCGGACCGCGAGACCGATTCCTTGCTGCTGCTCGTAGCGGATGAGCGGGAGGTGGGCGTCGAAGAGGTCGTGGGCGGTGTCTCGGTTGCCTTGCTGCATGAAGTTGACGACGTCGACGAGCATGTCGGGGAAGGCGTAGCCGGTCATGGCGCCGTCGGCGCCGCGCTCCATTTCGAAGTCGAGGAAGAGGCCGCCGTTGCCGCAGAGAATGGAGATGGGGCGGAGCGAGCCCGAACTCTGGAAGGCGCGCAGGGCCGAGATTTTTTCCAGGCCCGGCCAGTCTTCGTGCTTGAGCATCACGCAGGAGCGGTGGTCGGTCACAATCTGCCGGATGACTCTGGGCGTCATCTGCACGGTGAGGACAAGCGGGTAGTCCTGCAACACCCAGGGAATGTCGGGACCGATGGCCGCGACGGCCTGGGCGAAGTAGCCGACGATCTGGTCGTCAGTGCGCAGGGACGCAGGCGGAGCGATCATTACGCCGGCGGCGCCTGCGTCCATGACCGCGCAGGCCAGCGAGCGCATGGCGGCGAAGCCGGGGGCAGAGACGCCGACCACGACTGGAACAGTAGCGCGGCGGACGACCTGGCGAGCGATGGCAAGCGACTCGTCGGGGTCAAGCTTGGGCGCTTCGCCCATCATCCCGAGGATGGTCAGGCCGGAAACTCCGCAGGACTGGTAGAAATCCGTCATGCGGTCCACGGAGGCGGTGTCGACTGCGCCGTCGGCGGAGAAGGGCGTGACGGCGATGGCGAAGACGCCGTGTGCGGTATGGTCCAGCTTCATGGTCGGGTTCCGTTCCGGTTCAGCATAGCAAGGGGCCCCTCTCCCCGTGCCTTATTGGTCAAAGATAGAAGGCCGGATTTGTGAGGGCTGGGAATGCTCGGACGAAACTCCGGCCCATCTCCGAGGCAAGGACAAGAGCACAATCGATTCGTCCGAACAGCCTCGACTTCTCCAGAGAAACTCGACCTGCTTCAAACCCCCGATTCGATAGATCGACAGCGCAACCAGCAACGATTCACCTCACGGCGCGCATATCAGAACTCGATCGCCACAACCTCGTGATCGAGGATCGAGGGCACCGTCACATTCACCGTGCCGCCGGTATGTTCAATCGCCACGCTCTTGTCCGCCGCAAGCAACCGCGCTCCTTTCGCCTGCACATCACTCGGCAGGCGCAGCCTGACGACATGTGGACCAACCGGGAAAAACCCACGGTAAGGTCCCTTCATCGCCATGGGATTCGTCAGATTGACCAGATGGATCGTAATCGAGTTCGAATTCCGCCAGGCGGTCACGTCGAGCAAACCGGGGCCATCCACCTCCACCGTCAGTGCTTCGTCATTGGCCCAAACCACACTGTTGCGCATCACCTTCAGATGGTCAACGCATAGCACCTCCCAGAACGTCCGATCGATGTCGAACGGGAAGTAGGCGACCCGCCCGGCAGGCTGTCGCAGATAGAGACAGGAGATATCGGTCCGCGGAACACGCGGATAAACCTTCTCCATCGGCAGGTCGGGGTAGCTCGGGATCAGCGTGAAGGGTGTCTCCGCAAACGCCGCGCGAGGCGTGACCTCAAGGCGCGAAACGCCGTTGATAATCCGGGGCGCATCCTCGAGCCCCGCAAATAAAGCGTGGTGCGGCAGCGCTTCATGTTCCAGCCGAATGTAGGAATTCAACATCGGGCCTTGCGTCTCGCCCGTCCAATCGACGCCAAAAAGGTCCGCCAGCGCGAAGTTCTTGCGGCGCACCCCCATTTCGTCGTAAAGGCTGGTCTCCTGGGTCGCAATAATACTGCCTCCATTGCGGACAAACGAGCGCAGTTGATCGCACTGGGCGTCGCTGAGGGCCGCAATATTGGGCAGAATCAGCGTCTTGTAAGGCGCCAGATGCTCGCGATCGAGCAGTTGATCGTGCACCATCTCGAACGGTATGCGCGACTCCACCAGCGCCTGGTACCAGCCCAGCGCGTAATCCTCCACCTTGCCCCCGTAGTACCAGGCCGTCTGTTGCGAGTAGACGACGGCCACGCGCGCAAGCGGCTGACGGCCGGCGAGATAGTGCTGATTCTTCTCCGCCCAGACGTAAATGTCCTCAACCCCCTTGAGCCAACGCTCATCGTGCAGCGTCGCGGAAAACTTGCTGAACCAGGGACGCATTCCATTGGCAATCGCGTCCAGCACCCAGATGCGGATCTCCTCGTTACTGGTGACGCTATCCTTCCAGCGATATTGCTCTTCCAGCCCAATCCCGAAAAGCCCGATCACCGGCTTATCGCCCATCGTGGCCCGATACTCCTTTGCGGACTTGCCGACCAGCCACGGCGCAGCCAGGCCGTGACGAGCCTGGCGATCGGCCACCAGCACCGGTGTCCGACGGCTGATCTCAATCGCGTTCAGCGGACTCGACGCCCCACTCCCATTATTCGGAACCACGCTGGCCTCCGGATTAATCGCGCGAATCTCGCCGTTCCACACATCGATCACGTCGACCAACCGCTGCCGGCGCCACTGCAGAAACGCCCGCCGCACCGTATCGTGCGGATCGGTCGTGCGCGGCAGGTCGAAACCGGTCGCCGCTCTGAAGTTCTCACGGCAGTGCTGACAGTAGCAGTCGCCGGAGCCATCCCAGCGATTCATAAAAATGCCGTCGGGACGATAGCGCTCCATGATCTCTTTGTGCACCGCGGTCATGAACTCGAAGTTGTACGGCCCTAACGCGCAGGTCACCCACATCTCGGGAGACGACCAGTGGCGTCGCGGACTTCCGTTCGCCTCCACCGCAATCCAGTCCGGATGCGCCGCCTTGGCGTCGTCATACGTGGCGTGCGGATCGGTCCGCACCAGCACCGACATGCCCAGCTTGCGGCACCCCGTAACGAGTTCCCCAAGAACGTCGCGGTCACCAAGCCACGCGCTGCGATGATGAAACGGAATCGCCGTGGGATAGTAGGCAACACAGCCTCCGCCGCTCAGGCAAACTCCATCCGATCTCGTCTGCTTGAAATAGTCGAGCCAAAACCCCGGATTGAAGTGCGCAGGGTCGTCCTCCACCAGCGTAAGCTGCGCCCAGCGCATCGCCCGGGACGCCCACGCAGGAGCCACCTCCGCACCGCGCGACGCGACGACCTGTCCCCATAATCCAGGCGTGACCCGAGCAAATGCGGCGCTCGTACCGGCAACCGCGGTTGACTGCAGAAACTCTCGACGCGTAACAGACGATGGGCTCATGCGCGCAATGGTACTTGAGAAAGGCTCAAGCAGGCTACGCCCCACATCAAAGTGCTCAGCCTGACGCCTCACACCCGATCCCGGTTCCATCCCCACGCGCTTCACCGCGTCCCTCCACTTCGCGTGGCAAGCCTCCGATCAAGAGCAAGATCGTATTTCATCACTGCGGAAATGGAACGAACTTATCCGCACAGGAAGCGGCTTTGCCCGCTGAGGGCTTGCCGGTGAGGGTGGCATCAGTCCCCGCGGGAATCTGAAGGTTGCTGCCGCCGGGCCCGTAGGTCACATCGGCGTAATCGAAGGTGTACGTATATGGCTTAGTCGGATCGTTCGCATCCATTAGATAGACACCGTCGAGCAGAACCTGGGCGCGATGCTCGTGGTCGTAGCCGTCGAACAGTATCTTGCCGCCACCGAAGACCCGAACGTTGCGTAGCGTGATGTCGCGGAAAGTGGGTGGCGAAGGGCCTTTCACCGGACCGTTGGCGGCATAGGCCATGGTGATATCGATGGGACGGCCCGAGTTGCGAATGCAAATATCTTCGTAGATGGCGTCATGTACCAGCCCGCCTCGGGTTCCCATGGACTTGATGCGGATGCCGGAGTCAGGTCCATCCAGCGACAGATCGAAGACCCGCAGCTTGCTTACGCCGCCGTTCGTCTCGCTACCGATCGACATCCCATGCCCCCAATAGAAGTGGTTGTGGCTCACAGTCATGTTAGTCAATTCGCCAGGGCCGCCGCCCTTGATGGCGACGTTATCATCACCCTCGCGGAAGTAGCTGTGAGTGATGGTAATGTTCTTTGAGCCCGAGCCGGGATCGATACCGTCGGTGTTGCGTGCGAGGCGCTGCGGCGTGTCGATCTTGACACCCCACACGGTGAAGCCGTCGCCCCCGCCATAGGAGACGTGGAAGTTGGGCGAATTCTTGAGCGTGATGCGGTACAGGGTGAAGTTGTCGGCATGATCGCAGACGATAAGGCGGCTGACCTTCTGGCTGCCGCCTGCACGGGCCTGCTCGGCGAGATCCCACGCACTCACATTCTTGCCCAGCAACTTCTCTCCGCCGCGACCGTCGATGACGCCGTCGCCCATTACCCCGGCACCGGAAACATGCGAGACGGTGATCAGCGGCCTGCAACCGCGACCGGCAGTATTGGCAACCAGGCCGCAGCTTCCGGGCGAGGCTTCCATCGCGGCAGGATCGAGGGTCTCAAACAGGGTGACTCCCTTGTCGACCACCAGGGTAACGCCATCGCGCAGTTCCAGCGGCCCGCTCAGAAAAGCGTTCGCTCCGCCATGCACCTGCAGCGCGACGCCCTTGCCCTTGCCGCAGCGATCGATGGCCCTCTGAATTCGCTCCGTGTCCGCTTTCGACTCGTCCGCCGCAGCAAGTGTGTTGAACTTGCCGTCGTTGATCGAGGTGAGATACGCATCCAGCGTCGCGCAGAATGCGGGAATGGTCGGCTCCACAACGTTGCGCGTGTCCTGGGCGACCGCGGTTGAAGAAAGGGCAATCGCGAGAACACCAATTGAGGATGACAGGCCGCGCATGAAAGCTCCTTATAGGTTGCAACGTCGAATTCTACAGGCTGAGTTACTCACTTAGCTTGCTTCCCCGGATTCCAACTCCCCAAGATCACCCGGCGAAACAACCGCGTCCAGTTCTAAAGCGCGAATTCAACCGATCCATCCCGCCTCCTATAATCAGAAAGTGCCTCGACCCTCGCGGTCAGCATCTTGGAGTTGACTCGTGCAAGCAGCCTTCGCCTTTGGCAAAACGGGATTGGTCGCCTCCCTGCCGGTTGGGCCGCACTATGACCTCATCGAGAGCCGCTCCGCCCGCGCCCTCCCCGACACTCAGGCCGCGCTCGGTGCCGCACTCGATCACCCCATCGCCAGCCTGCCCCTGCTCGAACTCGCCGCCGGCAAGCGCACCGCCGCCATCTCCGTCTGCGACATCACCCGCCCCGCTCCCAATCGCGTCACCCTGCCACCGCTGCTCGAACGTCTCCACGCCGCGGGCATCCCCCGCGATGGCGTCACCATCCTCATCGCCACCGGCCTCCATCGCGCCGCAACGCCCGCCGAACTCGACGTCATCCTCGGCCCCGAGATCGCTGCCACCTACCGCATCGTCAACCACGACGCCCGCGCCTTCGCCGATCACCAATCGCTCGGCTCAACCCGTCGTGGCACCCCCGTCTACATCGACAAGCGCTTCATCGAAGCCGACCTCCACATCACGCTCGGCTTCATCGAGCAACACCTCATGCTCGGCTTCTCCGGCGGCCGTAAGCTCGTCGCACCAGGCCTCGCCGCGCAGGAGACCATCAAAGTCATCCACTCCCCGCGCTTCATGCGCGAGCCCATGGCCACCGAGGGCTCCATCGACGACAACCCCCTCCACGCCGAACTCCTCGAGATCGCCCGCATGGCCCGCCACGACTTCATCCTCGACGTCACCCTCACCCAGCAACGCGAAATCTCCGGAGTCTTCGCCGGCCATCCGGTCCAGGCCCACGCCGCCGGAGTCGCCTTCCTCCGCTCCACCTCGCTCGCACCCCTGCCCGCGCTCGCCGACGCGGTCATCACCTCCAGCGCAGGCTATCCCCTCGACCTCACGTTCTACCAATGCGTTAAGGGCATCACCGCCGCCCAGCACGTCGTCAAGCCCGGCGGTCGCATCCTCGTCCTGGGAGAATGTGCCGAAGGCATCGGCTCCCCCGACTTCGCCCGGAAGCTCCGCAACTTCCCCGGCAACGAGCAATACCTCCGCGACATCGCCGACACCCCGGTCATCCCCGACCAGTGGCAGCTTGAAAAACTCGCCCTCGTCGGCCTGACCAGCGAGCTGTTCTTTTACATGCCCACTCTCGCACCGTCAGACCTCGGCGCGTTCGGCCCACGCTGCTTCTCCGATCTCAACACCGCCATCAGCCGCCTATTTGAAGGCCTGCCCCCCAACCCGTGCGTCGCCCTCATCCCCGAGGGCCCCTACACCTACGCGCGCGTGTCAGAGCCTGAACTGGCAACGCAAGGCGTCTGAACGCGGGTCAGCTCGCACCCGCCCGATTTCGTAAACTAAACGAATGAAGCGCCCGCCAATCTATGTCACCGCGCTGATTGCGAGTGCCTTCTTCATGGAGAATCTCGACGGCACCATCATCGCCACTGCTCTCCCGCAGATGGCGCGCAGCTTCCACGTCGGCGCCGTCAACCTCAACATCGGAATGACGGCCTACTTGCTCACGCTGGCCGTCTTCATCCCCATCAGCGGCTGGGTCGCCGATCGCTTCGGCGCCCGCACCGTCTTCGCCGCCGCCATCGGAATCTTCACCCTCTCCTCGCTCCTCTGCGGCCTCGCGCACACCCTCACCGAATTCACCCTCATGCGCATCCTCCAGGGCCTCGGCGGAGCCATGATGGTCCCCGTCGGCCGCCTCATCGTCCTGCGCAACACCCCCAAAGACAAGCTCACCCAGGCCATCGCCTACATCACCTGGCCCGGCCTCAGCGCCCTCGTCCTCGGCCCGCCCCTCGGCGGCTTCATCACCACCTACGCAAGCTGGCATTGGATCTTCTTCCTCAACCTCCCCATCGGAGCCGTCGCCCTCATCCTCACCCTGCTCTGGATCGAGAACGTCCGCACCGGCGCAACCCATCCCTTCGACTGGCTCACCTTCGTCCTCGCCGGCGTCGCCTCCAGCGGAACCGTCTACGCCATGGAAAAACTCGGCGGCGACGGAATGCACTGGCAGGCACCCTCCCTCATCCTCGCCCTCAGCCTCATCAGCGGACTCCTCGCCGTCGCTGCCGCTCGCCGGAAACCCACCACCTCCTTCATCGACATCGAGTCCCTCCGGCTCAAAACCTACGCGCTCTCCATCTACGGAGCCAGTGCCTTCCGCATCGCCGTCTCCGTCTTGCCGTTCCTTCTGCCGCTCATGTTCCAGATCGTCTTCGGCCTTAGCGCCTTCCACTCCGGCCTCTATCTGCTCGCGCTCTTCGCCGGAGACTTCAGCATGAAGGCCATCGTCATTCAGGTCCTGCGCCGCTTCGGCTTCCGCCGCATCCTCATCGTCAACGGAACCATCACCGCCGCATCCATGGTGCTCTGCGCCACGTTCACACCCGCCACGCCACCCGCCCTCATCCTGCTCCTCCTCTACCTCCACGGAGCATTCCGATCCATGCAGTTCACCTGCATGACCACCCTCTCCTACTCCGAAATTCAGCCAGAACACATGAGCCGAGCCAACGGCTTCCTCAGCGCTGTCATGCAACTCAGTCTCGGCATGGGCATCGCCGTCGGAGCCATCACCCTACGCCTCATCGCCCACGCGCACGGCCACTCGGCCACAGTACCCCAGCTCCGCGACTTCCGCGACGCAATCCTCTTGATGTCCATTCTCGCACTCGGCCCCGTCTTCAACAGCTTCGGCCTGCCCCCCAACGCAGGAGCCGCCACCAGCGGCCACCGCCATCCCGAACTGGAAGCCGAGGTCAACCCCGCCTAGGCAAATCGAGCCAACCAGAGAGCGTCATCCTGAGCGGAGCCTCTCGCTGCATCATCGCGAGAGGCGCAGTCGAAGGACCCCGAAACCGCCCGGAGCACCGGGATGCCTGGCCCCCCTCAGGCCAGGCATCCCGCCTTTCCCTCGCACTTCACTTCTTCGCCCCCGCAATCGGATACCCCTGCCACACATACTCCAACGCCTCAGGAAATAGTTGCGCTCGCGTCGCCCTGTCCACATGCCCCGCATTCCGCGCAAACACAAATTGGTAGGGATACCCCTTCGCCGCCAGCACCTTCGCCATATTCTCGTTTGCCAGCACCCAGTCGTGCATATTGTCCCGGAGGGCATTCGGATTCAAGAGATCGTGATCCCCAACCTCCATCCATATACGTATCGGCTTCACCGCGCTCCCGGGAATCAGATGTTCATGGAACTCCCACGCGCCATGCGGAGTCGTATCGCTATGCGGCCACTGCTGGTTCACATACGTGCCGGAAAATGTCAGCACGCGGTGATACCACTCCGGGTGATACCACGCCATCGCCAGCGCGCACGACCCGCCCGAACTCGCCCCCATCGTCACCCGCCCATCCGGATTCTTCGTCAGCTTCACGCCGTAATTCTTCTCCACCAGCGGCAGCACTTCCTGCTCGACAAACTCCGCATACTTGCCCGACATCGTGTCGTACTCAAGCCCGCGCTCGCTGCCCTGCGCATCGCCTCCGCCATTGCCGAGAAACACCCCGATCATCACCGGCAGCCGGTGCTGTGCAATCATATTGTCGAACACCGTCGGCCACGTGCGATCCACCCCATCGGCCCCCACGAGAAACGGCGCCTCCGTCCCCGGCACATACTGCTTGGGCACATACACCGCGACATGCCGCGTATACGGCCCCGGATGACTCGTGGTCACCACCATCCGCGTCGGATCGTTCGGATCGGCCGTCCCAAACGTCCCTGCATCCCGCACAATGCCCGGATAAATCTTGCTGTCCGCCGAACTCATCGTGAACTCATACAGTGTCCCCTTGGGCACGCTCTCGTTCGCATCAAACTCCGAAGCGCGGTTGTGCGTCGGCCCGATAATGAAGTTCCCATCCGCGTTCGCCGGAGGGATCGCCCCATCCGGCAATTCTTTCGCCTTCACAAACCCAGGCGTATTCGGATCGCGAACCGGCGGCTGTTGCCGCGCCGGATTCGCTGCCGCAGGCGGCGCAGGATCCGCCGGCGGCGTGCTCGCCACCTGCGCCAGCATCGTCCCCATACCCGTCATCAGGCCAATCGACAAAGCAACACGCAGAGTACGAAGCATGAAGTCTCTCCCTCTATCGCAGCGGCTCAATCACCGCCGCCATATCCTCATCACCCAGCCCACTGGCAACCGCCCGCTCAAACAAACTCCGAGCATTCGCCGCCGTCGTCAACTCCACGCCATTCGCCGCCGCCGCCTCTCCCGCGTAGAGCAGGTCCTTCGACATCAGCTTCAGATGAAAGTTCACCGCATAATCCCGGCTCGTCATCCGCGCAGAGATAGCCCCCAGCAGCGGACTCCCCGGCGCGCCCCGCTTCAGCAGATCGATCGCCTGCTCCCGATCCAGCCCACTCCGCTCCAGCCAGGCAATTCCCTCCGCCAGAGCCGCAACCTGCACCCCGCAGATAAAATTGTTCAGCAGCTTCATCTTCGCTCCACTCCCCAGCGGCCCTAGGTGCGCGATCTCCTTGCCCATCGCCTCCAGCACCGGCCTCGCCGCACCCAGCGCCGCCTCCGACCCGCCCACCAGAAAAGTAAGCTGCCCACCCGCCGCCTGCACACGACTCCCCGTCACCGGCGCATCCAGCATCTCCACCCCGCGCGACTGCGCCGCCTCCCCCAACTCCGCAATCCACGCCGGACTCACCGTACCGCACTCCACCAGCACCGCGCCCTTCGCAGCACCCGCCAGCGCGCCATCCTCGCCCAGCCACACCCCACGCGAAGCCAAATCATCCGCCAGCATCGACACCATCACGCTCGCCCCACGCGCCGCATCTGCCGGACTCTTCGCCACGCGCGCCCCCTGCGCCGCGAACACCTCCGCCTTCGCGCGGCTACGGTTATATACGGCCAGCGGAAACCCCGCCTTCAGCAGATTCGCCGCCATCCCCGCGCCCATCGTCCCTAAACCCAGCAACGCCACCGACTGCTTCGCCATCACGCTCTCCTGAATTCCTCTCCCCGCCCTAACTCAATCCATGCACACGAACCGGCGTATCCGTCTTCCCGTCCTCACGAATCACATTCCGCAGCGCGCGCCCAAACCCCTCAAACCGAACCTCCGCAACATCCCCATCCCGCAGCACCACGCCATCCCCGCACGACAGAGCATCCGCGCCAAAGTAATGCACGTGTGCGCTCCCCGGCTGCCGATGTCCCGCAAACTTGAAGTGGTGATGCTCGATATTCGCCAGGCTGTGGCACATATTCTCTTCGCCGCTCGCGATCTTCTTCTGCCACACCGTTTCGCCCGCGCGTTCGATGCGCACCTCGCCCCGCACATCCGCAAACTCCGGCCCAATCACCAACTCCGGCCCAAGACTGCAAGCCCGCAGTTTCGACCCCGCCAAATTCAGATAGTTCCGCTGCTCAAACTTGTGGTCCGAAAACTCATTCCCCTGCGCCATCCCAATCCGGCAAGGATTCCCCTCGTCGTCAATCACGTAAATGCCCGCAATCTCCGCCTCTTCGCCGCCATCCTCCGCATACCCAGGAATCTCCAGCGCCTCCCCCGGTCCGCGCAGCACGGACCCATCGCCCTTGTAGAACCACTCCGGCGCTACGCCCACCGCGCCCTCCGCCGGACGCCCGCCCTCCACACCCCACTGAAACATTCGCATCGAATCCGTGACCGCCTCATCCACCTTCGCCGGACCGCCCAGATGCATCGCCTGCCGCACGCGCGCACTCCCCAGAT
>OBLU010003307.1_pt1 | contig 14615 bp, 20 predicted proteins | sample 1518681 | NCBI WGS metagenome assembly OBLU01 (sample SAMEA3539304, study PRJEB22396) | soil metagenome | biome: tundra; feature: field; material: soil | place: USA | collected 2010-05 | depth 0.15 m
AGGCGGCCTGGCGCCAGATCATGCTCGACAACCCCTTTCCGGCGGTGATGGGTCGCGCCTGCTTCCACCCCTGCCAGACGGCGTGCAACCGGGCCGCCATCGACGAGACCGTCGGGATCAACTCAGTAGAGCGCTTCCTCGGTGACCGGGCGCTGAGCGAAGGGTGGCGTCCGGACCCGGCCGGCCCGTCCACCGGCCGCACGGTTCTGGTCGTCGGTTCCGGACCCGGTGGTCTGGCCGCCGCATACCACCTGCGACGACTCGGACACGGCGTGGTGCTCTACGAGGCGGCACCGCTCCCGGGCGGCATGATGCGCTACGGGATCCCCGCCTACCGTCTCCCCCGGGACGTCGTCCAGGCGGAGATCGACCGAATCCTCGAGATGGGCATCGAGATCCACTGCGGTCGACGAGTCGGCGATCTTCACGCGACGATGGCGGCCGAAGGATTCGACGCCGCCTTTCTGGCCGTGGGCGCCCAGATGGCGCACAACGCCGGCATCCCTGCTGGAGACTCGACACACATCCTCGACGCCGTGTCGTTCCTGCGGGGCGTCGAGGACAACTGTCCGCCTTCCCTCGGTCGACGGGTGGCCGTCTACGGCGGTGGTGACACCGCCATGGACGCGGCCCGGACGGCCCGGCGCCTTGGCGCCCAGGACACCGTCGTCGTCTACCGGCGCACACGGGATCGCATGCCGGCCCACGACGAGGAGGTGGAGGACGCCACCGACGAGGGGGTGCGCCTCCAGTGGCTCTCCACCGTGAAGGACACGACGGGGATGGCGTTCGTGATCGAGAAGATGGTTCTCGACCCGTCCGGATTCCCGCGCCCCACCGGGGAGCTGGAGGAACTCCAGGCCGACTCGTTGGTTCTGGCCCTCGGCCAGGAGGCGGATCTGTCCCTGCTGCGGAGTCTGCCCATGGTGACCATCGAAGACGGCGTGGTCCAGGTGGGTCCGGACATGAGTACCGGACACCCGGGCGTGTTCGCCGGGGGCGACATGGTGACCGGCCCGCGCACTCTTACTGATGCCATCGGACACGCCAAGCACGCGGCGCGCGCCATCGACGCCCACCTCTGCGGTGCCGTGCTTGACCGTCAGCCCCGCCATGCGTTGGCAACGGCCGATCGCCTCAACACCTGGTACTACGCCGACGCGCCGAAGACCGTCCGCCCCCGCCTCGACGCGATCAGACGCGCCTCGACCTTCGACGAGGTGGTGGGAGGACTCGACGAGACAACCGCTTTGTTCGAAGCGCGCCGCTGCCTATCGTGCGGTAACTGCTTCGGATGCGACAATTGCTTCGGCGTCTGTCCTGATAACGCCGTCCAGAAGGTGGCGGACGGCCACGGTTACCGCTTCGACTATGACTACTGCAAGGGCTGTGGGCTGTGCGTCCAGGAATGCCCGTGCGGGGCGATCGACATGGTACCGGAGCAGATCTGACGCTATTATAAGCGCTCGGCAAAGCACGCCGGCGGTCGTGCCGAAGTGTCCGAGCAGTCGAGGTTTGATGTGCTCGGGCCGTAGCGGTTCGGCGAGCAACGGGTTGTCCAGCAGATAAATCTGACCGACCGAACAATGGTTGGCGGCTCGCCAGTAGGCGTCGATCGCCGAGAGAGCATCGGGTTCGAAAGGTCTAGCAGTACTCAGTCGCAGCATGTCTCCCACATCCAGCCTCCACGTGCCTTGCGACGGTCGCTAGGGGATGTACCAAGGGTGCAAGTCACCACCCCAGCTGACGGACGGGCGACGCGGCAGCCGCTCTCCGTGTTGATTGATCAGTAATACCATGCGCTCGCCTAGTGTTCTGAGTCGGAGATTCTTTTAGATATAGGAATTCCCCTCTCGCTTCGCGCGTTCTTCCTCTCATCGACGACGATGGGAGGCAGTCATGGCAGAGCGGGGCAGGCCCAAAGCAGAGCTGGTGCTGAGCGACGACGAGCGTGACACGTTGGCGCGTTGGGCTCGTCGGCCAAAGAGCGCTCAGTCCTTGGCACTTCGGTGTCGCATCGTGCTCGAGTGCGCCGGGGGTCACACCAATCGCGAGGTGTCGCGCCGACTCGGGGTGAGCGAAGCGACCGTGTCGAAATGGCGGCGACGGTTCGTGGGCCAGCGCTTGGAGGGACTGCACGACGAGCCGCGCCCTGGGGTGCGGCGATCGATCACCGACGATCACGTGGAGGCCTTGATTGTGGCCACCTTGGAACAGACACCCACCGACGCCACCCATTGGTCGACGCGGTCCATGGCCAAGGCCACCGGCATGAGCCAATCTGCGGTGAGCCGCATCTGGCGGGCGTTTGGGCTCAAGCCTCACCTGGTCGACTCCTTCAAGCTCTCGCCCGATCCTCAGTTCGTCGAAAAAGTCCGGGACGTGGTGGGTCTCTACCTCAATCCTCCCGAGGGAGCCCTGGTGCTCTGTGTGGACGAGAAGACCCAGATCCAGGCCTTGGACCGGACAGCGCCGGTGCTCCCGCTTCGACCGGGGCTACCCGAACGACGCACCCACGACTATGTGCGAGGCGGCACCACCAATCTCTACGCCGCCCTCGACATCGCCGCGGGCCAGGTCATTGCTGACATGACCGAACGCCACCGCGCCCTCGAGTTCAGACGATTCTTGAACCTGATCAATCGCCACGTGCCCGACGAGCTCGACGTCCACGTGGTGGTCGACAACTCGTCGACCCACAAGACCCCCGAGATCCATCGCTGGCTACTGCGACACCCCCGCTTCACGCTTCACTTCACGCCTACCTACAGCTCGTGGATGAACCTGGTCGAGCGCTGGTTCGCCGAACTGACCAATAAATGGCTGCGACGCGGCACCCACCGCTCGACCAAGGAACTCGAAGCGTCAATCGCCCACTGGATCGATGCGTGGAACGATGACCCAAAGCCATTTGTCTGGCACAAGAGCGCCGACGAGATACTCGACACGCTGGCTACATATTGCGCGCGGATCTCCGATTCAGGACACTAGAGCGATGGAGGTGTTCGGGAGCCCTTCGACTCGGATAGCGTCTGCCGTGGTATCGAGGTGGCCGGGTGCCGTCGCGCGATTTCCCGATCAGCGTGAGGATCGGTCGATAGAGCGGGAGTCACCCGAGTTGAAGACGATCTTCCAAAGGTCCGCGATCACGGGATTGTGCTCTTCGGCTCTCGTCGACGATCCAGTTTTTCGACTTCTGTTGATTCCACTCAAGTCCACCGACCGGAGGGGGTGTGCTCCTGACTGTTGGGAGGAGTGAGCTCTTCCTGGATCAGCAGAAGCAATCTCTCTCGTAGGTGCTCACGTGTTATCTCCTCGATCTGCCAGGTCGGCCTGAAGGCGGTCCCCTCTCCCTGGAAGCCTGGATCTGGTTCCTCAAAGAGCTCGATCACAGTTTTGAGTTTGTCGCATCGCAACATGAAGTGAGGAGCGTCGTTCAGCTCGAGCTGATGACGCAGGCTTTGTTGGCCTCTCTCCTTCGGCAGAAAGGCAAGTGTGATTTTGGATCCCCCTGCTAGTCGGGGGTCGGGCGACGAAACCGAGCCTTCCTCGACGAGGGCGGCATGTCCGTGGGCTTTGAGCTGAAGGGCGATCTCCTCGAAGTACGGACGGATGACAGAGGCGATCACCTGTCTGAACCTGACGTCATACGTGGTGCCAGCATCCTCGGCCTGTCGAACCTCGTCTTCACGTTCCTCGTGGTAGTCATCGTAAGCCTTGAGAACGGCCTCGATCTCGGGGTCATGTTGATCGCTCATCGTTTCGCCTCCCAGGACTTGGGGTCACCAAGCGACCCACGTTGATGTGATGGCCTCGCCAACTCCTTTGGCGTGGGAGCATCGTTGTTCGTTCGGTTTCTAACGCCATTGCAAGTGTCCCATCGGTGTCCGAGAAAGTCATTGCCACCGCGGGCAATCCGTATTTTCAGGACCGTCATTGCTTCGCGTCAAGATCCATCGACGTCCCGAGTTGTCGGCAATCCGCGATCGAACAGATCGACATCGACGCCACCCTTGGACAGGCGAGCTAGACGGCCCTCGAGGTCGCGTTCCCTTCCGATGGCAGTGGCCTCGGCCAGTCCATTCCGAAGCGATGCACCAATACGCGCTCTCTCCAAAGAACCGGTCTCGGCGACCAGACCAAATGCGACAGACACGTTCACCATCCTCACGTGCATAGTGGACCTATCGGCAAAAATCTCGAAGTCGCGTAGGGCCTTTGGTCACAACCGCGGCCAGAGATACCAAACCAGCCGAGCGTGTGACGCCTTCGGAACTGGATCCACGCCTGCCGAACCCCGTGGGCGACTCAGAGCCTGTGGATGATGTGTGGCGCATCGGCTGTTAGCTCGCGCGTCCCGCCTCTGAAGGCCCGCATCATTCCTGGCCAGACCCTTACGTGAAGACCTCACCCCAGCGCCCACCAATTGGTCTTCACCGACCATCCCCATCCTCACCCAAAGATGTCACAATCCGGGTCGGGTCCGGCCCATCGAACGATGTGCGCGTGACGAGCCGGAATGAGCAGCGTCAGGCAGGTGAGACAACCTCGATGCCTGATTCCGTTGCAGCTGAACAGAGGCGGCTGTCGTAAGCGACCAGGGCGGTCAGATCCGCCTTCACCGACAATGCACTTGCCAAGTGGATCGCATCAAGACTTCGGAGCTCGGTCGGGACGAGCGACGCAGCCTGCTCGACAATGGCACGATCCACGGGAAGAAGGTCGATACCTCCGAGCAACACGTTGGCATTCCCAACAGCACCCTCGTCGACGCGTCGACACGTACGGAGAAGTTCAACGGTGGAAAGGTCGCTACTGATCTTGGGGACGTCTGGCCTCAGGGTCACCCACTCTGCGAGGGCCGCGCTTTCGGCCTCTTCGAAGATCAGTTTCACCAACGCGGACGTGTCGAAGTAGATCACCCAAGTCGTTCCCGGCGTAGGTCGGTAAGGGCATCACTACCGGTCGTCTCCTCCGGAGCGACCTGTCGGCGCTCCGGCAGTTGGAACGCGCTCTTCGCCGGCTCAAGGCGACCAGAAGCGATGAGTTGGTCCCGAACCGCAACAGCCGGAGTGGGGGAAACCAAAAGAGCGACGAGCTTCCCCCGTTCTGTGACCTCGACAATTTCGCCCGCCTTTACTTGTTCCAAGTATCGGCTCGCGTGTTGGCGAAGCTCTCGTACTCCGATCCGGTCATTCTGTAATTGTAGCACCGTACGTGCTACATTTATACCTCCCGATTCTCATCCCAACACGCGTCCCAACAATTGTGGGTCAGCGCGTCGCCCTGCGTCGCAAAGGCCCTGGAGCGGCAACCTCGAAGACGAGTTCGACCTGAAGTTGTGCGCCGCTCTGCGACAGTCTGTCCTCTGATGCACCGCTCAGCGTCGGCCTTACAACCAGCAGGTCGGGGGTTCGAGTCCCTCAGCGCCCACTGGTTTGAGTATCGTCCGCCCAGGTACACCTTGACGGCCTTATTAGAACCATCGATTGTCGGCTCGCTCAAAGTCGCGCATAATTCCGTCGCGCGTTATCGGGCGGGTCAGGACCTTGAGTTGTCGGCTTCGCTCCCCGCATAACCGGCACTTCCGAGTGGCCTTCTCACCGCTTACCGAGGGTCCGGGTCCGCTGATACCGGTCGTCGCATAGCAACCTGGGACCGGCTGGCGGCCCGAGGCTCGCCGCCGCCGCATGACAGCCACTTGCCGTGCGAAAATCGCCTTCCGACGACCAGGGACCGGTGGATGGCCTACAACGGGTTCATTTCTGGGCTTGATCCGGTTCGGCGGACAGGTTGCTTGTGTTGATCACGCCCCGACCATCTGAGCCCGAGGCTTCGAGCCCGGCGCGGGCGGTGCCGTGCATGACGAAAGTCTGCCTTCAGCCAGCTGCGTCCTTGTCAGTCTCTTGGAGGTTCAGTGCTGCCAGCAGCTCTCCGTCGGAATCAAATACTTCGATTCGAGCTGGAGGGTCCTTGTGGGCACCTTGGTAGTGCATCAAGACCTTGCCCCCGAGAGCCGTGAGGAGCGAGTCGAATGCGTCGTGCGGGCTGTTAACGCTCAGCCAGTGAAGGACCAACGACCACTCCGGGGACGCGAGCACGGTGACCTGCTCGGTCGGCTCGGCTAAGTGACCGAGCTCGGCAAGGGCGTTGATGATCGACGTCATGTCGACTCCGTCGATGTGGCCGGCACTTTCCTCAACCCGTGTATCCGCCATTGCGGCCTCCACTCTCTCCTCGGGTGAAACGCGTCTACAAAGTAATCCACCGAGGGAACACCAGTTCGGTGGCTGTCCCGGGAATGCCAGGAAAGGCCGCTTTACGGCGATCTCAGTCCCTCGGGCCGTCTCAGAGGACTCTGGGAGCCAGATGCCCTGTAATCCCCTGTTCAGGCCGCCATTCGTTGTTCACGATTTCCTCACAATCCGTAGGTGTCTTACTTACCCTCTCAGAAGAACAGCAGGGCCGCGGGGAGGAAGGTCCCGCGAAAAGAGATATCCGCGTGAGTCGAACGGGGCCACGGGCTCCGTGGAGGACGACGGTGACAAGAAGACCGACCCCAACACTGCGATGAGCCTCATTCGCCAGCAATCGAGCGTCGGTTCGACGGAAGCGACCGGAGGTGCAAAGGGTGCCTCACGCGAGGGCGCTCTGCACCGTGACGAGGCCGATGCCGGGGCGATCGACGATCCATTGGTCGTGGCCGCCGAGAAGGTCATCGAGTCAGAAGACCCCCTCCTGACGACAGAAGTCCAAGAAGTGGCGGCCCAAGCAAGCGAAGAGAACCCGTTTGGAGTACCGGGTCTTCCCTTGTCGGAGCGATCCCCTCTGCGTATCGGTTTCTCCACCGGCATCGGACTGTTACTCGCGGCCGCCGTCGGCGTAACAGTCATATTCGCTAGCCGGGTCCTCATCCTCTTGCTGGTTGCCGCGATAATCGCCACCGGACTCGAACCGGTAGTGGACTGGCTTTGTCATCACGGATTTCGACGTGGAGTTGCCGTTGCGGCAGTGGTGGTGACTCTCATCGGGCTCTTCGGTGCCTTCTTGGCGCAAGTCGTTCCTGTAGTCACCTCTGAAACCTCTCACTTCATTCACCAGCTGCCAACCATCCTTCACGATCTCCAGAAGAAGAACACTGAGCTCGGTCGGCTCAACTTGAAGTATCACCTCCAGGAAAAAGCGAAGAACCTGAGCACCGCGAAGCTAGCCGGTGGTGCCCTACATCTCGGCGGGATAGTGGTATCAGCAGTGGCCGCTGTCCTGGTCGTCCTGGTGCTTGTCGTGTACTTCTTGGCTGACTTCCCGACCCTCAAGCGAGCGCTCTACAGGATGGCCCCAAGATCGCGTCGGCCTCGCGTCGGGCTCATTGGAGACGAGATGTTGTCCAGGGTGGGTGGATACGTACTCGGAAATGTTCTCACCTCAATCGTCGCCATTATTCTCAACTACATCCTGCTTCGGATCCTGGGCGTGCCATATGCGCTGGTGCTCTCGGTCTTCGTGGGATTGGCCGATCTCGTCCCCCTGGTCGGTTCCCTCATCGGAGGGCTCGTCGTCGCCCTGGTTGCATTTGCCAGTGTGTCACTCACCGCGGCGTTGATCACGGTCGGCTTCGACCTCGTCTCCCGGGCCTTTGAGGACTACTGGCTCAATCCTCGCGTGATGCGCCACACCGTCCAGGTGAAGCCGGTGGTCACGATCGTTGCCGTACTTCTCGGCGGTTCTTTGCTCGGCCTCGTCGGAGCCTTGATCGCGGTCCCAGTGGCCGCCGCCATCCAGTTATTTCTGACCGAGGTGGTATTCCCGAATCAAGACACAACGTAGGAGCAGTTAGCTTCGATCATTCACGAAACCCTGTGAGCTGACGCTCCAAAGGCGCGAAAACGCCCTCCTCGTGCGGGAAACTGGGATCTGCGAAAACCACCAGTCCCACCAAGGAGGGCACTTTCAAGATGTACGCTACCAGCACCCTTCGCGTCGTGGTGGAACCAGGCGGCGAGGGGGTCGTGTCCCATGTCCGTGTGGCGTCGTTATCGAGCCGTCACCACAAAGCATCGTGTCCGAGTGTCCACACGGAGGTTGCTCGCCTCATGAAGCCACAATCGTCACAGTCGGTGGACCGCTTTTCCTTCTCTGGTTGGCGACGGATCTCCCGAGGCGTGACATCATGACCTCGCTGCGGCACCACAGCGATCATTCGTAACGCTTTAGCAATGGTGACTGCGGGGGATCTGGAGGAAGCTGACGGCCTCAGGCGCCGGGAGATCCCGAGCCTCACCGCTGGTCGGCGGTTGCACGAAAGGTAAGCCGATGGCTGGACTCACTCGAAAGAACATCGATAAGCCCGATGAGGTCCGTCAGATGAAGGACGGTAAGGGTCGACTGGAGCTGGTCGACCTTGGTTCCGGACTGGTGGCCCGGGCTACCTTCGAGCCGGGATGGAAGTGGTCGGAGCACGTCAAGCCCATGGCGGGAACCGATAGTTGCCAGGCCGCTCACGTCGGTTACGTCATCTCCGGGCGAATGAAGATCGTCATGGATGACGGCGAAGAGACCGAGATCGGTCCTGGCGATTTCATGACAGCCGCACCCGGACATGACGCCTGGATCATCGGCAACGAACCCTGCGTGATCATTGACTGGCAGGGGATGGCCGACTACGCCAAGAGCTAGCCGATTACCGTTCTGACAGGCCGATCCGACGACGCGTAGCCGGTGGGCGGGGGAATCACCTGCGAAGGCGACTAAGCACGCAGGTGTCGACACGCACTGCAAGTCAGGCAAGGACTCCGCACTCGGCGATGAACGCATCAAGGGCTATTACCCAGCTGTCCCAGTACGGGCGGTGATCGTCATCGCTGATGGCGGCGATCAAGTGGCGGCGAAAGTCGTCCCACTCGCCGCCAGAAGCCTCCACCGAGAGCACGGCTAGGGCGTGCGCCCGGGCCTGCCAGGGCGCGTCAAAAACGGGTGTCCCATTCGAACGCGGCAGCGACCGCTCGGCGATCCGGCGCATCTACGACGAAGCGAGGTCCTTGGTGGCCTCATTCACGAGTACCGGCTCGTGGCGTGAGCTGGGGGGATGGATAATCGGCACGCACAGGGGAACGATCGTCTGCATTCCGACGGTCAGTACGTCCTGCGTCCTCGACGCCTTCAAAGATCACCTTCGAACCGAACACGTGAAGCAGTTCCTCACCCGGGCCGCTGCCTACAGCAGCAGCGTCGGTGCCCGGCGATCGAGCCACGCATTCGTCCCGGGGGCGAAGAGGGCAGCGGCTCCAACGCCCTTCCTGCCTAGGTTCTAGGCACGGCGAGCATCGTGGTGAGGAACTAGTCCGTTTCGGGGTCGAGGTCTGATGTTGAGTAGTCCATCACCACTCGTTACGACAACGCCGCATTCGACTTCGATTGCGTCGAGCTGATCTTCATACTTGATCTTGCGGATCTTTCCATCCGGCATCACCACGCTAAAGTTGCCGAAATCGTCGGGGCCTGTGATTCTGATCTGCTTCGCCATATCGTGCTCACCTCAAATTGACACCCGGTGCTGGCTGGCCGAGGTGTGATTGATGTTCAGCGGTGTGACAGAAATGGACCACGACCCGTCCGACGCCTGTCCGAAATAGAGGTCGTCCTTCTGGCACATCCTCGCCCTACGGATGGCTCCGTCGAAGTCGCGACCGTGCGGGTAGAGCGAGGAACGGAGAAGGTCGCTACCGCACTGCGGGCAAAGCACGTTCTCGGTCCTCTTTGGAACCGCCGAATGCCACCAGGGTCCAGGGCAACGATGAATGGAACTGTCGAGACAATACGCCTATCCATGGGCGGCATGCTGATCAAGCGGGACACTCGTCCGGCCGATTGGTGAACTTGCAGGTCACCGGCACCAGGGTGCCAAGTGTTCGTGGAGCTCTCGTTCCAGACCCATACCGTGCCGCCGCGCGAGCGGCTCACACTGAGAGCTGGCAGATCTCAATATTCGGTCCGGCATTCGTCGATGTAATGCCGTCACCGGGTCTTCGCGTACGGGTCGGCACCACGACGCGCCACGACTATTCAGATGGTGGCGATACCTCGACTCCCGACGCAATCGTTTCGGCAAACCGCAAGAGATCATCGTCTTCCCACATGCCCGGTGGGAACGATGCTCGGAGTTCTCCTACAAGTTCAGGGGTGCTCTTGTCTGTTCGGTCCTGATACACGTGATCAAACACGGACTTCCATCTTGGCGCAGCCCGTTGCATCATCTCGTTGAAGACCTGCTCGATCGCCTCATCACTAAGCTGGATGTTGCTTATCGTGTCACCCTTCCGCTAGCCACAGCCCTGCGTCACAATGGCGGAGAGTAACAGCGAGCCAGGTGGCGTCGGGTTTCTTCAACGGCCGTGAAGCACCAGCCGACCGAGAAAATGGTCGGCACGCTGATCTTTCAAGAATCCCAAATATCTCTAATACCGCGCCGAAATCGGCCGCAAACGGACCTACCCTGAGCTCACGACTCCACCGGGGAGGGAACCTATGCCCGCTGGTAAAGACGTAACCGACATTGAATGGGAACCACCGTTGGACGCTGGAACCGGACCTGGGGAAGTAACCATTGAGCACCGGGTCGTCAGCGACGTCAACATGCCGATGACCGAGGTTAACGCTCGACGTCTTGCCGATCAGATGTTCGGAGACGACAAGACAGAAAGCCCAGTGGCTGGATCTGGAGTCCACTGGGCGAGGAGAACCGGCAAATTGTCGTAGCAGGATCAGTTGCTGGCGATTTTGCCGGAACAACCGACAACCTCCCAATGGTGCCCGCCGAAGCCGACAGTTCTTTCGTCACTTGAAGCGTCGTTCGTCGGCCTGCTCGCGGGGACGCTCTCAGGGTCTCCGGGAAGTGCCAGGCGGATCGAATGCTTCGGGCTTCAGAGTGCCGTCAACGACGGCGTGAGCGACATCAACGAGACGCTGATTGTGGTTGAGAGCGTGATGGCGAAGCCGCGCGAAGGCTTGCTCCATGTCGAGCCCGGTCCGCTCCGCTACGACACCTTTGGCCTGCTCTATGACGATGCGACTGTTGAGGGCATGATTGAGCTGGTCGTTCACGAGTTGGGCCTCGCTGGCGGCCCGGTGGTGAAGGATGGCGACGGTGGCCACGTCGGCCAGAGCCTGGGCGGCCATGACGTCACCCTCTTCCATGGCACCCTCGTGGGTTCGGAAAAGGCTCAAGGCACCGATGGTGACGCCGCGTAGACGCATGGGTAGAGCGTGCACGGACCGGAAGTCGCATTCGATTGCCTTGGCGCCGAAGCGGGGCCAGCGACCGTTGACACTCTCCAGGTCCTGATTCACCACGGGCGCGCCGGTGCGGAACGCGTCCAGGGAAGGCCCGTCCTCGGACTGCAACTCGAACAACTCGACAATGTGCAGGTCATGTTCGCCATCATCGTGGCCACCGCCGAGACCCTGCATGCCCACGGCAAGACCACCGTCCAAAGCGCAGCCCAGGCTGCCGTGGCGCTCAAGCCCTTTACCGGCCACTTCGCCAGTGTGATCTTCGCGCTCGGCTTCATCGGCAGCGGGCTCTTGGCCGTCCCCGTGCTCGCCGGCTCTGGCTCGGTCGGCACGGCTGGACTTCTGACAGACTCCCGACGGATGGCGCTTGCGACACCACAGAACGTCATTATCGGGTCCATATCGTTCCTCAATATCGACGATGGTGCCCCCCCGTGTGACCCCATACATTCGCGTACTTGGAAAGACGCCCACGGAACGAGGGCTCCTATGCGTATGGCGACCAGGACGGTTGAACTCGCCGCCGTTCTGAGCAGTGGGCGTATCCGGAATCGGGAAACGGTGCGTGCCGTCGTTGTATTCGGCGGGAGACTGTTTTGCACTGAACTCGTCCCTGCTATTGCCGCGACAGGCAATCGCAACACGGCAACCTGGACACCGACATCGGTTTACGAAAGGAGTCTTGCGGCTGGGACTGATCACTCGCAGGTTGTTAGCGACGCCGAGCTTCACTACGTAGCTCGGCCTACGTCGTGAGACGCGAATCTGCGATCGAGTCGTCACATGCTCATGTAACCGTGGCGTCGGTTCATGGCCATCATCCAGTGCGGTGGTGGGGAGAGCTGGTCGGAACCGGACGGCGACTCCGCATTGTCCGTTCGCTGCGCTATATGGTGGCCATTGTCATCTTCGGTATCGGCATTGCGACCGTGGCGCAGTACGTGACTCATGGGGGGGACTTCCAGTCCATCATTTGGTACCCAGGCCGCGCCCTCTTCGATGGCCGGGATCCATATAACACAGCAAGTTTCCAGCACTACTATCAGGCCAACGGACTGTTTCCAAGCTATGGACCCATCCATCTTTGGTTGGTAGTCATATTCGCCGTTCTTCCTTTCAAGGTGGCGACTGCCATATGGTTCATCGTGAACCTCGCCGGTTTGACTGTGCTGGCATGGGTTATCACTCGCGCCATCGACCGCCGTCTTGGCCTGCCGGCCGTCATTGCTGTCACAGGTCTTCTCATCCTCTCGCGGCCAGGGCGTGCGATCCTCTTTGCCGGTCAGGTGAGCGTTCTATACACACTTCTGTGTTACGTGGCATGGTCACAAGTCCGAACACGCCCATGGGTGGCGGCTGTAGCTCTGGGATTAGCGCTCGGGAAGCCGCCATTCGGGTTTCCACTGCTCGCCCTGCTGTTACTACAACGTGCATGGCCAGTGGTACGGCGCGGCTTGGGAATCTTCGTGCTCGGGAGCCTTCCCATTGTGGTCTGGCTTTCCGTCAACGATGGCTCGCCCGTTGTTCTCTGGCGCAACATCATCAACAACATGCGCTACACAGACCGCAGCTTCTCCGGTCGCCCTGGAGCACCTAGGCGCATCGACGCAGCCAGCGTCGTTGCGCGATACGTGCATGTCCATGTCGGCTTGATCGCCGAGATCGGCTGTTTTGTGTTCGTGGTCGCGTTGGCTGGTCTGCTCCTTTACACGGCCTCGACCAAGCCAGGATGGCCGTTGTCACCGGACGTATTGATGGTGCTCGGGACCGTCACATTGCTGGCGATTAGTCACCAGGATTATGACCTCGTCCTGATGGCGTGGCCCTTTGCTGTTGCGCTGCGGTCGCTGGGCCATGCCGTGGCAGTGCGGCGCAGACGATCGGCCTCCACCAGTGACACTCCGATCGTCGGTCCTGTCCCTCGCGGCGGCGCCACGTGGCGGTTGGCCATGCCCGTCCTTGCGCTCCCCGCGCTAGTTGCTTCGATTATCCCCGCCCGCGACACGCTCCGTCTGCTTGATCTGGGCACCGACGTTGGCAGTATGTCTACCCTTACGACCGGATGTCTCGTTCTGGCTCTGGTAGGTGGCGCCATCGCAGTCGTCTTTCACCACCCACAGGAAGATGCGGTGGAATGCGCCTGTGCCATCCGACCAGGGACGGCAGCACCCTTCGCTTATGGTCCATCCGTTTCTTCCGCCTTTGCAGCGCGTCGAGGCGCCTCTGAGGAATAGTGCACTCAGGCTCTGCCCAGGTAATCGATAGGAGCAATCTAAAGTCGTCGTCAATCGATACCCCAGCGACTACCTGAATCGGCCCGGGTTTCGTCAGAGTTGATGTGGCCTGGGTATCCCAGAGTTGGTTTGCTGGAATTGTCATGCTCTTGACCCGAAGGAGCGGTCAGCATGCCAAAGCACTACAGCCCGGAGTTCCGCCGCAAGGTGCTCGATCTCGTCAACGAGGGAAGGCCGATCGCTGAGGTCGCCTCAGACCTTGGTGTGACGGCCTCGTCGATCTACGTCTGGCGAAGGCAGGAGCAGATCGACGCCGGACAGCGGCCAGGCTTGTCGAGCACCGACAACGTGGAGTTGCGGGCGGCACGCCGGCGCATCGCCGAGCTCGAGACCGAACTGGCCGTCACCAAGCGGGCCAATGAGTTGTTGAAGGAGGCGGTGCCCCCAAAAGGCGTTATTCGGCCATCTCGGTGATGGCCGCCGAGGGCCGACCGATCCAGGTGGCCTGCCGGGTCCTCGAGGTCCCGGAGTCCTCGTACTTCGACTGGCGCAGCCGAGCACCATCGGCTCGCTCGATTCGCCATGTCTGGCTGACCGACATGATCACCCAAGTACACGCCGCCTCGAGAGGGACCTATGGGCACCGCCGGGTGCATGCCGAGCTCACCTTGGGACAGGGCATCAGCGTCGGACACACCGCCGTCGAGATGCTCATGCGCCGTGCGGGGATCAAAGGGATAGTCGGGAACCCCCGCCGCAAGCACATCCATCAGATCCCGACGGCCACCGACCTCGTGGAGCGCAAGTTCGCCCGTGCCGCACCCAATCAGCTCTGGGTCACCGACATTACCGAGCACCGCACTCGAGAGGGGAAGATCTACTGCGCCGTGGTCCTCGATGCCTATTCACGTCGCGTTGTTGGTTGGTCGATCGACTCGTCGCCCACTTCGACGCTCGTGACAAATGCCTTGGGCATGGCCATCTCAAATCGGAGTCCGTCGGCCGGTGGCATCATCCATTCAGACCACGGGACGCAAGGCGGATTCGAGCGGTCGTCGCAACACCTCAGTGATGGAGGTGTTCCGGGATGGG
>OBLU010003308.1_pt1 | contig 14614 bp, 11 predicted proteins | sample 1518681 | NCBI WGS metagenome assembly OBLU01 (sample SAMEA3539304, study PRJEB22396) | soil metagenome | biome: tundra; feature: field; material: soil | place: USA | collected 2010-05 | depth 0.15 m
GAGGATGCCGAGCGCCGGCCCGAGATCCCAGTGCGCGAGCGGCGGGAAGTCGAAGAGCGTGGGCTCGCCCCACGTCTTCAGGACGACGTTCTGCGTCTCGTCCGCCCCGTCGGGAACGTCGTCATGCGGGACGTTCGGGAGCGTCTCTTCGATGGGAGCGAATTGCGCATCGAGAGTTTTGATTTTCTCCTCGAGGAGAGAAACCCGCGCCCCGATCGCATGCGACATCTGCTCCTCGGCGGCCGAGTCCTCGCCTGCCTTGCGCTTCGCGCCAATTTTCTGCGAAAGGGAATTGCGCTCCGCGCGCGCGGCCTCCATGAGCGTGATCTGCGTCCGCCGTTCCGCGTCGATCGCTCGCCAGCTCTCGAGCGCGCCGGGGGGCAGGTTGCGCTGCCGGAACAGGTGAGGCAGGCGCTCGTATTCCTTTCGAAGAAAATCTCTCGAGATCATGGGCGGTGCATTCTGTCGGGCGGGCCGATTTGATTCAAGCGGCGCTGCCGCGCCTATCATCGGACGCTTTGACCGCCACCCCCCGCGTCCTCGTCGCGATCGTGTCCTGGAACTCCGCTGCCCACCTGCGTGAGGCGATCGCGTCGGTGCCGGAAGGCGTGCCGGTCGTCGTCGTGGACAACGCCTCGTCGGACGGTTCGGCCGAGGTCGCCCGCGCGGCGGGTGCCCGCGTGATCGAGGCCGGCACGAACCTCGGCTTCGGGCCCGCGTGCAATCGCGCCGCGCGGGAGGGCGGGCCTTCCGAGACGATTTTCTTCCTCAACCCCGACGCCGCCCTCGTGGACGGTGCGCGGTCACTCGTGGCGCTTCTCGCCGCGCTGGACGCGGATCCTCTCGTGGCCGCCGTCGCGCCGCGGCTCGAGGGGGACGGGCAGGCGCGCTTCCAGCTCCGCCGCCTCCCGTCGACCGGCGCTCTCCTCCGCGAGGCGTTCCTCGTCGACCGCGTCTTCCCGGACAACGCGGGCTTCCGCCGCGACCGCTACCTCGACGCGGACCGCAGCGCGGCTTTCGACGTGGAGCAGCCCGCGGGCGCGGCCCTTCTCGTCAGGCGCGACGCTTTCGAGGCGCTCTCGGGCTTCGATTCCGCCTTCACCCCCGCCTGGTTCGAGGACGTGGACCTCGCGGCGCGCGTCCTGGAATCGGGCCGGAGAATCCGGTACGTTCCCGAGGGCCGCGCCACGCACGTGGGCGGCGTGACGATGCACGCGCTTCCCTATCGCGACTTCCGCCCGGTCTACGTCCGGAACCTGTTTCGCTACCTGGCGCGCCATGCGTCGCCCGGCGACCGCGCCGCCGCGCGGGTCGCGACGTTCGCGGGCGCGCTCCTGAGGCTCATCCTCCTCCCCTTCGTGCGGCCCGACCACCCGCGTCAGGACGCCGCCGCCGCCCACGCACGCGTCGTCCGTGGGCTTCTCGGCTTCGGGTGGCGCTCGGCGCTCCTCCCGAACGGGCGCTCTTCGTGACGGGGCTCGGGGCGCCCCGCGTCCTCGTCTCGATCGTCACGCACAATGAGTCGCGCGACGTCGAGCGCCTCCTGCCCTCCCTTTTCGCGCAGACATTCCGCGACTTTTCGATCGTGGCGGTGGACAACGCCTCGGAGGACGGCACGCGTGCGACGTTCGCCGCGTTCGAGAAAGTGACACCCGTCCCCCTCACCGTCGTGCCGTCCCGCGAGAATCTCGGGTACACCGGCGGCCACAACCTTGCGATCGACAAGGCCGTGAACGCGGGAATCCCCTGGGTCCTCGTCCTCAACTCCGACGTGGTCCTCGCGCCGGATTTTCTCGAGCGCCTCCTCGACGAGGCCGGACGGCCGGAGCACGCCCGCGTCGGCGCTTTCACCGGAAAGATCCTCAGAGCGGAGGGCACGGATCTGACTCCAACTGCTGTGCTCGACACGGTCGGTATCCGCATGACCCGCAACGGCCGGCACTTCGACATCGGAGCGGGCCTCCCGGACGACGGCCGCTACGACCAGAGCGCAGAGGTGTTCGGGGTCTCCGGCTGCGTCGCGTTTTACCGGACGGCCGCGCTCGCCGACGTGAAGATCGCGACGGGCTATTTCGACGGCGACTTTTTCCTCTACCGCGAGGACGTGGATCTCGCCTGGCGGCTTCGCGGCCGCGGCTGGTCCGCGCGCTGCGCCCCTGCGGCCCGCGGCTGGCACCGGAGGCGCAACTTGCCCGAAAGGCGCCGCGAGATGTCGCCCTCGGCGAATCTCCATTCCGTCAAGAACCGCTTCCTCCTCAGGATCAACAACGCGGGAAAAGACCACCTCATCGCGACGTTCGGGCGCACGTTCGTCCGCGATCTCGTCGTCGTGGGCGCGTGCCTTACCGTGGAGCGCACCTCGCTGCCGGCCCTTCGCTGGCTCGCGGAGAACCGCGCGCGTCTCGTCGCGAAGCGCGCCGCGATCCGCGCCTCGCGCACCGTGACCGATCGCGCGCTTCTTCCGTGGTTCACCTCCGAGCTGGAGGGGGCACGCCGCGCCGGCGCATGAAGATCGCGATACTTGGCACGCGCGGAGTTCCCGCCGCGTACGGCGGGTTCGAGACGCTTGCCGAAGAGCTCTCCGCCCGCCTCGCCGCGCGGGGGCACGACGTCACGGTTTACGCGCGGCCTCACGGCGTCGCCTCGGTCGTGTCGACCCATCGCGGCGCGCGCGTCGTCCATCTTCCAACGCTGCGCCGGAAGTACCTCGACACCGTCGTCCACACGGCGCTTTCGGGCCTCCACGCCGCGGCCGAGGGCTACGACGCGGTGCTCGTCTGCAACGGCGTGAACGCCCTCTTCTGCCGTCTGCCCCGGCTCCTCGGATCGCCGGTGCGCGTCGTCCTGAACGTGGACGGCCTCGAGCGAAACCGGCGAAAGTGGAATGCTCTCGGAAAGCTCGCCTACGCGCTTTCGGAGCGTCTCTCGTGCGTGCTGCCGGACGTCGTCGTGACGGACGCCCGCGCGATCCAGGCCTACTACCGCAAGACCTACGGAAAGGACTCCGTCTACATTCCGTATGGCTCGGATCTCGCGACCCCTGCCGGGCTCGCGACGCTCGAGAGGCTCGGACTCGAACCCGGAGGCTACGTCCTCTACGTCTCGCGCTTCGAGCCGGAGAACAACCCCGACGCCGTCGTGCGGGCGTTCCGGCGCGTTCCGGGCGAGACGAAGCTCGTCCTCGTGGGCGCGGCGCCTTACGCGGACGCCTTCCTCGCGCGCATCCGCGCGGAGGCGGCGGGCGACCCGCGCATCCTCCTGCCCGGCGCGGTCTATGGCGAGCCGTATCGCGAGCTCCTCGCAAACGCCGCCCTCTACGTGCACGCGACGGAGGTCGGCGGCACGCACCCCGCGCTCCTCGAGGCCATGGGTTTCGGCCGGCCGCTCCTCGTCCACGACACGCCCGAAAACCGTGAGACGGCCGGGATGGCCGCGCTCTACGTGGATGCGCGGAGCGCCGAGAGCCTCGCCGCGGGCCTGACCGCCCTTCTTTCAGACCCCGCGGCGCGGGAGCGTTCCGGCCGGGCGGCGCGGGAGCGCGCCCGGTCGGAATACCTCTGGGACTCGGTCGCGGATACCTACGAGACCCTCCTCGCCGGTTCCTGAGACCCCGATCGCCCGCTCTTGCTAGGATTCGAATGGCGGGGAAGCTCCCGTCCCCGAATGCTGAAGCAGCAGGCCCGCACAATCGCCGCGCTCCTGTATGCGGCCGACCTCAGCGTCACGCTTGCGACGCTGCCCGTGGCCTATGCGCTTCGCAGCGAAGTGCTGCCGCATCTCTTCAACCGGCTCACGCCGCTCTACGATTTCAACTGGTACCTCGTTCTCGTGGGGCCCACGGTCCTGATCTTCTCCGGCCTCCTGTTTCTCGAAGGCGCGTACCGCAGCCACCGCACGCTGCGCCTGAAGGACGAAGTCGCGCTGATGACGCGCACGTCGTTCTTCGGAAGTCTTCTGCTCGCCCTCGTCGTGTTCGGCGCCCGGTGGGACTTCATCTCGCGCCCGTTTCTCGCGATTTTCCTTGCCGTGAACGTCCTGTTTCTCGTGACCGAACGCCTCACGGTCCGCCTCCTCGCCCGGCGCGTGCGCTCGCACGGCTTCAACTTTCGCACCGTCGTCCTCGTGGGCGACACGCCACGGGCGGCCTCGATGGCCCGCCTCATCCGCGAGCATCCGTGGTGGGGGTTGAAGCTCCTCGGCCTCGTGCGCGAGCGGCCCGCCGAGGACGGCCAGACGACGACCGCGAACGGCGTGCCCCTCCTCGGGTCGCTTCTGGACTTTCCGACGATCCTCACGGAGTTCACCGTCGACGAGGTCGTTCTCGCCGTCGACCGTGGCGACCTGCCGAAGCTCGAGGACGTCTTCCTCCTCTGCGAGGAGATGGGTATCAAGACCCGGCTGGTCCTCGATTTTTTTCCGCACGTGCTCGCCCGCGTGGAGCTGGAGGAGCTCGAGGGAACGCCTCTGCTCACGTTCTCGACCACACCGGGCGAAGGCGTCGCGCTCCTCGTCAAGCGCGTCGTCGACGTCTTCCTATCGGTTCTGATCGGCGTCGTGTCCCTCGTGCCCGTCACGCTCGCGGCGGTCGTCATCAAGCTCACGTCAAAGGGACCCGTGCTCTTCCGGCAGACACGCTGCGGGCTGAACGGCCGCCCGTTCACGCTCGTCAAGCTCCGGACGATGGTCGAAGGGGCCGAGGGGCTCCTGCCTGACGTCGCGCACCTCAACGAGCACGAGGGGCCGGTCTTCAAGGCCGCGAACGACCCGCGCCTCACCTTCTTCGGCCGCCTCATCCGCCGGTTTTCGCTCGACGAGCTGCCCCAGCTCTGGAATGTCCTGCGCGGCGAGATGTCGCTCGTGGGGCCACGGCCGCCGCTCCCCGAGGAGGTCGCGCGCTACGAACGGTGGCAGCGCCGCCGCCTCTCGATGAAGCCCGGCGTCACCGGCCTGTGGCAGGTATCGGGCCGCAACGAGATCGCGCAGTTCAACGAGTGGATGAGCCTCGACCTCGCCTACATCGACAACTGGAGTCTTGGCCTCGACGCCAGGATCCTGCTGCGCACGATTCCCACGGTTCTGACGGGCCGCGGCGCGCGCTGAACCTGCCGCGCTCGGCGGCGGATCACGCAGCTCGAAGACGGCGTACCGCTCGTCGATCTGCGGTGTGTCCTCGAACCGTCCGATCGGTGCCGCTTCGCGGCGGAGGCGCTCGAGGTCCTCGGGGCTCCTCGTGAACGTCTTTTTCCCGTACGAGTACTTCCAGATGTTCCGCGGCCCCGGATCGACGAAGAGAGGCTGGAGGAGAAGCAGGACGCGGCGCCCTGTCTCCTGCCTGAGGCGCGCGGCAGTATCGAGGATCTCCCCGAGCGAGAGGGTGTCCCGGTTCTTCGTCGTGAACGAAACCCAGCGCGCGTACCGCGCCTCGCGGGGAAGGTAGATCGGGTTCGTGACGTAATAGGGAAGCGGCTCGAGAGCGTAGTCTGGCTCGCCGGTCAGAATCGCGCCAGAGAGGTCCGGACGCGAGCGAAGGAACGCTGCGAGCGCCCGGCTCGCGCTCATCTCTTCGCGGAGGTCCGTCCAGGACTTCGCGACTCCCGCGACGACACCAACGCCGAGGACGGCCGGAAGCACGGCCCCGAAGGCGAGCCGGAAGAGGCCGCGCGCCGCCGGCCCGGGGGGCGGAGAAGGCGCCGGACGTTCTTCCTCGATCCACAGGAGCGTCAAGACGAGGACGAGGAGGAGCCCTATATGCCGGAGATCCCCGGGGTAGACGGCGAGGAAGAACGCATACAACCCGAGCGTTGCGCCGGTCGCCGCGAGAACCCGGCTCGGGCGCGCGGCGAAGCCCGCCGCGAGGAAGAGGAAGATGGCGACATCGAGGACGGCCGGCGCGTGAAACGGCGCCGCGAGAAAACTGCCGCTAGGGGCCAAGAGCAGCGTGCGCAGGGAGTCGGCGGCGGTCGGTAGCCCGCGGTGGGCCGTGACTTCTGGGCCCGGGAACGCCGTCCACGCCGCGAAGAACAGCCCCAACGCGGACGCCGCGATCGGGAGCGCGGCGCGCGGGATCCGTCGCGGCCCCTCGCCGCTCCGCAGCTCGTCGACGCACCAAACGAGCGCGAGGGCCGCCGTGAGGAAGGCCGCGTGCGCGTTCGTGTTCGAAAGCAGCACGAGGCACAGCGCGAGGAGAAGTCGCCTGCGCGCGCCGTAGAGGGCCGCGAACGCAAAGCATAGGAGGAGGCTCACGCCATAGTTGCGGGCCATCACGGAGTACTCGTAGAGGGGAAGGACGGTGAACGGGAAGAGGACCCTGAGCAGGGGCTCGAAAGGGGACCGTACGACGAAGAGGAGGACCGCCGCGGCCGCGACGAGCAGGCTCACGGCGGGCAGGACGGCGGGGACGGGCGCGACGGCGTGGGCGCCGCGGAGCAGGAGGTACCAGAGCGCCGGGTGTCCCTCGGTGCGGAGCACGCTGAACAGCTCCCCGAGCGTCGCCGTTGAAGTCGCGATCGTGTACGCGCGGACCTCGTCGCGCCACGGCTCGTGTCGGATCGCGACCGCCCCGACGACGCACGCCCAGGCGAGGAGAATCGCGATCCTCGCGCGCACAGGGACGCGGCCCCGCATCACCTCGCAGACGGGCTCGCCGCGCCTTTCGCGCCCGCGCAGCGCAGGACCTTCGGAGCGGACAGCACGCGCCGGAGTTGCTTCAGGTGCCTGCCTTCATGTTTCGCGATGAAGCGAAACCACGAGACGCCCGTGAAGCGGCCGAGAAGAAAATGCGGGAAGACGAGGCGGCTGAAGCGCTCCTCGCCCATCCGGTCGACGAGGGCGAAGAGCTCGTGGCGCGACGCCGCGAGGCTCTCGCTGACGTCGGCCGGCCGGATCTCCGCGCGCGGGCGCGGGCGGACGAGCTTCGGGGCCGGGAGCCGGATCGGCCAGAAGACGGGGCTCATGGGCAGGCGGTAGAACCAGGCGCGCGCCGGGACGCGCGTCGGCTCCCCGCGTTCGAGCTTTCCGAGCGCCTTGACGAGTGAGCCTTCGGCCTTGCGAATGTGGTCGAGGACCTCGGCCGCGCTCCAGCCCCCTCCCACGGGACAGGCAAGCAGCTCGGCGTCGGACTTCCCCGCGATGGCCGTGAGGATCTCCAACCGAACCCGTTCCATCTCGCCGCGAGCCTCCCGCAGCGCGTCCACCCGGCTCATAATCCCGATCGTCTCACCGAAGTGGAGGCCTCGTCCATGAACCGATCCTCGCGCGTCTCTTTCGTTGCCTTCGCGATTGTCTTCGCTCTCCACCTCCGCGCGCCGCGCGCCACCGGCGAGCCCCTCGTCGTCCGCTGCGGCCGACTCCTCGACCCGTCCACGCGAACGGTCCGGACGGGCGCGACACTCGTCCTCGACGACGGGGTGGTTTCCGCCGCGCCCGCGCCCGCCGGCGCGCGGACCATCGACCTCTCCGCGTTCGCCTGTCTGCCCGGCCTCATCGACGCCCACACGCATCTCCTCCTGCAGGGCGATGCGACCTCGGCCGAGTATGACGAGCAGGTGCTTCTCGAGTCGGGCCCTTACCGGGCCTTGCGCGCCGCCGCGGCGGCGCGGATCGCCCTCGACCACGGCTTCACGACCGTGCGCGACCTCGGGACGGAGGGCGCTGGCTTCGCGGACGTGGACCTCAAGCGTGCCTTCGAACGCGGCATCCTCCCGGGACCCCGCGTCTTCACGTCCGGGCCCGCGATGAGCGTCACGGGCGGCTACCCGCTCCTCGGGTACTCGTGGGAGCGAAAGATGCCCGACGGCGTCCTGAAGTGCGACGGGCCGGACGAATGCCGCAAGGCCGTGCGCTTCCAGGTCCAGAACGGCGTCGACTGGATCAAGGTCTACGCGGACCGCAGCTACTACCGGACGCCGGACGGCGGGTGGGCCGCGATCGCGAACTTCACGCCCGAGGAGATGAAGGCCATCGTGGACGAGGCGCACAACCTGCGCCGGAAGGTGGCCGCGCACTCCATGACGCCCTCGGGCCATCGTGTCGCCCTTGCGGCGGGCGTGGATTCGATCGAGCACGGCGACGTCCTCGACGAGGAGACCGTGAAGACGATGGCGACCCGAAAGGTCCCCTACTGCCCGACGATCACGGTCGCGGACTTCGTGAAGGGCCCGCGATCAAAGACGAATCCGATCTGGGACCAGCTCTGGGCCGCGGCGCAGGATTCCTTCAAGCGCGCCTATAAGGCCGGCGTGCCGATCGCGTTCGGAACGGACGCGGGCGGCTTCGACTGGGACAAGCGGAACCAGGCCGAGGAGTTCGGCTTCATGGTCGCGTGGGGCATGACGCCGTGGGACGCACTCCGGTCGGCGACCGTCGTCGCGGCCGACCTTCTCGGGCAGACTGGAAAGCTCGGCTGCCTCGCGCCCGGCTGCGCCGCGGACCTCGTCGCCGTGGCGGGCGACCCGCTCGCCGACGTCAGGGCGCTTCTCGACATGAAGGCCGTCATCGCGGCGGGAAAAGTCGTGAAGAAGCCCGATTGAGGAGGACCCTCGCGCGCCGAGTGGCGCGGAAGCTGATCATCGCGCTGTTTTTCCTAGAAGGTGAGCGCGCCCTCGCGCAGGAGTGGCGCGTCGTTGCCTCTTACGGTCAGGCCTCCGCGCCGCGGTCGCAGGGGTTCGCGGAGGCCGCGACGCTCTCGGTGGCACGCGACTTTCCGCTCGACGCGGGTTTCTCGTGGGGCGTCGAGCTCACCCCGCTCTTCGTCGTGAACCGGACGCGCGTGGATCTGCCGGGCCGTCCGCGCGAGGTCGCGTACGCGGTCGCCGTGGCGCCCGTCCTCGCGTGGACCTACGTGCCGAAAGCCTCCCGGTTCGGCCTGAGGCTCGAGGGCGGCGTCGGGATCTTCTGGGGCTTCTCACCGATTCCCGCCGAGGGTTCGCGGTTCAATTTCCACGAAAACCTATCGGGGCTCGTCCTCGTGCGCGCCGGAAGGGACAGCCTCGTCTCGGCCGGCATCCGGCGCGCGCACCTCTCGAATCTCGGCCTTGCGGGGCCCGACAACCCCGGACTGAGCTTCTATTCGGGCGTCGTCGGGGTTTCGTGGCCGGCCCGCTGACGTATCCTTTCACCGGTGCCCCTCGCCGTCGGAACGCGTCTCGGTCCTTTCGAGATCCTCGCCCCGCTGGGATCCGGATCGATGGGCGAGGTGTACCGCGCGCGCGACAGCCGCCTCGGTCGCGACGTGGCCCTGAAAGTCCTGTCCGCCCGTCTCCTGACGAATCGGGAAGGGCTTCTACGGTTCGCGCAGGAGGCGCGCGCGGCCTCCGCGTTGAATCACCCGAACATCGTGACGATCTATGAGATCGGGCATGCCTCCGGCGTGCCCTACCTCGCGATGGAGTTCATCGATGGGAAGACCGTTCGCGAGCTTCTTGCGGGCGGTCCCTTGCCTGTACGCCGCATCGTGGATCTCGGCGCGCAGCTCATGGACGGGCTTGCGCGCGCGCACGGAGCCCGCATCGTCCATCGGGACCTCAAGCCGGAAAACCTCATGGTTTCGGCGGACGGATTCCTGAAGATCCTCGACTTCGGAATCGCCAAGCTGGCGGATCCGGGGCTCGGAAACCCGGATACGCCCTTCCTCACCGCGACGGGAATCGTCATCGGCACGCCGTCGTACATGTCGCCCGAGCAGGCGGCGGGCCGTACCGTGGACTTCCGCTCGGACCAGTTCTCCGCGGGACTGATTCTCTACGAGCTCGCGACGGGGAAGAGAGCCTTCGACCGCTCAACCGCGGCCGAGACTCTCACGGCCATCATCCGCGAGGAGCCCGAGCCGCTCGCCACGCTCGTCCCACGCCTTCCCACACCCGTTCGCTGGATCATTGAGCGCTGTCTTTCGAAGGACCCGGACGAGCGCTACGCCGCGACGCGCGACCTCGCCCGCGATCTCAAGCAGATGCAGCTCAACGCGGACGGCCTCTTCGGGACCGAGCGCCCGCATGCTCCTTCGCTGACGGGGGGAACCGCCGCGACGGCCGTCCCGGAGACCGGACCCGCCGGGAGGGTGACTCCGTCCCTCGCGCGCCGGGCGGGTCGCATCGCCCTCGCGGGCCTCGGCGTTCTCGCCATCGCCGCGGCGGGCGCCGGACTCGGGTACTGGCTCCGCCATGAGGCGAGCGACGCTCCAGCGCCCACCTGGACGGGCTCCTTGGTGATGGGCGGGTCGACTCGCGTGCTCACGCCGCGGGGGTCACCCGACGGGCGCCGCATCGCTTTCCTCACCGTCGTCGGGGGCCTCGCGCAGGTCGCCGTCATGGATCCCGGCTCCGGCGACTGGACCGTCCTCACCAAGCGGCGCGACGCCGGCTCGGTGCACCGTGTCGAATGGTCCGCGGACGGATCGCGCCTTTTCTTCGACCGCATCACGGACGTGCCGCGCGGGGTTTTCAGCATCCCGGCCCTCGGCGGAGACGAACGCCTCGTCCTCGAGGGAGTTCAGGGGCCCGAGCCGCTCCCGGACGGAAGCCTTCTCGTCGTGAAGCTCGACGACGAGCACCGCTTCGTTCTCGTCCGGTTCTGGCCCGACACGGGAAACCAGAAGCTCATCGCGCCGCCCGTCCTGCCCGACTCGACCGACCTCGTCGCCCGCCTTTTCCCCGACGGCCGCGAGGTCCTCGTCTGGGGCCGATTCGCGGGAGAGAAAGACGCGGCCGGCCGGCGCACGCACATCGTGGACCTCGCGACGGGCGCCGTGCGGCCGTTCCTCCCCGGCGTGCCTCTCGCACCCCCGTTCGTTCCTCTTCGCGACGGCCGATCCTTGCTCGCACGCGTGCAAGCTGGCGACCTTCACCGCATCGTCTCGGTCGCTCGCGACGGCACCGCCATCCAGACGCTCCTCACGGTCCCCGCGCGGCCCCGGTACCTCGTCGAGGGAGAAAGCGGCACGCTCTACGTCGGCTTCGCGGAGAGCGCCGGAGACCTGCTGCGTTTCCCCCCGTCCGGAGGAATCCCCGAACGGATCGCAACAACTCCCCCGAACCTCCTGATGACCCCGGTCGAGTTCCCGGATGGGCGCCTGCTCGTGCCCGGTGTCGTCGCGGGCCGCCGGCAGCTCCTCGTCACGGGCAGCGAGGGCGATCTCCGGCCCTTCCTCGGCTCGTCGGATGCGACGTTTCCTCCGGTCGCCGTCGCGGCGTCAGGCGTCGCGGCCCTCCTCACGGGCACCAGCGGTTCGCCGCCGCAGCTCGGTCTCGCGTCGGTCGCCGACGGCCGGCTTCTCAAGAGGCACGCCCTCCCGAAGGGCACGGTGCCGGCGGCGCTTGCCGCCTCCCGCGACGGGAAGACGTTCTTTTTCGCCGACGGAGGCACGATCTACTCCCTCGACGCGGCAACCGGTGCGACGAAAAAGCTCTGCGCAGGCCATGGCGTCGCCGGCGACCCGGGAGCCGACGAGGTCGTCGTCCAGCGCAACGCGGCTTCCGGCGTCCAGCTCGTGCGCGTGGCGCTCGCGACGGGAGTCGAAACCCCGGTTCCCGTGTCGGGACCGCTCAAACTGGCCCCGGCATCGCTCGCGCAGGGAGCCATCGGCCCCGACCGCCGCATTCTCGTCACCGCCATCTCGCAGGACACCTGGGCTCCGATCCCCGCGATCCTCGATCCGGGAACGGGCGTCGTCACGCCCGTTCCCGTTTCGTATGACGGCGAGATCGTGGCGACCGCCTGGGGCCGGAACGGGTTCATTCTCGGCATGGGACTCGGAGCCCGCGGGGAATTCTGGATCTTCCGGCCACGAGAGCCGGGCGCGCCGTGAGCCGGAGATCCCGCCGCGCCGTTCCGGCCGGTTACTTCTTGGCTTTGCCTTTCTTGTCCTTCGCCGGCGCCGGCCGGTAGCCCTTCGCGCCCACCTTGCCGAGCGCGCCGACGCTCTCGAAGTACTTCGCGAAGGCGATCATGCCGCCTTCGGCCTGCTCCCAGTCGTAATTCTCGTTCGGCGCGTGGTAGCCGTGCTCGGGCAGAGAGAGCCCGAGGAAGAGGATCGGCACCTTCAAGAGCCTCTCCATCGTGACGACGGCGCCGATCGAGCCGCCCTCGCGCACGAAGACCGGCTCCTTGCCGAACGCAAACTTCACCGAGCTCCGCACGGCATCCGCGAGCGGGCCCGTCGTGATACCGCGGTACGGATCGAGGCGGCCCTCGAGATGGACCTTCACGTCGGGATTCCTCTTCTTCACGAACGCCGTCACGAGCTTCGTGATCTTCGCGCCAGTCTGGTTCGGGACGAGCCGGCACGAGACTTTCACCTCGGCGCGCGGCGGGATGATCGTCTTCACGCCCGGGCCCGTATAGCCGCCCACGACGCCGTGGATCTCGAACGTCGGCGTCGCCCAGATGCGCCTCATGACGTCCAGCGCGTCGTTCGTGCGGATCGACTTGAAGAGATGGTCCTTCTTGAAGCCGGAAACCGTGAAGCCGGACCGCCGGAAGTCCTCGAGCTCGGCCTTCGAAGGCGCAACGACGCCGTCGTAAAAGCCGGGAATCTTCACGCGGCCCGACTTCGCGTCGAAGCAGTCGGCAACGAGCTGCATGAGCTCGGCGATCGGATTGCGCGCCGCGCCGCCCGTCACGCCGGAATGCTGGTCGGTCGTACCCGTCTCCAGCGTGAAGAGCAGGCCCTGCAGGCCGCGGAGTCCCGCGGGCGCCGCCGGCTTGCCTCGCGCGATCCAGATCGTGTCCGAGACGATGACCGAGTCCGTCGCGAGAGCGTCCACGGCGCCCGCAACGCCTTTCGCGAAGCTCGGCGAGCCGATCTCCTCCTCGAATTCCCACAGGACCTTCACGTTCACGGGCACGCCCGCATCCACGGCGGCCTTCGCGCCGAACAGCGCGGAAAGCGCGGGACCCTTGTCGTCCGTCGTGCCGCGGCCGAAATAGCGGTCGCCCGTCTTCGTGAAGACGAACGGCTCCGTCTCCCACGGCTCGGTCTCTTTCGAGGCCGGCTGGACGTCGAGGTGGTTGTAGACGGTGACCGTGGGCCGCGACGGATCGTCGCCCCACTTCCCGCTGACGATCGGGTTGCCGCCCGACTCGTGGACGGACGGGCTTCCGCCGAAGGCGCGGATCGTCTCGGTGGCCAGCTTGATGCCGTCGGCGATCGCGGCCTTTTTCGTGGGATCGACGGAGACCGTCTGGCACTCGACGAAGTCGCGGAGCAGCCCCTCGAAGCGGGAGCGGTTCTGGCGGGCGAAGGCGGTGAGGGCGTCCTTGGTGAGCGCGGACGTATTCATGGCCGAAGTGTAGCCCCGGCCCGGAACCCGTATCAGCCGGAAACCCCTGAAGGCTCCTCGGAGGAGGGCGGCCCCGGCGCACGGCGCTTCCTCTTGTGCATGCGCTCCTCCTCTTCCTTGAAGAGATATTTGATGGAGCGCTTCGGAATGAGGAGGTTCGGCGCGTGCTCGCGGTTCAGCTTGATGACGTCCTTGTCGTACCACTCGATCCAGCCGCGCAGTTCCTCGCCGTCCACGAGGCGGACGACGATCGGCGTCTTGCTCTGCATCTGCTTGAGGTAGTAGTACGCCTCGGCGTTCGTCTGCTCCGGAGGGACCATCTTTCGCGACGAAGGTCCGCGGGTGACCCCCTGGTCGCGCAGCACACGGGCCAATGAGGGCCGGATGAGCTTCCGCGGGCCCAGCTCGGCGGTCGGGCCGTCCGCGCCGGCGGAAGGCTCTGCTGGGGTCGGCGGCTTTTTCACCGAGGCCATCTCGATGACTCCTCTGGCGGGGATCATGGAGTGAGGAACGAACTTAAGAGGGAGTCTATTCCGCACTCCGGCGTAAAAGCGAGGCCCCCGGGAGGCCCAGTCAAACCCGGTTCAGGCTGCCGGCGGGGCCGGCGGGGCGGAACGCGCCCGGTCCCGGTCGCCGCCGTGACTCATCCGCCGCGCGGCTTCGATCCCGCCCTCCAGCTCGTAAGCGACGCAGCACTTGAGGCGGCCGCACTGGCCGGTGAGCTTCGAGGGGTTCGGAGTGAGGCCCTGCATTTTGGCCATCTTGATGGCCACGGGGTGGAAGCTCTTTAGCCAGGTCGAGCAGCAGAGCGTCAGGCCGCACGAGCCGATGCCGCCGATCAGCTTCGTCTCGTCCCTCACGCCGATCGTCTTCATCTCGACGCGGATTTCGAAGCGGTCGCCCAGGCGGCGGGCCAGCTCGCGCGTCTCGGGCTTCTTCTCGGATGTGTAGAGAACCGTCATGCGCCGGCGGTCGAACCCGACCGCGCACTTGACGACGTGGAGGTCCAGCTTCAGCTCGGCCACGGCCGCGTCGGCGAAGAGGCGCGCCGCGTCTTGCAGCTCGGTCCTCTCGATGTAGTCGGCGTATTCCGAGTCGGACGCGAGCCTCAGGAAGCGCTTCGCCTTCTTCGACGAGCACGCCTTCGCGAGGACCGGGGTCGTCGTCGTGACTTCGGCGAACTCGGGGCCGGTCTCCGCTTCCACGATGATGCGCTCGCCCGGCTTGACCGCGATCTCGCCCGTGAAGACGAGCGTCGTGCGCCCGTCCATCGCGTCGGCGACGCGCACCCCGATGTAGTTGCCGCCGGGGTTCGTGGAGGTTCCGAGGGAGCAGCCGGT
>OBLU010003309.1_pt1 | contig 14612 bp, 12 predicted proteins | sample 1518681 | NCBI WGS metagenome assembly OBLU01 (sample SAMEA3539304, study PRJEB22396) | soil metagenome | biome: tundra; feature: field; material: soil | place: USA | collected 2010-05 | depth 0.15 m
CCGGAAACTGTCTCTGAACTGGTGCGCCCCGGGGGACTCGAACCACCCAACCTGCGGATTAAGAATCCGCTGCTCCACCGTTGAGCTAGGGGCGCAGGGCAATCATATGAACACGGTTGAGGGGTCGCAAGCGGTCTCCTATCAACCCGGAACGGGATGTTGGCCCTTGACGCCGATTCGGTGCATCAGTGGATCGGTGGTGTGCAGGGACTCTGGGTGGAGGAACGCCGGTCAGCCAGCCAATTGCGTGCACCTGGCTATTCGGGCGAAACGGCACCTTCGTCTGCAACGTCTTCGTGAGTTACCGCCAAAAAGCCGACACACCCAGCGATCAACGCAGCCAAGATCGAGCTGGTCGTACCCGGTCCCCAGGCAAGACCTCCCCGACGGTGCGGTACTGCTAGCCAGTCTGCGAATGAGGCTCCAACCGGCCTGGTAAGGATGTAGGCGAACCAGAAGGAGAAGACCTCGTTCAACCCGAATCTCAAGTAGCCCACCGCTGGTATAGCAATCACAACCGCAAATACGATTCCTGACGCCCAGTACCCGAGGCCCAGTGTGGTGGCAGTGAGGTCCCCGGTTGCCGTTCCGAGGGCAAACGTGGTGATCACGGTCAGCCAGTAGAAGGTTTCACGGCAGGGGGTGTTGATGCTGTGAATCGACAGTGTGTGCTCGGAGCGGTTCCAAACGATGAACACAGCGGCAAGCACGATGGCGAAGAACGAGGTCGAGACTGCGTAGGGAATGCCACCTCCGACGTGGAGCACGTCAGCTGCCATTGTCCCGAAGACGGCGACCATCAGCACCGCTAGCCAATAGACCCAGGGGACATAGCGATCCTGTTTGTACTGCCAAACGAGCGAGAGGGCGAGGGCGATGCCGCCGAGGGGGATCGCAACCCCAGGTCCAAGTCTGTGTACCAGAAAGTCGGAAGTCGTCTCGCCCATGGCCGTAGTCAGGACCTTTGTAACCCAGAAGAGCGCAGTCACCTCGGGGACTTTGATGTGGGTCCTGCGACTGCTCGCCTCTGCTAGTTCCCTGAATCTGCTTCGTGCTTGAAAGTTCACGGTGGGCGGATTTCCTTGCGGTTGATCTTGCTTCAGGTGCATTGGGTCACGCCCATTATGGCGGGTTCAGCCTGGCTGGGCGTGAAGGGCAACCCTCTCGGGGTGAGGGTCAGCTCTGTCCCCGAAATGCCGTACTGCCACGCTCGCCGTTGTTTGCACCCGTTGATCCGAGAGCCCAGGCAATGCACCCGGAGCCGGCGATGGGAGGCACCCCAGCGACCTGTTCGAGCCCGCGGCATTGGGACACTCTTGCCTTTGGGGGCATGCAGATGATGTCCCCTGGCAATCCGTATGCCTGCAAGCCGGAGATTCGCTTGGGACCGGAGTGTGTTCGAGTGTCCAAGACAGCCAGGACATCGGGTCTTCCAATGCTTGCGACTAGAACTGAAAGTCGAACCTCCGTTGGGCGTCAACAGACAGGCCTGGTCCAAACCGGTCTCGTCGGTCAGGGTGTGGGACTGGTTCGCAGCAGAGAGGTGGACCGGGATTTGCTGTCCAGCCTCGAAGTAACCCGAAGTGCTGGGGGATTTATTGCCAGTCAGCAAGATGGTCGGATTGTGCGCGTTGAACTCGGCGATGGAGCCATTGAACAGGGCGGCGATGGTGCTCTGCTGGTTGCCGGACTCAAAGGTCTCCACGTTGTAGCCCGAGTAGGTGGCGAAGACCATGGTATTGCGCAGAGCCAGCACCGTCGCACAGGTTCCACCGGCCGAGAGGCCGGCCACCACGAAGGGATGCGCGCCGGTGGCTGCGTTGAATCCGGCGAGTATGTAGGCGGGTGCATCCTGGGTCAGATGGGTCTTGGCGGTGCCCAGCCTGCGGTTCACGCACTCGGTGTCCAGGGTCGCTCCATTGGCATTTCCATTGGTATCCGGCATGACGATGGGCGGGGCGGTCCCTCCGTGCTTGGAGGCAAAATCGGTGGCCGTCATGTAGACGTCGGCTGCGCCGGTCCAGTCCGATGGCTGACCCAAATAGCCGACGATCAGTTCGATGACAGGAAGTTCCGGTTCAGGGTTGTGGAGCCAAACCGGGGGGATGGTGACCTCGGCTTCCAAAGCCTGAAACTCTGACTTGGTGGGTGGGATGGCTATACCCGATACCAGGCGAAGGTCGACGGCCTTTGGGCCTTGCGAGGATGGCGACCACCAACGAGAAGATGACCAGCCAACACCGGATATTTAAGGTGCGGGGGAAGTCTTCGGGCACGAAGCGGAAAAAGTGGATCGCCAACGCCACCAACACGGTGATCACAAACGCGGTCGGAAGGCCCGCGACCACTTGGGCCTTCCACGATCCGTCCCGCCACCCGACCGACAGAAGCAACGATGTGAAGACCACGGTGATCACAACCACCGGGAACGATCCGGTCGAGTTGGAGAAGTTGATGACGAGCTCAAAGCTCAACGGGTCGTGAATGGTGAGCTTACTGTTGAGGGCACATTCAGTGGTGGCTCGAACTCACATGTTGTGGTTTGGTAGTCGTCGTGGTCGGCTCCGGAGGGGCCGGGTATGCCGAAGACATGGTGAAGAAGTCCCGAGCCCAGTACGAGGCAAAATATCTGCCGGCGGAGCCTGTCATTTGTGGGAGCAGCATCGTCCCGTTGGCTGCCGTCGCCGGGCCGTAGGGAGAGGCCGGGTTGTAATACGAGTAGTTGACCCAGTCGGTGTTGATGTCGAGTTCCATTCCCCGCACCGCACCTGCCCGCACCAGCAGATTGGCCAGGTTGGTAATGTTGAGACCGGGGCCACCGACGTAGACCAGGGCACCGTTGTCAGTGACACCCAGAGCCGATCGGTAGACGTAGACGGCGCCGCCCAGGGTGTTTCCCCAGCGGGTGGTGTCGCTGGCGTTGAGCCCGGAGACGGGTCGGCTTCCGTCCACGATGAGGTCGAGGTTCTGGCGGACGGCCACCACGTTTGGAGTCAGAGAAGCATCGCGCCCCCAGTCGGCCACTGTCATGGTTCCGTCGTTGTAGATCACCGCCGAGGCGGCTCCGGGCCGCAGCGCCGTCAGGGTTTTGCCATCGGTGAAGTAGCCGCCAGCTGACTGCGCCGACAGGAAGCCAGCGTTGAACGCGGACACCAGGGAGTTGGCCGCGGCCGGTTGGACGGGGGCGGTGTGGGTGAACGGCCCACCACCGGGGATCTGGCTCCCCGAGTAGAGATTGGCGTGGAGCAACTTGGTATCCATCCATGCCACGCCCACCACGTAACTGGTGTGGACGGGGTCGGGACGGAGCTCGGTGGTATAGACGGCTGGGACACCGTCGACCAATCGGCCCGACGGAGACCATTGTCCCTCGCCGGTGAGGGCCGGCCTGGCGAAAGGCGCGATGGCGGCGGGAGCCGGGAGGTGGCGCGGCCCAGCGGCCACTGTGTTCGGGGTGTTCACGGGTGTCTTGATCGACCCCGCGGGAACCACGCCTCCGACCTTGGGAGCGTGGTGGCTGTACCACGCGTTCTCGATCTTGTTGACGATCGAGCCCCCTCCGTTTTGACGGGCCCACTCGGCGAACCGGGCGCTCATCGAACTTCCATAGGTGGGATTGCCCAGCGCCCCTCCGAGGGAGATGACCAACCAGATCATCACGACGGTCAGGATGACCGCGCAGATGGCCATCATCCGGCGCCGGCGGTAGACCTTCTCCTGACGGGCGCGAACCCAGCGAAGGGTTCTGCGGCGGACACGGTGGGCCCGGCCCCGGCCACCCGGCGCGGACTGCGGTTGTGAGGGGCGTTCAACTGTGTCTACCAAAGGAGTTTCCTGTGTATCCTGCATGCCCACCCTGACTAGTGACGCGGGGAGAGCGGAGCAACGATCGCGTACGGTGGACCAACACTGACTACTGGGGCTGATTGTGTAGTGAGCGAGTGACTCTTACGGTCAGGTACATTCTCGCGATTCCATGAGGGTCGGCCACCAGAGTGTCGACTTTAGCTGGGGAAGGACCGGCAAGGGGGGCGCGCCACGTCCTGCCGTGTGACCAGTGCGTTCGGAGGCGTCCACCCCCGACCAGAAGATGCCCTTCCGGGTCCCCAGATACACTGCCCAGCTGTGGAGCGCGGATTCCCATCACCGGCCGAGGGCTCGGGCCGGGGCTTCACCGCACTTCTCCGACGACGGTAGGTGTCAGTGGTCTCTTCCTGGATCCCCACCCTTGTCCTGATTGGTTGCATCGCGGTGATCTCACCGATTCTGGCCGAGATGACCCGGAAGCTGGGGATACCCGGAGTCGTCTTCGAACTCGGACTGGGAATCATCGTGGGACCCGACGTCTTGAAGCTGGCCCACACCGGTGATGTGGTCAATGGTTTTTCCGATTTGGGCCTGGCCTTTCTCATGTTCCTGGCCGGCTTCGAGCTGGATCTCCTGCGAATTCGGGGGCGTCCATTGCGCCTGGCTTCTCTGGGTTGGGTTGCCTCAGCCAGTCTGGCGGTGGCCATCGCCTTGGCGTTGGTGTCGACGGGGCTGGTACATGACCCGGTGGTGTTGGGCTTGAGCCTCACCACCACGGCACTCGGGACCTTGTTGCCGGTGCTTCGCGATGCCAGCGTCTTCGACACCCAATTCGGTCGTCATGTGATGGCGGTCGGCACTGTTGGTGAGTTCGGCCCGATCGTGGCGGTTGCCGTATTCTTGACCGAGCGCGATCCACTGGTCACCATTGCCCTGTTGTTCTTCTTTGTCGCCACTGCGGTCGGGGCTGCGCTGTTGGCCACCCATACCCAACAACCTCGGGTGGTGGCCATGCTCAGCCGCAATCTCCACTCCAGTGCGCAACTCCCGGTCCGGGTATCGGTGCTCCTCATCCTGCTGCTTGTCTATTTGGCATTCGAGCTCGGCCTTGACGTGCTGTTGGGGGCGTTTGCCGCCGGGATTGTGGTGCGTCTGTTCTCCGCCGGCGAAGACAGCGTGGTGATCCGCGAAAAGCTCGAGGCCATTGGATTTGGGTTTCTGGTGCCGATCTTCTTTGTGGTGAGTGGAATGCAATTTGATCTCCATTCCCTTATCCACAAGCCGAGCGCTCTGCTTCAGATCCCACTCTTCCTATTCCTCATCTTGGTGGTCAGGGGATTGCCGGCCCTGTTTGTGTACCGCAAGTTCCTACCCAAGGGCCAGTTGGCCCCCCTGGCACTCTTCTCGGCCACCGGCCTGCCTCTCATCGTGGTGATTGCGGATATCGGGGTCTCCGCCCACCGGATGGTGCCCGAGGACGCCGCGGCTCTCATCGCCGTCGGCATCCTTTCGGTGCTCATTTTTCCCGCCACCGGATTACGCGGCTTGCGGCGGTATGTGGCCAGGTTGGAGGTGGGAGGCTCCGCCGGCACCGCGCCGTCCGAACCGCAAGCACCCGCTCCTCCTGACGAGGTTCCACCCCCGCCGCCGGGTCCTTCAGGAATGTCTCCCGAATGAGTCCCGTGCAGGCGCGGGTCCCCGATCACAAGAGTTTGCGGTAACGGGGCACCTTCACCAGTGGCGGCGCGAATCGCTGTGGCTCTGGCCGACTTGCCATTCACCGAAATTGCTCGGAACGGGGTTGATCGCTAACAGATCTCCCGGGAGTTGACCTCCATCTATCAAGTTCTCCTCGCCAACGTGGTTGGCGAACGGGATGAAATTGTCGCCCATCGCCGCAATCGGTTGATGGAAGAGGTCAATCGTATGGTCAGTGATCCCGTTGCTCGGGCCCTCGTCGCCGACCCTCTCGGTATGGGGTGATCTATGCGGTCGTTGACCACAATGTGAGCTGTGGCTCGTCGCCTTCGGATAGTCGGTGATACCCCGGCAGTTCGTCCATGGGGGTGTCGAGGTAGATCTTGGCTTCGGGAGGCTGGGCGAAACGCCCGTGGCTCCACCGGATCTCGATGTGTCCGGCGACCGTGCGCGGCTGATGGAGCCCGGGTCGGCGAGGACGGTAGCGACATGTCCAGTCGACGCGGGGTTGGCCGGCCGCCCCGGCCGTCACCACGAATTCGAGAACCTCGAACTCATCGCGCCAGTCCCATGGGCTGGCGATCCGGTACTGCACGGGCAGCCCGGTATGCCGGTCAATTCCGAGTACGAAGTAGGGAGCACTGCCGATCCGGAGTAGGCGCCACACCATGAGCTCGGATCCGATATCGGCTTCTCGCAGCCGACTCTCCCAGCGTTGGGCTGACACGGTGCTCACCGTCCGGCACAGGGTGCGGTACGCGGCCCTGGTCTCCTCGTTCGGGTAGTTGCGACCGGTGAGCGCGTCCCGAAGCTCCCGGTGCTGCCCTCGGGTGCAGAGACCGGGGGTGGCGGGGAAATGGATCAGCCCGGTAGCCGCCAAGCAACCGGCATAGAGCGCTATGAGCTCATCGAACGCCACCACCTCGAACCAGTCATCGCGATTCCACGTCCCCGACATCGCCAGCAAGCCTTCAAACAGGCGGGCGGGGGAAGTATTGGCCAGAATGTCGGATTCGTACTTGCAACTGATCAGGTACACGTGGTCGATGCGGAGATCAATCGGTGCAACTTCGTCACCCGGGGCCCGGCGACCGCCGGTCCATTCGATGATCCTGGGCTTGCGACCCCGTAAACCATCAGGAGCCGCCAACAGAGCCTGCCCGTTCTCGAAGGCAACGCCGAATTCAATTGCGAATCCCTTTCCGGCGTGGACAGTCTCGAGCCGATCCCACGTCTCACTTCCGATCCGCAGTTCGTGAGGTCGCCCGGCCAATGCGCTGGAGAGGTCGGGAAACCCGAGGGTGCCGAGCGCGGTCCCAAGTTCAGTGACCATGGTCTTGTCATCAGGCATGGGTTCGCCCCCAGAGTGCTCGCCCCGGCATGTGTCCGGCCGAACCGCTCACCCCCCGTTCAGGCTCTCGATGATCGACTCTCCGACTGCTACACAGTGCGACGTGGAGATGCAGGTGACCCCTAAGAGTGGTTCGGGTGAGGTGATGGTGGTCGCATGTTTCCAGGCCTTGGCCGTCGGTCCGGTGAAGAGCAGGACCCCGGCCGCCGGTGAGGTGGTGATGGTGCTTCCCACTGTCACGCACGTGTAGTCGGCGACGCACGAAACACTGGAGAGTCCCGCTATCGAGGGGTGTATCGGCTGGCTGGCCCAAGTGCCACCCCCGTTGTCGGTGGTGAAGACCAATCCGTGGCCGGTGCGAGCCACACCCTGGGTATTGGCGGTGGTGCCGACCACCGTGCAGCGAACTCCGGTCACTCCGACCGTCGGCATGCTGGTCGTGGGTGCCGTGGGTGCCGTGGGTGCCGTGGGTGCCGTGGGTGCCGTGGGTGCCGTGGGGACGGTGATCTGACTGCCGGGCAATGAACCGACGCTGTCGGCCGGTCCCCGGACACACGAGACTGCATTCAAAAAGCCGGATCCGGCCGGAATCGGTAGGGAGACCCACGTGGTGCCACCGTTCGATGTGCCGACCAACGCACCGGTCACCTGGTTGGTACCCGCGGCGGTGTGACCTGTCACCCAGCAATGTTGATCGTCGATGCACGAGACACCACTGGCCCCGACGGCGCCATTCGCCAAGGTGCCCACCTGATTCCACGTTGCACCTGCTGACATCGAGACGAGTGCGGCATTGCCGGTAATGAGGGCCCCGATGGCCATGCAACGGCGATCGGAATTGCAGGACACCGCGGTCATGTCGCTGATGGCGGGAGGCACCGGAGACTGGGCCCAGGTGGCACCACCGTTGGTCGTGATGATGCTGAAGCCCTGATTGCCCTGACCCTGGCCCACTGCCACGCATTGGAGCTGGCTGCTGCAGGCAATGTCGGCGAGGTATCCGGCAGTGGCCGGGATGGATTGATTCAACCAGCTCTTTCCTCCGTTGGCGGTGGCGATGACTGCGGCACCGTTGGGTGCGCCGCCACTCCCGACGGTCGAGCCGACCCCCCAACATCTTGAGGCCGTGACACAGGTGACCGCCACAATTGAATTGATGGGGGTCGGTGCCGCCACCGGTAGCAACGAGCCGCTCCACGGCGATCCAGAGGCGAACGCGATGGTGGCTTGGGTGGTCGACGGTCCTCCCGAGGAGTGGCCGGCGGAACCCGACGAGCACGCAGCAAGAGTGGCTGCAGCCAGACCCACCAGCATGAGGGCGCTTCGCTTTCCCCGCAGGGATGTACCCCTCATGGTGGTACTTCGGTTAGCGGACTTTGATGACGTCAGAAGATGCGGCCTTGTCGTGCCAGGCCTGGCGACGGCTGTCCCACAAAGGTGACAGCGCATTGATCAGTCCCGGAATGAAGAAGATGAACCACAGAATGCTGTAGATGAATCGACGAAGCACTGCACGTCCCGTTCCGATAGGCCCACCGCCGTTGATGTCGCGGGTGGCAATGCCTAAGGCAAGCTTTCCCACGGTTTGACCTTTTTCGCTTCCGTCGAGAATTCCGAAGTACGCGAGGGTGAGCAGAATCTCAATGATCTCGGCGATGATCAGGTGGCCGGTGTGGACAACAGTAGAGCCGTTGGAGTTGAAGACGACCGAGTTGCCACCACCGAAGATTCCGCGCAGAACCGCAAATACGACACCGAGAATGATTCCGTCGATGATGATGGCCACCGCACGCTGCCACCATTCGGCCAGAGGACGGCCCTGGCTGTCAACGGGCCCGGTCACGTACCCGTAGGGAGAGCCGGCCGGCGGCTTGCCATACGGAGGGGCGCCCACCGGTCCGGTCACGTACCCGTAGGGAGAGCCGGCCGGCGGCTGGCCATACGGAGGGGCGCCTGCCGGCGGCTGACCATACGGAGGTGGAGGTGCAACCGGGGGCGGGGGAGCTACCGGAGGTGGAGGTGCCACCGGGGGCGGGGGCGGGGGTACAGGTGGTTGGAGTGGGTGCTCGCTGGGGGGAGGAGGACTGGCATCGGTCATCGTGAAGCCCGATCTCTTGGGGGTTCGGTCCGGTCGGTAGGCTATGAGGGCGATTTACTGGCCTCGTTGCACGTGATCTTGCCACGCTTGCACCACATGTGCAGGATTTCTTCAAGCATCGATTTCACCGCGGGTGGTTCGCCGTCTACCGTGGTCCGACGGTGATCGAACTTCCCTGGCACGCTCCTGCCACTTCTGGACCTGAGGAGGAGTGGACGGCATGAATGTAGTTGACCTGGTGATACTCGCCGTCGTGGCGATGGCTGCCATTCAGGGACTTCGCCTTGGTGGTCTGATGCAGGTACTTTCGTTCGGGGGATTCTGGATCGGCCTGTACCTGGGAGCGTTGCTGGCATCGGTGACCGCCACCTGGGTGCACTCATCCACGAGTCGGGCTGCAGTCGCACTCGTCACCATGTTGGGTCTTGCCATTTTGAGTGGCGGGGTCGGGCGACTGGTAGGGGCAAGGCTCTTCAAACGGATCCATCGGGGACGTCTTGGCGCCCTCGACTCCGGTTTAGGGGTCGTGGTGGCCGTCATTGCGTCTCTGTTGGCCTCGTGGTTGGTGGCGAGCACCCTGGTCAACAGTTCCTATCTCCGGCTCAATGCCTCCATCTCCGGCTCCCAGATCATCCGGTCTCTCGACAGCGTGTTGCCGGCGCCGCCGTCGGTCTTTTCGCGGGTACAGGGGTTTCTCTCCGCCGAGGGCTTCCCCCCGGTGTTCGCCCAACTGGCTCCGGCCACCGCGGGTCCTGTCACACTCCCGGGCGACGCCCAGATGCAGGCAGCCTTGAATATCGGCGAACCTTCCACCGTGAAGATCGTCGGAACAGGATGCGGTGATATCCAAGAGGGATCCGGATTTGTGGTGGCGCCCGGGTTGGTGGTGACCAATGCACACGTGGTGGCCGGGATCCAACACCCCATGGTGGAAGATTCCTCGGGGACGTACGCCACCACCGTCGTCCTCTTCGACCCTTCCTACGACCTGGCCGTGTTGCGGGTCCCGGGTTTGCGCGAGCACCCGCTGGTTCTCAGTCCGAACGACGTGACCCGTGGGGTGCAGGCCCTGGTCCTTGGATACCCGGGTGGGGGCCCATTCACGGTGGCACCGGCCGGTGTCATGGCTGTGTTCTCCGCCCAGGGCAGGGATATCTACGGCCAGGGGCTCACCGTGCGTGACGTGTACGAAATCCAGGCCGTGGTGCGGCCCGGGAATTCGGGAGGACCGTTGGTCGAAGCCGACGGTCAGGTGGTCGGCGTAGTCTTCTCCCGTTCGACCACCAACGGGAACATCGGATACGCCCTCACCTCCCCTGGGGTATTGGCTCGGGTCCAAAGGGCCGAGTCCACCACCGGCACGGTCGGTACCGGAGGGTGCACCAACGGCTGACTACCGATCTTCCGTCACTCGGTTCGGCCCCAGCCTGCGCGACATACGGAGACACGTCCGACTAGACATAGAACCGTGAGCCTGCCCTTGGAGGACTACGGAATCATCGGCGATCTCCACACGGCCGCGCTGGTGGGACGGGATGGCTCGATCGACTGGCTGTGTCTGCCCCGCTTCGACTCGGCTGCCTGCTTTTCGAAGCTTCTCGGAACCGAGGAGCACGGCTACTGGAAGTTGGCCCCCGTCGGTTCGCACCGTGCTACCCGTCGTCATTACCGGGGCGATTCGTTGGTACTCGAGTCGGAGTTCGTGACCGAAGAGGGAACCGTCCGAGTGATCGACTGTATGCCGATCCGCCAGCGGCACCCCGAGGTGGTGCGGTTGGTTGAGGGCGTGCGCGGCAAGGTCACCATGGAGATGAACCTCGTCATCCGCTACGGGTACGGCCAGATCGTCCCGTGGGTGCGACGGCTCGACGGCGTCCTGACCGCCATCGCCGGTCCTGATGGGTTGTCACTGTGGACGCCGGTGCATACCAAGGGCAAGGACATGTCGACGGTGTCCCGATTCACCGTCTCGGAGGGTCAGCGGGTCCCGTTCTCACTGGCGTGGTTTGCCGCCTCCGAAGAACCTCCCCGCCCGGTCGACGCGGTCTACGCCATCGAAGATACCGAGATCTGGTGGCGCGACTGGGCATCCCAATGCACTTATGAGGGCCCTAACAAAGAGGCGGTGGTGCGCTCCCTCATCACTCTCAAGGCGCTGACCTACCTGCCGACCGGGGGGATTGTCGCAGCCGCAACCAGCTCGCTGCCCGAAACGCTGGGTGGTGAGAGGAATTGGGACTACCGCTTCTGCTGGTTGCGGGATGCCACACTCACTCTTGAGTCACTGATGCGAGGTGGCTTCTATGAGGAAGCCATGGCATGGCGCGACTGGCTGCTGCGGGCTGTCGCCGGCGATCCTTCCCAGATGCAGATCATGTACGGAGCCGCTGGCGAACGCCGCCTCGACGAGTGGGAAGTCGACTGGCTCCCCGGCTACGAGGGCTCAACTCCCGTCCGCATCGGGAACGCCGCCGCCGGACAGTTCCAACTGGACGTCTACGGCGAAGTGATGTCGGCGCTGTATGAAGCGTTGAAGTCGGGCGACACGATTGAATTGCCGGCATGGGAACTGCAGCGCACATTGATGGAGTATCTGGAGAAGGGTTGGCGGGATCCCGACGACGGCATCTGGGAGGTTCGGGGCCCCAGGCGACACTTCACCCACTCGAAGGTCATGGCCTGGGTGGCCATCGATCGGGCCATCAAGACGGTGGACGAGCGCGGGATGGAAGGTCCGGTGGACCGATGGAGGAAGGTCCGCTCCGAGATCCACGATCAAGTCTGCCGTGAGGGGTTCAACGCCGACAAGGGTTCGTTTACCCAGTACTACGGATCGGATCAGCTCGACGCCAGCCTGTTGATGATCCCGTTGGTCGGGTTCCTTCCCGCCAACGACCCACGGGTGCAGGGAACCATCGAAGCCGTGGAGAGGGAACTGCTCGACGGCGGTTTCGTGCTTCGGTACCGGACGGTCGACTCCGGCGATGTCGACGGTCTGACCGGTCGGGAGGGTGCGTTCTTGCCTTGTTCGTTCTGGTTGGCGGACTGTCTGGCCCTGCTGGGCCGCACCGATGATGCCCGTCAGATGCTCGACCGCCTGCTCTCCCTGCGCAACGATCTGGGGCTGCTCTCCGAGGAGTACGACCCGGTAGCCGGTCGCCTGATCGGAAACTTCCCTCAGGCCTTCTCCCATGTGTCGCTGGTGAACTCGGTGTCCAAACTGAATGGTCACTCCAAGCCGGTGGCCGCCGGGCACACCCTCTCCCGGGTTCGTCGCAGCATGAACGGCTCGAAGACCGGTGCCGGTCGGATGCACCTCGGTGGCCACACCATCCATCGCCCGTCCACCCGGAGGGGGACCCGTGCCGATGGAGGCACATCTGATCCTGTGGGCGGCAAGACCACGGCGACGGACGCCGGATCCACCTCGGGGTGAACCGCCCGTCAAGCCCTCGTCGGGATCATTCCTGCCATCGATGTTCCGGAAGGGAAATCCATGAAAGCACTGACAGTCATCCCGCTGACCAAGGACTCTGCCCGACTCGAAGATATCGACGAGCCTCCCGAGTCCGACGGCCCGGTACTGGTCCAGACCTTGGCGGTCGGAATCTGCGGCACCGACATAGAGATCCTGTCGGGCGAATACGGGTGGCCTCCCCCCGGGCGTGACCGGCTCGTACTCGGTCACGAGTCACTGGGCCAGGTGATTGAGGCGCCAACCGGAGGGGACTTGGCCAAGGGCGACTACGTGGTGGGGATCGTCCGCCGACCCGACCCGGTGCCATGCGCCAACTGCGCGGTCAACGAGTGGGATTTTTGCCGGAACGGGCTCTACACCGAACGCGGCATCAAAGAGCACGATGGCTACCTGTCCGAGCGCTACCGGATCCAACCGGAGTTCGTGGTGAAGGTCGACCCGAAGCTGGGCTTTCTCGGGGTCCTGCTCGAACCGACAAGCGTGGTGACCAAGGCATGGGAGCAGGTTGACCGAATCGGGGGGCGGGCCCATTGGGACCCGAAGACGGTGGTGGTGACCGGGGCCGGTCCCATCGGGCTGTTGGCGGCGATGCTCGGCGTGCAGCGGGGCCTCGAGGTACACGTGTTCGACCAGGTCGCCGAAGGTCTCAAGCCGCAACTGGTGGCCGAATTGGGTGGCATCTACCACACCGGCGCTATCGAAGCTCTGGGGAAGGACCCCGACGTGATCATCGAGTGCACCGGGGTGTCCTCGCTGGTCCTCGACGCCATGGAGCATGTGGGGACGGGCGGTGTGGTGTGCCTGACCGGTGTGTCGACGGGCGGCCGCACTATTGACATAGACGAGGGAGAGTTGAACCGGTCCATGGTCCTGCAAAACGAAGTGGTGGTCGGCTCGGTCAATGCCAACCGCCGGCACTATCAGGCCGCGGCCGAAGGTCTGGCCAAGGCCGATCCGGCTTGGCTGGGGAAGCTCATCACCCGGCGGGTTCCGCTCGAATCGTGGCAGCAGGCGCTCGACCGATCGCCTGACGACGTGAAAGTGGTGATCGAGGCCACCCCGTCGTGACCGATTCCCATCTGCCTGGGGACAGTGGGGGAGGCCCCCATCACCACCACATCCATCCCTACGATCCGGATGCTGTCGGAGTGCCGGGAGCGGGACGGACGATCGCCGATGGGGTCATCGAACTCGATACCCTCCTGGGCGGGTGGGAGCGGGTCACCGCCGGATATTTGATCGAAGGGCCAGAGCCGGTGCTGGTCGAGACGGGAAGCCAAAGTTCGGTGCCGGTGCTGCTGGCCCAGCTCGATGCGCTCGGGCTCGGCCCCGAGGATCTGGCCGGGGTGGTCGTCACCCACATCCATCTCGATCATGCCGGCGGAGTGGGAAACGTGGCCCGGGCCTTCCCCAAGGCCACTGTGTACGTGCACCCGAAGGGGGCGAGGCATCTGGCCGACCCGACCAAGCTGGTCGACTCGGCGGCTCGGGTTTACGGCCCGTTGCTCGACACGCTGTACGGCCGGCTCGATCCCACACCACCCGAACGGCTCCATGTGCTGGAGGATGGCGAGGCCATCCGGGTGGGCCCGAACCGGTTGCTCATCGCGGTGGACTCGCCGGGGCACGCCAAACACCACGTCGCCCTGCATGACTCCCTGAGTGGGGTGCTGTTCGCCGGCGATGCGGTGGGGGTAAAACTGCCCGACGCCGGTGTGCTGCGCCCCGCGACCCCTCCTCCTGATTTCGATCTCCACCAGGCACTGCATTCGCTGCGGCGGTTCGCCGATCGCCGGCCCACCGGCATTGCACTAGCCCACTACGGCCTGCTCCGCGACCCGGGAGACGTATTGGAGGAAGCGGACGGCACCTTGAGGCGGTGGGCCGAGGTGGCCGAGGCCGCATTCCACCAGGGCAAGGACATCGCCGCAGCGCTGGCCATCGAGTTCGAGAGCGACATGGCCGGTGTCTCCGACGAACATCGGGAGAAGCTCGACATCATGAATGGCGTGCACTCCAATGCCGCCGGTCTGCATCGATGGTTGTCGACCCGCCAGGTGGCGGGTGACGCCAAGGACTGACCGTCCGAGCTGCCTGGCACGGTGAGACAACGAACCGGCACCGGAAGGACCGGGCACCGATTCGGTCTCTGAAAACCGACACCATTGTGGCTCTCACTG